>ENA-USYV01001433-USYV01001433.1-human-gut-metagenome-genome-assembly--contig:-NODE-1433-length-23123-cov-15.536449_pt1 | contig 23123 bp, 19 predicted proteins | sample MGYA00250066_ERZ773514 | MGnify/ENA primary metagenome ERZ773514 (study PRJEB29103, sample SAMN06112049) | human gut metagenome | biome: human gut; feature: ankylosing spondylitis patient; material... | reverse complement strand
TTTAGCATATCGAACTCGGTAAAACCTAAACGAGGTTCGATTTCTGAGATTTTTTGTATCTTTACCATGTGTTTTTATTTTAGGAATATCCCTGTTTTAATGATTGGTGTCTGGAACTGGTTGAGGAGTTATACTATAGACATTTACTGAATGTCCCTGTATAGTGTCGATAATATTAAAGAAAAACTTGTTATCTCCCTATATGCCAAAGGAATGAGCGTGTCAGACATAGAAGAGGAGATGCGTGAAATCTATGAGATAGAACTGTCCACATCAGCTATTTCCATCATCACGAACAAAGTCAACCAGGCTGCTCAGGAATGGCAGAACCGCCCTTTGGATCCGGTCTATCTCATCGTTTGGATGATTCTACCTATTTTGACTTTTCAGCCTATTAATTGTTTTGGTAACTTCGTTCATTAGCTTTTGATTGGAAGTTCTAAATGTGTTAAGTTCTTTGATTATATCTGCTTTATTATAGTATAAATTATACCAGCCTAATGTTTCAGCAGCCAATATGCGAAGTTCTTCTTCTTGGCTTTCATTTTTTATAATGTTCAGTAATGGCTCAATAGCTTTAGCAATAGGTTTATTTCGGAACCTACTTATTTCGCTTTGTATCTGTTTGGTAGTACTTTCCGGACTGTCAATAAGTGCAAAATCTCTTTCAAGTCCTTTCTTTTGGCGAGGAAGGTATTCTAACAATTCATTCACATAGGAAGAATCGTAGAAAGACCAATCGGCAGCCTGTTTCTTCAATTCATTCAAAGCCATATCATGGTCGAACGTGTTGATAGCACTAAAAATTCTGAAACGATGGCGGTTTTCATGTCCGCGTAATAAATAGCTTTCTATCCATGCCGGCAACAATTCCGGATTGCAATTCTTTTCAACGTATTCCACCGCATAACGACGGATCAGTTCATAACTGTCGTTCATGGCTGTCTGCAATACATCGGCAACCTCTGTCGGATAGTTCAAAGCTAATAGGCGTAATGCTTCCAACCGCACAACGAAATAGTTCGATTCGTGGTAACTTTTCTTCAGCAACTCAACGAGACCACTATAATTTGCCATTGACAATTGACGGAGCGCCATTGCCTGCATGTCAGCCATAGGGGAATTCAGCTGTTTTTTCCAGAATGTAACATTTCCTTCCTGCGCAACTAAAGCTTGGTTGATGTCCATATCCAGCCCGGCATTATTGGTGAAGTGAAAAGTCGGGTCACCGATCAGATGATTTTCCAAGAAGCAGGTAAAACGAGTGAACTGCCCGATGCGCATACCGGCAGCTAACAAGCCGAGAAATTCATCCGGCCATTTATCTTGAATGGTGTTAACCGTACATCCCATAGTAGCAATGGTCTTACCCTTATTGAATATATAAGAGCCTACAATGTTGTCATCCAAATGGAAAGAACCGTTGAAACAAGCATCGAACAATATAAAACGCGCATTAGGAGTCAAAAGACGAATATCTTCAGTATAGATATCCATATTACGGTTTACAATGGAATCCGATTTTATTTTCTCCTCATCGAAAGCTTCCGCACACCAACTTTCAGGCACCCCATACTGCTTGGCATATTCTTTGATAGCAGCTTCACGCCCATGTTTCTTGGCGTATGAAGGCACTTTGCTTCGCAAGAATATTTTGGCATTCTCAATACTCAAATTAATACCGGAACCATTTTCATAGCCATTGATATACTGCATGGTGGGGCCACCGTGGTGATGGAATAGCATGACATCTAATCCTTCGCGCTGAATCTCGTTCAAGTATAATGGTTTCATCGGATAGCGCATGTTAAAATCATAGAACTTCACTGTATTACCCGATTTGAATATTTGCGGCAATTGCTCACGTAAGGCTATTTGCTCACCGCTCCATGCCAAAGGATCTTCAGAATTGTAACCATGGCCACGGGCCATAGTCAGTTGGTCAAATGCATTTTGCTTTGCTTTTTCGGCAACTGCCTTTTTTAAGTAATCGCGTAGCATCTGATAACGGTTCTCACCTTCTAAATGTAATGGACGGATACGGGCCGAATAAATATCCGGTGAAATATACTGTTTAGAATCAGCACGCAATGTCATATAATGATAGTCAGGTATCAAACTGTCTTGTTTAATATAATCAAATTTTAATCCGAAGTCATCATAATAACGGTCGGAAGGAACGCTTGATTTCTGCCAATTGGCTTTGGGAGACCTTTTGAAAGCCGAAGATAGATGATGTGCATCACGAATCATTGGAATAGGGATGTCACCTATAAATACGCAACCCTCCAAAGGCGTTTTCTCATTCTCATGCAATTTGACAAGTTGCTCACGAATAGGTTCGGGCCTTTTCCAATCATCAATTAGCAAGTAAGTACCTAAACCTTCTTTTTCTATACTGGTACGATAAGCATCAATTTCACTTTTCGCTTCATCATAACTTTTCTGATCGACTACAATTGCAAAAGTAGTCTTTGTTTTTATACTAGGATGTACAACTGTTTGCGCCTGCATATCCTGTAAGCACAAAGCGGTAATTGCCAAAAGGATGTATTTATTCATATTTATAAACTTAATCTTTTGATTGTCTGTTCAAGCTCTGCTTTTAAATCTTCCGGAAGATTGGCTGTTTGTTGCATCTTCTTTATTTCTTCAAGAATGTGTGGCCGTTGTACAGAATTAGTAAACCAACCTAATGCTTCGGCCATTACTACACGTACTTCCTGTGGATTACCGGCATCACGAATTACATTCAAATAATCATCCACGTGGAAATGGAATGTATAGTTACGCACATTGCGGATTGCACTGATACGTTTTGCTTCCGGTGCAGCTACATCCATCAAGGTCTGATGGACTTTTGCCTCTTGTACAAACATTCTTTCCAGGCTTCTTAGTAATCGTTTTTTCTCTTCGTTTTCATTCAAACGGTCAACTTTTGCATAAAAGTCTTCTATTGTCTTTTCTACTTTCTCTTTCGGATAAAGGCTTAAAGCCTTGTTGGCACTCATTTGTACGCGTAAGCGTTCATTATGTTCGACCAATGCTTCCACAATAGCGGGCAATAAGGAATCGTCACCTACAAATCCAGCATAAATGGCACTTTGGCGAGCTACCATTTCATAAGTATCGTTCAAACCTTCGCGTAATGCTTCGATGAAGTTGTCGTCCTGATAACGGCTCAACAACTTGATAGCTTCCATACGAACCGTATTGAAGCCACTTTCCCGGTACTTCTTCAGGAGCAACGGAGATAATTCCTTTTGGGTATCGGCGTCAGCCAGCATACGCATGGCCAAACTTTGTACATCAGCGTATGGGCTGTTTAACAAATTCTTCCAATAGGCTTTGTCATCTTTGTGTATTGTTATATCGGTACTTAAAGTATTGGCTTCGATAGGAGCAAAACGGAAAGTGGGATCACCAAACAAATGACCTTCAAGTGATGCGATTAGCTTATTGTATTGCCCGGCTCGTACACCATGGGACAACAAACCAATCATTTCAATAGTCCAGCGGTCTTGCAATACGTTACGGGTATTTCCTTGTGCTACTAATGTCTGACCGTCATTAAAGATATATTGTCCTGCTATATAGTCGTTTTCGTGAAAAGAACCGTTGTAGCACGCATCAAACATTATCATCTTCGGATTAGTGGAAAGATTTCTCTTCATTAAATCTTCCGTTACGATACGTTCATCAGCGTAGTGAAGAGAGTCTGCTTCCCAGAACTTAGGATTGTCCAGGTCTTTAAAAAACACCTCATTCACTTGTCGTTTTTCCTGCATCTGAATACGTAAGGTGTCTTTGTCACGTTTTCCAACATGGGACATGACTGCATTATAAAGTGTACTCTTCAACATTTTATAACGATTATTGAAATCAGTGCATGCCAATTCATCATTAATAAGCTGCCCTGTTGGCATTCCATGTTCATGAAACATAAATAAGTCAAGGTCCTTTCGTTGCAATTCGCTGAATAACTTATATTTCATAGGGTGTTTCATTCGGAAGTTCCAATGTTTGAATCCCATTTGACGACCAAAAGCTAATGGAAAGTTCTCCATATAAGCTTTTTCGTCATCCATCCATACAATCAGGCAATCGGAATTGTAAGAAGCACCATTGAATGAGAATACCCGATCTAATTGATTATGCTTATCTGCCTTGGCAGCAGCAGCTTTCTTCAGATATGAGGCAATGGCCGCATATTTATCCCCTTCCTTTTTTTCCGGATACTTGATACGAGCTGAATAGAAAGTAGGATTTAGCCGCTGGGGACTGTCTTCTGTCAATTTGTAGTAGAAATGCTGATGATTTACTGAGTCTTGCCTGATGAACTCAAACTTTAAGTTCAGATCATCATAAAAGCGGTCGGTAGGTACGGAAGACTGATCCCAAGGAAAGGCTTTCTCATTCATTTTGAATGCAGTAGTCATGTGTTGCGCATTACGTACCAATGCGACAGGCACATCGCCGATTAAAACCAGACCTTCCAATGAAGGGCATTCTTGATATGTTTTGATGATTATCTGTTTGACTTGATCTGGATTTTGCCAGTCACCGCTGATCAGATAAGTTGCCAAACCATCATCTTCAACCGCAGTTTTGTACTGATGCATGGCATCTTTGGTATTTGCATAAGTTTGGTTATCTGTTATGATAGCAAAAGCGGTAGGTTGTTTGACCAATGGCTTTATGACTGTTGTTTGTGCATTTCCTGCCAATGGCAAAAGAAATGCCAGATATATTATTTTTTTAATCATGGCCAATTAATTTTTAAGTCTGTAATATGTACGGTCGGCTTCTTCACGAAGGTTCTCGGATAAGCTCTTATCTTTTCTCAGTTGATCGCATACCCGAAGGATGTCAGGCTTCCGATAAGAATGAGTGAACCAAGCAAAAGCCTCCAATAAACAGGTTTTTAGCTTTTCACTTTCACTGGAGTCGGTAAGTAAAGCCAAGAGGCCGTCTACACAGGCATGTGCCATATGATTTTTCAGAGAATTGCAATAAAGGATGCGCCAACGTTCGGAAGTTTCTTTGCTTAATAACTCTTTTTGCATGCTACGACTATTATTGGCATTCTCCAAAACCTTACGCATCTCCTCCTTGTCTTGCAACACATAGGTCTCAGCCATTACTTTATCAATTGCCGCCTGTACGGCTGCCTGATCAAAGACTTGAAGCCCCAAACTCACATTAAATGCCACACGCTCGGATAGGTTGTCTTCTACATAGGCTTTGATTTGCGGATAAACATACTCGTTCAGTCCCACATGTTGCATCATACGAACAGAGGTGCGACGAATAAATTCATAGGAATCCGTAATGGCCAAGTGTAAGACTTCCCGGAAGTTTTTGTCACTAATCTTCTCAAGCAATGCCAAGCAGGTGAAACGTACCATCATGAACGAGGAAGTTTCAAAAGTTTTTCTTAATAAATCAGAAATACCCGGATAGTCATTGCGATAAAGGTTGTGCAAAGCAAAATTCTGTATGTCGGCATAGGGCGACTGTAATAACTCCAACATGCGGGACTCGCTATATGGTTCTTTGAACAAAGCATTGGCATCTACCTCATTGATAGATTGAAAACGTAGAGTAGGGTCACCGGTAATGTGCGATTCGAGAATATTCGTCAATTTAGCCCATTGCCCCACTCGTGCTCCCATACCTAACAGGCCGAGCATCTCGTTTGCCATTTTATCTTGCAGTACATTGACTGAATTGGCAAAAGTAGTTACGCATTTTCCTTCCGACATGATATAACGTCCGGCAATGTAATCTTTTTCCCGGAAATCACCATTATAGCATGCATCGAAAATTACCATACGGCTATTAGGCTTAAACTCTGTAACTTCCGACAGGATAATACCGGTGCGCAGGTCTAGTAAAGAATCTTCTGCAATTACTTTGGGATCATCATAGCCTGCAATCCAAGTAGTGTCCAAACCGTATGTGTTTTTCATCATATCCAGCATTTCGTCGAAAGACTTTTTGTTGTTTTGCTTTCTACGCGCTAAACCACGATAATAGTACTTCATTGCATCTACATGAGCATTCCACCTATTAGTAGCGGGACTACCGGAAAGATATTGACGTTCGGGCATACCATGCTCATGAAAAATAGACAAGTCCAGATCTGTGCGTTTCAGCATATTAATGACATCGTCCTTGGGATAATCGCTGAAATTATAACGGATGAAACGGGCCCGTCCCTCTTTATCGAATACGCCCGGCATTTGTTCGCGAATAGTAAAGGTTTCCGGTGTCCATGCAGTCAATGAGTTAGAGTAAGAGCCATCACCTGTATAGGAGAAGAATTGGTCTAATTTATTGTTTATCTGGTGCTCAGCCACCACTTTTTTAAAATAGCGGCTGATTTGCGCATGCGGTTCTTCGCCGTTATCAACAGCTTTGACACGTGCAGAATATATGTCACACCGAATTTGCTGTGGAGATTTTATAGCCAAATTATAATAGAAGAAATTATTTTCGACACTGTCCTGTTTCAAAAAATCGAATTGTAGGTCGAAATCATCGTAGAAACGGTCGCTGGGCACTGAAGAATCTCTCCAGTCATTGTTTTTCTCATCCATTTTAAAAGCGGAAGTCATATGCTGGGCTTTGCGGAGCATTGGAATAGGGATATCACCGACAAATACCACTCCTTCCAATTTATCCTTTTTGTAGAGCTTAACAATAACTTTCTTTACATCTTCCGGTTTATTCCATTCATTGTATACGATGAACGTAGGCAACCCTTCCATTCCTAGAATCTCCTGATAGGCTTTAAGCTCGGCTTCACAAGCCTGAAATGTCCCTTTATCTGTAATTACAGCAAAAGAGGTGTCCTTTACTTTCACAGCCGGTTTAACAAATGTCTGTGCCCGCAGAGATAATATGCTGCAGAGCATCAAACTTCCAGTTATTAATTTACGCATGTTTTGTAATATAGATTTCGTTATGTAGCATTAAAAATTACATCCTAAACTTATCGATAAATGAGTACGCCCATCATAATCATAGTCAGAGGTATTTACACGATCGAATACAACTTTTGCAAATAAGTTCATACGTCTGTTTTCTCTGACTTGTTGCGAATACGTTATCGACCCGCCAATACGATAGTAATCACAGGTATAATAATTAGTCAGCCCTTGTTGTAATTCGGTTACAGTTGGATAGTCTGCATGGCTGCCACCATATACATATTCACCTCCCAGATTATTGTTATACGCAACATGAACATCTATTAAAAGCCTGCGATTCAAACTATTGCCTAAAACAAAATTTTTTTTGCCACCTAAGCCTAAAGATAAATTTTCTGCATTCTGTACAGAATTAGGCATTAAATATTCATCGTCTTGCTTGGTATAATTCACATTTAATTCTGCTTTCCAACTATATTCATTCCCGCGATTTCTGCTTAATGCATAATTAAGAGAAGCGGTTTGTGCCTTGTACGTAGAACGGATGTTATTATATAATTCCACCCAGCCACTTTGTGATTCAGAGTTATCGCGTTGAGAAATATACTGAATACCATCGATGTTACGATTTGTATATGTGGTTCTCATATAATTGGTATAGTCCTTTCCTTCCTGAATCATCGTTAAAGAAACATGAGCAGTTTTATCTTTTACACCGGCTATTTTTTTAGGAGTCGTATAGTTCTGCTGAACAGTTTCCGCTTTTACATCGTAACTGCCCTCAAGCAGTAAATTGAAAGAGGGCATACTGAAGTTGTACTGGAGAGCTCCACCGAAACGGTCTCCAATATAATTGCTGGTTACACCGCTGCCTATTCCTTTTATGGCTGTTCCCAAACCGTATAATATATAATAGTCCTGATCCACATAAGAGTTGACATTACTCATTCTTGAGTCTTCCTTGATAGAACTATACTTGAAACTTGCACCAAACTTGTGTGAATTATTCAACTTGTAAGTAATCCCCGGCGTCAGTCCCAGCGTATAAAAACGGGTATCCACACGCGGGTCGCGCTGTTTGGCAGCTAATGTAGCTACATAATTACCTTCCAACCCCAATGCCCAATGATTACCAAGTAAAGGAGTAGCTGCACGAAACTTCAGATCGTAATATTGATTTCTCCATTTGCTTAAGTGCTGGTCTGCGACATAGTAAGGCATTCCCCTGAATGGATCGGCAATGGAGGCGTTATATCCGGCATCTGTCAGATTTTTTTGTGCAAAATTAAATGCTCCCCACACATATGCATTTTTCAGATTGATAAAGCCTTCACTGGATACACCTACGATAGCCTCTTTCTGCCCCTCTTGCGGACGGCAATAGTTTCCGTCCTGTAAGTCATATCCCAATATAACATTCGAATAATTCTGAATATCATCGAATGGCATACCGGCAGCATTCTGTGAATGAGACCATAGTCGTCTTGTTTTCAATTGTTCCATAGCGGCGGGAGAGAAGCCCTGTGCCGCTCCCACCATACTTACAAGGCAGGCTATCATTACCAGCAGGCAGCTTTTCATATAGTTCATATATTGTTTTTTCATTGTTCTGTCTTTTTAGTTAATTATTACAATGTGTGATTCCATGAAGGCATTTTTGCTCCATTACGACGCATTACAGGAACAACGCCACGTTCAAAGTCATCCGTACTGTTGTTTGTATCCTGATATATATATGTACCTGTTTCTTCGCGAATAATAGGATTACCTTCTTCGTCTGTGGACAATTTGCGAGCAATACCTAAACCGCAATAAGTAGCTCCTACCCAAGTAATACCTGCATCAAGTACACCGGGGACACGTTTTGCATTCATCTTTGACTCATTGTTTACTGCTTCAACAGCATCCAATACATATTTAATAGGTATTTTTGCATAATAAACATTGCTGTTCGGTTTGCTAAGATCTGTTGTCTTCATATTTTCATCGTTGACCGGATCCCAAGCTTCTCCTTCAGGAACACGAAAAATCACATAAGCACCTCCGAATACGGATGTCAAATATTGTGGTATACTTCCCATCTCTGCTTTTCCTTGGTAGAAAACATGTTGCATATCATAAGCTGCCTGGTCAGGGAAGTTTGGATTATTCATATTAAACTCAAACTCAGAACTACTGCCGTCTATAGGACTTTGAGGGTTATAGATGTCCAACTGATGGTTAGCGGCAAATTGAGAAATGATGCAAGATTCACCTGGCGCTAACGGATATTCGGTTCCATTTCCTGGAAATTTCCACACACGTTCTCCATATGCATAATTATTACCGTCCGCTTCCGGCCAAATAGGTAATTTAGTGGTAGCTGTACCCGGAGTTAAATTTGCGAAATAAATACCGTCCAAATACAAAATGTCAGCAGAGTTATTGTATATCTCATAGAACTGGTCTCGGAAATAGACTCCTCCTTTTTCCGGACGGCTACCGCAATAATAAATCTCCTTGAATATTAATGGGCTCACTTTAAGCCCTTGTACTTCAATATTCAATGCGCTACCATGCTTAAATAATGCCGCATTTACAGAATTGCCATTGATGTAGTATTCATTGTTTTCTGTATCGATCGCTGTACCGGATACTGTTACCGAATAAATTCCGGGGATAATTCCGTCAACTTTCACACTATTATCAGTTACTTCTTTTACATAATGTAAATCTTCATCGTAATTGTCGAACTTTACAGTCAGATCTTTCAGTGTGGATATATTTTCAACGGTAATATCCAAATATACATCCACTGTGATAGGATTCACTTCTGCTGTGCCAGACATGTCCCTGAACGAATCGCATCCTATCAAAAGGGTACTTGCCAATGTAAACAAATATATTAAATATTTTTTCATAACTTCCTAAACATTATAAAGTGAGTGATAATTCCAGCCCAAAGAAAAATCGGTTATTCAATTGAATATATGAACCCGGATTACGTTTGGATTCTCTGCGCGGATAACTTCTGAACATATTGTTGGCAAAGAAAGAAACACGTAGCATATTGCTAATTTCTTTAGTTACATTCAAGTTAAAACAAAAATAAGGACTGTATGATTCTTTTATAGCATTATTATGACTTACATTATTCAACATATATCCATATCCTGCATCCTTTACTTGCTGGGTAGTGGTATATTTCCCCTTGGGAAACATATTTACAGACGCATCTTCCAATGCTAAATAGCCCACAGGTATAGAATCGTTTCCAAATGTATTCCAATTAGACTGCTGCCAAATAGCTTGTGCTGTCATCGTAACAACAAAACCGATACGCGGGATATTGTGAGTGGCACGTAAAGTCGTTACAAATTGTTGTTTGTAACTTGCATTGCCTTCTTGAGAATAAATGGCCACCGGTTTACGGGCTGAAGCAGCATCTTCGCTATTGTCATAGAAGCTATAACCCTGACGCCAACTCTTAGTACGCATCCATGAGCCATTTATTTGGAAGGCCGTACGGATAGCATCAATACGTCCGATATTCAAATCAAATTCTAAACCTTTAGTTTCTATATTTAAATTATTAGTTGGTTTTGCATAAGTAGACAATACCGGTAGGCTACTACTAAGCTCTATCCCGTTTTCTGTGCGCTGGTATTCATTGTAGATAAATGTATTGAAGGTGTTGAAGGTTTGGCTCATTACATAACCATCCTTCAGACGCTCCTTATAAGCTATTACATTCAGATTGGTTTTACCCACTCGTAAATTAAAACCGACTTCTGCTTTATGATTTTGGGCAATCTTCAAATCTGAGTTATCTACTTGCCGAACTTCTGTGGTAGTCATAAACAAGCGCTGGCTTTCCGGAATATTTTCATTGGTAAGCTCATTTATATTGATATATTCAAAATATGCATTTTCTGGATATAAATAGAGAAGAGAAGGCATCTTTGCAGCAATACCGTAACCTCCCTGAAGACTTAATAGATTCGGAATCAAATCAATGGATGCATTTACACGTGGCGAGAAAATGCCTCCTACTACTGAGGTATGATCATAACGCACACCAGCCTGAATGTTCAAATCATGCGTACCGCTTATGGACCATTTGAAATTATCTTCCACATATGCACCAAATTGGTTAATGAAAGGAATATCCTTATAGTTACGTGGACGGAAAGATGAATTATGACCGTATTGACTACGATAAGGAGGAGTACTTGGGTCATAAGTTTTTCCTTTACCAACGTTACCGTCACTCCGGAAATCCGCACCAATCAAGATGCGGTTGTTTACATGACCGCTCGCCTTGAATAGAGAACTCGTCACTTTAGCAAACAAATTAACTTCACGACTATCGATCTCATAGTGTCCCAAATAGCTGCTTGGTAGATAAACAGCATAATGATTTATGTCTTCCGGTCCAAAATTAGTAATTTGATTACCATTGGCATCATAGATATGCTGACCTGCAAAGTTACTAAGTACCGCACCGTTTGTAGTGGTCATGGAATAAGGAGATGTAGCAGAACTGTATACGGTTTCATAATAACTGTCTTTATCCATATACGTACCTGACAATACATAGCGTAGTGTTTTTAACCAGCCCTTATTTATATTCCATGTACCATTGGTATTCAAAGTAAAACCTATATCGCGGCCTTCCGAAGCTGTTTTAGTTTGTTCATCATCAGGATTACGTTCACGTTGATCCTTACCATAAATAAAATCAAAGCTGGAATTGGTACGTAACTTATTATTAAAGAAAGTATTTGAATAGAGCAACTTTGTTGTGGCACGCTGATAGTGCTGGTAACTGGATATTGGATTATTCGTATTATAAGCATAATCTGCACTTACATTTAAAGCGCCTTTCTTTTTTCCAAGTTCAAAACCGGTTCCCATAGACACCTGATAGATATTGGGATTGGCTTTTGCTTTGACACGTAGCGGCTCACGACCAGCTTTTGTATTAATAATTACTGCTCCTGAGGTCAGATCACCATATTCAACAGAAGGGATACCACGAACGATTTGTATAGACTCTATATTTTCAGTAGAAATACTACGAACATCGGTTCCACCAGCCGGCGAGGCACCTCCGGCCAATGAAGCGGGTGTTTCCGTACCACTTAATACCGTAGGGCTCATCGCAGATAGATTAGCATTATTTGAGATGGGGGCACCATCACGAATTATTGCGGTGCCCATAGCATTCATCGGAGCTTCCGGACCACTGGAACTGGAAACTTGACGGATGTTAATCTGTTGTGCCGAACTCATATCTTGATTCTGTGAAATTCCACCTGGCATCAATGACATTACATCATATAAACTGGTCGCTTGCATATGGTCCATAGCAGAGCGGGAAATGTGAGAAGATGTGGATTTGCCTGAACGGCTGTTGGTTGCAGTTACTGTAACTTCTTTCAACTTAAAATCCTCATTCCTCATTGTAAAATTAAGAACCAAATCCTTATTTACATTTATTAAGGTGTCAATGGAGACTTTGCCCAAATATTGAATTTGCATACGAATTTTACCAGTAGGTACGTTTTCCAGTATGTATCTACCATTTTCATCAGAGGTTGTCCCTAGTGCAATTTCAGGAATAGACACAGCTGCAAATTCTAAAGGCAAACGCTTGTTGTTGTGGTCGTACTCATAAACAGTGCCTGTAAGTTTTACTTTGTAATTGTTTTGCGATTTGATAGGGAGGGCAATTCCTATGCAAATAAGTATAAACAAGTATATAATATTACACCCCAAAATACCTTTTTTCATAAGTAACATCATATTTATTAATAATGCAAAATTATATGTAAATTTTAAATTAAAACAAACCATTGTGTGTAACAAAACTAAAATTATTAAAAATACATGTTGTTTTTGTTGGTGCCGTTGCATAATCTCACAGACCTCAACCGTCTGTTGTCTAACAATATAGCAACTGCATTATATTTAGGAAAATCCAATATATATTAGTACTTTATTTAAGTTCCATACATAGTAATACGGATCTTGAGTGATTAAAAGCAAACTGCAAATCTAAATAAAAAACGGGATGGTTGTAGTTCTGATATGCTATATCTTAATACAACGCAGATAAATACTTATATTTTCATTGATAGATCTAACTAAGTTAAAAAACGGATTTTCTCCAAAATTCTTCTGATAGCTCCGTTCCAGCCTCATATTTATCGCACTTTACAGAAGCCCCAGTTCAAATATAAGGAAACTGTATCTCTCTTCGATAAAAGATCTATTTTAGGACGCAAAATTAGATATTACAAAAGATTATAAAAATACCATTTTTTTGGTATAAAAACGCATCTAATACCTATATATAGGTATTAAATATCATTGGCAATGTATGTTCCATTTCATTAAGCAAACAATTTTTTGTATAAAATACAAATAGTACTTTTTTACCCACTTAAAAAGTGCAAGAATGTATAAAAGTCCATGTGTCAGCTATAATAGGGGCATGAATAGGCATCCGTTCCATACCTGTCCCTATTTGAATCGGTCACCCCACAGTGACCGGACATTACTCACCCAATTCGGATTCTCATTACAGTAGGCAACGAAAATCTGTATCAAGTTCCAAAGCCCGAGAATCATTCCATTAAACCTGGCAGGAATTGTGACAACATGTCTGCTTGAAACAGCTACTATTATGGTATCATGCTGTATTGTTATGCTATATACCATGTTCTAAGTCAAAACTCTTTTTTTTTAGAATTGAAGGTTTAAGGCTCCATCCGAAAGTCAATATCACTTTCTCAAAATTCTTTTCTACAGCACCCTTTGTATAAGTTAGGATGTCTTTCTCTAGAAAATTTTTGAAATCGGATGAACTCATGTCTCTAAAAATGTTTATATATTCTTTTTTAAGAAATTCATTTATGGCATGTGCCGATATCTTTTTTTGCGTGCACTTTTCTATAACATATAAGTTGCTTGGTACCGGTACCATCGTGTCCAGCCCCATGAAGATATTACAGTCTACCATAAGAGTATAAGCGCCGCTCTCGGCAAGAGGTGCGGAAATGCAGTAATTGGCTTGCTCAAGCAGAGAATCCACCAGTTCTTTTGTGGAAGAACTGATACTATTGGCCAATTGTTCATATCCTCTTAGATTCAGTTGGGATATGGTCTTTTCGATAGCCGGGATGAATTTCATTCCTGGACCCAGGTTCAAATCAAATCTTTTGTAATAGACAAGAAGCTCATTCCAATCTTTGTACCGTGAAGGTTTGATGATATTTACATTGTCTATACTATGTTGTTTAAGATACTCGCCGGAGGAAAATGCATCTTCTTTGAAGGTCTGTGTGTTTCCATCCGGGAAACTTAAATAGATGGTCTTATATGTGTCTCCAGTGTTGGTCCTTGCAAAAGCTTTACATTCCTCACCTTTGAGATAATATGCTGTGGTGATGTCAAAACCATTACCGCTGGCATCATTGTCATAGCAACAATTCCACTTTACCTTATCAGATGGGAATATACGGCTTATATTCTCTATTTGGGATTTGGTGACATATCCCCCCGTGCTTATGAATGCGCATGTGGTTTCTTTAGTATAATGGTTTATTTCGTAGAAACTCATTGCGTCAATAGCGGATTCAAAGAGATATATGTCTGTAACCTTGTCAAAAGGAACAAAATTGGCCATCCAACAGCTTTGTGCCTTGTCACCACCCGTGGCAAAGGCTTTATAATTGGTATTGGTCTCTGCAAAATAGTTCCTCATTTCAAAGTTAAGGATTTCCATCTGGGAGGGTTTGCGGAATGGAAAGCCGATATGATTGTTTTTTCCTACCTGGTAGATGAACAGTCTATTGGCGAAATCCTCCACAGTCTGTGGAGAGAGCTTCCTTTGGACGGTCAAATATGGATTATCCTTTTTGATAGGACGAGGATTCCAATAATTCAAATTGAATTCCTTAATGTAGTTCTGGGTGTGGTCTTTTGTACGGCTTTGTACGTTTCCGGTGACAATTCTTTCGCCAGTCATATATCTTGAAAGAACTTCATTGACTCCCCTATATCCCTGCTGAGTGCAATAAGAGAACATATGCAATCTTTTAAGGACGAACTTGGTCAGCTCTCCCTTATCGTCAAAGCTGCCTTTCCTTGAGAAATAGGTGTTCTTTTTAGGAAAGATGACTATTTCGTCTTCTGGATTTTTGGGGGTGCCAAGAACATAGGTCAAGTTCGTTGCTTGTCTGCCCGATATACGTGTATATCCGAGATCCTCTGCTATGTCTATGATTGATATTTTGGCCCTGCATTCATCGTAATCCATTTTCATATCTTTTAAAATTTAAAATTACACATTTTTTTGAACTGATAGGGAAAAAAGGGAGAAAAACTTTTTTTATTCTATATTTCTGCTGACGAATCTGTAGAGTTGGCGATTTGTTTTGCAATGGATAACCCCCACCCCGTCACCGTCTTATTCAGAGATACAAGACTATTTCCGCCGGACTTATTGGTCATTTCGACTTTGTGGCCGGACAGCAGTTTCTTGATTGTTTCCGGAGACTGCTTTTCCAGATTAATACTGCCTATGTTTAGAGGTTCTGTTTTACCGGTGGATTTATCTTTTATCTGGAAATCTGTAATCTGACTGACCGGTATATTTCCTTTTTGGGTAATTGTTATATTTCCTTTTAGTTGCCTGCTGTCTGTTTTACATATGGAAACACCTTCAATTATGTATTTTGATTGGGCATTGTTACAAAAGTTGTCTATGGCTGATGCATATTGTGTCAGGGCTTGGGATATATCATCGTATCCCATTTGATGGTAGTTTTCTATTACTGTAAATAGTTCGTTCTTTTCTTCTTTTAACGGGTGTCTGGACATTATGTCAGAAAAGCATGTTTTCAGACTGTTGTAGTCTCCTATTCGTTCCGGATAATTCGGATCGTCAGAAAAAACGAAGTAGCTTATCTGATTGCTTTCTTTGCTATAATTAATGGCAAAATCATAGTTTCCGTTATTTCCTGTGATACCTATATAGTCTTTTTCCTTTAATAAAAGATACTTGCCATAAGATGTTGTATTCTCATAGGTTCTGGTAAATCCGTAATCTTTTAAGTGTTGTTCAAAATCTTTTATATGAATAGGGAAATAGGCCTCTTCTTTCTCCTGAAGAATGTAGAACGCTTCTTTTTCACTTGTTGTCAGATCTGGGAGCTTGGTTGCTATAGAGTTTTCCAGTTGGTATGCTCTGAAATTTTCCACTACATTTTCATGGAAATCTATCAAAAACTCCGGACTGCAACCGTTCTTCCTATAAATGTTTTCCGCTGCTTGCAGAATTTCTACAGCACAGCTGTCGCTTCCCTGGAAAACAATGGCTGGAATATCGTTTACCAGACATTTCTTCAGTAGTTCTTTTTGATCTTTCATTTTATATCTTCGTTTTTGTTGCCAGAATAATTTAAATGCCGGCAGAGTTGTCAGCTGAGTTGAATACTTGTTTTACTGCGGATATTCCCCACCCCGTTATGGTTTTATTCAGAGTGACAAGACTGTTTGTGCCGGACTTATTGGTCATTTCTGTTTGTTGTCCGGATAACAACTTTTTGAGTGTTTCCGGAGACTGCTTTTCCAGGTCAATATCCCCCACATTTATAGATTCTGTCTTACCGGTGGATTTATCTAGAATGCGGTAATTGCCGATTTCTTCTTGGCCGGAAGAATGAGATACATCATAGATCAGAGTTTTACAACCGGAAGATTGCAATTCTATTTGCTTTGTTGATATGTTTGTTTTCATTTCCATATATTTATTGGTAACGGCTGCCCATTTATCCATACCCTCGGCTGATATATTTTCTTTATTGAGAGCTCCAAAAGGATTTTTAGCATATTCACGCATTATTTTATTACGTTCTTCTGATAAATATTGTTCTGGACTTATCGCTGCTTTTGTATTATTCGAGGAGTACCATTCTAAAGGATGTGGGTTATCTTCACCGTAAGCACCGTAAACTATGTCATCTACTGATTTTCTGATGTTGGCATCTGTGGTTAATGTTTCATATTTAAAGCCGTTTGGATTAGAATTTAATTCATCTTTTATACTTTTCAAATAGCTCTCAACAGTATTGTATTCAATAACTTCACATACTTTGCCATTAAAGTCATAATATGAAATGGTTCCTATGACTTCTTTATTGGAGAGTGCTTCAATATTATACTTATCTTGAGGTTTGTTTGAATAATCGATTCTTGTATTAACTTGTTTATGGCCATTCTCTTGTTGAATACCGGATTCTTCTATTTTGATATTAGGTTCTATCCCCCTTTCCTTTGCAATACCAATTTCATATTTATAATCATCTATAATCTGTTTCTGCTTTTAGTATTTAGATAGGTGTAAATACCTGCAAATAACGAGCATTGTCTGCATTTAAATCACTGGAAACCAAAACTGTATAAAATTTAACACTTAGCACACCTTATTTGTTGTTCCGCCATTTTCCGCATATTTTTGTGACGTATTTCTATCGCGGTGAATGTACGGGACTTTTTTATTGCCACAAAATCGAAGCCTGTTGACATCGGTTTACAAGGGTTCACAAGTGGCAACAAACAGCAGGATATAATGCGAGGATTGCCACAGATATTTACCCCGTTGACAACAGGCAACAGCGGTTCACTTCCGTTCACTCCCCGATGGAATATACAAGAATGAGTGTTCAACATCAAACAAAGGGGAAATGAAAACAACCAAGAAATGTGCATTTTGCGGCAGAATGTTCACGCCCAACAGCGGTATGCAGAAATATTGCACCGTACATTGTGCTGATGAAGCTAAAAAAGCGAAGAAGAAGCGGCAGCAGGACTTGCTCAATGCCGTAGAGCCAGTTTTAGAGATACAGCGTCAGGAGTATCTTACCTTTTCTAAGGCAGCCATCCTCATGGGATGCTCACGCCAGTACATTTATAAACTTGTGGCACAAGGCAGGCTACGGGCCTCGCGTATCAGCAACCGTATGGCGTTCATCCGCAGAGCCGACATCGAGAAGATGCTGGAGGACAATCCTTATAACAGGGTGATACCCGGATCACGTCCGAAGAAAGCCGCTTCCACCAGTTCAGGAAGGCCGGAGTCTTTCTCCTGACGGGGATCGGGTGGAAACAGCGTGGAACGAAAGACACCCTTACAGACAGGGTCCGCCTCCTTGTTGTAGCGGAGGGTGTTCGGAATGTGTGAGGACAGCAGCCGCAGCCCCATCCTGTGGATGACCCGGTTCCAGGCATCATACAAATTCTTCCGTCCCCTTCTATCCACCATGTTCCAGAACAGCCGGATTCCTTTCAAGTTGCAGTTCCCCTTGGCGATCAGCTCCTCTTCCAGCACCTTGGTAAACTGCAGGGAACTCTGCATGACGATATTGTCCGCCTTGAGCGGGACAAAGATATAGTCCATCGCGGCAACGGTATGAACCACCCCCTCGCTGCGGAGCGTTCCGGGAAGGTCGAAGAGCACGATATCGAAAGTCTCCCCTTTTTCGTCCATATAACGCCGCAGGTCTTCCACCCCCTTTTCCGGGTCGCTTTTGATGACCGGATAGGCAGGCTTACGGATTCTTTCGTACTGCCGGTACAGGTTCACCTTCAGGTCGTCATTTTTCATGACATTCTCCATGTCCCTCTCACGCATCAGGGCGATGCTGTGCTGCGGGGAGTCACAGTCCACAACCGCCACACGCAAGCCTTTGCGGTAATGCAGGACACTGGCCAGCAGTACCGTAAAGACGGATTTTCCCACGCCACCCTTCTGGCTGGCGATGGCAACCAACAACTCTTTTTCTTTTTTCATCATACTTCTTTTTCATTAAAAGTTAAACACTATTGTTTCAGAAACAAAAATAATGCTCCCATCGGGGGAGATCCCCTGTCATGGGGGACGAGCCTTTATGACCGGCCGGGCAGGGACTCCTCCAGAATCATGTCCGTCGTTTCCCTGTATTCTTCCAGATGCCGCGAGACAAGGTGGTTGATGAACCCCTCCAGAGTGACCTTTCCGTTTCTCGAGGCTCCCGCCAGGATGGACAGTTTCCGGTGCAGGGCGGCGGGAATATGCAGCGACCGACGCTGCACGCCCGCAATGCCATGCAGGTATTCCTCCCCGTAGACGGACGGTTGCATGGGGCCATTTTTCCTTGCGGGACGTATAATGTCGTTACCGGACGTTCCACGTCTCTTCCGGGGACAGGCAGGCGCTTCCCCCATGATCTCACGGATGCGGTCCGCGTCCATCCCGCCAAGACCAATCCGCTCTTTTACGTTCTTTCCTGTCATGATATGCCTTCTTGGACAATGACAACGTTTTATCGGCGAGGTGTTCCTCCCGGCTGTCCGTCCTCATCCCAGGGACGGTAGACCTCACCGAGCAGGGAGGCGATGTCCTCCCTGTGTTCCTCCATATGGAGTTCCAACAACCGGATGATAAAACCGGAGATGCTGCCGCAGCCGGCGGCCCTGACCAGCATGGCGATCCGGCGGTGCAGTCTCCCATCAATGTAGGCGGTCTTCCACTCAGCGGCTCTGGGAGCGGGAACCAGAAACCTCCTCTTGTATTCCTCCGGACCTGTCACTTTCCCTGCCCGGACCTGACTTCCATGACTTGGTATCTCCACCACTGGTTCCAGGGATGGGGAAACGGGAGCTGACAGAAGGTTCCCCGTGAGTCCGACCCTCTCGAGAACGATATCGGAAAGCCGGTTCTTTTCCTTTTCTGAATCCATATTTTAAAATCTTAAATTATTAAATTACACAACTGGTATTGTCTCGGAATACAAAATAAAGGAAGAAGAGAACAGGATGAAACCACCTGTCACTTATAGTCATCCAAAGTCAGTTATTGTCATGATACACATGACGGGGGGGACGGAGATGCCGTTCCGTTCGGACGGTTCTTCCTATGCGGAGGCGACATCAGAGGCCCGTAGTGGTGTGGAAAAGCGAGCGGGATTCCGTTTCCTTGTCCACCGTTCCTTTTTAATCCTTATGGGCAGGCGTGAGAGCGCGCATCCGTCCGGATACGGATTCTTAAATTATCGGTCTATGGGAGTGTAAAAGTATTAATCCGTTAATGGAGAATTATGAAGGAAGACCATAAGGTGTACACGGCTACATTCTCCATTTGCAGAAGTGTAGAAGTAGTAATCCATTAATGAAGATAATGCAGAAAAACCATAAACCATATACGGCTCACTGCCGCTCTCCATTTGTAGATGTGTAGAAGTAACAATCCATTAATGGACAATAGGGCATGTAAAGGGCAGATTTCCCGTATATTCGCCTCCTTATCCCCGAATTATGGGCGTCAGTCACATGGTTATGAAGAGATACCCATCCTTTTATGGGGAGAACAGCCGGCAAATACCTGATGGAAAAGCCCCACAAACCACAGGAAAATAGCCACACAATAGGCTGATACACAATAATTATTGGAGAAACGTGGTCCGCTCCTGCGGACAGCAAGTTGTCTTTTCGTTTAACCGAAAACGAACGGTTTAACGGCGGATTACCACCGTCAAACCGTATGATATCCAGGCTCCGGAGTCGCTAAAAAAGACGAAAATGATCTCTAACCATCTAAACACGGTGTGATGTTATCCCGATTATATCTATTCTGACGATGGAATGATTAGTATCTAAATTAAATTGAATACAAAACGTAAATATTAGTAGCATTACAGTATATTGGATATATTAGCTTTAAGGAATTTCATAACGTTTTTGACAAAATAGCACATACCCGTCCTCTCCATTGAGGGCAGGGGCAAACGTAGTATACCGTCCTTGGCAGATGCCTTGTCCACCACCTTTAACTTGCCGCCGTCGTCTTTGTCGGCAATGAGCAATATTTTTTCGTCTTTTTGTTTTAAATTGCTAAACTATATTTTATACTGCACCAATGTTGGTGTGTGGCGAAGGTAAGGTATAGGAATCATACTATCCCGGTTAATAAAAGGTGTGGCATTATGTGGCGTCAAAGTGGCATCGAATGGCATCAATATGTGAAAATGAATCGAAACTGTTATAATAATCATAATTCACATTTTTCTTAATCAGATTTCCTAATGACCATAATTTGGAATGTATGGTATGTGAAATAGATGTATATTATAGCGCTAAATCTTTCATTAATAAAGAAATATATCTATATTTGTGCAAATAATCGGGTATGCAATTTTCTGGATTATTATACTTATTATATTATTGATTTTGTTATTTGGAGCAAATTAAATATTATTATATAAAAACGGAAGACACTAAAACAACTAAAGATCACATCATTGATTTATCTTTTAAGCTATTTCTTGAAAAGAGCTATGAGCAGGTAACTGTCAAGGATATTAAAAAAGCAACAGGACTGACGCGCGGCTCTATATTCTATCATGTGATGAATAAGGAAGATCTGTTTCTAAAAGTCATTGACAAGTATATTATTGATACGCAACACATCAAGAGAAAGATGCAGATCAATAAAGAAACCACACTGGAAGGTTTTATTCAAAAATACCTCAAGGGCGTTCAAAAGACAATGGATTTTATGTACTCTCTGTCTATTTCGAATATATATAAATCCTACTTCTTTCTGATTATGCAGGCTACTCTACATTATCCACATTTCGATGAAAAAGCTAAAGAACTGGTCGATACGGAAAACAAAGCATGGGAAAAAATAATCAAGCAAGCAATACAGAGCGGAGAAATATATGAAGATACGGATGTCAAAGAAGCCATCATAAGATTCAGATGCGGTTTTCTTGGACTGGCATTCATGAGATCTCTAACAGAAGGAATGCATATAAATGAACTGATTGAATATTATACAGCCACTTATAATAGCCTAAAGAAGAAAGCCTAATATTAAATTTCAGACAATCTAAAAACGCTAGTAATTATGGAACAAAAAGTATTTATCACTAAAGTGTCTGCTTTTCTTCCCAATGAACCGGCTCTGAACGAAGACATGGAATCTTATTTGGGAAAAATTGGCGGTATCCCTTCACGGGTTAAAAGCATAGTGCTACGACAGAATGGTATCAAAAAGAGATATTACGCTCTGGATACCGAACAGAACAGAACATCACACACAGTAATGCGGAGATGGCCGGTAAAGCTATCAGCCAGCTTCTGGACGAAAGTGTAGAAGAACGACTGGGGGTTATGGCATGTGCATCCAGTACGCCAGACTAGATGCTGCCATCACACGCAGCTATGACACATGGCGTATTGGGAAACAAGCCATTGGAAATTTATTCTCTACAAGGAGTTTGTCTGACTGCTTTTCAAGCACTGAAAGCCGCTTATATGTCTGTGAAAAGCGAAGAAACAGAAGCGGCTATTTGCAGTGCTTCGGAATTGGTTTCACCCACTTTCTTCGCACGGAACTACGATCCGGAATATGAAAAATGCCATGATGCAGGAACAGACCCATACATGGCATTTGAGAAAGATTTTATGCGATATATGTTATCCGACGGTGCAGGTGCAGTCTTGCTGGAAAACAAACCGGCATCGTCCGAACTGTCACTGGAACTGAACTGGATCAATATGATTTCTTACGCCAATGAGTTGCCGGTATGTATGTTCATGGCATCAGAACTCCAACCGGACGGAAGATTGAAAAGCTGGAAAGAGTTTACTCCACAGGAAATTGCAGACAAAGCGATTCTCGTAGGGAAACAGGATATACATACGGGTATTGAAAAAATACATTATCAAGTATTGGGTGGATCATCTGGAGGTCTGCTTTGCCAAAAATAACCTGAACCCTTCGGATGTAACATACGTAATTCCTCATGTGTCATTGATGTTTTTCTATGGCAAGTTGGCAGAAGAGATAACCAACAGAAATATAGATTTACCTACCGACAAATGGTTCACTAGTTTGTCAGAGGTGGGGAATATCGGTTCAGCTTCTATTTATGTTGCATTGGAAGAACTGCTTCATTCCAACAAACTAAAGGTCGGAGATAAAATACTGTTGCATGTACCGGAAAGCGGACGCTTCTCTTACGGAACCGCCCTATTGACTGTATGCTAAAGCAAGTGATACATAATCGAAATAACAAAAGAGGTTGAATTCTAAGTCCTCTCCAAACAATATCTATAAAATCTTACCCAAGTTTACGAACATTAACGTATCCTTGG
>ENA-USYV01001429-USYV01001429.1-human-gut-metagenome-genome-assembly--contig:-NODE-1429-length-23176-cov-12.867527_pt1 | contig 23176 bp, 19 predicted proteins | sample MGYA00250066_ERZ773514 | MGnify/ENA primary metagenome ERZ773514 (study PRJEB29103, sample SAMN06112049) | human gut metagenome | biome: human gut; feature: ankylosing spondylitis patient; material... | reverse complement strand
CAACCTCAAAACATAGGAGACAAAACAGATGACAGTCAGAGACGAGTTCTTCTGGTTAGGCGAAATTAATAAAGCCACACTCGTGATCAACTCTCGTCAAGGTCTTTTGCCGATGCCGATTGCTAAAGAAGCAGCCAAGGCACTCCGTGAAGTTTTAGCTGACGGAGACGCTGATCCGACGAAGAGAGCTAAAACTTACATCACGTTTGAACCCTTAATGCTCAAAAAAGCGGATCCGGTCATTACTTTGATGCACGCCGGACGTTCCAGTCAGGATATGCATGCGACTTATCGCTCCGCTATCCTCAGAGACCATGTTCTCGAAGTCGGTGATGCATTAAACGCCGTGCTGGAAACAATGACGGACCTGGCAGACAAAAACCGTGAAACCGTCGTTCCCAATTACACCAATGGTGTTGCCGCTCAGCCGAACAGCTTGGCGCACTATCTGCTCGCATTTTTGGCCGGTTTCAGCCGCGATGCTCAGAAGCTTCGCCAGTTTTATGTTCGTCTGGACCGCTGTCCGATGGGAAGCACCGTTTTAAACGGCACTTGCTGGCCGCTTGATCGCCAAGCAATGTGCGAACGCCTGGGCTTTGAAGCCATTGCGGAAAATGCCTACGATGCAACTCAAGTAGGTCAGAGCGATCTGCCCGTAGAATTCGCAGCGATCCTTACCGGTATTTGCCTGCACATCAATGTTTTCCTGGAAGACTTGATGGTTCAGTATGCTCAGGCTCGTCCCTGGATTCTTCTGCAGGAAGGCGGAGACAACACTTATGTTTCTTCTGCTATGCCGCAGAAACGCAATCCCGGCTTAGTGAATAACTGCAGAACGGAATCTTCTTCCGTGATCGGCGAAGCTCAGGCCGAGTTCTTCCGTGCTCACAATCTCCAGAGCGGCATGATTGACCCGAAGAATCAGACACTCAACAGTGCTCTGGCTCTTCATGCGGTTAAAGTTCTTACTATGTTTAACCGAGTCCTCAAAGCACTCGTGATCAACAAAGATCGTGCATTAGAAGAACTTAACAGCGACTGGACGGCCAGCCAGGAAGTTGCCGACCGCCTGATGAAGGAATACGGCGTTCCGTTCCGTATCGGCCACCACGCTGCCAGCCACATTGTTTCCTATGCTCGCGCCAACAACATTCTTCCGCTCGACTTCCCGTACGCCAAGATGCAGGAAATCTACAAGGAAGTCATCGAGAAAGAATTCCCTGAAGGCGATCCGAAGTTCCCGATGAGCGAGGAAGAATTCAGGGAAGCATTAAACCCTGTTTCTATCGTTCACAACCGTAAGACACTTGGCGGACCTCAGCCCGCTGAGCTGGAAAGAATGCTCAAAGAGCAGACAGCCGAAAACCATCTCAACGAACAATGGGTGGCTGACAAGAAAGCGTTTATCCAATCTTCCCTCGATAAATTAAATAAAGAATTTGAAACCTTAGGAGAATAATCATGACAGTACTTCTGCCTTGGTTTGCCCTGATCGTCACTGTTTTGGCGGGCTGGGCAATCATTAAAAGATTGTCTACCTCTATGGTCCTGCTGTTTGCCGGCTTGGCCATGATCAGCTTTGCCGTGATCTGCGGTGTTCACGGTTTTCTGCCGAAGGGTGTTAAGCCTTCCGGATTCGTATGGTTCGATATTTTCGAACTGCTTCGTTCTATCGCAACTAAACAGACTTCCGGCATCGGTCTTTTGATTATGGTCGCCGGCGGTTACGCTGCCTACATGGACAGAATCGGCGCTGCTCACGCTCTGGTTCGCGTTTGTGTTAAACCTTTGGACGCACTGTCTTCCCCGTACCTTGTTCTGGTCATGGGCTATCTGATCGGCCAGGCTCTGGTCACGGTGATTCCGAGTGCTGCAGGTCTTGCAATGCTGCTGTTGGTTGCTCTGTTCCCGATTCTTCGCGCTGTCGGCTGCTCGCCCGCTGCTTCTGCTGCCGTGATCGGTACATCCGCCGGTATGACCTTAGGGCCAGCCTCCGGTACTGCTAACCTTGCTGCTCAGACAGCCGGTTTGGATCCGATCATCTACTTCGTTCAGTGCCAGCTTCCGGTTGCTATCCCGACTTTGATCGTTGTTGCTATCTGCCATTACTTTGTTCAGAAGTACTATGACAAGAAGAACGACGACGTCTATTCTGACGCCATCCTGACCAAGAAAGACGACCTTCGCAATGTTCCCGCCTGGTACGCTATCCTTCCGGTCCTTCCGATCGCATTGATGATCATCTTCAGTAAGCTCGTTTATTCTGCTGTTAAGCTCAATACCATCTCTGCTCTGCTTCTCGTTTGGGTCCTTACTGTCATCATTGAACTCATCAGACGCCGCGATTACAAACCGGTTCTTGCCGACGGTGCCTTCATCTTCAAGGCCATGGGCGGAATGTTCTCCTCCATCGTTGCTCTGATTATCTGCGCTGAATTCTTTGCTACCGGCCTGAAAGTTACAGGTTTGATCTCTGCACTGATTACACACGCTCAGGGTATGGGTTTAGGACTCAACGGTATGACAGCCGTGCTTACAGCGGTTGTCGGTATCGTGACATTCCTGACCGGTTCCGGTGTCGGTGCCTTCTCCAGCTTCGCAGCTCTGGCTCCTGATGTTGCCAGCGGTCTGGGCGGTTCTGCTGCTGCCTTCGTTACCCCGATGCAGTTCGCTTCCGGTATGCTCCGCGCCATGTCTCCTGTGGCAGGCGTCATCATTGCGGTTGCCGGTGCTGCCGGTGTCTCCCCGATGGCCATCGTTCGCCGTACTTGGATCCCGATGTTGGTCGGTATGATCACCGTCGTCGTCGCCAACGTAGTTTTCTTAGGCTAACTATCTGAACACACGGGCCCGTCTAAGGGCCCGTCGGAGAATCAAATGAAAAAAATCCTCATTCCCGCTTTAACCGCTGCGCTTTTGTGTTCTTCCGCCTTTGCTCTGGAAAACTCGGTTGCTCCGAAAGTTACCGATATTAAAAATCATTCCCCGAAAACCGGCCTGATCGTCGGCAACTCCTACAGCTTCTACAACTGCGGTGTTCACGGTTATTTAAGAGGGCTGACACGCGAAAACAAACAAGATTGGAAAGCTCGCATTGTCACGATCAGCTCCGGCCGTCTTTCTTATCATGATGTAGAACAATACATGGGTCCTCATGAGATGGATCCCTATGTCAAGAAGGACGAGAAGGGCAACCTGATCAATCCGATGTTTGACGTGGTCATTCTGCAGGGCATGTCCACAGAGCCGATCGCAGAAAAAAGCATTCCGACATTCAAGAAATTCCTGAAGCAGCACGTCGCCACAGTTAAGGCAAAAGGAGCCGAACCGATTGTGGTTGATACCTGGGCTCGTCAGAACAAGCCCGAAGACACTAAGAAACTGGCAGATTCAATCATTTCAGCGGCCAATGAAAGTGATGCGATCGTTTTACCGGTCGGATTGGCCTTTGCCGAAAGTCTGAAGCAGCGTCCGGACCTGGTGATGCATCAAAAAGATAAAAGCCATCCGACGGCAGCCGGTTCTTACTTATACGGCGCAATGCTTTACGGACTGCTCTTCAAGAAGAGTCCCGAGGGGATGGCTTATTTGGGTGAATGCGAGAAACCTCTTAAACCAGAGGATGCCAAGTTCCTCCAAAAGCTGGCCTGGGATGTTCTTACTGACTTCTATGGGTGGAAGAAGTAAATAAGCTGTACTCTCCCAAAGCTTGCGGTCTTTGCTGATCAAATCAGTGAAGACCGTTTTTTAATGCTTCTTGCGGAAGGTTGACCCGCTCAGGAAGAGGCTGTTTAAACGACAGGGCTAAGTGGACGAGGCTCACGCCGATCGAAGGCCAAACAAGATCGAGCCATTTCGGGGCACCGTTATGAAATACTGCTTCATAGTCTTTGAGCGCGCTCTTTAGCCCGTGTTTGCTGTTATCGGAGGAGTATCCGTTTTGCTGCAGGAGTTTTTCTAAAAGCGTGCTGTAATCCAACCCGGAAGATGAGCGGTTAGCCAGCGGGTCCATTTCGATATCAGACATTTTTTATCCCAAAAATAAAGCCTCCGCGGCGAACGGAGGCTTATAACTATAGGCTTTTAGGAAGCCCGATTTGAATTACTGCTGTGCAGACTGGGGAGCCGGAGCCTGAGCAGGAGCTTGAACCGGAGCTTGTGCAGGGGCAGCTGCCGGAGCCTGACCGGTTGCACCGACTTCAGGGGCGTAAATCATCATCGGGGCATTGCCCATCATCTGACCGTTGCCCATCATCATGCCGTTAGGAACGATTTCGATCGGCTGGGCCTGTACTGCTCCCGGAGGAAGCTGGTTGTTGGCTTGAGGAGCAGGCTGAGGAGCGGCCGGAGCTGCTTGCGGTGCCGGTTGAGGAGCGGGCTGAGGTGCAGTCTGAGGGGCTGTCTGAGGTGCGACCTGAGGCGCTGCCTGAGGAGCAGGAACAGCCTGCGGTGTCGGGCCTAAGTCGTCATCGGGAGCCTGCTGCTGGGTGTTGCCGTTGCCTTGGAGCTGCATGAAAACGCCGAGCTGGCCGGCGATGTAGCCTAAAGCGACAAGAGACTGATCACGAGTGATGGTCTTGCCGGTCTGGGCTGCACGAGCCTGAACAAACTCACTGGCTCTGTCGAGTTCTGTCTGGGTGACCGGAAAGTCTCCAAACTGCATGTGACCCATGGTGGCTAACTTGCCGATGACTTCACCGGCAGGATTTGTCGGAGCTTGTTGGTCGGGCTGAGGAGCAGTTTGCTGGGCGAATGCAGATACGGAAAAGCTCAGTGCGACGGCACTGAGAGCAAGGGTTAATTTTCTAAGAATCATGTTATTTCTCCACTTCAAAAGCTAGAGAAACTATACTCCGTAAAAACCCTTAGATAGTGAGTTAACTCCTTGATTCTTACTCAATATGGTGAAAATGCATGCCTACTTTGACGCGCTTTTAGGAAGTGTTTTTAGTGCGTCAATCACGATGTCCTGAGTAAGAAGCTCCGGGAGGATTTTTGCAGTTCCGTCCGGAGAGTAGAGCAGGTAAAGCGGGACGCCGGTTCGGCCGAAGGATTCCAAAGTCTTAGAAATTTCAGCGTTCCGATTGGTCCAGTCAGCAATAAGAAATTTAACGTTGTGCTCTTTAAAGGCTTTCTGCACATTTTCCCTATCCAGCACGGCAAGTTTATTTGCCTGACAAGTCACGCACCAGGAAGCCGTGAAGTCTACAAAAACCGGACGTCCTTCATCAAGGGCAGTTTGGACAGCCTTCGGGGACCAGGCGTCGGCTGTGCTTACTTCGACAGGTGCACGCTCAAGCAGCGGAGAAGCGGCGACGGCATATGCGCCGGCGCCGAGGATAAAAGCCAAAGCCATGAAGCCTTTTGAAGCTGCTTTGCCGAACTGCAGGCGGCCGTACAAAATCAAAGCGACAGCTAAAAGTACAGCAGCGCAGAGATAGACTCCAAGTGCCGAGAGCGACACTTGCTGCCAAAGAACCCAGAAAAGCCAAAGTGCGGTAAGGGCCATCGGAACGGCCATGATTGTTCTGAATATACTCATCCAGCGTCCCGGGCGCGGCAGCCAGGCAGTCAGGCAAGGGAACAGCGCCAGCAGAAGCCAGGGGAGGCTCATGCCAAGGCCGAGGCAAATGAAGACGACAAAAGATTCCAGTGCAGAGGCAGAGAGTGCGTAGCCTAAGGCGGCGCCCATGAACGGGGCCGTGCACGGGGAGGCAACGACGACGGCCAAGATACCGGTTGCAAAACTGCCGGCCAGGGAGGCACCGGAAGTCTGACCCGTAGAGGCAATTCTTACGCCGGAAAATTCAAAGGCGCCGGCCAAGTTCAAGGTGATTGTGACAAAAAGGAGCGCCAGCAAGGCTACGAACCAAGGCGACTGCAGCTGGAAGCCCCAGCCGACGGAAGCGCCTGCCGCCTTTACGGCGATCAAGGCGCCGGCTAACAGCGTCATGGAAATGAGGACACCGGCGGTAAAGGCAAGACCGTGCAGTGCGAGTTTTCCGTCTCGGCGGTGCTCAACGAGGCTGAGCATTTTCAGAGACAAAACGGGGAAGACGCAGGGCATCAGATTCAGAATCAGGCCGCCGAGGAAAGACATACCGGCGGCGAGCCAAACCGTTAAGTTGACGTCCGTGTTGTCAGAGGACACTGACGGCGGTGTCACGGTTCCATTCTCTAACACATGAGAAAAACTTCCGGACCAGCCGCCTTGAGCAGGTCCTCCGTCAGCAGCAAAGACGCCGGATAACGTGTCGCCGGCTTTCAGTTCTTCCGTGCCCTGAAGTCTGACGGTGACTTCATCGCCGTTTTTGGAAACCGATTGAGGGGCTTTGTAGTCGACAGCTCCTTCTCCTTCGGTGAATACATAAAAATGATTGAATGGTTCAGAGGTTTTGAAGGTGACGGAAAGAGCGTGATTAGACGGATCGATCTGAGCGGAGATCGTTTTTAAAGGGGCAGGCGTTAAGCCGTCATTAGTTTGGAAGAGTCCGGCGTTCGGAGATGCAGCAGGCTCTCCGTTCGAGACTTTAACGGGAACGTCAAACGATGCGCTTCCCGGAATGCATTGTTCCGCACACATCAGCCAGGAGACGTTCGCTTTAGCGATGTAATCTCCTTCCTTGGCAGATGCCGGAACGGAAATTGAGACAGGAAGAAGAACCGAGTCTTCGTATCCGAAGTTCGTGAGATCGCCGACGACGTAAAGCTTCGGTGTGGGCCATTGAATGGAGCCCGCTTTCCAGCCTTCGGGCAAGGACCAGTCGATTGTGGTCGGAAGTCCGGTGTCACCGGGCGTTTTCCAATATGTGTGCCAGCCCGGCTCTTGGGTCAGGAGCACGCCTAAACGGATGGAACTTCCGGGTTGGACGGAAGTCGTTTGAGAGATAAGCTCGGCTTTGACCGCTTCGGTTTTCTTCCAGGGAAGAGCCTGTGCGTTTAAAGCAAAGACGGCAAAGAAAAGTAAAAGGAAGCGTAAAAGCCAAGCAAATCTCATAACAACGAAGTGTCTAGTTGAACAAATTAACCATGTACGCGTTTGACTTCGGCAAAGGCCTTGTCAGCAGCTTCGAGTGTGCGTGCGATGACGGAGTCGTCATGCGTGATGGAGACGAAGCCGGCTTCGTAGATGCTCGGAGCCAAATAAACCCCGTTGTCCAGCATGGCATGGAAGAAAGTCTTGAAGCGATCGGCATCGCATTCCATGACTTCCTTGAAAGAAGTCGGGCACTTGCCGCGGAAGTAAATACCGAACATGCCGCCGATGCTTTGAGCGGAGAAGGCGACACCGTGTTTCTTAGCCATTGCGCCTAAGCCTTTGACGAGCTTAGCGGTCTGTTCGGAAAGACGCTTGTAGAAGCCGGGCTGCTGAATTTCATGCAAAGTGGCAAGACCGCAGGCAACGGCAACCGGGTTGCCCGAGAGAGTGCCTGCCTGATAGACGGGGCCCAAAGGGGCAACGCAGTTCATGATGTCGCGCTTGCCGCCGAAGGCTGCAACCGGCATGCCTCCGCCGATGACTTTACCGAACATCGTGATGTCCGGATCGATGTGATACAGAGACTGAGCGCCGCCGAGTGCGACGCGGAAACCGGTCATGACTTCGTCGACGATGAGGACGGTACCGTGTTTAGCGGTTTCTTCTCTCATGGTTTCGAGGAATTCTTGAGTAGCGGGAACCATATTCATATTGCCGGCCACGGCTTCAACAATCACACAGGCGATTTCATCGCCTTCTTTGTCAAAGAGTTCTTTGAGCTGTTTGGGGTTGTTGTATTCCAGAACGATCGTGTCGTTGGTAACGGCAGCGGGGACGCCGGCGGAGCTCGGGGTACCGAACGTCAGCAAGCCGGAGCCGCCCTTGACCAGCAGAGAGTCGCTGTGGCCGTGATAGCAGCCTTCGAACTTCACAATCTTGTTGCGGCCGGTGTAGCCGCGGGCCAAGCGGATGGCGCTCATGCCGGCTTCGGTGCCGGAGGAGACGAGGCGGACTTCTTCAACGGAAGGAATGAGACGCTTAATTTCTTCGGCAATATCAATTTCACCGACAGTCGGAGCACCGAAGCTCAAGCCGTTGTCAACAGCCTCCTTAACGGCTTCAATGACGTGGGGATTGTTGTGACCGAGAATCATAGGACCCCAAGATCCGATGTAGTCGATGTACTGCTTACCTTCGACGTCGTACATATGCGGCCCTAAAGCTTTTTTGATAAAGCGAGGAGCGCCGCCGACAGAACGGAAAGCACGAACCGGGGAGTTCACACCGCCGGGGATGGACTTCTGGGCTCTGTCAAAAAGTACTTCATTCTGATCCATGAAAAGAACTCCTAGAAATGAATTAAATAGTAATTTCAAGCGAGATAGGTTAATCCGCTCATGCTAAAGGAAAAACCTAAAGGATAGATTAATTCCGTCAGATCGGACGAGACTGCAGGGAAGCTGTATGCAGCAACCACAGAGAAAAAGAAGTAAGCTTTCACGCCAAAGACAGAGAAATTAGTATTAGAAGAATAACGAAACGAAATTCGATAAGAGATCGTTGAAGATGACATCGAATTTCGAGAAGTTCCTCAGAGGAGCTTCAAAAGAAATGCGGAGAGCTCTCGGGAAGCGCTCCGCACAAAGGCTGGCCTCAGTCCTTTAGAAAGGCTGATGCAGCAGAACACAGATTTTTTCGCCGAAGGTAAGGAGTACTTGAAACCGCAGACTTTTGTTGCGACGCTTGCATCCTCAGCGAAACTTCAAGATGCAGCGATTTCTTGGTTTCCTAGGCGATGATTAGTTTTCCGTAGTGGAAATTTTCTTGACGAAAGAAGCCAAGAGCTGGCCGAAATCCTGAGATTCCGTATTGCCGGCAGATGTGGCGATCAGTGCGCCATAGAGTGTTGCCAAAACCCAAGCTGTTAGGACCGAAATCCAGGCAATTTTTCCGAAGTTCATAGATTCTCCTTATAAGTGAACCTTGTTTTATACAGGGTTTTTACTCACATATACGGGAAACCGAGTACAAATTGGGTAGCTAAGTACTCGTTGTTAGTATGGACAAGTCATTTGATTATTTTGGGAATCTTTTCGTTTAGTGCTTCGGAGGACAACGCCCTTTCGCTTAAAAGTACTTGCTAAGCAAACTGTTTGATTAAAGATTGTCAAAGTGTTAGGCGGATTTGGAAGGCGACTTCATAAACTAGGTTGCGTAGTTTAGTTTTCCAAGGAGTGAAAAATGACAAAATTGAATCGACGTTGGTTCTTAGAATCAAGTGTGGCTTTTATTGGAAGTTGCGCAATGGTAGAAAAAACTTTGGCGAATGACACGGCTTCTCAAAATTCTCCCAAGGAAGAGATTCGCTCAACAGCTGACAGGAAACTTCGCCGCAAACCTCGTGAATTAACGAGAGAACAGGCTATAGAAGTTATCGAAGCTACTCCTCACGCCGTGCTTTCGACAGCTGATTTGGAGGGGAATCCTTACGGCATTCCTGTTTCTCCAGTCTTGGAAGAGGATCATCTCTACTTCCACTCCACAGGAATGCCTGGCGGCCGTAAAGAGGACAACATGAGGATGAACCCAAAGGTTAGTCTCTGTTTCGTAGCGAAAGCAACTACGCTGCCAGAGTGGTATTCCGTTGATTTTGCCAGCGCTGTGGTTAAGGGAACTGCTACTCCGGTTACGGATGAAAAAGAAAAGCGTCATGCAATGGATCTTATTCTTGCTCGGCACGCACCTGAGAACAGCAAGACTAGGAATGATGTTCAGTTTAAGAACAGATATCCGCTTGTTGCAGTGTGGAAGGTAAAAATTGAGGATATTCAGGGTAAGGCTAGGGGTGCTGCTAAATGGGTGGAGGGCAAGAGCATCCATGAAGTCCAGGATATGGGTCCCTCCAAGTGGCTAATTGGCGTTCCCAAATAATTTTTATTGTTTATGAAGAGAAAATCGACAGGCCACAACCTTAGTTTTTTGGCGATTCCTGAGCTCAAAGAAGATTCGACAAAAGAACTAGTTGAGCCAATTTATGAGCAGATTGCGTCGAAAATAAGGCGGTTGATTTTCTCTCAAGAAATTGTCCTTGGGGATCAACTGCCCAGTCTCAGGACCGTTGCGGCCAAGCTCTCAGTTTCGGTGGACACCGTAAGGAGAGCTTATTTTCTGTTGATAGATGAAGGAATTATTGAAAGCAAAACTGGTAGCGGCTTCAAAGTTGTGACTCTACCTCCTAAAGGGCAACATCTTTGTCTTGATAAAGATGCGGAGCCGAGTAGAACAAAGCCAGGACAAACCGAATCCTTTCATTTGTGCAGTAAGGCACTAAATTATTTCCGCCCTGACCATTATCGAACTAGGCCATTCCTCTATTTCGGAGAGACAATCGAATTAGCAAAGGATCGAGAGTGGAATTCAATTGTCTCGCGCTTGAACAAGATGACTTGGCATCACGTGAGCTATTCAAACCCCCAAGGTTCGGAACAACTCAGAGAGGCCATCGCAAGAATATTATTGAAAAACCGAGGAATTGAAGCAGAGGCTGAGAATGTCGTTATTACTACGGGGACAGTACAAAACCTTAATCTCCTTAGTTCGGTTCTATTGAATCCGGGTGACGTCATAGCTTTAGAAGCGCCTTCTCCTAATCTTGTGCCGGATGTTTTTGCTTTTAACAAAATTCAGACAAGTTTTATTCCTGTTCTTTCGGACGGCCTCGATTTAGAAAAACTGTTTGACTGCGATGATTGTCAGGCAGTGTTCACGGTCTCATCAAACCAAATCCCAATGAGTGTGTGCACTTCTTTGGAGAAAAGAAAACAGATGCTTTCGTGGGCGCAACAGCAAGGAAAATGGATTTTTGAAAATGGAATGGAAGATCTTTTTTGGAGTGGAAATAGAATTCCGGCGATTACAGCGCTGGATAGGTTAGGAGGAAATACCGTTTTTTTAGATAGCTTTACCTTGCTTTTCTTTCCCGGAATAAGGATCGGTTATATTGCGGCACCGAAGGAAATAGCCAAAGCTCTGGCGGGGGCTAAGCTTTTGCTGGACAGGACGACTTCTACGAAAGGCCAAGATTATCTCGGGCAGTATATGCAAAGTGACTCGTTTGAAGTTTATCTGCGTAAGCTAAACAAAATTTTTGTTCAGCGACGAGATCTTTTAAAAGAACTCCTGGAGACAGAACTTTCTGAATTTGGGTTGGTTTCTGAAAGCCGCTGTGGCTGTCATCTGACCTTTACTCTGACAAAAGAAGGTGTTTCTGACAAAGATGTAAAACTATTGTTAGAAAAAAGAGGAATTACCTGTAGGGTTCTCTCCGAATTTCCAGGAGAGGCTGGGACTAACGGGTTAGTTTTGGGTTTTGCGTTGTTCCAATCGGAAGAGCTCAAAACAGCAATATCGGAACTAAAACTAGTACTCAGAAGGCTGTCTGCGCAATAATTAGGCGCCAAATAAAAACTGCCGCGTCCCAGGAGGATTGCGGCAGTTTTCGAAATGAACCAAAAATTAGAAGGCCAGACCAAGCGCCAACTTGAAGGTCACCGGAGACGGGCGCATGGAGAAGCTGTCGTCTGTCGGGCTGTGCGCCTTGTAGCGCGGGAAGCCCAAGTCCATGCCGCCGGTAACGTGGAGGTTGCGCGTGAGAGCAACCGTACCGCCGGCCTGAATGACCGGAGTGAAGATGTCCTTCTTAGCTCCCCAGCCCTCTTTGAAGTCCTGCTGGTCACTTCTGAAATAGCCTGCGCCGACACCGGCGTAAAGCTTCACGCGTTCGGCAGCTCTGAAGTGATACTGCACGGCAAGGCTGTAGCTTGTGAGCTTATAACTTCCGACCTTACTGCCGTTAGCATGGATGCTGTGCGTGCCGGACCGGTTGACGGAGAAGTCCAAAGCCCAGTCAGGCGTGACAAAGTAACGCAGACCGGCTGAGTAAGCGCCGTCTGAAGAAATAGAAGACGGTTTCGGTGTACCCTTCAGCGTCGTCTTTTGCCAGCCGCCGCCGGCGTAGATCAGCACCTTATTAGAGAAGAGCGACTTCGGTGTGTCCGGCATATGACGAGTCTTCCGATCGTCAAACGTCATGTTGGCAAAGAAGAAAAAGATGTCGGAGAACGGAACGTAGGTTCCGTAAATGCTGAAGTTGTCTGTGCCGACGCCAAGCAGGGGCAAAGGCGCCGGGAACGGAATCCATTTGTAGTCGCCGCGGGCGGTCAGGCCGATGGTGTAGCCGGCTTCAGCGTAGAAAGGTGTGCTGCCGAGTCGCCAGCGGGAGAGCCAGCCATAACCCATGAACGGTTCAAAGTTGTTATGGGAGTCGGAGAACGCCATGGCGTACATGATTCTGCGGTTTCCGCGGCTGTCAATGAAATTGCGGGAAATGCCGCCGCCCCATGTATAACCGTTTTCGTTGTGGCGTTTCTCTGTTTTATATGCGTAACCCGGATGAATCGTGTAGGCGGGCAAAAGCAGTCCCGAAGAGCCTTCGGAGATGATGGTCTTCATTCCGACCCAAGTGTCGGAAAGGTAACTTCCGGAAGAGTCTTCTTCGGAAACAATACCGGCGGGGAGGGTATCGACAATTGCTTCCCAAACCGAACGACCGGAGTCTTCAGCAGAAGCAGATGAGGCGATCGCAATAAGTCCAGCCCCGAAAATAGTTCTAATGATCTTATTTTTCACGACTTTTTAAATGGAGTGCAAAGCAGGAAAATTCTACAGAAAAACAAGTCTCTTTTATTCAATTCAGCCCTCAGAACGTGACCAATTAACGCGATTTTGATGCCTGTTTTGTGTAACGAGCCTTTGTCAGAGGCAATGGAAACTTGCGGAAACGGATGAATCAAATTAAAGTTGCACCGCGAAGTTCGTCGGACAATCGCCGGGGAGAAAGACCTCGGAGGAAAGTCCGGACTCCACAGAGCACCGTAGGAGGTAACACCTCTCCGCCGAAAGGCGAGGACTAGAGCAACAGAGACGAGCCGATTCAGTTCGGTTGAAACGGGCAATCTCTACGGGGAGCAACATCAAATAGGCAGCTGATGAACCTGCTCGGCGAGGCTGCGGGTAGATGGCTCGAACTCGGGAGTGATCCCGGGTCTAGATGAATGATTGTCATGCCGCGTTAAGCGCCACACAGAATCCGGCTTATAGACGGACTTCGCACTTCTATCTTTTCTTTTTAATTCAAATAATTAAGCAAAGCGAAAATTAAAGAACAAGAATAACTTTCGCTCAATGTGAGTGTTGGTGGAGGAAAGTGGAAAAAAGTGGCTAAAATTGAGAGTTAGAAAAGGTAGATTTTTGTCTCGTTTTAGTCGTGTTCCAAGGCTCTCCGCACATCAATCTTGACGCCAAAGGGCGTCTGTCGGTGCCTTCTCGTTACCGAGAAGCCCTGGCAGAGTTGTGTTCCGGCCAAATGACCTTTACCCGGCATCCTGACGGGTGCGCCTTACTGTACCCGCGAAATGTTTGGGAAACGAAAAGAAGCGAATTAATGGCACTTCCTTATTCGGCCAGAGTCTTTCAAAGAATCGTGATGGGCTCGGCCGTGGATGTGGACATGGATGCCAGCGGCAGACTGCTGGTGCCTGCAGAGTTAAGAAAAGCATGCGGTCTTTCCAAAGAGATCGTTCTTGTGGGATTGGGCTCGCACTTTGAGCTGTGGGATGCTGAGAAGCTTGCGGAAAGCGAAGCTAAAGCAATGACAGAAAACCTATCGGATATCGCCGCCCAATTCAATTTTTAAAAATAAGGTAGTTTTCTGTGCAGGCAGAAGTCTTGGTTCATCGCCCGGTGCTCGCTGAAGAGTCTCCCCGACTCCTGGTAACCGATCCGAATGGTGTCTATGTCGACGGTACTTTCGGACGAGGCGGGCATTCGCGCCTGATATTGGAGAAACTCTCTCCGCAGGGGCGCCTGATCGCATTTGACCGTGATGAAGAAGCTGTCAAGGCCGCCGCGCAGATCAAAGACCCGAGATTTCAAATTATTCATGCACCCTTTGCATCTATGAAAGAGGAATTGGCAAAGGTCGGCATTGATCGTGTCAGCGGTATTTTTCTTGATATCGGCGTCTCTAGCCCGCAGATTGATGACCCGGAACGCGGATTCTCTTTCCGTTTTGACGGCCCTTTGGATATGCGCATGGACACAAGCACCGGGGAGACAGCCGCCGAATGGATCGCTCGCGCGGACGCCGCCGAGATGGCTAAGGTATTTAAAGATCTCGGAGAAGAGCGTTTCGCAATGAAAGCTGCCAAGGCGATTGAGAAGGCTCGAGTCAAAGAACCGATCCTTCGTACCAAGCAGCTCGCCGATTTGATTGCCGCAACGCTGCCGCGCAACAAAAAAGACAGCGCCCAGCACCCGGCGACACGCATTTTTCAGGCGATCCGAATTCACGTGAACCAGGAACTTGAGCAGCTGAAACGTGCGCTGGAGTCTGCCGGCTCCCTTCTGCTGCCGGGCGGTGTCTTAGCGGTGATTTCATTCCATTCGCTGGAAGACCGCATCGTAAAGAAATTTTTTGAGGCCGCTGCCAATCCGGCATCCGGCATCGATCCTCGTCTGCCGCTACTTCCTTCGCAGCTTCCGCAGCCGCTCTTTAATCGTGCCGTACGTATCCTTCCTTCTGAAAAAGAATGCGAAGAAAATCCTCGCGCCAGAAGTTCGGTGCTTCGCGGCGCCTCAAGGACGGATGCTCCTTGGCCTGAGCAGGGAGTGCGGGTATGAACGAGTTCCGCTTCCTGGTCGGGGCGATAGTGATTTTGGAACTGGTTCTTTTTGCATGCGGACTTAAAGTCGTAGAGAACCGCCACAACGCCCGAAAACTATTCATTGAACTGGAGCACGAGCAGCAGGTTCATCATTCACTGATGGATGAAAAAGCTCGCCTCAAGCTTGAGATTTCGAACTTGGAGCAGATTCGCCAGGTCGAAGTCCGGGCAAAAGAAGGCGGTCTAGCGCCTGCTGAGAACGATCGTGTGATTGTTCTGGATAAAAACGCTGCACCTTCCGGAGCTCAAAAATGAGAATCAGGCAGTGGCTCAGGGATGCATGGGACAACGTTTCCATGCCGACGGAAGAAAAGCGCGGGGACGATGACAGCGTCAAGGACCTCCTGCGCCTGAAAATCAAGCCCGGTCGAAGCAAGTTTGTTTATTTCTTGCTGCTTCTGTGTTTCATTGCGCTTGGTATTCGCATCGGCTGGCTCCAGCTCGGTTTTAATACGGAGTTCCTCCAGAAGCAGGGTGCGATGCGCTTCCAGCGCACGATCGAAGTGCCCGCGATGCGCGGTCAGATTTATGACCGAAACGGTACGCTGCTGGCAACGAGTGTGACCGCCAAGGCGCTTTGGATTATTCCTCAGGACGTTCAGATTACGACCTCCCAGCTTAAAGAAATTGCAAAGACGCTGGATATTCCGCTCTCCGAGCTGAAGAAAAAATTTAACTCTAAGCGAACCTTCGTTTATCTGAAGCGCCAAGTTCCGATTGAAACGGCTGAGAAAGTACTGGATATGAAGATTCCCGGACTGCACTCCACTCGGGAATTCCTGCGCAGCTACCCGGACGGCGAGGCAGCCGCTCAGATCGTCGGTCTGACAGGCTTGGACGGCAACGGCATTGAAGGCATTGAACTCGCCGCTGAAAAACGCTTGGCCGGTAAAGCCGGCTCGCGCCGCGTGATGAAGGATCGCCTCGGACGCATCGTGGAAGACGCTTGGCTTAAAGAGCCGATGAACGGCGAAAACATTACGCTGACGATCGACTCCCGCCTCCAAAACCTTGCTTATGAAGCCTTGGGCCGTCAGGTTGAGAACCTGAAAGCTAAGGGCGGCTCTATTGTGATTGCCGATCCGAAGACCGGCGATATTCTTGCGCTTGCGAACTATCCGAGTTTTGATCCGAACCATCGCGGCAAGATTTCGCGCACCGGCGTTCGCAACCGTGCCATTGTGGATACCTATGAACCGGGTTCGACCATGAAGCCGTTCTCGGTTGCCGCAGGCCTTGAAGAAAAGAAAGTCACACCGAACACGCTGTTCCAGATCGGCCGCTCCATGTCCTTCGGGCGCCATTCGATCGGTGACTCTCACTACAGTAAAGAGCTGACGGTTACGGGCATTATTCAGCAGTCCAGCAACATCGGAACTTCGAAGGTGGCGCTCCTGATGACGCCGCAGGTCATGTGGTCTTACTATGACAAGCTTGGCTTCGGTCACTCTCCGCAGATCGGATTCCCGGGTGCGGTGGCCGGTCGTCTGCGCCCGGCAAAGAACTGGCGTCCGATCGAGCAGGCAACCATGTCCTACGGGCACGGCGTTACGGTTTCTCTGCTTCAGCAGGTTCGTGCCTACACGGTGTTTGCGCGTGACGGAGACATGATTGAGCTCTCCATTTATAAAGATCGTGCTTACCGCGAGCCGCAGAGGGTTTACAGCGCCAAGACCGCCGGTCAGATGCGCGACATGCTCGCGAAAGTTATAGAAAAGGGCGGAACCGGTTTCAGAGCCCGCGTTGAAGGCTATACCGCCGCCGGTAAAACCGGTACGGCTTACAAGGTCGAAGGCGGCCAGTACGTGAGAAAGTACGTTGCAGGCTTTGCCGGGTACGCGCCGGCCCACGATCCGCAGATCGTGGTGGGCATCATGATCGATGAGCCGATGATCGGTAAGCACTTTGGTTCGACGGCTGCTGCGCCGCTCTTCTCCGAGATGGTTTCTAAGACGCTGCGTCTGATGGCGGTCAATCCGGATCGTCCTGAAGACTTTATGGTCACTAAAAACGACAAGAAGGCGCCTAAAGCTAAGCCGCAGCCCGCTAAATCCAATGCTGTCAAAGAGCCAGCGCGCGCCCGAGCTAAGGCCCCTGCAAAAACGAATTTAAAGTCAGCCAAAGAAGATCACGTAGTAAAGGGGAAGACCAATGGTTGATGCTGCAGCTGTTGCCGCCGAGATTAAACGCTTCGCTCCCGAGGGAGCGGCTTTGCTTTTAGACAGTCGGAAAATCCGCAAGGGCGACGTATTTTTTGCCGTAAAAGGCGCACACACCGACGGAAGAGTCTTTATTGAAAAAGCCTGCAGTGCAGGAGCTTCCTGTGTGATTGCAGAAAAGGGCAATATTCCCGCATGTTCGGTTCCCGTCATCGAGATCGAAAACCTCTATCGCGCTCTTGGGCCCATTGCAGCTGCCTACTACGGTAATCCGACGGCCAAGATGATCGGAATTGCCGTGACGGGCACCAACGGCAAAACAACGACGGCCAATTGGATTGCGGATCTGATGAACCGACTCGGGACTCGGTGTGCATGCATCGGAACTTTAGGATGCACCCTGAACGACAAAGTACTTCCGAGCGTATCCATGACGACGCCGGATCCGCTCACGCTTCAGGCTACTTTTGCTGAACTGCTCAGTCTCGGCTGCAAGGCTTTTGCTATGGAGGCAAGCTCGATCGGTCTTGAACAAGGCCGATTGGATGGAACAGAGATTAAATCGGCCGTATTTACGAACCTCACGCGGGATCATCTGGATTACCACGGAACCATGGAAAACTATCTCCGTGCTAAGGAGATCCTCTTCCGCTGGCCGTCAGTCAGCACCGCAGTCATTAATCAGTCGGGAGGGCCGGCTCAGCAGATTATGCAGGCTGCGGAGGGCGCCGGAAAAGACATCCTGACGGTATCCGCACGAAGTGATCAGTCCGCCGCCCTGACTGCCGAGAATATCCGTCACACCCGAGAGGGTCTCGAGTTTGAAGTGCGGTTCAAGGGAAATTCATTCCCGGTTGCGGCGCACTTTTTAGGTCTCTTTAATGTGGAGAACTTCCTCTGCGCCGTGGGCGCAATGATCTCCGTCGGCTTTGAAATCGAAACGGTACTTAAAGAAGCCGTAAAACTCATGCCTCCGGCAGGACGCATGCAGATTGTGCGCGAAGACAGAGGTCCGATCTTTGCCGTGGATTATTCCCACACGCCGGATGCCGTGACTCAGGCGATTAACGCCCTGGAGGGGCTGGCCAAGGCACGAGGCGGCCGAATTTGGATTGTTGTCGGTGCGGGCGGAGATCGAGATCACGGCAAACGCCCCCTGATGGGGCAGGCTGCCTGTGCTGCGGATGAAGTTGTTCTGACATCGGACAACCCGAGAAGCGAAGATCCGAAAGAGATATTGAAACAAATTCAAGCAGGGACCACCAAACCCTGCACGGTCATTGAAGACCGCAGAAAAGCCATTGAATACGCCGCGGAACATGCCGCTGCCGATGACGTCATCCTCGTGGCCGGAAAAGGACACGAGGATTATCAGGAAGTTAAAGGTGTTAAACACCACTTCTCAGACGTGGAAGAGGCACGCGAAGCTCTGCGGAAACTAAGGAATAAAGATGAGTGAAGCGTTAATGACGATCGGAGAGTTTGCCGAGATGCTCGGCCCCGACACCCAAATTAAAGGTGCTCCGGGTATTAAATTTTCCTCCGTCAGTTTTGATTCGAGATCAGTCCGACCCAACGGGCTGTTTTTTGCTATTGAAGGAGAGCGGGACGGTCACGAGTTCGTGCAGGCTGCCTCCGATGCGGGCGCTGCCGCAGCGGTGGTGACGCACTTTGTGCCGGTGAGTCTTCCTCAGGTACTGGTGAAGGACACGCGCGAAGCGCTCCTGGACTCTGCCAAGAAATGGCGTTCGAAGTTTGACCTGCCTGTGATCGCGGTTGCCGGTTCCAACGGAAAAACCACCACGACGCAAATGGTTTTGTCCATTATCAAAGAGCGTTTTCAGGAAGGCGCCTGGGTCGGAACAGAAGGCAATTTAAACAATGAACTCGGTGTCTCATTGATGCTGTGGAAGCTGCGTCCCGGGCATCAGGCTGCGTGTTTTGAAGTCGGAATGAACCACATCGGCGAAATGCGCCCGCTCGTCTCGGCGATTGCGCCCACGATCGGTACGGTGACCAACACCATGCGAGATCACCAGGAGTTCCTGGCTTCCTTGGAGGAGACGGCCAAAGAAAACGGAGAAGTTTTTGCTCAGCTTCCGCGCCAAGGCGTTGCTGTGATTAACGCAGCCGATCCCTTCGCGGTTGAATGGCGCAAGATGGCCGGCAATAATCGAGTCGTGACTTTCGGAACGCCGGACAGCGATGTTTATGCGTGCGAAGTGGACGGAACTGCATTTAGATTGGTCACGCCGGTCGGACAGATCGATATCGAGCTCAAAGTTCCCGGCAAACACAACATTGTGAACGCTGTGAATGCGGGCGCCGTGCTCTTTGCCATGGGCCGCGACCTCTGTGACATCAAAAAAGGCTTAGAGAACTTTAAGGCGGTCAGCCATCGCGGGGAAGTGGTTAAGCTGGAAGACGGTTCTGTGGTGATCGATGACAGCTACAACGCCAATCCTGACTCTATGAATGCCGCCGTCAATATGCTGAGCGAATACAAACTGCCCAAGATTTTTGTCGCGGGGGACATGGGAGAGCTAGGCGTTCAAAGTCCTCAATATCATCGAGAGCTGGGCGAATTCGTGCGCCGCTGCGGCATTGAGAACTTCTTCTCCATCGGCAACCGAATGCTCGACGCCGTCGAAGGCTACGGAGAAGGAGCTCGTCATTTTGAAACACAGGAAGAATTGCTTTCTGCGATTAAAGAAGAGCTGGCCAAGGGACCGCATGCCGTGCTCTTTAAAGCCTCTAACTTTATGAAACTCTTCAAACTGGCGGACGAACTCGTCCGCACCTGGAATAAACAAGAAGAAAAAGAACCGAAGGAAAACTAAATGCTGCTCGCTCTGATTCATTGGCTGGCCGACTCGACTTCTTTAGGCTGGCTTCGTGTTTTTAACTATTTGACGCTGCGCGCCGTTTTAGCCGCGCTTACCGCTTTTTTTATCGCCTTGGCATTAGGCCCGGCGGTGATTCGTGAACTGAGAAAACTCAAGGTCGGTCAGGCCGTTCGTCAGTACGGACCGAAGAGTCATTTGGTCAAGGAAGGAACCCCGACCATGGGCGGCATTCTTATCCTGATTGCCGTCGGGGTATCCACGATTTTGTGGATGGATCTCAGCAACCGCTTTGTTTGGGTTGTTCTGTTTGTGACGCTGAGCTTCGGCGCCATCGGCTGGGTCGATGACTACCGGAAGGTGGTCCATCACGATCCGGAGGGTATGAAATCCCGAGAAAAGTTCTTTTGGCAGTCGCTTGTCGGCGTTATTGCTTCCGTGTACTTGGCTTTTTCCGTTGCGGCTCCGGGTAATGAGCACATTTGGGGCTTGGTGCTTCAATGGATGGAAAGCGGCTTTACCTCGATTCCGCTGCCGGAAAGAAGCAATCTGCTGATTCCGTTCCTCAAGAACGTATCTCTTCCGATCGGTATCTGGGGCTTCATTATTCTCAGCTACTTCGTCATTGTCGGCACGAGCAACGCCGTCAACCTGACAGACGGTCTGGACGGCCTGGCGATTTTGCCGAGCGCTTTGGTCGGCATTGCTTTAGGTATTTTTGCGTATGTTGTCGGCCGTGTGGACTATGCCGCTTATTTGAATTTTCCCTATGTTCCGGGCGCCGGTGAAGTCGTCGTGGTCGGCGGCGCGCTGATCGGAGCCGGTCTCGGTTTCCTTTGGTACAACGCTTATCCGGCACAAGTGTTTATGGGCGACGTGGGCGCTTTAGCGCTCGGCGGTGCTTTAGGCACCATGGCGATCATTACACGTCAGGAACTTGTTCTCTTTATCATGGGCGGCGTTTTCGTGATGGAGACACTCTCCGTGATTCTTCAGGTTTCGTACTTCAAGATGACGCACGGAAAGCGCATTTTCCTTATGACGCCGATCCATCATCACTTTGAGATGAAGGGATGGAAGGAAACCCAGGTCGTCGTTCGTTTTTGGATCATCACCATTGTTTTGGTGCTGATCGGTCTGTCTACTCTGAAAATCAGGTAATCCATCATGTCGGTCAGTCAAAAAGTATTGGTTCTCGGTTTAGGAGCTTCGGGTCGCACTGCTGCTCGCTTTTACGCATCCCGCGGTTTTGAGGTGCTTGCCGCCGATACAAGACCGCAGCCTCCGAAGCTCGAAGAGCTTCAGCAAGAGATTGAAAATCTGCGTTTCCTTGGCGCACAGGTTTCTCCTGAGACTGCTGCCGAAGTGTCCGAAGTCATGATTTCTCCGGGACTTTCTCCTGAATACTCGGTTTTTGCGCTGTTTGTCAAAGAAGCTCGTCAGCACGGTATTCCCGTGGTCGGTGAGATCGAGCTTTTTGCCCGCGAGCTCAAAAAATTGAAAGCCGAGACGGGTTACGCTCCGAAGATCATCGGCATTACCGGCACCAACGGCAAAACCACGACAACGATGCTTTCAACGGCCATCATTGCAGAGGCCGGAAGGTCGGTGGTTGCGGCCGGCAATGTCGGCCCGAATGCCTTGGGCGAGCTGGAAAAACATCGTCTGGCCGGAACACTGCCGGATTTTTGGGTACTTGAACTGTCGAGTTTCCAGCTGGAGACTACGGAAAGTCTGCACTGCGACAGTGCCGCGCTCTTGAACATCACCGAAGACCATATCGACTGGCACGGTTCGATGGAGAAGTACGCCGCGGCAAAGAGAAAGATTTTTTCCGCTGACACGGTCCGCGTGCTCAACCGCGAGGATCCGGGATCGATGTTTTCTGCCGAAGGCGTCCCGTCTGATTTAGTGCATACGTTCGGATCCGATGCGCCCAAGAAAATCGGAGATTTCGGAATCTCGGACGTCGGCGCACTGGTTTGGCTCTCCGGCTGCATTGCTTCAGCTTCGCCTGAGTTACTGATTCCGATGAACGCTCTGCGGATTCGCGGACTGCACAACGCCATGAATGCGCTGGCAGCTACTGCTTTGACGCTGGCCGCCGGAATCCCGCTGGATTCCATTCTGCGTACGCTGCGCGAGTATAAAGGCGAACCGCATCGTGTTCAGCTTATTCTCAGAGCCTCCGACATTGATTATGTCGATGACTCCAAAGGCACCAATGTCGGCGCCGTTGCTGCCGCTTTAGCGGGCTTCGGACCGAAGAAGGTCGTTCTGATCTTAGGCGGCGACGGAAAAGGACAAGATTTTGCGCCGCTTAAGGCTCCGATCGAAGCACACGCCAAGGGAGCCGTCTTTATCGGACGCGACGCGCCTCTGATTGAAAAAGAAGTCGACTATCCGGGGCTCTTGAAGGCTCATGCCAAGACAATGGCTCAAGCCGTGCGCGAAGCCCGCGCGATGGCGCAGAGCGGTGACACGATCCTGCTTTCTCCGGCTTGTGCCAGCTGGGATATGTTTAAGGACTATGCCGATCGCTCGGCTCAGTTTGTCGCGGCAGCTAAAGAAATCGCCGAAGAGGAAGGACAGCTGTGCTGATCAGACGACGTAAGAAAGAAGACGCTGACGATATCGTCACGCGTGTCGGCGACTACAACAATGCCGCCGCGCTGAATTACGAGCCGCGGGATATCGGCCCGGTGCCTCCGGATTACGGTGTTTTGTTTGTCGTTTTCTCTTTGATGCTTCTCGGCTGCCTGATGGTGTTCTCGGCTTCTATTTCGTTAGGAGACTCTCCGAAGTACCACATCAGTGAGCGCTACTTTTTTATCCGCCATGTGATTTCACTGGTGGTAGCGCTGTTCGGCGCCTACATTGTTTGGCATATTCCGATGAAAGCCTGGAAGAAGATGGCGTTTCCTTTCTTCCTATTCGGACTCTTCCTGCTCGGTGCAGTGTTTATTCCGGGCGTCGGTAAGTCGACAAACGGTGCCTGCCGCTGGATCCCGCTCGGATTGTTCAATCTTCAGGTCACGGAAGTGATGAAGATTGCGGTGCTGATTTATGCAGCCGACTTTACCGTGCGTAAGCAGAACTACATGCACAGCGTGAAGAAAGGGCTCCTGCCGATGCTGCTTGTGATGGGGCTTGTGGGCTTTTTGGTTCTGAAGGAGCCCGACCTCGGCGCTTACGTCATGATGCTGGCAATTTCTATGGGCATCCTGCTTTTGGGCGGCATCAATCTGACCGTTTTCATTATGGTGCTGGTCGGTGTTCTGGGACTTCTGGTGTTCATGATCTTTGCGGCGAGCTGGCGAGCGGCCCGTTTCTTTGCCTACTTGGATCCTTGGGAAATTTCAAATGCTCAGGGCAAGGCCTATCAGCTCTCGCACTCTTTAATTGCGTTCG
>ENA-USYV01001423-USYV01001423.1-human-gut-metagenome-genome-assembly--contig:-NODE-1423-length-23231-cov-10.560853_pt1 | contig 23231 bp, 9 predicted proteins | sample MGYA00250066_ERZ773514 | MGnify/ENA primary metagenome ERZ773514 (study PRJEB29103, sample SAMN06112049) | human gut metagenome | biome: human gut; feature: ankylosing spondylitis patient; material... | reverse complement strand
GTGAAAGATGCAATGGGAGAAGCCATCATCGGAGCATCGGTTATAGAAAAAGGAAATCCGACTAACGGTACCATCACAGATATCAACGGAAAATTCAGCCTGAATGTAGGTGGTAATGAATTACAGATTACCTATATCGGTTATATGCCTGAAACAGTATCGTTGAAGACCGGTGTAGCTTCTTATAATATCATCATGAAAGAAGATACTAAAACACTGGATGAGGTCGTAGTAGTGGGATATGGTGTACAGAAGAAAGCCAATCTAACAGGTTCTGTAGCATCAATCAGTGCTGATGCCTTAGAGTCTCGTTCCGTTGCCAGTGTGTCTGCCGCACTTGCCGGACAAATTCCGGGTGTAACTTCTATTCAAACTTCGGGTGCTCCGGGATCACAAACGGGTAGTATTACCATCCGCGGTAAGAACTCTATTAATGCTGCCAGCCCATTGGTTATTGTAGATGGTGTTCCCGGAACCATGGATACAATAGATCCTTCGGACATTGAAACGCTAACTGTATTGAAAGATGCTGCATCATCGGCTATCTATGGTGTACAAGCAGCCAATGGTGTTATTGTAATCACTACCAAACAAGGTAAGAAAGGTGAGAAAACGCATATAAACTACTCAGGTATTGTTTCATGGGCTTCTCCTGTTGTGAAACGTCAGTATGTCAATGCTTATGAACATGCTATACTATACAATGAAGCAGTTCACAACGAAAATCCGAACGCAGTACTTCCTTTTACGGATGAAGATATCGAGAATTATCGTAATGGAACTTACCCCAGTACAAATTGGTACGATGAAGCGTTCAAAAAGAGTGCTTTTGAGCAAATGCATAATTTATCTATCAGTGGCGGTTCTGAAAAGACCACTTATAATGCTTCCATCGGGTATACCAACCAAGGAGGTCTGACAGATGAAATTAGCTATAAACGCTATAACGCACGTATGAGTCTGAATTCAGATATTAACAAGTATGTCTCTGTAGGTGTTAATGCATCCGGATATCGTGGTATTAAAGAAGATGGTTGGATGGGATACGTCACAGTAGCGCAGGGTGTGAGTCGTTCATATCCGACAGACCCGGTATATGCTGAAGACGGTTCTTTCAATTATTCAGGAAAAGATAACCCGGTAGCAATTCAAGATCAATCCGGTTTTACCCGCAGTACAGCACAGCAATTAAATGCCACTGCCTATGCACAAATTAATATTTTACCGGAACTAAGCGTTAAAGGAGTATTTTCTCTTCGCCATGATTACACCAATCAAGAAGGCTTTAAAAAGCATTTCACTTATGGTAATTTCGACTCCGGACTTCGCGAAGGTTACGACGAGTATTATAATCACAACCGATACACAAGTCAGGTATTAGCCAATTATAATAAAACTTTCGGCAAACATTCAATAGCAGTTCTGGGGGGTTTTGAATCATTCGAACACATTTATAAATTTACCAAAGCTTCTCGAAAGGGCGGTGGCAACAATGAATTAACGGAATCATTGAATACCCTGGATGCATCTTCACAAAAAAATGAAGACGGTGGATATGAAATGTCTCGTCTATCCTACTTCGGACGTGTCCAGTATGACTTTATGAATAAGTACTTGTTTGAAGCCAATTTACGTGCGGATGCCTCTTCACGTTTTCCAAAAGATAATCGCTGGGGTGTTTTCCCAGCAATCTCTGCCGGATGGAGAATTTCGGAAGAAACATTTATCAAAGACAATGTATCATGGATTAGCAACTTGAAACTGCGTCTTGGATGGGGAAAAACCGGTAACGAAGAATTAGATCCGGATGATATTTATCCGGCAATACCGACATATGCTTACGAAAAATATATGTTTGGTAATAGCCTGTATTCTACCGCTTACGAAAGCCGTTACGTAAACAACAACTTACAATGGGCAACCGTTACAAATTATGAGTTAGGACTAGAGGCCGGTTTTCTAAACAATATGTTTGGATTCGAATTATCTGTTTATAAAAAGAAAACAAATGATATGTTGTTGTACATGCCTATACAAGGTGTGATCGGTATGGGCGCTCCTGCACAAAATGCAGGTAGTGTAGAAAACACTGGTTTTGATTTGAATTTATTGCACAACAATCGTATCAACAAAGATTGGAGTTATGCTGTAAACCTTAATATTGCATATGTAAAAAATGAAATCATCGATATGAATGGTACGGAAGGTGCTAATTCAAAAAATGATAAATTATGGTACATCGAAGGCAATCCAATTGGTTCATATTATGGTTACGTAGCCAACGGATACTTTAACACTGACGATGAATTAGCCAATTATCCGAAACGCACCGGCAAAGAACAATTGGGAGACATCAAATACCTTGATTTGAATGGAGATGGCAAAATTACCGCTGACGGAGACCGCCAAATCATTGGTAAGAATTTCCCCAGTTGGACTACAGGCTTAAATCTGACTTTATACTATAAAGATTTTGATTTCTCTGCCATGTTCCAGGGAGCTTTTGATGTGGATGGCTATTACATGGCCGAAGCAGCTTATGCATTCTACAACGGAGCTAATGCACTAAAGAGACATTTGGATCGTTGGACTCCGGAGCATCACAACGCTTCTTACCCAAGAATCACCAAAGACAGTCAAACGAATTTCACAACTTCTTCATTCTGGCTACAAAATGCCTCATATGTACGTTTAAAAACTATTTCCCTGGGATACAATCTGCCTAACAGTTTCTTAAGCAAACTGGGTGTTCAAAAAGCAAAGCTTTATGTTGCCGGAGAGAATCTATTGACGTTCAGTGATTTGGAAGGTATCGATCCAGAAGAAGGCAATGAACGTGGTTGGTCTTATGGAAACGTAAAAAAAGTTTCAATCGGATTAAAAGTTTCATTCTAAAATAAAATAATATAACAAAATATGAAAAATAAAATTTTATATATTATAGCGTCCGTTATGCTAACAGGATTTACCTCTTGTAGCGATTTTCTGGATCGTTATCCAACAGAAGAACTTTCAGACGGAAGTTTCTGGAAAACAAAAACAGATGCGGAAATGGCCGTTTCTGATATTTATAGATGTCTTCCCAATTGGGATATAGATGAAGATATCAATTCAGACAATGCAGTACATGGTATCAAGTGGGCTAATGGAAACGTGTCCAAAGGCGTATACGACCCTGCTGACCAAGGATGGTCAGAGGATTACGGATATATTCGTAGATGTAATCTGGTATTACAGAAATTAGAAGAAATGGAATTATCTCAGTCGGATAAGGAACCAATAGCCGGACAAGCTTACTTCTTCAGAGGTTATATTTATTTTGAATTGATTCGTAAATTCGGAGACGTCCCATACATCGACCAGCCTTTAAAATTAACTGATGTAGAGGATATTACCCGTACATCTAAAGATGAGATCTACACCAAAATAATGGCCGACTTCGATAAAGCTTTCAGCTACTTACCAGAAGAATGGCCGGCTACACAGTGGGGACGCATAACCAAAGGTGCCGCTATGGCGATGAAAGCAAGAGCAGCTTTGTATTTTGGCAATTGGGAAACAGCGGCTACAGCTGCAAAATCTGTTATGGATCTAAATAAATATGATCTGTACGACAAAGAAAACACTGGAAAGTACCAAGAATTATTCTGGGAAAAGACAGACGGTTGTGAAGAAATTATTCTTGCAGTACAGTACAACGCACCTGATAAAACAAACTACCTAATTGGATGGGAATGCTTTCCGACAAAAGGTTGGGGTGGTTTGAATCCGACTCAAAGTCTGGTAGATGCATTCGAAGACAGTGAAGGAGCTCCTATCAGCAAATCTAAAATTTATTCGGAAAAAAATCCATTTGCTAACCGTGACCCTCGTTTAGAGGTTAACGTTTTACACGATGGTGAGGAAATGTATGGCGTGACAATTAAAGTAGCTCCACTAAAATCAAGTGGAAGCACTGGTATTGCACAGCATGGTGATGCTACAGCAACAGGATATTATCAACAGAAATGGCTTGACCCAAGTATTGACCCTCAATCAGCAGGTTGGGAAATGGGAAAAGATTGGGTAACTATCCGTTATGCAGAAGTTCTGTTAACCTATGCTGAGGCCAAAAATGAAGTTTCACCACTGGACGATTCTGCTTTTGAAGCTGTTAATCAGGTCCGTCGCCGCGTAGGTATGCCGGAATTACAAAAGACAGATGCAACCAAGCCGACTTACTGCGCGACTCAAGATGATCTTCGTCAGCGTATACGTAATGAATGGCGCGTTGAGTTTGCTCTTGAAGGAGGAAAGCGTCAATGGGATATTCGCCGTTGGGGTATTGCTAAAGATGTGTTGAACGCACCATTCCTTGGCATTAAATACAAAATGGTAGACGATGCGGTTAATGCAGATCCCAAAGATGGCGGAAAGGTATGTGTTCTGTACGAGGGTGACAATGTTAAACTGGCCGGTAGTAGATATGAAGACCATAATTATATCTACCCGATTCCTCAATCTGAAATTGATTTAAATCCCAAGTTAACTCAAAATCCGGGATATTAATATCTAACACACAAATTCACGGACTCTATAATATTTAAATGTAGAGAGTCCGTGAATTTTCCCATATTTAAGTAGCACTTATCATGAGAAAGTACTTCCCTTACATACTCTTCATTTTTCTTTTCTTTATTTATTTTCTCTGTTATCAGAGTGTGTTATCACATGTGATTTATTATCAGGAACAACATCATCTTTTTCTATACTCCAAAACTTTTTTTCTACAACATATCCAGTCACAAGGATGGATGAGTTATCTGACAGCATTTATTATACAATTTTTTCACATACCTACTATAGGCAGCATTTTACTTGCAGGAATTTTAGCCCTCATATATTTACTGACTAACGATGCCATAAAAAAAATTACAGGGCACAATGATCTGCTACTGCTATCACTAATACCTTCTATATATTTGTTCCTCTATTCAATGACTGTCGACCATTCATTAACACCAATCATCGCTACCTTCCTGGGACTTCTGATTATGGGCCTTTTTCATCAAATCACAGTTCGCCCTTGGTCTTTTATCCGAAAAATTTATTCTCCACTTCCCCCCAACAATAAGTACCGTCTTTTAATATACAGCTTACTAATAGCAATTTACGCAGGCACTTCATTTTACTTTTTTGTCCAAACCTATAACATGAGTGAACACCGAATGATAATGGCGGAAAAGAGTGTAAAAGAAAAGAATTGGGAAAATGTACTGACACAAACCGAAAAATATATCAACTCGGGAAGAACCAACCAGTTGATCTCCTACTTTCACAACCTGGCTCTGTACCATACGGAAAAATTGCCTTATCAACTATTCGATTACCCACAAAAACTGGGAGTCAAGGCGCTATACTTCCCATGGAACAGCGATAGCCGTGAGAGTGAGTACGGACATTTTATATATGAAGACTTAGGATACATCAACGAAGCACAGCGGTGGGAATTCGAAGCAATGGTGGTATGGGGAGAAACGGTACCCCATTTGCTTAACCTGGCACGATACAACATAGTAAACAAAAGACCTGAAGTGGCACGACGGTTCATCAATCTCCTGAAGCAGTCCCTCTTCTATCGGAAAGATGCCGAAGAATTAGAAAAACAGCTCCATGCAGGCAGTGTACCGGGACTGCGCATGGCACTTGAAAACAATAAGGAACATCCCGCACGATTTGCAAACGTCATCAATATAGGACCGGAATTACAATATCTGTGTGAGCAGGACACGACAAACAGAATGGCTTTTGAATACCTGATGAGTGACCTACTGCTGAGCAATAACGTAGTACGCTTTGTGGATAACCTGAAGTTCATCAGGCACTTTAAATATCCGGAAATGCCACCCGCATACCAAGAAGCACTCTATATATACAAATTGGGAGTGGACGGGGAAACGTTTTCCAAATCAGGATTCAACGTCAGCGAAAACACCGAAAAGAGATTCCAAAGGTATTACAACCTGTATAAAAACAGGCAAATGCAGAGGCTGAAAGCGGAGTTTGGAAACACCTACTGGTATTACCTGAACTTCATCAGTCCGTATGGAGACAAAATCATAAGCAACTAATATGTAAAGACATGAAAACAATCTATATCCTTCTTATCACGGTTCTCAGCTGGAGCCTGCAGGCATGCACCGCCCAATGCGGCAAACCGGATGCCTGCACGGACAGTATTCCCCGTATATATCCCGATTATGCGGGAGTCACATTCCCGCTGAATATTGCACCTCCCAATTTCAGGATCGGGGAGAACGCGGATGCCTTCCAAACGGAAATTGGCACAGGGGAGACGGCGGACATCCTCTACACAAGCAAGAATCCCGAAGTGATTATACCGACAAAGAAATGGAAGAAACTTCTCCAAAAAGCCGCGGGAAAAGAAATATTCATCCGCATCACCCTGCTGAGGGGAGGGAAATGGACACGCTATGCGGATATCAAGGATACCATATCGAACGAACCGATAGATGAGTACCTGGTCTACCGGTTGCTGTACCCGGGATATGAACTATGGAACGAAATGGGGATTTACCAGAGAGACCTGACAGGTTATGAAGAGACTCCGATAGCGGAGAACCGAAATTTCGGCAAACAGTGCATCAACTGCCATACGTTCAATCAAAACTCTCCGGAAACCATGATGGTGCATGTGCGGGGAAAGTCGGGAGGGACACTGATATGCAAAAACGGGAAAGTGGAAAAGGTAAACACCAAACCGGAGGGATTCAAGAACGGGGGAACCTATGCGGCCTGGCATCCTTCAGGAAGATACATCGCATTCTCAATGAATGAGATACAGCAGTTCTTCCATTCATCGGGACAGAAACCCATAGAGGTATCCGACCTGGCTGCCGACCTGATAGTTTATGATACTGAAAAGAAAACATTCCTCACTGACTCCCTGATATGCGGGGAGCGGTATATGGAAACATTCCCCAACTGGACACCGGACGGGAAAACACTGTATTTCTGCCGGGGAAATGCTTATAAAGAGAAGATGCCTCTGGACAGTATCCGTTATGACCTGTGCAGGATAGGATTCGATCCGGAATCCGGTAAATTCGGTACGCCGGAGTGTGTGTACAGAGCCTCCGAACAGGGAAAAAGTATCTCTTTCCCAAGGGTTTCTCCCGATGGTAAATACCTGATGTTCACCCTGTCGGATTATGGAAACTTCTCCATCTGGCATCCGGAAAGCGAACTTTGTCTGTTGACAATGGATACAGGAGAAATACGGCTTTTAAATGAAGTGAACAGCAACGACGTGGAGAGTTTCCATACATGGTCATCATCCGGACGCTGGTTTGTTTTCAGCAGCAAACGGTTGGACGGGCTTTGGGCTCGCCCTTTCTTTGCCAGTTTCGATCCGGAAACCGGAAAAGCGGGGAAACCCTTCCTGATGCCCCAAAAAAATCCGGACTTTTATGACACGTTCACTAAAACTTATAATCTGCCGGAACTGATTAAACAACCCGTAAGAAACGGAAATGAAATGATAGAAGCTATACATTAATTTAACACACTTTATTCTAAAAGAGAGGGCTTTCTATTTTGCAATAAGCCCTCTTTTTTAGAACTTTGCAACATCACTCAATAAACATTTAATTCAGAAAAAACACATGAAAAACATTTTCCTTACCATGAGCCTGGGTATAGGACTGCTTTTTCCTTGCAAGCTACATGCCCAAAGCCAGTACCCATTTCAGAACACGACATTATCCACTGAAGAAAGAGTAGACGATCTTATCAAACGAATGACTCTGGAAGAAAAAATCGACCTGCTTTCCGGATACAATGATTTCTATCTGCACCCCTGCGAACGATTAGGAATACCGGCATTCAAACTGGCCGACGGTCCGCTGGGCGTTGCATCCTGGGGATTATTCGGACGCGCCACCGCATTTCCATCAGCACTTTCGCTGGCTGCCTCTTGGAATAAAAATCTGGCAGAGAAAACAGGAGCAATGTATGCTCAGGAATGGCGTGCAAGAGGTATTCATTTTCTCTTAGCTCCCGGAGTTAACAACTATCGGGCTTCAAAAGGAGCCCGTAATTTTGAATATTTTGGTGAAGATCCTTATCTGGCATCCGAGATGGTAGTCCCCTTTATAAAAGCAGTGCAAGACGGAGGAGTCATTGCTACCATCAAACATTTCGCAGCCAACGATCAAGAATTTGACCGATACACCGTCAGTACCGAAGTATCCGAACGTGCCTTACAGGAAATCTATCTGCCTCCCTTCAAAGCTGCTGTGAAAAAAGCAGGTGTCAAGGCTGTCATGACGGGTTATAACCTAGTGAACGGAGTATATTGCACTGAAAACAAACATCTGATCGATATTTTAAAGAAAGACTGGGGCTTCAAAGGCATGTTAATGTCTGACTGGGCATGTACCTATTCCGCCGAAAATGCCGCAAACTACGGTTTGGATCTTGAGATGGGCAGCAATGACTGGTTCACCCGCAAAGAACTTCTCCCACTTGTCAAAGAAGGAAAGGTTACAGAAGAAGTAATCAATGATAAAGTGCGCCGCATCTATGGTGCCTGTATTTCAATGGGATTTTTCGACAGGCCTCAGCAAGACACCGATATTCCGACTTTTAATCCTCAAGCCAATCAGATGGCTCTGAATACCGCTTGTGAAGGAATCATCCTGTTAAAGAATGAACAGAATACCTTACCGATCCACCGCCCCAAAGTGATAGCTGTGATCGGACCGACTGCCAATCCGGCTATCGTTTCGGATAGAATATACAATGTAAACAGCATCGTTTACGGTGGTGGGGGAAGTTCAAAAGTTCATCCCTGGTATGTAGTTTCAGCGTTAGAAGGTATCCGTCAGGAGTTTCCGGAAGCAACCGTACTTTACACGGAAGGAATATCCAACCAATTCAAACCCCGCTTATTCCGTAACAGTAAATTCCGTACGAAAGAAGGTAAACCCGGACTGGAAGCGAGCTATTATGCACTATCTTCCGACACTTCTGCCACACTCTCGGATAAAATGATCCAACAACAAGCAGTAGCGGCAGGAAGAACTGTAAGTGTTAATCAATCGGCCGACCGAACTATAGAAACCGATAAAGAAGAAAGCGGATTGATTCTCCGCCGCACCGACCGCACGGTAAATTATGAATGGTGGGGATATCCTTTCAACGAAAGTAAATTGGGAAATGATTATCGGGTGTGCTGGGAAGGATATGTAGATGTCGAGAAAACAGACAGTATCCGATTCTTTGTCGACGCACAAGGTGCCTATCGTTTATGGATAGACGGAACATTAGCATTGGATGCCTCTCAATCTCAATCATTCGATGTTCGCAATACCGCAATTTCCGCAAAAAAAGGGGATGCCAAACATATTCGGCTGGAGTTCTGCAACCAACGCAGTACACCGGCAGAGATCCGGATGGGATATGCTTATCAAAGTGATATTGACTTTTCTGAAGCGAAACGACTGGCTGCCAAAGCCGATCTGGTGGTTTTCTGTGCCGGACTGGATGGCAGTATCGAACTGGAAGGGCGCGACCGTCCTTTCGACCTGCCTTACGGACAAGATATGTTAATTCAGGAACTGGTAAAAGTAAATCCTAAGTTGATAGTTGCCATCCATGCAGGAGGCGGAATAAACATGACCCGATGGATCGATCAGGTGCCTGCGGTAGTACACGCCCTCTATCCGGGGCAGGAAGGCGGACATGCTTTAGCTCATATTCTTTCGGGTAAAGTGAATCCGTCAGCCAAGCTGCCATTCACTATCGAGAAAAGATGGGAAGACTCACCTGCCTGCGGTCATTACGATGAAACTCGCAAGGAAAAGAAAGTGTATTATACAGAAGGAATATTCACCGGTTACCGTGGATACGATCAAAAAGGTATCGAACCCCTTTTCCCTTTTGGATTCGGTCTTTCGTATACCACCTTTGACTATTCGGGCCTCAACATCCGTATGACGGATAAAAAACAGAAGCAACTCGTCGTTTCATTCACTGTAACCAATACCGGACAGCGAGACGGATATGAAGTCGCTCAACTTTATGTACGCGACATGCAATCTAAAGAGCCACGTCCTTTGAAAGAATTAAAAGGTTTCGACAAGGTATATCTGAAAGCAGGAGAAAGCAAACAGATAGAAATCGGTTTGAGTGAAGACGCATTCCAGTATTTCAACGCCAAACAAAACCGATGGGTATTTGAAAAAGGTGAATTTGAAATTCTAGTAGGCGCCTCCTCTAAAGACATCAGACTGGCAGAGAAAATAAAAATGTAGTATTTATCAGAAGGAAGGCGTGTCGGAACTCACTACAGAGGACACAGAGTAGCACAGAGTGAATTTCCCGTCATTGGTTATCAACACTCTTAATCTGTGATAATCCGTGGTGAATACGAGTTTCGACACACCTTTCTTCTTTGCTGTCTTCCTTTTATCCTTTCTTTACCTTTTTATATTCCCTGGGAGACATTCCCATTATCTGGCTGAACAGCCGTGAGAAATAATAAGCATCTTCAATACCCACTCTATAACAGACCTGATTCACTTTCATATCGGTAAAATCGAGAAACTGACAGGCTTTCTGAATCTTAATCTGATTAAAATAACTCAATGGGGCATATCCTGTACGCTTCAAAAACAGATTAGAGAAATATGAGGATGAATACCCCGTGTAATCAGCCAGCTCGGCTAAAGTCAGCTTCTTGCCCAGATTCTCCTTCATATAATGAATAGCTGCATTTACAGGATCTTCTTCTCCTGCCGGACGATGCTCTGAAAAAGCCTCCCGATACTCTCTGAGATAGCGCAATGATCCCAAATAATGATGGAATACAGAGCTGGCATATGAAAGATTCTCCAAGCTATACCCCATCTTCAGTACCCGAAAGATCTCCTCAAACAGTTCTGTCCGGTAACTAATACGCGAATGCATTCCCGGTTTTATATCCGTGAGCCTACAGGTACGATGCGTACAATAAAGCGGAGCAAGTGTTCCTCCGAAGTGAATCCAGTAAATTGTCCATGGTTCCTTTTCATCAGCGCCATACGCATGAGGAAGTCCTGCAGGAAGTATAAAGTATTGGTTAGGCACTACCGGGTGTTTCTGCCCATCGAGACTGAACCATCCCCTACCCTCCGTACAATAGATAAACACATACTGGTCAATCGGAGTACCCCGCTCCCGAAAGTGATTATAAGCCTTTGGATAATAGCCTATATCGGTTATATAGAGTATAGAAGTTGCAGGATCAGTCTTCATACGTTGCACAATGGCAGGAGGCAACACCAATGCCTGTTCGCCCAGAAAGCCGTCTTTTTGTTTTGCCATACTAATAAGATTCATCGGTTCACGCCACAAATATAGAGATAAAAAAGAAATATAGTCCATCTTTTTAATCGGTTTCTCTATTTATTTCTATTCTCAAACCCGCTTACTTTGCAATATCAATTAAACCATTTAATAACATGAAACAGACACGAGGCTATTTACTACTTATCTGCATCGTCTCAGCCATGGGCGGATTACTGTTCGGCTATGATTGGGTTGTTATCGGAGGAGCTAAAATCTTCTATGAACCTTTCTTTGGTATTGAAAACTCTGCGGCTCTACGTGGCTGGGCTATGAGCAGCGCACTGATAGGCTGTCTGGCAGGAGCCTTGCTCTCAGGAATCTGGAGCGACAAATACGGACGCAAAAAGATGCTTGTCATAGCCTCATTCCTGTTTGCACTTTCGGCTTGGGGTACGGGAGCAGTCGATCATTTTTCCTACTTCATCTTCTATCGCATTGTAGGAGGATTGGGCATCGGCATCGCATCCAACATTTCTCCCGTATATATTGCAGAGGTATCTCCTGCCCATGTACGCGGCAAATTCGTATCGCTCAACCAGCTCACCATCGTATTAGGTATCTTATTGGCACAATTGGCCAACTGGCAAATCGGGGAATACTACACACAAGGTTCCGATATACTCAGCGAAACAAGTGTGCAATGGGCCTGGCGATGGATGTTCTGGGCAGAACTGATCCCGGCAGGAATTTTCTTCCTGTTATCGTTCATCATCCCCGAAAGTCCCCGTTGGCTGGCTACCGTCCATCAACAGGAGAAAGCACAAAAGACACTGACACGCATCGGAGGAGAAACGTATGCCCGCCAAACCCTGGAAGAACTGAACCAACTCACTCAATCTCAAGGTAACCGGCAAAACAACGAATGGAAATCGGTCTTCCGCCCGGAAATGTGCAAAGTACTGATCATTGGAATCGTTCTGGCCATATTCCAGCAATGGTGCGGCATTAATGTTATCTTCAATTATGCCCACGAGATCTTTTCATCAGCCGGATATGCCGTTTCCGATGTACTGATGAACATCGTAGTGACCGGGATCACTAATGTGATATTTACGTTCGTCGCCATCTATACGGTAGACAAATGGGGACGTCGTACACTGATGCTGATCGGTTCGGCAGGATTAGCGCTGATTTACCTTATATTGGGAACCTGCTACTTTCTGGATGTAAGCGGTTTACCCATGCTTCTACTGGTGGTACTTGCCATCGCTTGCTATGCTATGTCACTTGCCCCGGTAGTCTGGGTGGTGTTATCCGAAATCTTCCCCGTGAAAATACGAGGTATGGCTATAGCCATCTCTACTTTCTTCCTTTGGGTGGCTTGTTTCATACTGACCTATACCTTCCCGGTATTGAATGAAAGTATAGGTGCCGAAGGAACTTTCTGGCTATACGGTGGTATCTGCCTGGCCGGATTCCTGTTCATACGCCAAAACCTGCCCGAAACAAAAGGGAAAACACTGGAAGAAATAGAAAAAGAATTAATCAAATAATACATAGAACAAGATGAAAGAAAGTGTTAATGTATGGGAGGAAGACATCCTGCTCCCTACCTATGGCATCGGACGCCCTGAGAAAAACCCGATGTTCCTGGAGAAACGTGTCTACCAGGGAAGCAGTGGAGTCGTATATCCGTATCCGGTCATCGAGAAAATTGAAGATACCTGCGAAGAGAAAAGTTATCATGCCGTATGGCTGGAGAACGAATACATCAAAGTCATGATCCTGCCCGAACTGGGAGGACGTATTCAAATGGCATTCGACAAGGTGAAACAACGGCATTTTATCTATTACAATCACGTAATAAAGCCGGCACTGGTAGGACTCACCGGTCCCTGGATCTCCGGAGGCATTGAGTTCAACTGGCCTCAACATCACCGTCCCAGCACCTTCTTGCCGGTGGACTACAGCATCGAACGATGTAAAGACGGAAGTGTCGTTGTATGGGTAAGCGAACGGGAACGGATGTTCGGTCAAAAAGGAACAGCCGGATTTACGCTCCGCCCGGGACGTGCCGTACTCGAGATACAAGGAAAAGTTTCCAACCCGACTCCGCTTCCACAAACTTTCCTTTGGTGGGCCAATCCGGCCGTAGCGGTCAATGACTGCTATCAGTCAGTATTCCCGTCGGATGTCAACGCTGTATTCGATCATGGAAAACGGGACGTGTCTCGTTATCCTATTGCTACCGGAACCTACTATAAAATGGATTATTCTGCCGGCGTGGATATTTCCAGATATAAAAATATTCCCGTACCGACCTCCTACATGGCAATCCGGTCTAACTATAATTTTGTAGGCGGGTACGAAAATGATACACAGGCAGGTGTCCTGCATGTGGCCAATCATCACATATCTCCCGGAAAAAAACAATGGACTTGGGGAAACGGGGATTTCGGACAGGCATGGGACCGCAACCTGACTGATGCTGACGGTCCGTACATAGAACTGATGACCGGAGTCTATACGGACAATCAACCGGACTTCAGTTGGTTGCAACCTTATGAAGAGAAGACTTTTACCCAATACTTCATGCCCTATCGGGAATTGGGAGTTGTGAAAAACGCCTCCTCCGAACTCTTAATGAATCTGGAAACCGAAGGAGAAGAATGTCGTTTGAAGCTGTTTGCCACCTCGGCTCAGCAAGGATTACGCATCGTAGTCCGTCAAGCGGGTGTTATACGCTTTGAGGAAATCCGTAGCCTCTCGCCTGAACAAATATTCGACCGGCTGATCCCCATAAATGATCTTCACGAAGCGGAAGTCATTATCTACGATACCAACGGACGAAAAAAGCTAAGTTGGAAGGCCGAACCGGAAACAATCAAAGCAGTTCCGGAAGCAGCCAAACCCGCCCTTGCACCGGAAGAGATCAAAACCAACGAAGAACTCTATCTGACCGGACTGCATCTGGAACAATATCGTCATGCCACTTATTGCCCGACCGACTATTATCGGGAAGCACTCCGCCGGGACAATGGAGATGCACGTTGCAACAACGCCATGGGACTATGGCTGATACGCAAAGGAGAGTTTGCGCAGGCTGAACCATATCTTCGGAATGCCATTGCCCGACTCACCGAAAAGAATCCTAACCCCTATGATGGAGAAGCTTTCTATAACCTCGGACTTGCTCTAAAATTTCAGGGAAAAGATGATGAGGCCTACGATTCGTTCTATAAATCGTGTTGGAACGCGGCATGGCAAGACGCAGGCTACTATTCGCTGGCCCAGATTTCCGTGTCCCGCAGCAATTGGGAAGAAGCTCTCGAAGAGATTGAAAAATCCCTTCTCCACAACTGGCACAATCTGCGCGGACGCCATCTGAAAGCAATCATACTCCGCCATCTCGAACAAAAAGAGGAGGCTCTTGCCTGGATAGAAGACTCCTTGAAGACAGATGCATTCAACTTCGGTTGCCTGTTCGAAAAATACCTGATCACCCGGAATGAAACAGTATTGCTCCAACTTCGGAACCTAATGAAGCGTGGAGCACCCGATTACGAAGCACTGGTGCTCGACTATACTTCTGCCGGACGATTTGAAGAAGCACTGGCTGTAGCCGAACTTGCCATTGCCCAACCTGTCGGTGAACAGACACTCTTACATTATTACAAGAGTTGGTGCCTGATCCGTCTAGGAAAAACAGCCGAAGCACAAATAGCCATTGCCACTGCCGAAAAAGAACCGGCCGATTATTGTTTCCCCAATGCCCTGGAAGCGATAGAAGCCCTTCAGTGTGTAGTCGACTTTGCAGGAAAAGCCCCCAAAGCACTTTATTACCTGGGAAATCTATGGTATGATAAACGCCGGTATCCCACTGCCATCGCAGCCTGGGAGCGCTCTTCGCGCGAAGACGAGACATTCCCCACCGTATGGCGTAATCTGTCACTGGCTTACTTCAACAAAATGAACCGTCCGGACGAAGCTGTCGCCTTACTGGAAAAAGCATTCCGCCTGGATCACACGGATGCCCGTGTACTGATGGAACTGGATCAATTGTACAAACGGCTGAACCGTCCGCACATAGAAAGACTGTGCTTTCTGGAACAGCACATAGATATCGTAATGACCCGTGACGACCTGTATTTGGAATACGTCACTTTACTGAACCAAACCGGGCAATATCGGGAAGCAATCCGACGGATCGACCAAAGAAAATTCCATCCGTGGGAAGGAGGAGAAGGTAAAGTACCCGCACAATATCAGCTGGCACGCCTGGAACTGGCAAAGGAGTTGATAAACCGGAAAAAATATGATGACGCACTCGCCTTAATAGATGAATGCTACATATACCCTACCCATCTGGGTGAAGGGAAACTACCGGGAGCACAGGAAAATGACTTCAATTATTACAAAGCATATATCCTGCAACAACAAGGGAGACCGGAAGAGGCTCACAGCCTGTTCGTCAAAGCCTGTTCGGGAAACAGCCAGCCAGCCGCTGCCATGTATTACAACGACCAGAAACCGGATAAAATATTCTACCAAGGACTGGCATACCGGAAATTAGGAGAGGAAGAAAAGGCACGCAGCCGGTTCAACCAATTAATTACTTATGGAGAAGAACACCTCTTCGACCGATTCAAGATGGATTATTTTGCCGTATCTTTACCCGATCTTTTGATTTGGGAAGACGATATGGATAAAAAGAATCGCATCCACTGCAACTACCTGATGGCACTGGGACATCTGGGACTGGGAAATAGAACAAAAGCCGAACACTTCTTTGATATAGCCGCCTCAATGGATAACAATCATCAAGGAGTACAAATTCACCGGAAATTAATGAATACCATTCTATCATGAAACAATCTTTTCAAAACACCCGGTACCGGGCGATTCTGCTCCTGACCGGATTGATGCTTGCCATGACCGCTATGGCGCAAACCCTAACGAATGATGCTCTTAACTTGTCGGGCATGTGGCGCTTCCAACTGGATCCGATGGGATTCGGTAAAACTCCCGGTTCGGAACTCTATCTGGACAAGCTCTCTGAAACCATTATGCTCCCCGGATCGACAGACCAGGGAGGTAAAGGTATTAAAAATACGGCACGCTACGTAGACCGTTTAAGCCGTAAATTCGAATATCAGGGAGCCGCCTGGTACCAACGTGAAGTAGTGATTCCGGAAGATTGGGCAGATCGGGAGATTTACCTGAAGCTGGAACGTTGCCATTGGGAAACCACCGTCTACGTGGATGACAAAGAGGCAGGAATGAAAGAGCACCTGAGCACACCGAACACGTTCGTATTGACTCCGCTACTTACTCCGGGAATCCACACACTGACCATTTGCGTAAACAATACACTTAAATATCCGATGGATCAATGGAACCATGGAACAACCGAATATACGCAGACTAACTGGAACGGAATAGCCGGAGACATCTCACTATATGCCAAGGAGAAAGCGCATATCCGCCAGATCAATGTATACCCCGATGTCAGCTCGAAAGCAGTGGAAGTATCTGTACAACCCGCTCCCCTAAAGACCGGACAGACAGGAAAACTGGAGCTATGCATCCGCGAGCAAGGAGGTAAAATAATAGTCCGCCAAACACTGAATGCAGACAGTCTTCAGGTACATGCAGGCATACGCCAAACGCTCCCGATGGGAAATAGGGTGAAACTCTGGGATGAATTCACACCTTATTTATACGAGATAGAAGCCAGTTGGAACGTAGACGGAAAGACAGATACTCAAACCCGAACTTTCGGCATGCGGAACGTAGAGCAGGGTAAACATCATATCCGCCTGAACGGAAGAGACATTCACTTACGTGGAGTACTGGATTGTGCAGTCTTTCCCCTGACCGGTTATCCGTCGACAAATGTGGATGACTGGAAACGCATCTTCACCACCATTAAAGAATATGGAATGAATCACGTACGCTTTCACTCCTGGTGTCCGCCGGAAGCAGCTTTCGAAGCCGGTGACGAAGTAGGTATGTACCTCCAGGCCGAACTTCCCATGTGGATCAAAGATGTGGGTAAATATCCTGACCGGCGTGATTTCTTTGAAAAAGAGATGTATGCCATTCTCGATGCCTATGGCAATCACCCCTCTTTCATCCTGATGTGTAACGGCAACGAAAACGAAGGTGACTTCGCCGTATTGGAAGCTCTGGTAAAAAAGGCACAGAAGTATGATAACCGACGGCTCTATAGCGCCTCGACCGCACGTACTCATACTCCTTCGGATCAGTACTATGTGTCGCATGTCACCTCGAAAGGATGGATTACCGTATACGAAGGAAAGCCATCGACTGACTGGGACCGTTGCAAAGAATCGGATATCGATGTACCGGTGATTGCTCACGAAACCGGACAACGCTGTATGTATCCCAACTTTGAGGAAATTAAGAAATATACCGGCGTTGTAGAAGCACGCAATTTCGAGGTATTCCGCGAACGGCTTGCCAAAAACGGCATGTTGCACCAAGCCAACGATTTCTTCCGGGCAACCGGAGCACATACGGTGCTGCAATATAAAGAGGTAAACGAATCGCTGCTCCGTACTCGCAACTCCGGTGGTTTTCAGTTGTTGGGACTGGCCGATTTCCCCGGACAGGGCAGTGCCTTTGTAGGCATCCTCGACGCTTTCTGGGAAAGCAAAGGACTGGTAACACCCGAAAAGTTCAGAGAATCGTGTGCTCCGACCGTACTCCTGGCACGTTTACCCAAACGCACTTTCAGAAACGGGGAAAAACTAAAGGCAAAAATGGAAATTTACCATTTCGGTAAAGATGCCCTGAACAGCCGGAAACTGAACTGGACACTGATCGGTGAAGACGGAACCGTATACCACAAAGGAAGCCTGAAGACAAAAAGCATACAACCTGCTACGGTAGATTCACTCGGAATCATCGAACTCCCCTTGAACGGGATGGACAGTGCCCTCAAACTGACCTTGAAGGCTGAGCTGGGCGGTATACACAATGAATGGGATGTGTGGGTATATCCGGAACAACCGAAAACGGAACAATACAACTTTGTCTACACCCGTACCTGGAACGACGAAACCAAACAGTGGCTCAACGAAGGCAAGAATGTACTGTTAATTCCTGAAAAGTGTAAAGGACGCAAAGCGCACTTCGCCAGCCATTTCTGGAACCCGATTATGTTCAACTGGAATCCAATGATCGTAGGTACACTGATCGATAACGAGCATCCTGCCTTTCGCGACTTCCCCACCCGGAACTATGCCGACTGGCAATGGTGGGACATCCTGAACTATTCGACAGCCCTGGAACTCGACGAACTGAAAGAAATCACCCCATTGATACAGAGCATTGACTCATACGAGACCAACCAAAAACTGGGTATCTCGTTCGAAGCTAAGGTAGGAAAAGGAAAACTATTCGTGCTCTGTGCCGATCCGGAAAAGAAAATCGATGAAAGACCTGCGATGCAGCAGTTACTAACGTCTGTCCGTAATTATGTGTCATCCGGGCATTTCAACCCGGCAAAGAGTTTACCCGTCTACCTGTTGGATGTACTTTTCGCCCCGGCATCCGAAGAGAAATCCGGAGACAAGGGTAGCAAGGCGATCGAATTGCTATTGAATAAATAGTCAGATGAATCTTAAAATACATTAAAAGAATAGCAGCCGCTCTATGGTGACTGCTATTCTCATTGTATTTATAATAACACAAGTCTGAAAGTAGAACATTATAAACTGATCTTTTTTAATATTATGAAAATCAAACTACTATTACTACTCTGTTGTGGTCTGTGGAGCAGTTGCAACTCGTATGACTATTGTCCGGTCACTCCTTCAGAGAGTGATCTTGTATTCACCGAACTTGCCCGGTCGTGGGACGAAGCAATGCCCTTGGGAAATGCTACCGTCGGTGCCTTGGTATGGCAACGTGACTCCACCCTACGCCTGTCACTGGACAGAACCGATTTATGGGATTTACGTCCGGTAGACAGTCTGTCGGGAGATAACTTCCGCTTCTCCTGGGTAAAAGAACATATTCGCCAAAAGAACTATCTGCCCGTACAGAAAAAGCTGGACTGGCCTTATGACATGAATCCCGCGCCGTCCAAGATTCCCGGAGCTGCCATCGAATTTCCATTAGAGCAGATCGGCACTCCGATTCAGGTAAGACTTTACCTGAACAATGCCTTATGTGAAGCAGACTGGGCAGACGGTACACAAATGCAGACTTTCGTTCATGCTACCGAACCGATCGGATGGTTTGTATTCCGTAACCTGAAAACCCCGATAGAACCCTCCATCATCACTCCTGTATACAATAAAACGAAGTCGGATGGCAGCCTCGATCCGGTTTCGGGACAAGATCTGCACCGATTGGGCTATCAACAAGGAAAAGTGGTTCGTAAAGGAAACCAAATAACCTACCATCAAAAGGGATACGGAGACTTTTCGTATGACGTAACAGTCTGTTGGAAACAAGAAGGCGAAACCTTGTACGGTACCTGGAGCGTCACCTCTTCCTTATCCGGCGAGCAAGCTTCCGAAAAGGCAGAAGCCGCCCTGCAACGCGGTCTAAAGCATGATTATCAGGCACACCTGGAATATTGGGACAAGTACTGGGCACAATCATCAATCACTCTACCCGATTCTGTACTGCAAAAACAGTATCAGAACGAAATGTATAAATTCGGTTCCACTACCCGCGAACACTCATACCCCATCTCCCTGCAGGCCGTATGGACAGCCGATAACGGCAAACTTCCGCCCTGGAAGGGAGACTATCATCACGATTTAAATACCCAGCTAAGTTACTGGCCGACCTATACAGGCAATCACCTGACCGAAGGAATGGGCTATCTGAACACGTTGTGGAACCAACGGGATGCATACAAACGCTACACCCGCCGCTATTTCGATACCGAAGGGATGAATATACCGGGGGTTTGCACCCTGACAGGAGAACCCATGGGAGGATGGATACAATACTCCATGTCGCAAACCGTAGCTGCATGGCTGGCACAACACTTCTATCTGCAATGGAAATATTCGGCAGACCGCACTTTCCTCAAAGAGCGTGCTTATCCATTCATCAAGGATGTGGCAATCTATCTGGAGCAAATTTCAGAAGTTACCCCCGAAGGAGTACGTAAACTGGAATTCAGTTCAAGTCCCGAAATATTCGACAACTCCCTGCAAGCGTGGTTCAGCGACATGACCAATTATGACCTGGCAATGATGCACTTCCTCTTTAAGGCTGCTTCCGAACTGGCACACGAACTGAACCTGGCCGACGAAGCCGGACACTGGGCATCCCTGGAAGCCCAACTACCGGATTACGACATAGACGAAGAAGGTTGCCTCACTTTCGCCAAAGGATATCCTTACAAAGAATCACACCGCCATTTTTCACATGCCATGGCTATCCATCCGCTGGGACTGATAGACTGGAGCGACGGAGAAAAGTCACAACACATCATCCGCGCCACCTTGAAGAGACTCGATGAAGTAGGGCCGGACTACTGGACAGGATATTCATACAGTTGGCTCGCCAATATGAAAGCCCGTGCATTCGATGGTGAAGGTGCCGCACAAGCCCTGAAAACCTTTGCGGAATGCTTCTGCCTGAAGAACACCTTCCATGCCAACGGTGACCAGACCCAAAGCGGCAAATCCCGCTTCACTTACCGCCCCTTCACGCTCGAAGGTAACTTCGCTTTTGCAGCAGGCATACAAGAAATGTTGCTGCAAAGTCACACAGGCGTAATACGCATCTTCCCGGCAATACCGAAAGAATGGAAAGATGTATCCTTCGAAAGCTTACGCGCCATGGGTGCATTCCTGGTATCGGCCCGGATGGAAGGTGGAGAAATCAATCGGGTACGCATCTATTCGGAGAAAGGCGGCATGTTGAAAATAGCCCGTCCCGGTACATTAAAGCCGAATAAGAACTATACTTTATCCGGCACGGATATCTTGAACATAGATACTCAAGCCGGTGAATGGATCGAGTTGAACCCTTAATGCACTCCGACAAAAAGTCAAGAGTGTATATATAATGTCATTTTGTATTTTCTACCCGGTATAGCTTCTGTTATATCCGGGTAGTTTTCTTTGCGGTGATCAAAAACGCCTTTTCCGGCAATCAGGCTTTTGCAGAATATCACCTTTCCCGTCTGTTCAGATACACATCCCTACCTTTTCCGGCAAAAGCACCACATTCATCTTCATCGAAAGGTGTAAACGGCTACATTCTGACACTTTTCCGACATTAACCGACACACGGCTAAAAAGTGAAAAAGAGGCGGAATAAGAGCAATGAATTTTATCTTCCGACCTAATGTAACTTTAGTTCTAATGAAATAGAGCGTTGGTTCTAAACGAATGCCGCCTCCCTTTTAAAGAAAGAAAGCTTTCGTTTAATAGATTTCATGCATAGATATTGGAAAAATTTCACCTTTTACGTATTTTTTTGCAGTTTACATCCGTTTTTTATGCAGTCCTCTTCTCTGCCAGAGCTATTTTACCCCAATTGCGAGTCAGTAAAAAACAGGATATACTATCAGAATCACACCGATTGAGTCATTCTTCTTTCAGAAATCAAAAGCAGTTTTAAAGCCGACCATTTATTAAAATAATATAAATTAAAACTATTATACCGAGGGTAGCCCCCCAATGGTGTGTATTTATAACGTATATCAAAAAGTAAATAATAAGCTCGAGCAACCTAACAAAGGAAAAGAATCTCATAAAAGGAACAGAAGAATGAAAGACAGAGTTGCAACCCACAACACACTACACGCAGCATTATATACCCCGGACAAACATTGCACTACCGGGTTCAAACAACTTGTAAAAGATGACATTATCAGGCTTTTGCAGAAAGAAAAGCCAGCCTGCTGCAGAGATGGCAACTTCCGTTAAAGAACAGAAGCAGCCATCTCTGTAGACCGACAGGAATTGTCCTGTTATAATAATAACCGGAATATCTATGAATTAAAGATGTAACAGAGAACGTTTTAATCGCATAAAAGATAAGAGTTGTGAAAAGTATTCTTATCTTTGCACGATAGAAATGAAACACTATTATTAACAACAATTTTATTAACTAATCAAATCTTATTCAAACATGTTTAAACATCTAAATGCCCTGTTTATCGGACTTGCTCTGTTTGCATGCACCTCTGGTGCCGTAGCACAAACCATCAAGCCTATCGAGACTCCAGTGCCTGTACGTCCCGCCGGACAAAAAGATGTAGTCGGACTGACTACTCCTAAACTCGACGTGGTACGTGTCGGATTCATTGGTTTGGGTATGCGTGGTCCGGGTGCAGTAGAACGCTTCACTCACATCCCCGGAACACAGATCGTAGCCCTTTGTGACCTTATCCCTGAACGCGTAGCCGGCGCACAGAAAATCCTGACAAAAGCAAACTTACCGGAAGCAGCTTCTTACTCCGGAAGTGAAGACGCCTGGAAAAAACTTTGCGAACGTAAAGATATCGACCTCGTTTATATCGCAACAGACTGGAAACATCACGCACAGATGGCTATCTACGCTATGGAACATGGCAAACATGTTGCCATTGAAGTTCCTTCGGCAATGACGCTGGATGAAATCTGGGCTTTGATCAACACTTCAGAGAAAACTCGCAAACACTGTATGCAGCTTGAAAACTGTGTATACGACTTCTTTGAACTGACTACCCTGAACATGGCTCAACAGGGTGTATTCGGTGAAGTGCTGCACACAGAAGGTGCTTACATCCACAACCTTGAAGACTTCTGGCCGTACTACTGGAACAACTGGCGTATGGATTACAACCAGAACCACCGTGGCGATGTATACGCTACTCACGGCATGGGCCCGGCTTGCCAGCTGCTCGACATTCACCG
>ENA-USYV01001421-USYV01001421.1-human-gut-metagenome-genome-assembly--contig:-NODE-1421-length-23241-cov-23.889700_pt1 | contig 23241 bp, 20 predicted proteins | sample MGYA00250066_ERZ773514 | MGnify/ENA primary metagenome ERZ773514 (study PRJEB29103, sample SAMN06112049) | human gut metagenome | biome: human gut; feature: ankylosing spondylitis patient; material... | reverse complement strand
CCCTGTGCCAGCAGGGGCTTAAGAAGGCCGGCGCCCATGTTCATGGCGCGGGCCGCCACCAGCACCTCGGGCACGAACACTTCGTTGTTCTTGAACTTCTCGCCGATGACGCCCATGCCGCTGAGCAGCCCCTCGTCCAGGATCTGCTGCACCGGAATGCCTTCGTCGATGGCCTGCTGAACCAATTCTTTCACGATCTTGGCTTTGCCCCGCTGGAGGTTTTCGGAAATGTCTGTCAGAATGCTCATACTGCTTTCCCCTTTTTGATTATTCTCGGTTGAAAATGCCTTTCGGCCTTACTTACAATATATCCTTTCGCTCTGCGTTTCTCTTGTACTAAAATGTTGCTTTTGGAACTTTTTTGATATGAAGTACTATTTTTTCTTAAAAAAAGCGATTTTCGTTCTTGCGGCCGGGAAATGCAGCAGGGGTCGGCGGCCTGCACCCGCGGGGATATTGAGGCGTTTTTTGCGCCGCGGCTGGGGGAATAACAGCCGCAGGGGGAAGGAATGGGAAACAAAACGGCCGCGCCGTGGAATTTATCCACAGCGCGGCCGTTTTTAGCAGTCCTGAGAAAAGATGCAGGCTCAGCCTTCCAGAATGTCGCCCAGAAGGACGTCCGCCATGATCAGGCTGCGCGGCACATGGAAAGGCCCTTTGAACGTGCTGCCTTTGCACGGCGGCTCGGTGGGCTTGCCGTCCCGGCGCAGATAACCGTACCATTCGCCGCAGACGTCGTCCGCAAAACAGGTTTTGCAGTACTCCGCCGTTTTGAAAAACCATTCCAGATACTTTTCGTCCTTTGTATCCCGGTAAGCCATCAGGCTGGCGATCAGGATCTCGTTGTGGGGCCACCACAGCTTCATGTCGTGCTCATACGCCTCCGGCGGCAGGCCCTTGCAGTCGATGAAGTACAGCAGGCCGCCGTATTCCTTGTCCCAGCCCGCTTCGATGGCAAAGTTGAACACGTCTTCGGCTTTTTTGTGCAGCGCCGCGTCGCCCGTTCGGTTGGCCTCCTCCATCAGGAACCAGCTGCATTCGATGTCATGCCCGGGGTTCACCACACGTCCGGCGGTGAAGTCGCCCTGGAACTCGCCATTCACGCCCACACTCTCCAGCGTGCATTTCATCTCCGGCTTGTGGTGATACGCAAAGATGTCGTGGACGCACTCGGCCGCATACCGGTCGTACAGCGCGGCCTGTTCCGGGTCTACGCGGCGCATCACGCTGGTCATATTCAAAAAGATCATCGGGTCCGCCAGTGCGCGGCCCGTGCGCGTCTCCGCAATGGTTTTGGGGCCCATTCCCGTGGGGTCCGGCATGCCGTGGTTCAGGTCGTACACCAGCTGATACGCTTTGCGCGCGCGCTCCAGATGTTCCCGCTCGCCCGTCTGGCCGTAATACTCCGCGTTGCCGATGGCGTAAAAGCCTTCTGAGAAGCAGTACCGGCGCTGGCGCAGCGGTTTGCCGTCCGCCGTTACCGTGAAGTACAGCCTGTCCCCCGCCGTGCGGTTGATGCAGTGCTCCTCCAGAAAGTCCAGGCAGGACTTTGCGGCGTCCAGCCATTCCTGCTTTTTGCCGTACACGCGGCACAGGTACGAGAACGTCCACGCACAGCGCCCCTGCATCCACACGCTTTTGTCTGTGGAAAACACCTTGCCGTCACGCGTCAGGCAGGTGTAAACGCCGCCGTGCTCTTTGTCCATGCCGTGCTCCAGCCAGAACGAGACGCAGCTCTCCAGCTCCGCGCGGACCCAGTCCCGCCATGCCTGCAGTTTTTCCCTCTCCATTTGAAAAACCTTCTTTCCTTTATTCCGGCAGCTGTCGCTTGCCGGGAATGTCAAACCGTGCGGCCCGAGCGCGGCGGATGCCAGCCGCTGCCGATGTTCGCCGCAAGATATCCCGCCCCCATCAGCCCGGCGTTGTTTCCCAGTGCCGCGGGCACGACCCGGCATCCGCGGAAGCTGGGCTTGACCATCGGTGCGGTCATCCGTTCGAGCTGACTGAGGATATACGGCTCCCCCATGATGCTGCCGCCCAGCACCACCAGAGCCGGGTCAAAAGCGTGGATCAAGGATATGATACCACAGGCGACCTCGCGAATCCATGCATCTACTTCCTTTTTTATTGTCGGATCGTTCAAATGTGCAAAAATATCCCGTCCCGTGGTGAGCGCCGGGTAAAGCGCCGTTACGCGGGCCACCAGCGCAGAGGTGCTGGCGTAGCGCTCGTAGCTCCCCGTGCCCTGCCGCGCCGGGTCCACGGCCTCGGGATGCGTGACGAGCCCCCCGAACTCCCCCGCGCTGCCCGCGCGGCCACGGTACAGCCGGCCGCCGGTATACACCGCGCCGCCCACACCCGTTCCGTAGCTCACCATCAGGAAATCCTGTTCGTCCCGCGCCGCCCCGAAGGCGAATTCTCCCGCCGCCGCGGCGTTCACGTCGTTTTCCACAGCCACCGGCAGGCCCAGCTCCGCCCGCAGGGCCTTCAGGGCGTCCAGACGACCCTTGTGCTCCGCGTGGCTGCCGTGGGAGAAATTGAACCGGGCCACGTTCATGCCGGCCTCCAGCATCTGCCGCAGGACGCCCTCCCTGTCCGTGGCCGGACCGAGGGTGCACACGATCTTTGTCTTTCTCATAAATAAAAATCCACCTTTCGGTCAAAAGGGATACACACTGTAAGACAGTTTATCACAAAGCCGCAGCGCAAAAAAGTGGAAAAGTGTTCAATAAACAAGAGGGATCCGCCAAAAGGCCCGTCAGCGCGGGAAGGCTCACATCCCCAGCTTTTCCCGCAGGGCGGCGATCATCTCTTGATATTCGCCCTCGGAGAGCAGCACCGGCTCCGGATTCGTGATGGCAAAGGAACCACCGAACTCGAATCCGCCCTCGTATTTGGGTACGATATGGAAGTGCAGGTGGGGATTCGTATCGCCGAAGGAGCCCAGGTTGATCTTGTCGCAGCCCCACAGTTCCTTCACTGCACCGGAGGCCCGGGCCAGATCCCGGGCGAAGGCGGCCAGCTCCTCCGGCCCGCACTCGCACAGCTCCTTCCGGTGGTTCTTCAGCGCCAGGGCGCAGCGGCCCTTGTGGGCCTGATCCTTGAAGAGATAGAGCACACCGGCCTCCATCTCGCCGACCTTGTACATGATGGCCTCCCGGCCCTCGTGATGTTCATCGCAGTAAAAGCATCCCATGGCTAGATCTCCTTTTGTCAGAATACGGAGGAAATTTTCCCCTTATTACCATACAACCCAAAACCGCCGCCGTCAAGCATCAGTTCAGGATTGCGCCGGGGCAGAGGTTCTGGTATCATCAAGGTATCAAGAACGAAGACGGAGGAGGAATCGACATGAAACTCGGCTTGGTGACGGACAGCCTGGCAGACCGCTCCCTGGCAGAGGCAGCGGCCGTCTGCCGGGGACTGGGGCTGGAGCAGGTGGAGCTGGGCTGCGGCAACTGGTCCCCGGCGCCCCATGTGGACCTGAAAAGGCTGACGGCGGACGCCGGTGCCCGGCACCGGCTGCTGGATACTCTGGGGGAAAACGGCCTCACGATCTCCGCCCTGAACTGCTCCGGCAACCCCCTGTTCCCCGGGGAGAAGGGAGCCGGAGACAGGGCGGTGGCGGAGGGCACGTTCCTCCTGGCGGAGCAGCTGGGGGTGGAGACCGTGGTGATGATGAGCGGCCTGCCCGGCGGCTGCCCGGAGGACCGTACTCCCACCTGGATCGTCACGTCCTGGCCGCCGGAGACGGAGGAAATCCTCCGCTACCAGTGGAAGGCGGCCGTCCCGGTGTGGAAGGCGCTGGCCGCCCGGGCCCGGGACCACGGGGTGAAGCGCATCGCCCTGGAGTTCCATGGCTGGCAGCTGGTGTACAATGTGGAGACGCTCCGCCGCCTGCGGAGTGAGGTGGGAGACGACATTCTGGGGGTGAATCTGGACCCCAGCCATCTCTTCTGGATGGGGGCGGACCCCGTGGAGGTGGCCCGCGCCCTGGCGGACTGCATCTACCATGTCCACATCAAGGACGTGCGCCTGGAGCCGGCTGCCGGGCAGAACACCCTGCTGGACACCAAGGGCGTGCTGGAGTTCGCCAGCCGCTCCTGGAACTTCGTCACCCCCGGCACAGGCCACGACGCCGCCTGGTGGCGCCGCTTTCTGGAGACGCTGCAGGACTGCGGCTACGACGGCGCCCTCAGCATCGAACAGGAGGATTACACCATCCCGCTGGAGGAGGCCCTGCAGAAGGCCGTGTCCCTGCTGCGGCAGGCGCTGCCCGCCTGAAATACGCAAAGCCCCGCCTCACGAACGAGGCGGGGCTTTTTTCAGAACAGGATCACCGCAGGAAATTCCAGTACAGGGTAATGGCCGCCGCCAGCAGGAGCTGCACGGCCAGGATCACCGGCACGCCCACCCGAAAGACCCGGTGGAGCGTCTTGTGGCGGAAGAGGTACATCCCCAGCAGGGCACCCACGCTGCCGCCCACCACGGCCAGAAGCAACAGATTTTTTTCCGGCACCCGCTGGCGGAACCGGGGGTGTTTGGCCAGGAGCTTGTCTACGCCGAAGATCAAAAAGGTCACAGTGTTGATGAGCACCAGCCAGGCGGCCAGCAGCCCCAGGGGAGAGCCGATGAAGGCAATGATACGGTCATTGTGCTCTGTGGGCAGATAGAGTGTCTTTTCTTCCATAACGGCCGCCTCCTGAAACAGCACTGGACTGGCCGGGAGTTCCCAGCCAGTCCAGTGTAGCAGAAGTTTCAGTTTTTGGCAAGCTTGCTGAGTTCCACAGCAGTGGCTGCCGCCAGCTTGGCGTTGTTGTACACCAGCTGGATATTGGAGGCCAGGGAGTCGCCGCCGGTCAGATCCTTGATCTTGGCCAGCAGGAAAGGCGTGGTCTCCTTGCCGTGGATGCCCTGAGCCTTGGCCTCCTCCACGGCCTCGTCGATGGCCTTGTTGATGACGTCCGCGTCCATGGAGTACTCCTCCGGGATGGGGTTGGTCACCAGCATGCCGCCGCCCAGGCCCATATCCTGCTTGACATAAAAGGCTTTGGCCAGCTCCGCCGGGGTGTCGATCTCATAGTCCACGGCAAAGCCGCTCTTCCGGGTGTAGAAGGCGGGCAGCTCGCGGGTGCCGTAGCCGATGACGGGCACGCCGTGGGTCTCCAGGTACTCCAGGGTCAGCCCCAGGTCCAGAATGGACTTGGCGCCGGCACAGACCACCATCACGGGGGTGTGGGCCAGCTCCTCCAGATCGGCGGAGATGTCCATGGTGGTCTCAGCCCCCCGGTGCACGCCGCCGATGCCGCCGGTGGCGAACACGGAGATCCCGGCCATGTGGGCGATAATCATGGTAGTGGTGACAGTGGTGGCGCCGTCCCTGCCCTCCGCCACCAGCACGGGCAGATCCCGACGGCTGGCCTTGGCCACGGCAGGGCCGGTCTTGCCCAGGTAGTCGATCTCCTCGGGAGAGAGGCCGGCTTTCAGCCGCCCGCCGATGACGGCGATGGTGGCAGGGGTGGCGCCGTGTTCCCGGATGATCTTCTCCACGTTCAGGGCCGTCTCCACATTCTGGGGATAGGGCATGCCGTGGGAGATGATGGTGGATTCCAGTGCCACCACGGGACGACCCTCGTCCAGGGCCTTCTGCACTTCAGGGGCGATGTCGAGATACTTGTTCAGAGCCATGATAAAAACCTCCAGATTTGAATTTTGGTTATTCGATGGGGAATGGGGTGTCAGGAATTGGAAATGGGGGGACCGGGAACTTTAAAGCCCAGCCCGCAGCTTCAGCGCTTCCGCGCTCATGGCGGGGTTGATGGTCTCCGCCCCCTCCATGGCGATGGCGGAGGCTGCCAGACCCGCCTTGGCGGTGCCCGTCAGATCCGTGCCCGCAAGATAGGCCCAGGTGATGGCTGCCATGAAGGCATCCCCGCAGCCGGTGGTGTTCACCATCTCCGCCGGCAGGACGGGCAGGTGCACCCGCTCCCCGGAACGGTCGGCGGCGAACACGCCGTCTCCGCCTAGAGAGATGAATACCCGGTGAAGACCGGTGGCCAGCAGGGCGTCCGCGGCGGCGCGCAGGCTGGCCTCATCGGTGATGGCCACGCCGGAGAGCAGCTCCGCCTCGATGCGGTTGGGCTTGAGGGTGTGGAGCCTGCCCAGCACCGGCTGCAACTTCACCGCCTTGGCGGTGGAGACCGGGTCGGCAAAGATAGGCACCGGGCAGTTCTCTGCCAGATAGGCGATGCTCTCCGCGGGAATATTGGTGTCGATCACCAGCACCTGGCTGCCGGACAGCAGCTTCTGCCGCTGAGAGAGCAGCTGGGGTGTCAGATGGCGGTAGATGTCCATGTCACTGACCGCCAGCAGCATGTCGCCCTTCTCGTCATTGATGAAGAGATAAGTGGAGGTGTGCCCCTCCGGGATCACCGGGGATTGGGAGATGTCGATGCCCAGTTCCCCGCAGCTGGCGGCGATCTTCTGGGCGTACAGGTCGTCGCCGAAGGCGGTGACCATCCGCACGTCCAGGCCCAGAAGGCTCATGTTGTGGGCGATGTTCCGGCCCACGCCGCCCAGACTCATCCGCACCGCGCCGGGGTTGGAGTCCCGGTCCACCGGCACCTCCGACGGCCAGCCGCCGATGTCCATGTTGACGCCGCCCACCACCGTGACATAGGGCGCTGTATGGACGATGTAGCCTTTGCCGGTGATGTAGCCCTTCTTCATCAGGTTGGAGATGTGCACCGCCACGGAGGAACGGGTGATGCCCGCCTTGTCCGCCAGCTCCTGCTGGGAGATCAGGGGGTTCTCTTCAATCCAGTTCAAAAGCTGCCGCTCTCGCTGGGTCATGGTCATTCCTCCTTTGTAAGCAAAAATTTAGACTTCTAATCTAATGCTTATTTTACCCAGCGGGAGCAAAATGTCAAGCATAAATTTCAGAAAAATAATTATTTCAGGAAAAATTTGCAGGACCGGGAACAAAATTACCGTTTGCGCCGACAAAGAAGTAGAAATAAAAAGGAGGCGGTTTCTATGAAGCAACTGTTTGCGGCGATTTTGTGCCTGTGCCTGTTAGCGGGCTGCGGGCGGACAGACAGCACCGGCAATACCTGCCGGGCGGAGGACGAGCCTACGGTCGGGGCCGAAAAGGCGGAACCGATCGGGGAGAGCTTCCGGATCATTCAGGAAAAACCGGACTGGCTCCTGCTGGCCAAGGAGGAGGGAGATTCGGCGGAGGTGTATACCCTCTCCCTGAGTGACACAGAACTGACACTGGACGGCGAAGTCTTCGAACGGAACGAGCCGGGGGCCTATCAGCGCTTTCCTGACGGGACCCTGACCGGCGCGCTGGTGGAGGTCGCCTACGATCTGGTACTGGAGACCTACCCCGGCCAGCTGGCGGGGGTCACGGCGGTGAATCTCCGCTCCGACGGCTTTGACGACCGCTGCGCCCTGTACCTCCGGGTGCTGAATGACCTGTGGGCCGTGGACGAGGGCCTGAACAGCGACATTACCATGCTTTCTGTGGACCTGTCCCAAACCGGCCTGTCCGATAGCGAGCAGGCGGCGGTGGCGTGGGTATTCGGCGGGATGCACGATATTTCCGAGACCATGACCATGAAAAAATATAATCGTCCAGATAGCAGGTATCATACACAATAAAAAAGGGTGCGTGACAATATCAGATATAGCTGTACAGACAGGATATAACCAGCGCTACCTTGACCGTGTATTTAAGGAATCACTTGGAGTATCCATGAAGAAGTACGCTGGAATCATAAGAATCCAGAAAGCGATATATTATCTTCAGAATAATCTCACATATGAGATATATGAAAGACTTGGATACTACGATCAGGCACACTTTATTAAGGATTTTAAAAAAAATACTTCACTTACACCGAACAAGTTTGGAAAGGTTAATAGTGAACTGAATATTGTATAAAACGCAGGAGGATATAGCTATGAGTTTTATTAATAATCCAGATATAACAAAGGAAGAAGTACTAAAGGAGAGCCTTGCTCACTGGAATGTAGGAAAAACACAGGAATGGATAGACCGTGATATGGCTATTGTAATGGGAAAAAGAGAAGGCTATTGCTTCTGGGATCTTGATGGAAGAAAGTTCCTTGATATACATATTAATGGAGGAACTTATAATCTGGGACACAGAAACCCAGAGATTATAAGCGCACTTACAGATGCCATGACAGAACTTGATATAGGTAATCATCATTTTACAGGTATAACAAAGGCTATGCTTGCAAAACAGCTTACAGAGCTTTGTCCTGATGGACTTGATTATGCGTGCTTTTCAACCTGTGGTGGAGAGGCAGTTGATCTTGCTATAAAGAGTGCCAGATATGCCACACAACGGAAGCGTGTTGTATCTATTCAAGGATGTTACCACGGACATACAGGCTTGTCTGTATCAACAGGTGATGCAAGATTCAAGGATCCATTCTTATGTCAGGGAGCTCCGGGAGAATTCGTACAGGTTCCACTTAATGACCTGGATGCTATGGAGGCAGAGCTTAAAAAAGAGGATGTTGCGTGTGTTATTATAGAATCCCTTCTTGCAACATATGGTTTTCCGATTCCTGATAAGGGATATCTTGCAGGAGTCAAGAAGCTGTGTGAGAAGTATGGAACACTTTACATAGCAGATGAAACACAGACAGGCCTTATGAGAACTGGAAAAATGTGGTGCTTTGAACACGAGGGTTTTGTTCCGGATATGATTACAACGGCTAAAGGCTTTGGCGGAGGCATATATCCTATATCAGCGACTGTTATGAATAGAAAGGCAGCCAGCTGGATGTTTGATATAGGAAGAATGCATGGTTCAACCTGTGGTAATTCAGAGCTTGGTTGTGTTGTAGCGATGAAGGTGCTTGAGATAACTACTCGTAAGGAAACAGTTGATAATATTAATAAGAATACAAAGCTTCTTACAGAGCGTGTTAATGCCCTTATGGATAAATATGATGGATTCCTTACCGGATATACCCAGAGAGGCGTTATTATGGGAATAAACTTTGCATGTGAGGATGCAAGTAAGACTATATGCAAGCCATTATTTGATAATGGTGTATGGTCACATAATTCAAGACTTCATCCTAATACACTCCAGATGAAGTTGGGACTTTTATGTGACGATGCATTTATGGATGAGTTGTTTGAAAAGATAGATAAAGGGCTTGCACAGGCTGTAAATATGAAAAAATAAATATAGAAATAAACATAGAAATAAATATATAGAAATAAACATAACAAAACTAATATGTAAAGTAAGCAGTATGGAATAATACGAGGAAACAGCTATGAAGGATACACCACAATCATTATTAGAGGATGTTAAAAATAATCTGCCATTATTATATGATGTTGAAGAGGATTACAAGGTAAGTCTTTTAAAGTACTCGGAAAATATTATATACAAGGTTGAGTTTAGCAAAAGCAGCCCTGTTGTGTTCCGTATACATAGACCGGGATATCACGATATAGAAGAGCTTGAGGGCGAAATAAGATGGATGGATGAAATACATAAGGATACACAGGTCAGACTTCCAGTTGTGTATCGTGGACGTGATGGCGGATTTCTTCAAAAAATGCGGACATCAGGCAGGGAAACTGTATATTGCTCTGTTATCTCCTTTTTATATGGAAGTCCACTTGGAGAGCTTAAGGGTGAGGCTTTGCTGGACGGTCTTGAAAAGCTTGGAGAGATTACAGCAAGACTCCATATACAGTCAATAAACAGGGATAAATCAGTTAAAATAAAAAGATTCTGCTGGGATATTAATAATCTTTTTGGTGATAATGGCGATGGAATATGGGGGAGCTGGCGTGATTATGAAGGAATAACAGGTCACGATTACCGTATTCTTGAAAAATGTACCGAAAATATCAAAAAAGAGCTTAATCATTATGGGAGAAGTAATGACAGGTATGGACTTATTCATGCAGACCTGCATTTTTACAACGTAATCAGTTATGAAGGCAATGACCAGATAATTGATTTTGATGATTGCGGATATGGATTTTATATGTATGATATGGGCTGTGCGCTTGTCACATATTCCAAGAATCTTTGCGAACTTGAGGAGGCATGGATAAGAGGCTATGAGAAGGTAAGAAGGCTTTCTGATGAAGATAAAAGACTGATACCTATGTTTGTTCTTATAAGAAGAATTACAAGACTTGCGTGGCTGTCTGGACATGCCGATAGTGATACAGCTAAGACAGTAGAGCCTGAGTATCTTAAGGTGACCGTAGACCTTGCAAGAGAGTGGCTTGAAGCTAATACTAAGGTGGCTGTAATAACAGGAGCATATGAATGTAATATGATTCCGGAAACAGGCGTAATGGGATTGTAATAATATAAAATAATACAGATGTTAACATAATAGCATACATATAAGAGGTGAAGTGAATGATTAAAATAATAGCAACAGCAGCGATATATCTTCTTACTATGCTTCTTGCATATGTATTAAAAAAGATGGGACTTTTCCATAAGGAAGATAAGAGGGTATTGTCAAACCTTATATTTTATGTCACATTACCGGCATCTCTTATTAGCGGTTTTAGTGGAGCCCAGGTTAACATATATTATGTTGTGTCTATACTTATAGGCTTTGGCGTGAATACAGTTATGGTAATAGCCGGACAGCTCGCAGCAGCTCATAAGGAAAGAGATATGCAGGCTATATATGCGGTAAATGCTTCAGGCTTTAATATGGCCTGCATAGCCATTCCCTTCCTTTCTAATTTCTATCCGGCAGGTGTTCCATATCTATGTATGTTTGATGTGGGAGATTCATTTTATACGTTAGGCACGACATATGCTATTGCGAAAATGAGAATAAACCAGAAAAATAAGGAACAGAATACATCTGAAATAAAATTGAATAAATCAGACATAGGCGTACTTGAAATAGTTAAAAATCTTTTTACGTCTGTTCCCTTTGATGTGTATTTCATTATGACAGTATTATCCTTTCTTAATTACAGATTACCGGATATAGTTATACAGGCGGCTGATTTTTGTGGACATGGTAATGGATTTCTTGCTATGATGATGATTGGAATATCGTTTGAACTTAATATGAGCAGGGAAACGGCCGGCGAGGTGCTTCATCTGTTGTTATTAAGATATGGAATTGGAATAATATCAGCAATATTGATATTCTGTGTATTATCTGCACCGCTTGTTATGAGACAGATATTGGCATCGGCAGTGTTCTCGTCAAGTGCAGCAGTATCCATAATATATTCAGAAAAGCTGGGAGTTTCGACTGATATAGCGGCAGCTCTCAATCCGTTATCAACAGCCCTTATGATACCGATTATGGTAGTGGTCATAGCAATCACAATGTAAGGATGTGTTTTTTTACAAAACATATTTCACAAAAACGTATTTCACTATAAAGTATTTATTTAAAATGTAAAAATAGTAGGAATATTACATAGTCTATATTATAATAGGATGCAAGGGGCAGAATACATTTTGCTCCTTGCATTATGTATTTAACAAGAATATTTAACAGGAAAATAATAAATTGTAAGTTAATTGCAAGCTGTTAATGATATTATAAGAAAGTAATATAAAAGAGCATCATAAACAGGTGGTAAGCCTGCTTGTAATGTATATAGTGCTGGATAAATAGGCATATAAATATGGGCGGTGATGATTACGTAACGAAGCCATTCCATAATGCGGTGCTTCTATCAAGGATAAGCGCTAACCTAAGACGAAGCAGCATGAATGACGGGGATGTGTATAAGAAGGGTGAATTAGCAATATATTTTGATAAGTACAAGCTGTACAGGGCAGGTAATGAGCTTAAGTTATCCAACAATGAGTGGGATATGTTAAAGATACTTGTGGAGAATAAGGGGAGAGTTGTAAGAAGAGATGTGTTTTTTGAAAGATTGTGGGATATACATGGAAACTATGTGGAATACAATACACTTACTGTCAATATGAGCCGCCTTAAAGCAAAGCTTGGAACGTTCGGGGAAGAAAGAGTTCCATATATAGAAACTATCAGGAATGTAGGTTATCGTTGGATAGCATAACAATACTAATGGGGAGATAATAGATGGATAATAATAAAAGCATACAGTCTGGCAGCCAGTACAGGAATATAGATAAAACTATAAGAAATTATAGAAAAAACCAGACATTATTTGTTATTTCAATGGTTGTTACTAATGCACTCATCATTGCATTTTTAACCATATATTATAGTATCAGGCAAAGGGCTCTTGTAGGAGCCCTTTATTTGTATGATAAAGCCTCAGCCATGGATCTGATTGACAGAATGATGCATATGAATATAAGCAGGAAAACCTATGAGGCAGGACTAGAGGCTATGATTGAAGCTGGCTATACAAGAAACGGATATATGTATCTTATACACATTAATTATGAGAATGTAATAAATATAGTTATAGGGCTTATTCTGTTGCTGTTGCTTATATATGGGCTTGTGCACTGCTACAGAATAGGAAGAAAGGATTGCCTTGGAAGTCTTAAAGGCTATGTAAGGGAAAATGGAATATTAAAGGAACAGCTAAACAAAGAGCATGAGTACAATATATGCCAGTATAAGAAGATGCAGGCTGTCTGCAGCAGCCGTATAATAATATCACAGGCGGAATAACGATAATCTCTGAATGTACTAAGAGTGCATTTAAGATTAAAGTATTTATAAAAAAGCTGCTTGATATAAGCCGGATAGAATCTGGCAAGGTGATACTTGCAACAGAAAAAGTTGTAATTGATTATATAGTAGAAGAAAGTGTTGAAAGTGCAGTTGCAGATAAGTCAAAGGTCATAGTTGATTATGGTACAGACGTTAAAAGGGTTATGTATGCTGATGAGGGCTGGCTTGCAGAGGCTTTGATAAATATTATAAGCAATAGCTATGAATGTATATGTGATAAAGAAAATGGACGTGTATACATAGATATAAGCAGCAATAATGAGGTATGTATCATAAAGATTGCTGATAATGGGGATGGTATAGATAAAACAAAAATATCAGGCATATTTGACAGATTCGAAGGTAAGAACAGCCAGAGCGAGTTCCATGCCGGCATAGGCCTCAACCTGTCAAAGCTTATAATAGAGGCTCATCATGGAAGCATCAGGGCATCCAACAGTGAAAAGTACAAAGGAGCAGAATTCAGAATATTACTGCCATTGTATAAGCTTAAGGGGAAGGTAGAACATAATCAGTAAACGTAAGTTATATGTAAGCAGATTGTTATATCGTTATATTATTAAGTGAATGGGGGATGGTGTATGAATACAGAATATATGGACTATTGCTTTAAGAGTATAAAGCGAAGGAAAAAGAATATAATAAAGACCTCGTTTACTATATTTATTGTATTCGCTGCTGTCACATTGCTGATACTGATAAGAACTAATGTATACCAATGGCAGCTTCAGTCAGTAAAGGACAGGTTTGGAAGCTGGTTTGTTATGATGTGTGGTTCTGATGGCAAAGAGAATAGTGAACTTAAAGGACATCCTTATCTTAAGGAGTCAGGAAAAGCTGTAAAGGTTAATAATGTATATGATAATGGCGGCGAGATGACGGAAACCGGTATAGGTTATATGACAGAGGAATTTATCAGGCTTGGTAATATATCTACGGAGGAAGGACATTTTCCACAGAAGGATGATGAGGCTGCAGTTGACTGGAATACGCTGTTAGAGCTTAATCAGGGTTCATCCTTAGGTCAGGATATAGTAATCAGGACTGTTATATCAGATGAAAATGGACAGACAGAAGATATAACAAGAACCTACAAGCTGGCAGGAATATTGAAAAGCTATACGAATTCATGGGCTGGGGGAGACCGCGTTCCGGGAGTTATAGTTACAGAGCAGGCTGCAAAGGATATTAAGCGTAATAATAATGCTATATACATATATACAGTTGATGATTACGTTAATGATTATGAAGCTATATATGATGGGTTGAAAAAAAAGACAAGCAGTTCACTTATATATAATAGCAGCGTGTATGAATATGAGCCATGGAGTGGTGGCAATATATATGATTATATGTATATGATTATTGTACTTGTAGGAATTGCTGGAATAACCTATCAGCTATCGGTATATAGTACAGGCAGAAAAAGAGTGTATGAAATATTAAGAGGACTGGGGGCTGACAGATTAAAGCTTATATCTTTTGCCTTTATGGAAAGTGTAGTTATAATTATATGTTCGTCACTTGCAGGTCTGATTTTTTCAATAATAACAGGGCGGGTAGTAACCTTTATTATTGAAGGAATTACGGGAATAGTCTTCTTTACAATAGATAAAAGTGTATATATTGGATTGGCTGTTATGCTTGTTATATCAATAGCAGTCTGCTTAGCTGTAAGTATAGTAAGTCAGGGAACCAGTCGGGTGGTAAAGCGCAGCAAAGCAGCCAATATATGCGCTAAGCCGGGCAGATCTGCACATAATATAGATGTAAAGCATATAATAAACAGACATAATTATATACGTCAGACAGGCAGCAGATTAATGCGTTCCCAGGGAATTATACAGAATATATCTATAAGAGTATTTTCACTTGCAATTATGGTTATAGTGATTACGTGTGTGGTTAATGGAATAACTGTTTATGGCAAATATAGGACAGTTTCAGAAAAAACAGATACACTTGCATTCTATAAGCAGGATAAGAATACTCCATATGTGGTTAATATTGCATATAATTTCAGGAGATATTGGGATGAGCAGGACCAAAGTGTGCTGAATTCACCAGATATCAATGAGGTAAGAAAGAATGTAAAGCTTAAATATTCGCTTGTATATAATAATATGACATATGACCAGTATCGTGATTATATGAGTTCTAATCCGAATGGAACAATGCCCAATCTGAAGTGCAACAATTACCTTCTGGATTATAACCTGAAGAGAGCAGATGCCAGTATGTATAAAGGGATAGATAAAAGTGTTATTAATTATATAAGCAGTATAAATGGTGTTAGTAATATCAGATATGGGTATTATGAAACAGCACGTATGTGGACGTGGGATGATATGGATTACAATAATCTGGGAGTTTCCTGGTATGAGAAGGCTGGAAATAATAAATCGTTATCTATGAAGAAATACTCTGATGAAGAGGACAAGTATCTGTTTGCAACTGAATATGTGGGGGAAAATAGTGAAATATATGACATCTTAGAGGATTATGCAGGCGATGATTGGAATTATGCTGCATTTCTTGAAGGAGATGAAGCAATTATATTTCTGGATAAGAATCCTGAGGGAGAATATGATGATACCATCACAAGTGGAACCAATATTGGTCTGATGTGTTATCAGACTTATCCATATGAAGATGGCGCATCTAATCTTAATATGGTGTATAGCAGCTATCATAAAGCTGTATATAACTATATGAAAGAAAATGATATACAGAGCCAGAGTGACATATTAAGGCAGGAAGGAATAATAAGTGTAAGGGAGAAGAAAGAGTTTAAGGATAGGAAAAGAAAGTATACATATAATGTAAGATATGCACCGGCAGCAGTAACTAAGGCAGCTAAGGTTATATATGTTGATGATGAGATAAAGTCAAGACTAAAGGAATATATACCAGAGTTTGGATTGTATACAATGGTTGCATCAGATAAGCTTGGAGAGAAGGCTGTTAATATACAGAATGAAGTGCTAAAGGAATATATTGGAATTGATGAGCTGCCACCAGAAATTACACTTGCCGTGAAGTACAACCAGCTTAATATAAGATATGGATTGAATTCAGTATATAATGGAACAGCTAATGCAGTAGCAGCATATCTTAGACAGGCTGACTTTTCATATAATGACTATTCTGCGGATAAAGAACAGGTAAAGAAAGACACAATAGAGGCTCTGGTATTGTACATATTTACCGCAGTTGCGGCTGTACTTATGTATATAAGTATAATCCTGCTTGTACTTAATAACAGAGTCAGCAGATTTAATAACCGTATGAATATTTTAAGAAATCATGGGGCTGATAACACAATAGTCAGAAATATACATATGTATCAATGTATAAGAGAAGCAATATGGTGTGTAATACTTATGCCGGTTATTGTTATATTGGAGATGTTATATTTACATAGAAATATTAAGTAAATATGTATATGTATTAATAATGCTTGGAATTGCCCTCGTTACAGATATGCTGGCGGAGGGAATAGTTAATACCTGCAATAGTGTTAATTATGGTTATAAAAGAAAAAAGAAAAAAAGAGATTAGTAAAAATAACTCAATTAAAGTTAATTAATAAAAACAACTATATCGGACAGACCAGCAGAAGGCTTAGAAAATCGCAGGGAGCGGCTGTTAATATTGCAATAAGAGTATTTGCATTGTTAATGTGTGTAATTATAATAGGATGTGCAGCTAATTCCATAAAGGCATACAGACGGTATCAGGATATAGATGCATGCTCAGATATTATTGCATTTAAATTCTCATATTCAGTCATATAATAGTTGTTTTGTGCAGATAATCTTATGTAATCTATATTATCAGTATTGGCACGGTAGGAAGTCATATTATTGATTCCGGCGTTTAACAGGAAGCCACACAGTATAGCAAGCACGTAGGCAGTAATTATAGATGGAACTGCTTTAATTATGCGATGGAGCTTTTTGCTGGAGATTAATTCATATACGATGACAACTATGGCAGCAATTATAAAAGCAATAATTGTATACATGTAAGGTGGAGTGCCATATGTGTAATCTTCATTTACAAGCTGGATATACATAAATGTTCCGAAAACACTTATAGTAAAGCCAATCGCACATCTTATCCAATAAAGGTATAAAGTGTGTTGACGAAGCAGCCGCATATATGTTAGTTACTGTTGAATGCACAAGAATAAGGATAAATCTTGGAAGAAATATGATTATTCCTGAAAGACATATATTGCTTATTATATTTCCTGTAACACAGCAGGCAAGTGCAATAGAGGCAGAGCATAATAATGCACATAGGAATTCTGCTGTATATATGCTAAAGGTTGTAGAATAATCTACAATAAAATATTTACTCCATCGAAAGAGTGATAATATTGGTAAAATCCCGCTTTTAGTATTATAATAATGATATTGCAGTCTTGTAAGGTGATTGCAAGGTGTTAATGTTATTATCAATGTATGTTAAGGAATAACGATACAGAATAAGCTATAAAAACATACATATACACGGGTGGGGTGAGCAGGATACATGTACAGAATTATGTTGGTCGAGGATGACAGAGAGCTGGGAGAAACTATAAAGAGTCTTCTTACTTTAAAAGGATATGATGTGACACTCATAGGGAGTGTAAAGGAATATAATAAGCATACAGAAGTGTATGATATGTATCTGCTTGATGTAAAGCTCCCTGATGGAGATGGCTTCCAGATATGTGAAAAAATCAGACATAATCTTGATGCTCCAATCATATTTATAACATCATGCGATGATGAGGAATCCATAGTTAAAGGACTTGATATAGGTGGAGATGATTATGTAACGAAGCCTTTTCATAATGCGGTACTTTTATCAAGGATAAGTGCCAACTTAAGAAGAAGTGGCATGAATGATGGAGATGTATATAAAAAGGGAGAACTTGCAATATATTTTGATAAATACAAGCTGTACAGGGCTGGTAATGAACTTAAGCTTTCGAACAATGAATGGGATATGCTTAAGATACTTGTTGAAAATAAGGGAAGAGTTGTAAGACGGGATGTCTTTTTTGACAGACTGTGGGATATACATGGCAACTATGTAGAATATAACACACTTACTGTTAATATGAGCCGTCTTAAAGCCAAGCTTGGCACATTTGGGGATGAAAGAGTTCCTTATATAGAAACAATAAGAAATGTAGGCTACCGCTGGATAGCGTAAAGGAATAATACATAACAGTTATGGGGAGATAGGGTATGGATAATAAGAAGAAAATTCAGTCTGGCAGTTCAAGAAAGAATATAGATAATATTATAAGAGATTATAGAAGAAAACAGACGTTATTCGTTATAGGAACAGCCGTTACCAATGCACTTATTGCTGCATTTCTAACCATATATTATAGTATCAGGCAAAGGGCTCTTGTAGGAGCCCTTTATCTGTATGACAACAATTCGGCAACGAATCTCATAGACAGAATGATGCATATGAATATAAGTAAGAACACATATTATGCAGGAGAAGAGGCTATGGTGCAGGCCGGATATACCAGAAATGGATATGCATATCTGTCACACATTAATGGTGAGACAATGATGTATACTATCATAGGTATGGTTATTGCGGTATTGTTGGTGTATGGACTTATACATTGCTACAGGATAGGAAAAAAGGACTGCCTTGGAAGTCTTAAGGCATATGCAAGGGAAAATGAGGCACTCAAAGAACAGCTTGAAAAGGAACATGAATACAATATATGCCAATATAAAAAAATGCAGGAGTTTGTAGAGAATATAGCGCATCAGATAAAAACGCCACTTTCGGTTATGACTATGAAGCTTGAGATGCTTCAGGATATGTTAAATGATATAAAGCCTGAAAATACACATGAAGATGATAATGATAAACACGTGGAAAAAATGAAAAAAGAACCGGATGAATATGTATCAGAAACAAAACAGCATATGCAGATGGCATCTACAATAATTTCCGAGTGTACAAAGAGCGCATTTAAGATAAAAACATTTATAAAAAAGCTGCTTGATATAAGCAGGATTGAGTCAGGAAAAGTAGTACTTGCCACAGACAAAGTTATTATTGATTATATAGTAGAAGAAAGTGTAGAAAGTGCAGTTGCAGATAAATCCAGGGTGATAGTTGATTATGGTACAGAGGAAAAGAGAGCTATGTATGCAGATGAGGGCTGGTTAGCAGAAGCATTTATAAACATTATAAGTAACAGCTATGAATATATATGTGACAGAGAAGACGGACGCGTGTACATAGATATAAGCAGTAACAATGAGGTGTGTATAATAAAGATATCGGATAATGGTGAAGGTATAGATAAAGCACACCTTGCTGGTGTATTTGACAGATTCGAAGGGAAAAGCAGCCAGAACGAGTTTCATGCTGGCATAGGCCTGAATCTGTCAAAGCTTATAATAGAAGCACATCATGGCAGCATAAAGGCAGCTAACAGTGAGAAGTATGGTGGAGCAGAGTTTCGGATCCTTCTTCCTTTATATAAGCTTAAGGGGAAGGTTGGGCATAACTAAGAAAGCAATCCGAAGGTATCAAAGTAGGGACTTTTGACCCAGACATCTTATCATTAAAGTATATAAAACGTAAGTTATATGTAAGCAGTCTGTTATATGATAATAACTGTAAGCAGGGAAGCCTGTATAATCAGTACCCGTATTGTAAGATGAGGGGACGGGTACTGATATTTATTTATAATATGAAACAGGGGTGATGGCATGAATACAGCTTTTTTTGATTATTGTATAAAAAGTCTAAAAAGACGAAAAAAACAGGTGCTTAAAGCAGTAACGGCTATATTTTTGTCATTTACATTTGTAGCAGGTGTGCTTCTTTTTAGGGATAATATGTATGAATGGCAGATACAGTCAGCAAAACACCGGTTTGGCGACTGGTTTGTTATGATGAATGGAAATGACAGCAGGGAAAATGCACAGCTTAAGTCACATCCATATCTTAATGATTCAGGAAAAGTAAGTATATCAAACTACCAATACAATAATAACTGGAATCAGACAGATATTAAAATCGGATATATGGATAATGATTTTGTCCGTCTTTCTAATATAACACCTGATAAAGGAGAATTTCCAAAGAACGATGATGAAATAGCAGTTGAATGGAATACTCTGCTTTTACTCAATCAGGGTACAGACATAGGACAGGATATTACTCTGAATATAATTGTAAATAATCCAAAGGCAAGTTCAGGCTCTGACAGGATAACAAAGACATACAAGCTGTCAGGAATACTTAAAAGCTACACTAATGTATGGGTTGGAGGAAGCAATGTTCCAGGTATTATAACTACTAAAAATGAAGCTCAGAATATAAAAAGAAGTAATTCAGCAGTATATATATATTCAGCAGGCAATTATATATCAGGAGATTACAAAGATATATATGAAGGATTGAATAAAAAAGTAAGTGGTTCACTAATATATAACAGCAGTCTGTATGATTACGAACCATGGAGTGGAGGTTCTATATACGAGTATATGTATGTTGTTCTTGTTATACTTGGAGTAGCTGGTATAGCTTATCAGTTATCTGTATATAATAAAACAAGAAAATATGCATATGGCATAATAAAGAATATGGGTGCCACAAAGCTGCAGATGATAGCTTTTATATGTGTTGAAAATGCTGTTATAGTTATAAGCTCATCTGTTATAGGTCTGATTCTTTCAATAATTGCAGCAAGGCTTATATGCTTTATTGTCGAGTTAAGAACAGGAATAAGTTTTTTTACAATAGATAGAGGGATATATATAAGTCTTCTGATTATGCTTATCATGGCTGTTGTTGTGGGAAGTATTGTAAATATATGTGGACAGAGCTCTGACAGACTGCATAGATATACAAGCCGTTATAAGCTGAAAAGGCTATATAAAAAAGACAGGCATACGAGACATACATATATATTAAACAAAAACAATTATGTAAAAGAAACATATAAACGTCTCATGCTAAGACAGGGGATAGTGCAGAGTATATGCATAAGATTATTTTCACTAGCTATGATGATAATCATGATTATATGTATAGTGAATTCTGTAAGGACATATGCTGATTATAAGATAAGTTCACAAAAATCAGATATTATTGCATTTTATAGACAGGACAATAATGCAGAATATATCATATGTAATGCAGAGAATGATGTGCAGTTAGAATATGAGGCAGGGAAAACTCTGGATTTGTTTAAGTACATAAAGGATTGCTATAGTAATGCAATTAATAATGTGTCATGGGAAATGTATTCAGATGCTTATAAATCAAGAATATCTGATGATGATGGAATTTCGTTTAGTAAGCGTAATCTTAAATACAACATAAAGAATGCAGATGCACTTATGTATAAAGATATTGATGAAAGTACTATTGAGTATGTGCGTGGGATAACTGGTGTAGATGATATCAGTTATGGCTATTTCGAGACAGCGAGAGTATGGACCTGGAATACTATGGATTACAACAAGATGGGTATTCCGTATTATGTAGATATTGATGATAATAAGAATATTAATTCTAAGAATATTAATTCTAAGAATAGTGATTCCAATAATGCTTCATATAGCAGTGAACAGATTAATCCAAAGTATCTGTTTGCAACAGAGTATGTAGAAGCTGATAGCAGAGTATATGATGTGTTAGCGGATATTACAGGCAAAGATGAGATTGACATACAGGCATTTAAAGACGGCAGACAGGTGGTTATATTTTTAGATAAGAATCCTGAGGGTGTATATGATGATACAATAACAAAGGGAACTGATATAGGTCTTATGTGCTATAAAGCCTATCCGGAATACTATGGCTATATAGATAAGGATTATGCCAGCAGTTATTATATGGCTATATACAGCTATATGCGTGATAAAGGCATAGTTACAGACGATTTTAATAAAATTAACAGTGAATATTTCCATTCATTAATATCTGATAATAAGCAGGATAAGTTAAAACAGATGACAGAATTATTTGAGAAAAATAATGTAAAGCATTCGGATGATTTTTATGCGTACTGGGCAGATAAAGGCGAAGAACAGTTTTATCAGTATGTTGATTCATATCTTGATATAAACATTGCAGATGAAAAACTTAAAGTATATGATTATAGCTCCGATTATGTACCAGCGGCTGCAGCTGAGGTTGCAAAGGTAATATACGTCGATGATGAGGTAAAAGATAAGCTTAAGGAATATATACCGGAATTCGGGCAGTACACGATGCTTGCATCGGATGAACTTGGAAAGAAGGCACTGGATACACAGAATAATATATTAAAAGACTATCTTATGCTTGATGAACTACCTGAGGAGATTAATCTTTCGATGAAGTATAACCAGATCAATATAACCTATGGTCTTGATTCAATATATAACGGAACGGCTAATGTTGTAGCTTCTTATCTTGGACAGGCTGGATATGCATATAACAGTTATTCGCATGATAAGGATCTTATAAAGAGCAATACTATAGAAGCTTATATCCTATATGGTTTCACAGGCATAACAGCGTTTTTAGTATATATGATAGTAAGCCTGATTATATTAAAAAACAGGCTTTTTCAGTTTAGTGACAGGATAAAGATATTAAGAAATACAGGTGCTAACAAGGATATAATATTTGACATGTATATGAAGCAGAGCATACGGGAAATGCTGTGGTGTATCATGCTCATGCCGTTGATGATTATACTGAATATAATATGCATAAAAAGGTATATACGTAACCTATGACAGATAATATGAAGTTTAGCGGTGAGTACTGGCACATGGTATCTGGCTGGAAATGGAGGAATGTGTTTGATTGAATACAGAATTTATCAGTTATTGTATAAAAAGTGTAAAAAGACGATGGAAAAGTATATTTAAAACAGCACTTTCGGTATTTCTTGCGTTTTCGTTTGTTGCAGGGATTATGCTGTTTAAGACTAATATGTATGAATATCAGATACAGTCTGCAAAGCACAAGTTTGGCAGCTGGATTGTGATGCTTTATGACAGTAACTTAGAAGAGAATAAAGAACTTAAGAATCATCCGTATCTGAACGAGTCAGGTAAAGCCTCGGTAGATAATTATGTGTTTGAAAATGATAACCAGACAGATATTAAAGTTGGTTATATGGATGATGACTTTATAAGGATAGGCAGCATATCATTACAGAGTGGAAGCATGCCGCACAACGATGATGAAGCTGCCATAGAGTTGGATACACTTCTTAAGCTTAATCAGGGAACACAGTTAGGTCAGGAGATTCATATATCAGTCCGGAAGGGAAGTAATCAGACAACAGAAAGTATTGAAAAAACATACAAGCTTACGGGAATTCTTAATAACTATACGAACCTCTGGTGTGGTGGAAATTATATACCGGGTATTATTGTTACACAAGATGAGGGAGAGAATATTAACCGCATAGGAAAAGCTGCATATATATATTCATCTGACAGTTATATAGATGGG
>ENA-USYV01001403-USYV01001403.1-human-gut-metagenome-genome-assembly--contig:-NODE-1403-length-23428-cov-12.950281_pt1 | contig 23428 bp, 27 predicted proteins | sample MGYA00250066_ERZ773514 | MGnify/ENA primary metagenome ERZ773514 (study PRJEB29103, sample SAMN06112049) | human gut metagenome | biome: human gut; feature: ankylosing spondylitis patient; material... | reverse complement strand
GGACGCACCTCTGGTGCACCAGTTGTCACGCCAGTGGCACAGCTGGGCAGCTATGTGCGGAACGGATAAACGCTGAAAGCATCTAAGCGTGAAGCCGCCCTTAAGATAAGATCTCCTTTAAGACCCCTTGTAGACTACGAGGTTGATAGGTCTGATGTGTAAGCACGGTGACGTGTTTAGCTTGCAGATACTAATCGGTCGTTCGCTTTTCCTTTTGTTCATGCGTCCTTTGTTACGCACTTCATTTGTTCTTCATTTATCTCTGTTTTTTAGTTCGCCGGTGTTTATGGCAAAGAGGTCCCACCCGTTCCCATTCCGAACACGGCAGTTAAGCTCTTTTGCGCCTACGATACTTGGTCATCTCGATCTGGGAAAATTGGTCAATGCCGGCTTTTCTTTGAGGGAGTCTTTCATTTCGAAAGGCTCCCTTTTTCGTTGCCGCTTCTTTTACTTTATATATATCCTTATCCTTTTTTATCACTTCCTCATTCGCTGAATTCACCCTTTTCTTCTAACCTTTTTTCTAACCCTCTTGACAAATCTGCCCTCTTTATGGTATAATATTCTTCGTTAATCCCACTTCCGGGCCATTAGCTCAGTTGGTTAGAGCTACCGGCTCATAACCGGTCGGTCCTGGGTTCGAGTCCCCGATGGCCCACCATTGCAAAGCCGCCAGTGTTTTCATGCACCGGCGGCTTTTTTCATATTGACAGAACAACATCGGTTCGGTTATAATAAAGGTATTGGAATTCTTATTAACGGGAGGAACAGCATGAAAGCGATTATTTTTGATATGGACGGAGTTTTGTTTGATACGGAGCGTGTCGGCGATCAGGCATGGCGGCAGGCGGCGGAGGAAATGGGCTTTGCACAGATAGACGATGCCATTTTCCGGTGCCGTGGGCTGAACCGCAATGACACCAGGGCTTTTTTTGAGAAGAATTACCCGGACTTTGACTACCTTGCATTTCACAAGCGCAATCACGAGATTATGGCGGAAATGTTGGCGGATGGGATGCCAATTAAGCCGGGTGCGGTGGAATTACTGCAATGGCTGCGGCAGGAGGACTGGCGTGTGGCTCTGGCGACTTCTACCGGGCGGGAAAGTACCATGCACCACCTGGAATCGGCAAAGATGGTGGATCTGTTTCATGCGATCATCACCGGGGAACAGGTGGAACATGGCAAGCCCGATCCGGAGATTTATGAGATTGCCTGCGATGCCATTGGCGCAGACCCGGGGCTGAGCTTTGCCGTGGAGGATTCGCCCAACGGGATTCGCAGCGCCGCTGCGGCAAATCTGCGTGTCATCATGGTGCCGGATCTGGTGATGCCGAATCTGGAACTGCGTGAGCTGACAGTTACCGTGCAGTCTGATTTGTTCGGCGTGCAGAAGTTCTTGGAGAAATTCGGAGATTTGTAAATCTTAAATTTTGTGCATTTTGTAAAAAAAAGTGTGTGTGCATTTGTGCGAAGTGAGAATTGACGGTTTCCCGTGGGTATGATATACTGAAAGTAAGCCGAGGTGTCATTTCGATTTTGTGGGAGAATGACAACGGTTTTTAAGGAGGGTCACTGATGAAAAAATTTGGACAAGGATATCTTCTGCCATTCTGGCATCACTAATGCTGTTTTCTACAGCATTGCCGGTTTCCGCTTATACTTCTAAAGACCTTGCGTCGGATGAGAAAACGGATACCCCTTATTATGCGAACTACACGTTTGACCAGTTTTATGCGCTGCCTGATGCGGAACTGGAGCAGATTTTTGAGGAATGCGACACGTACCATGAAAACATTCAATTTCGCTGTGCTTATGCGACGTTGGAACAATGTGATGCCATGGTAGAAAAATACGGGGACAGTGCAGAAAGTGCAGATTCTGCCTCGCTGGATGCCTTTTGTGCGGAATTGGGCATTCCCAGAAAATATGTGGATGCGGTTCAGTTTCATCATTCTCCGGATGAGACATATCAAGTGAATACTGACGGCGAATCAAGCACACTTTATCGCTCCTTTGACATCTATACGACATTTCAGTATAAATTGCCTGCGATCACTTTGTGGAAGGAAGAAAGCAAGGTCGCCAATATCATCGCAACCCTTTTGGTACTGAATCCGGATGTTTATGTGGATTTGTCGCTTACATACCTCGGTTATGGTGTAAACCCTGCTATCTATCATGCGGGAGACGTGAACTGGGACGGTGTGATTGACGTGTCGGATGCTGTGCTGCTGTCCAAAATTGTAACGACCGGCACCCAATGTCAGTATGTTACGCTGGCAGACTGCGACGGAAACGGCGAAGTGGACAGCCGGGATGTGGTCGCTTTGATGAAGTTTTTGATTCATCTGGTGGATACGCTGCCTTGTGCGGAATAACCCAAAACTGAATAACAAAAAAGAGGCGGAGCATTTCACTTGGAAGTGTTCCGCTTTTTCTTTTGTAAATAAATTGTAAACAATGCAAAATCACGCTTGACGAAATTAGCACATATGCTATAATAGTGTTAGCACTTAAAAAGCAAGAGTGCTAAAGCAGCACGATTGCAAACCACTTTGACAGGAAAGGAGTCGCATTTCTCCGGGAATGCGGAAGAAACATATGGAACAGAAACAATTTCAGGCAGAATCCAAAAAACTGATGGACATGATGATCCATTCTATCTATACCCATAAGGAGATCTTTCTCCGGGAACTGATCTCTAACGCCAGCGATGCTATCGACAAGCTGTATTTCAAGTCGCTGACCGATGACAGCGTGGGCATGAACAAGTCGGACTTCAAGATCACGCTGGCAGTGGACAAGGATGCACGCACGCTGACCATTACTGATAATGGTATCGGCATGACCAAGGAAGAGATGGAAGAGCATCTGGGTACGATCGCAAACAGCGGTTCGCTCCAGTTCAAGAAGGAAAACAACCTGGCAGAGGACAACCAGATCATCGGTCAGTTCGGTGTCGGTTTCTACTCTGCATTTATGGTGGCAAAGCGTGTGACAGTAAAGTCTCTGGCGTTCGGCGAGACACAGGGCTATGTATGGCAGTCTGAGGGCGTTGAGGGCTACACCATGGACACCTGCGACAAGGATACGGTCGGCACGGAGATCACCCTGGAACTGCTGGACGATGTGGCAGCAGACGAGGACGGCAACGGCGGCGAAAATTACAGCGAATTCCTGGATCAGTACCGAATCCAGAGCCTGGTAAAGCGCTACAGCGATTATATCCGGTTCCCCATCTGTATGGATATGACCAAGAGCCGCAAGAAAGAGGATTCCGACGAGTACGAGGACTATATCGAAAACGTCACGCTGAACAGCATGGTTCCGCTGTGGCATAAGAATAAGAACGAGATCAGCGAAGAGGAGTACAACAGCTTCTATAAGGACAAGTGCGGCGATTATACCGATCCGCTGTGCCATATGCACGTCCGGAACGAGGGTACGATCACCTATGATGCCCTGCTGTATGTGCCGTCGCACACACCGTTCAACTATTACAGCAAGGACTACGAAAAGGGCTTGCAGCTGTATGCAAACGGCGTTCTGATTATGGAGCGCTGCGAGGATCTGCTGCCGGATTATTTCAGCTTTGTCAAGGGTCTGGTAGACTCGGAGGACCTGTCGCTGAACATCTCCCGTGAAATGCTCCAGCACGACGCACAGCTGCGCCAGATCGCACGCAGCATTGAGCGTACCATTAAGAACGAACTCCAGCGTATGATGAAGAACGACCGGGAGAAGTATGAGAAGTTCTTCCAGTCCTTCGGTTTGCAGCTGAAATACGGCATCTACCAGGATTACGGTATGCACAAGGATCTGCTCCAGGATCTGCTGCTGTTCCCGTCCTCAAAGGACGGCAAGCTGGTGTCTCTGAAGGAATACGTAGACCGTATGCCGGAGGGACAGGACAAGATCTACTATGCAGCCGGCGAAAGCGTTGCACGTATCGAGTCCCTGCCGCAGACCGAACAGGTCAAGGACAAGGGCTATGAGATCCTGTACTTCACCGAGAATGTGGACGAGTTTGCAGTCCGCATGATGCAGAACTATCAAGACAAACAGTTCCAGTCGGTTCTGGACAGCAATCTGGATCTGGAATCCGAAGAGGAAAAGAAAGAACTGGAAGAGAAACAGGAATCCAGCAAGGATATGCTGGAGGAAATGAAGAAGGCACTGGAGGGCAAGGTCGGCAATGTCAAGCTGTCCGGCCGCTTGAAGTCCCACCCGGTCTGCCTGTCCAGCGAAGGCGAACTCTCCATGGAAATGGCAAAGACGCTGAACGCAATGCCAGGAACAGAGGGTCAGAAACTCCAGGCACAGACCGTGCTGGAGATCAATCCGGAGCATCCCATCTATCAGCGTCTGATGGAACTCCAGACCAGCGATACCGCAAAGCTGGACGAGTATGCAAAGCTGCTGTATGACCAGGCACTGCTGATCGCCGGTATGCCGGTAGAAGATCCGGTGGCATTCTCGAACCGTATCTGCGATTTGATGTAAGTATTCTAAAAACAGAAAAGATATCCTTTGAAAAGGAAACAGCCGTTCTGCGGGATGCAGAGCGGCTGTTTTTTGCGTCTGGCTGTAAATTGTTTTTGAACGGACAAACGTCTGTCTGGCTCTTTGACTATAATAAAAGCATGGACTACATATTCTGAAAGTCATTGGAAAGCAGGTCCATGAATGCAAGGCAAAGACGTTTGTTGTTGGGAGAAAGCCGCTGAAACTTTTCCAGCAGGATCGTACTGTCTTTCGTGTAATCTGTTTGGCGGACAGTGCCGAAAAGAATACGGTCCGGGGTTGTTTCTAAAGCGGTACAGAGTCTGAGGAAAACTTCTAAACTGGGAATGGAGCGGGCGGTTTCAATGCAGGATAGGTATTTGTCGTTGATCTCCGCACGCTCGCAGACTTCGTACTGTTTTAGTTTCAGCTCCTTTCGTCGCTTTGCAAGATTTTTTCCGATTTGCGGATAGTCCAGTATCATGTGTTATCACCTCTGCTATTAAGAGTATCGGAGCAGTTTCTGAATGTAAACAGATGAAAAGTTGAAAAACGACTTGACAACGGAAAAAATATAGCTTATAATAAGAATATACACGTTTTTGCTGGAAAAATCCAATTGTAAGAGAGAAAAAAGTGAAAACGATGCGAAATGGCAGGTGAATCGGTTCAGCGCAAAAAACAGCACAGGGAGGATGAAAGCGGCATCAATTTTGTGGGCAGAAACAACCCGGGGCAGGCAGGATGAAAGCCAGTGTCCCGACAAAACTATGAGATAGGTACACGGAGGTATATTATGAAAAAGAGCACCATCCTTTTTGGGATTTCCATTGTCAATATGGTTTTATTTTTGATCGGCATGATTATTCTGTTTGCCGCCGCTGCCAGCGGTTCGGCGGACGGCAATAACTTTGCGTTAATTTTGTCGATTATTTCGGGCGTGATCTTTGAGATCATCACCATTGTACAGATCGTCAAGGAGAAGAAAAGCGCCAAGGAAGACAGCTCCTTCTTTCCGTATTGTGTCGCTTGTTTCAAAAAGAAAAACGGCAAGCCCATGTTTCAGCTGGTCGTTGCGGCAATTCTGAACGTGCTGCCCCTTGCCCTTTTTATTGTGCTTTTGATCGCAATTGTTCTCTTTACTTCGTCCGACAGCAAAACGGCGAATAACATTTCCAAGGGCATTGACCTCATCGCCGACAACAGCCAGACAAGCGGCAAATCGAAACCCAAGAAAAATACGGCGAGTCAGAGTAAAAAGTCGGGAGAAAGCGGTAAGTGCAAAGATCTGAGCAACCAGGAATTGAATACAATTGCATCCCATAGCGGCAATGATATGAAAACGATCACACCGGGAGACGACAAGAAAATCAAGAAGATCTACCAGGACAATCCGGGAATCAGTGATGAGGATGCCTTCGAGATTTTCAAAAAGACCAATCCCAATGCAACCCTTGAAACTGTCCGTGCGCATAAGCCGACACAGAGCAACACCAATGACGAATTAAATGTAATTGCCCATCGCAGTGACAATAACATCAAAACGACAACACCGGGAGACGACAAGAGAATTAAAAAGATTTACCAGGACAATCCGGGAATCAGCGATGAGGATGCCTTCGAGATTTTCAAAAAGAGCAATCCCAATGCAACACTCGAGACTGTTCGTGCACACAGACCGGAAAACAACTATACCAATGACGAATTAAATGTAATTGCCCGTCGCAGTGACAATAACATCAAAACGACAACGCCTGGAGACGACAAGAAAATCAAGAAGATTTACCAGGAGAATCCGGGAATCAGCGACGAGGATGCCTTCGGAATCTTCAAAAAGAGCAATCCCAACGCAACGCTTGAAACCGTTCGTGCGCACAAGCCGAGATAAAAATTTCACACTGGAATCCAAACAGCCGTCCTGCACATTATGATGCAGAGCGGCTGTTTCTCTGTTAATTTTCCCGTGGCTTGTTTTGGTGTGTAACCTCAAATTCAGGTGCAAGAACCCGATTTTCACAAAGGCATTGAAAGGCTTTCAGATGTTCTAATTCGTGTTCTAAAATTTGTATGGTTCTTGTAACTTGTTTCTGTGTGTCATAATATAAATTTTCATAGTCTATCATTGCAAACCTCCATAGTATATCCTTATATAATTATATACTTGTATAAAGGAATTGTCAAGAGAAAAAATATCCTGTATAGTAAAAAGAGATGTTTTTCTTTGGAGGTGGCATGATGGTTCGGCTGCGGTTGGAACAGCTGCTGCAAGAGCGTGGCATCAGCCGGTATCGTCTTGCGCAGATGACGGGAACAAAGTATCCGGTGATCGATAATTACTACAAGAATCGTGTCACACGATATGACAGTGAGGTGCTGTCACGAATTTGTGCGGCGCTGCACTGTGAGATCGGAGATATTCTGGAATACTGCGAAGAAGATCAAACAGAATGAACAGCCGTCCTGCAAAATGCAGAGCGGCTGTTTCTCTTTTCCCACAATTGACAATCCCCGGAAAACATGGTACAATAGACTGTATTATATGGTACAATAAACTGTATTATAAGGCAACACCGCACAAAGCACGCTTGGCAGCTTTGCACGCAATCTGCTTGCTGATTTTCCGTCATATCACACAGAAATCCCTTGCCATACGACAGTATGGCTGCGGAATTTCTATGCAATCTGCCGAAAAATCCGGCTGCGCATCTTACGCACAAGCTTTGTGCGGTGTCGCCTAAAATTTACAACAGAAAGGATTCTCTATGCGCTTTTTGAAAAAGTACTATAAATTGATTGGGACGATTGTGACGGTGATCGCCCTGGTGTTTGTGGTAAAGAAGATCGTGACCATGGATGTAGATTGGTCGATGTTTGCGTCGGGCAGGCTGATTGCAATGATTACCGGCTGTGTGCTGATACAGACGGCTGTGATTCTGTTTATGTCCATGCCCTGGGTGCGGTTCGTCCGCATCCTGTCCGGGACAAATATTCCCATGAAAGATGCACTGCCGGTGTATACCAAGTCGAATCTGATGAAATATGTGCCGGGCAATGTTTTTCAGTATGTGGGCAGAAACCAGCTTGCCGCCGACCTTCATATCAGCCACGTGGACGTAGCCTGTGCCACTGTGCTGGATATCGTCTGCTCCATGCTGACGCCGCTGCTGCTGATCGTGGTGCTTATGGGAAAGAATATGCTGGAACTGATCCGCACATACCGTAACAATTTCCTCATTGTGCTGGGTGTCGGCGTTGCGGTGCTGCTGCTGTTGTTCCTGGTGCTGCGCTGGAAGTTCCGGGAGCCGCTGCAGCGCTACTTTGAAAAGTACCGGAAACTGCTGAACCGGAAGATCCTGCTGCGTGTGCTGGGCGTGTTCCTGCTGTACGTGGTGCAGTACATCATCTCCACGGCAATGTATGCCATTCCGGCAGCATTCCTGTTCGATGTGCCTGGGGATAAACTGGGACTGTTCCTGGGAACATACCTGTTCTCCTGGATCGTGGGCTTTATCACACCGGGTGCGCCCGGCGGCATCGGTATCCGTGAGGCGGTTATGATAATGATGTGCGGCAGCTTTCTGGATATGAATACCATTATGCTGTACGCCGTCACCCTGCGGATCATTTCCACCTTTGGCGATATCGCAGCGTTTCTGATCGGAATGCTGCTGGAGCAGGTCTGGAAACGGCAAAAACAAAAGAACGCATGAAAAAAGCTGTCGGCAAAAAATTGCCGGCAGCTTTTCGCTTGTCCGCAGACGCTCTTATGCGTTTGCAGGTGTTGTGCTGTTGTTGGTGGATGTATGAATATTGACAAATTCCGGGTACAGCTTTCGGGTTACCTCAAAAGTTGTCTCATCAATGGGCTTTGCCATATAGAGATCGACGTGAATGCCGTGTGCATAAACGTGATCGACTTCACCGATGGCGTGCGCACCGGAATCCAGCGACTTTACATAGACGATGTCACCAACCTGTGTGTTCGGGGTGATGGTAGAAACCGTGTAGGTCATTTTCTCTGTCAGCATTTTTCACTGCTCCTTTCCGAGTCATATCATTTTTATTTTACTACATTTCTCTCTTTTCGTCAAGTGTTTCCTTAAAATTCTTATGGCAGCACGATTTCCTTTTTAATTCCCGTGTGCGGTGGAATAAGCACAGGCAACGGAACTTATGATAGTATGAGGGCAGAACTGCAAAAAAACAGGTCTGTCTTTCAATTGGAATTCTTTTTCTGCAAAACGGGCTTGACAAGTGCTTCAATATGTGCTATAATCTGAATATGAAAATCATTTTCAATTTCAAACAGAGATGCAGAACGCATGGCAGGCAGACTGTGGAACTGCACAGGCAATATGGAAGTGAGAACAAGATGAAACGAAAACTGGCATTTTTACTGACGCTCTGTTTCGGATGGAGCGTTTTTTTCAGCGGCTGCGGCGGCACACTGCCGAAACCGGACGGCAAATTGCAGGTGGTCTGCACCATCTTTCCGGAATATGACTGGGCGAGACAGCTGACCCAGGGCGTGGACAGTGTAGATTTGACCCTGTTGGTGAAGAATGGGACAGACCTGCACAGCTACCAGCCGTCAGTTAAGGATATCGCCGCCATTTCCAGAGCGGATGTGTTCTGCTACGTGGGCGGTGTTTCGGACACCTGGGTCAATGATGTGCTGGACACCACGGAGAATCATACGGCAAAGCTGGTCTCTATGGTGGATGCGGCGCACGCCGACGAGGAAGTCCTGGCAGAGGGAATGCAGGACGATGACCACCATCATCATGACCACGATCACGACCATGACGCAGAAGAGGAAACAGAGGTGGATGAACACGTCTGGTTGTCTCTGCGGCGTGCGCAGCTGGCGTGTGCGGCAATGCGTGATGCCCTGTGCCAGGCTGACCCCAGCCACGCAGAGGCGTACCAGGCGAATTATACCGCCTATGCCGGGCAGTTACAGGCGCTGGACGCCGAGTATCAGACCATGACCGAAACGGCAGAGCGCAGCACCATTGTGGTGGCAGACCGCTTTCCGTTCCGCTATCTGGCGGAGGATTACGGGCTGACCTATTACGCCGCCTTTCCCGGCTGTTCCGCAGAGACGGAGGCAAGCTTTGAGACCATCGTCTTTCTGTCGGACAAGGTGAAATCGCTGGGGCTGTCCTGTGTGCTGACCATGGAGGGCAGCAATCACTCGCTGGCAAAGACGATTTTGGAAAACGCTGGCACGGACGGCAGCATTCTGACGCTGCAGTCCCTGCAGGCGGTGTCGCAGAGTGAGATCGACCAGGGGGCAACGTATCTTTCGAAGATGCAGGAAAACTACAGCGTGCTGGAAAAGGCGCTGAACGAAGGGAGCAGGGAAACATGGCACAATTGAGATGCAGCGATGTGACGCTGGGCTATGAGGGAACGGCAGTGATGGAGCATCTGTCGTTTTCCGTCAGCGCCGGAGATTACCTTTATATTGTGGGAGAGAACGGTTCCGGCAAGAGTACGCTGATGAAAGCCATTCTGGGGCTGAAATCTCCCATGGCAGGAAAAATTGAAACGGGAGACGGACTGAAACCCGACGAGATCGGCTATCTGCCACAGCAGACTGCAGTACAGCGTGACTTTCCGGCATCGGTGCTGGAGATCGTCCGGTCGGGCTGTCTGAACCGCAGCGGACTGCGGCCGTTTTACACCAGGCAGGAAAAGCAGCTGGCGCTGGACAACATGGAACGGCTGGGCATCACCCATCTGGCGAAACGGTGCTATCGGGAACTTTCCGGCGGTCAGCAGCAGCGTGTCCTGCTGGCACGGGCGCTGGGTGCGACCCAGAAAATGCTGGTGCTGGATGAGCCTGTGACCGGGCTGGACCCCAAGGCGCAGACGGAGCTTTACGAACTGATCGCAAAGCTGAACCGGGAGGACGGCATCACCATCCTCATGGTTTCCCACGACATGGAGGCGGCTGTCAAATATGCGTCCCATGTGCTGCACATCAGCAAGACGCCGCTGTTTTTCGGCACAAAGGCAGACTATCTCCGGAGCAGGATCGGACAGGCATACACAGGAGGTGTACAGGCATGAGTATCTGGGAAGAACTGACAGGCTATCTGTCGTTTTCATTTGTGCAGTATGCGCTGATTGCCAGCGTGCTGATCGCTCTGTGTTCGTCTCTGCTGGGCGTAACACTGGTGCTGAAGCGTTTTTCCGTCATTGGTGACGGTTTGTCGCACGTGGCGTTTGGTGCGCTTGCCATTGCCACAGTGCTGCGGCTCAGCAACAGTATGCTGCTGGTCATGCCGGTGACGGTGGCGTGTGCTGTGATACTGCTGTGCGCCAATCAGAGCGCAAAGATCAAAGGCGATGCCGCCATTGCCATGCTGTCCGTGAGCGCTCTTGCGCTGGGCTATCTGGTGCAGAACTTGTTTTCCTCTTCCGCCAATATCTCGGGAGATGTTTGCAGTACATTGTTCGGCTCTACGCTGATTCTGACCCTTTCCACAACAGATGTGTGGGTCTGCGTGGGAATGTCCATTGTGGTCATGGCAATTTTCCTGCTGTTTTATCATAAGATATTTGCGGTGACGTTTGATGAGACCTTTGCGGCGGCGACAGGCATCCGTGCGAGAATGTACAACCTGCTGATCGCTGTTGTGACCGCAGTCATCATCGTGCTTGCCATGAACCTGGTGGGTTCGCTGCTGACATCGGCGCTTATCGTTTTTCCGGCGCTTTCGGCAATGCGGCTGTTTCGGAGCTTTCGGGGCGTGATCTGCTGTGCCGGGGTGATCTCGGTGGTCTGCGCTGTGGCAGGGCTGCTGATCTCCATTCTGGCATCCACGCCGGTTGGCGCAACGGTAGTCATTGCCGATTTAGTGGTATTCCTGGGATGCAGCGCCGTGGGTGCGCTGGTGCGGCGGTAACGCCTTGAAAAAAGAAACCGGTCATGCAGATGTGTGTCTGCATGACCGGTTTTGTGTTTGTGGGGATGGGTTATTTGGATTGTTCTGCGGCTGCCTTTTTGCCAGGCTTGGGAATCATGCCGATGAGCCAGTCCACCAGCTTCCAGAACTGCTGGAACAGGAAATGTGCGGCAAAGGAAACGGCTGTGATCGCCAGAAGAACTGCCAGATTAATCAGCCAGCCCGGGCGCTGCTGTTCGAACATCTTGCCCATGATCTTCCAGCCCAGCCATTCCTGGACGCAGTAAAATTCCAGGCTGAATGTGCCGAAAAAGGACAGAACCTTTGTCAGCCCGATGCCTACCGGCTTGGTGTACTTGGCATGGCTCAGAATATCCAGGAACTTTGCCATCAGGAACGGCAGGGAAACGGAGATCATAAAGTTCGGAACGCAGCAGTTCGAGGTGGGAACCAGGAGATAATAGTCTTTGTAGTTGGTGATGTATGCCAGATAAAGTCCTGTCACAAAGGTAATGGCGATAAGGCACCATGTGCCTTTGGTAAAGGTGGTCTTTTTCTGCTGTGTCAGCCAGCCCAGCAGAACGCCTGCCAGAAAGACCGGGATGCGGTTTGTGAAACCATAGAGGTCGCCACGCATGGTTTCCCGGACAAACAGGGAAAATACCAGCCAGACCTCCAGGGAGCAGAGGAAAAAGAGTACCGGCTTTTTCGTTTTGGTGAAAAGCTTGTAGTACCACGGGAAGAACAGGTACAGCGTCAGAATCGCCGGAACGAACCAGAGAAAGCTGTAGATGCTTTTGGTGTAAAAGTTGATGCCGGAGATGTTTTTCCAGAATTCGATGATGGGCCATTTCTCCAGGGCGCATCGGATGATCGCCATGACCAGAAACGGCAGCAGAATGCGCTTGATGCGGCGATAATAGAAGGTGAGGACATTGCCCTTGCGGATGGCAAAGGTCAGACCGATGCCGGAGAGCAGGAGAAAGATATCCACGCCGCAAAAGCCGATACGCTTGAGATATCCCTCAATGTTTACGCCTACCTGGTTGTTGACGAACAGAGTCACCCACTCGTGGAAAAATAAAATCCACAAGGCGGCAAAGCCCATGATCGCTCCACGATATTTCGAGATCAAGTCCAGTCCATGTACCCGTTCCGGTGCTGCCGGTTTTTCCGGCACAGCCGTCTGGGTCGCTGTTTTTGTTTCCTTTTTCATAAAATCCTCCTTAAATCCGGTGAAATACAGCTTTTATTATACCATGTTTTCTAACAGATGTCAAACAAAAAGCCGATAAAAATTTCCGAGAAATCTAAAAAATTGACACATCCCGGCAGATATGCTATACTATAGAATATCAGATGACCATACTGCACAAAATATCAGAAAGGAACTACTGACATGAAACTGCGTTATCTATTCCTACTGCCGGAGCTGGTACTGCTCTTCTTTTTTGTATTTCCCATTTTCAAACGCATCTGCAATCCGGGGAACCTTGCCGGGATCCTGGTGTGCCTGTTTCTGCTGTTTGTGACACTGTTTCCGCAGGTGTTTGCCCAGTGGATCCGTCACCTGTGGGGACACCTGGGCGGAAAGATCGGACTGTCTGCGGTGTGCGTGCTGATGGCGGCTGGCTTGGTGTTTTCTGCGGTGATGTCTGTGCAGATGACACGGGCTGTCCTGCGCCATCCTGCACAGCCGGAAACCGTGGTCGTGCTGGGCTGTAAGGTGCGTGGCACTCGTCCCAGCCGGATGCTGCTCCGGCGGCTGGAGGCGGCGCAGAAGTATCTGGAGGAAAATCCGGAGGTCTCCTGCATCACCACCGGCGGACAGGGCGCAGGGGAAGATATCCCGGAGGGACAGGCGATGAAAACCTGGCTGGTGGAACACGGCATTGCCGAAAGCCGCATCACGGCAGAGACTACCTCAAAGGACACCCAGGAGAATCTGGAACACGCCGCCGCCATTTTGCAGGAGCAGGGACTGGACAACCGCATTGTCATCATAACAGACGGCTTTCACCAGTATCGGGCGTCGCTTTTGGCGAAACGTGCCGGGCTGGAATCGGAGAGCGAAAGCGCATGGACCAATCCGCTGTATGTGCCGACCTATTGGGTGCGTGAATGGATGGCACTGTTTCAGCTGCTGGTGCTGGGACACGGATAAACGAAAAAGCAAACACGGAAAAGAGACCAAACAGGAGGTATTGCCGATGGAACTGGAACAACTGACCCCCAGAGTGTATCAGCTGCCCTTTTCGCAGGAAAACGACCGTCCGGCGTTGGGGTATATCCGGGGCGACCGGTTTTCGCTGATGGTGGATGCCGGCAACTCGCCGGAACACGTCCGGGATTATCAAAAGGCAGTGGAAAACGCCGGATTTCCCCAGCCGGATTTTACGGTGCTGACCCATTCCCACTGGGATCACTGTTTCGGGCTGTCTGCCCTGTCGATCCCGTCCATTGCCTGTGTGCAGACGAGACAGTCTCTGGAGATGGTCTCCCGGCTGCGCTGGACACCGGATGCCCTGGCGGAAAACGTCCGGAAAGGCATCGTGCCGCAGCTGTGCGTGCCACGTATCCAGGCGCATTTCCCCGAACCGGAACAGATCCGGGTGGTGCTGCCCACGGTAATCTTTTCAGAGCAGATGACCCTTGACTTGGGAAACTGCACCTGTGTGTTACAGCACGTGACCAGCGCTCACGCCAGAGATACGGTGATCGTCTGGGTGCAGGAAGAGCAAATGGTGTTTCTGGGCGATGCGGTGTACCAGGAACTGGTGGTGGACACCTGGCATGAGCGTCCGGCAAAGCTGCGGCAGCTGATTCGGGAACTGGAACCGCTGGAATTCCAGATGGCACAGCCGGCGCACCAGAAAGCCATGTCCAAAACAGAACTGCTGGCGTGGTTTCAGCGGCGGCTGCACCGGGCGGAACAGGCGTAGGGCATACTCCGCAGTTCCTGTGCATAAAGTGTACCAAAACAAAACCAGCAGTCCTGCCGCAGTGATGGTGCAGTGCTGCTTTTGCAGGAGGACACGGTATGCAATGCACTTGGAAAACCATATGGAAACGGGCAGGAATTGTTCTGACAGTCAGCGCCGTCAGTGTGGCGGCGGTCTATTTCGGCGGCACCAGGATACAGCGAGCCGTCACGACCATGACATCCCCGGAGAAAGAACCGCCGGTAATTGTACTGGATGCCGGACACGGCGGTGCAGACGGCGGCTGTGTCTCGGTAAACGGCGTGCCGGAAAAGGGCATCAATCTGAATATTCTGCTGAGCCTGCGTGATCTGCTGCGTATGGAGGGCTACACCGTGGAGGTCACACGGGATTCTGACAAGAGCATCCACGATGACGGCGTAGAGGGCATCGCCAACCAGAAGAGTTCGGACATGGATAACCGCCTGGCGCTGTTCAACCAGTATGACAATGCGGTGTGCATCTCGGTGCATCAGAATCAGTTCACCGACCCGGCGTATTCCGGCGCACAGATGTTCTATTCGGACAACGTAAAGCGCAGCGGCACTCTGGCGCAGTGCCTGCAAAATGCCTTTGTGACCCAGCTCCAGCCGGACAATGCCAGGGAGATCAAGCAGTGCGGCAAGGAGCTGTATCTCTGCTATTTCAGCGAAAATCCCACGGTCATGGTGGAATGCGGCTTTCTGTCCAATCCGGACGAGGCGGCGCTGCTGGAATCGGAGGAGTATCAGCAGAAAGTGGCGTTTACGATTTTTTCCGGGCTGCAGCAGTATTTGGAGGAAAAGTAGAAAATATGTGGAAAGCACAGCGGCGTGTGATGTGTCCGTAAATAAACAAAACCCCGTCCCACCCCGGTTCACACAAAGAACCAGGATGAGACGGGGTTATTTTAGAGCCTGTTCCACATCTTTTTCCGCACGTTTTTTCGGCAGATTTTGCCGTTGACTGCGTCAAAAAGCCTTGCCATACGACAGTATGCCTATGGCTTTTTTCCTTGCCAACGACAAAATCATGCTCGAAAAGCCGTACATAAAAGATATGGAACAGGCTCTTATACTATAATTACTTGTTCAGATACTTCCGGAGGAATGCGAAAAGGGATTCCATCTGTGCATCTGTTCCGATGGTGATGCGCAGATAGTTCCGGATGCGTGGGGAGTCGAACCAGCGCACGAAGATGTGTGCCTGGCGCAGTGCCTCAAACAGCTCGTGTGCATCGCAGTCTGGGTGCGTCACAAACAGGAAGTTGCTCTTGGAATCCGGGAACTGAAAGCCCATTTCCGCCAGCACCTGCTTGGTGTGTTCTCTGGTTGCCACGATCTTTGCCGTGATTTCCTGCAAATAGGCGCTGTCCTGTACCGATGCTGTGCCGGCTGCCAGGGCAGAGCGGTTCATGGTGTAGGAGTTGAAGGAATACTTCACGTCGTGGAGCGCCTTGATGAGTTCCGTAGAGCCGATGGCAAAGCCGATGCGCTCTCCTGCCATGGCACGGGACTTGGAGAAAGTCTGCACCACGATCAGATTATCGTACTTTTGCAGCAGCGGCAGAACAGACTCGCCGCCGAAGTCCACATACGCCTCGTCTACCACGACCAGCGATTCCGGGTTGTGCCGGATGATCTCCTCCACAGTGGCTGCCGGCAGGGCAATGCCGGTGGGTGCGTTGGGGTTCGGGAACACAATGCCGCCGTTGGGCTTGTTGTAGTCCTCCGGCACGATCTCCAGCTTGTCGTTCAGCGGCTGCACTTCATACGGAATGCGGAACAGGTCGCACCATACCGGGTAAAACGCATAGGTGATGTCCGGGAACAGAATGGGCAGATCGCTGTTGAAAAAGGTCTGGAAGATCATCGCCAACACATCGTCTGATCCGACGCCGGTGAACACCTGGGATTCCTCTACGCCGTAAGCCCTGGCAATAGCAGCGTTCAGCTGGTGTGCCGTGGGGTCGGGGTAGAGCCGCATCTGTTCCGCCTGGCTCTGTGCCAGAACTTCCTGCACTGCCGGTGCAGGCGGATAGGGGTTCTCGTTGGTGTTCAGTTTTATCATATCGGGAAAATCCGGCTGGTCGCCCGGCACATAGGGGACGACCTTGCGGATGTTCTGTTGAAAGCGCTTCATTTGCATCACGTTCCTGACTTTTTGAATTTCCGTCCGGAAAGAACGGTTTTGGAATACCCTTAGTATAGCACATTTTTCCGGCTTTGTCAAAAAGCGTGTTCGCCCGGACAAAAGTCAGATCAATCCCAATGACGCAAAACCAAACAGCCGGCTCTGCACTCCTGCAAAAGCCGGCTGTTCTCTTCAAGTGCTGCTTATCCCAGCGCCACATCCAGTGTCATCATCAGCACAAACCCCACTGCGTAGAAAATCGTTCCCACGTTAGAATGGGGCGCCTCGGACATTTCCGGGATCAGTTCTTCCACCACCACGTAGATCATAGCGCCTGCGGCAAAGCTCAGCAGATAGGGCAGGATCGGCAGTACCAGTCCAGCCGCCAGTACAGTCAGTACTGCACCGATCGGCTCTACCACGCCGGAGAGTGTTCCGTACAGGAACGCCTTGCCCTTTCCCATGCCCTCTGCACGCAGAGGCATAGAAATAATAGCACCCTCCGGGAAGTTCTGGATGGCGATGCCCACCGAGAGCGCCAGCGCAGCGGCAGCGGAGATGGACATATTCCCGGATGCCCAGCCGGCGTAGACTACGCCTACTGCCATGCCCTCTGGAATGTTGTGCAGAGTCACCGCCAGCACCAGCATGGTGGTTTTTTTCAGCTTGCTTTTCGGACCCTCTGCCTCACTGCTGTTCATGTGCAGGTGCGGGATGAGATGGTCCAGCCCCAGCAGGAAAAAGATACCCACCAGAAAGCCCACCGCCGCCGGCAGAAACGCCAGCTTTCCCATTGAGGCGCACTGTTCCATCGCCGGGATGAGCAGGCTCCATACAGAGGCGGCTGTCATAATGCCGGCGGCAAAGCCGGTCAGCGCACGCTGAATGCTGCTGGAGAGCGAGCGTTTCATAAAAAAGACGCACGCCGCACCCAGCATCGTTCCCAGAAACGGGATCAAGATTCCACGGAAAATTTCCAGATTCATTTGTCTGCCTCCAGTCTGTCGGTAAAGGCACTTACTGCTGCATCTGTGCCTTTACCAATTCGATCAGTTCCATTACATCTTCCGGGGGATGTACGTCATAGAGGATGCCGTATGGGATGGTATAGTCCCAGTCCACCGGAATGGTCACCAGCAGGGGATGCACGTCACGCCAGCACTCGATGGTCAGCAAGACGTCATCGGTCTGGGCGCAGTGATTGAATACGCTCATATCATAATATTGCGGCGTATCGATAATGTGAATCTGCGGATGACAGACTTCCAGGTCATGATGGATCTTGTCGTTGATGGCAGAGTCTCCACGGGGTACCATCATCAGATTCTGCCCGTAGAGGTCAGAGATAGTGAGCCGTTCTTTGGATGCCAGAGGATGCCCGGTGCGCACCGCTACGCATTTCCGGTAAGTTCCCAGCTGGAGAAAGTGGCAGTGCAGCAGCCATTTTGCGGAATCGCATACGCCCACCAGGAAATCAAACTTTTCGCCCAGCGCAGATATCTCCTGTAAAATGGTGGTGTGTTCGTCCTCAAACGGCACAATGTTGAGCCGATATCCCGGAAAATGGGCGGAAAGACGGCTCCACAGGTCTACAAAAGGCTTGCAGGGGTTCAGGATAGAAGTCCCTACGCAAAATGTTTTCTCATAGTCCGACATCCGCTGTCTGGCACGGCGCACGGCACGGGCGGAATAGTCAAACAGAAACTTTGCGTCTGCATAGATGGATTCTCCTGCCGGTGTGAGTCGGATGCCCTGGTTGGTGCGGGAAATCAGCTGTAACTGCAAATGGGATTCCAGGGTGTTTATCTGTTTCATGACGGCAGTGGGCGAGAGGTACAGCTTTTCTGCCGCTTTGGTAAAACTGCCGCAGTCCGCCGCACAAACGAACGCCGTCAGCAGGGGATTATACATGACTATCACCTCGTATAAACTTTTGGTTAATATGATTATAACACATCGGGGATTCCCTGTCAAGGCGGTTTGCGGTATACTATAGATAAGAGATAAGATAACCGGGCAGGGCAGAGCCGGAAAAGCGGCTTTGCGGCAGATAATTCAGAAAGGAGCAGACGATCCATGAAAAAACTGATCGCATATTATTCCAGAGCAGACGAAAACTACTTCGGCGGGCAGCGCCGCTATATCACAGAGGGAAACACAGAAAAGGCGGCGAAGATGCTGGCGGAACTGACCGGGGCAGATCTGTTTCAGATCGAACAGAAGGTTCCCTATGCGGCAGATTATGACACCTGCATTGCCCAGGCGAAGAAAGATTTGCAGGCTGGCGCAAGACCGGAGCTGGTGACGCTGCCGGACAGCCTGGACGAATACGACGAGATCTACCTGGGCTATCCCAACTACTGGGGAACCATGCCCATGGCAGTGTATACATTTTTGGAGCATTTCGATTTTTCCGGAAAGACCATCCATCCGTTCTGCACCCATGAGGGCAGCGGACTGAGCGGTACGGAAAAGGACATTCAGCGTGCGGCAAAGGGCGCATCGGTTGCCAAGGGACTTTCCATTTACGGCAGCAGCGTAGACCAGGCAAAGCCGGCGCTGGAAAAGTGGAGCAGGAAGGACTAAGCCAATGAAAAACGTATTACTATTGATTGGTGCAGGACAGATCGGTATGGCGATCGCCCGGCGGATGGGCTATGGCATGAAAATCGTCATCGGAGACAAGCGTGCGGAAAATGCCCGGGCAATCGCCAAAACCATGTGCGATGCCGGATTTGACGCCGTTCCGGTAGAGACCGATCTCTCTTCCCGGGAATCCATCCGGCAGACCATTGCCGCTGCGGAATAGTACGGCAGCATTCAGATGCTGGTCAATACTGCCGGCGTTTCACCCAGCCAGGCATCCGTGGAAACCATTCTGCGTGTAGACCTTTATGGTACGGCAATGCTGCTGGAAGAGATGCGGACACATATTGCAGAGGGCGGTGTCGGCGTGACGATTTCCAGTCAGTCCGGTTTCCGGATGCCCCAGCTTACCGCAGAAGAGGACGCACTGCTTGCCGAAACGCCGGCAGAGGAACTGCTTTCCCTGGAGATGCTCCAGCCGGGACAGATCCGGGATACGCTCCATGCGTACCAGCTGGCAAAGCGCTGCAATGAAAAACGTGTCATGGCAGAGGCAGTGCATTGGGGCGAACGTGGCGCAAGGATCAACGCCATTGCGCCGGGCATTATCGTCACACCGCTTGCCATAGACGAATTCCACGGAGAGCGTGGCGCATTTTATCAGAATATGTTCGCCAAGTGTCCGGCGGGCAGACCGGGAACGGCAGATGAAGTGGCAAATGTAGCAGAACTGCTGATGAGCTGGAAGGGCGCATTTATTACCGGTTCCACATTTTTGATGGACGGCGGCGCAACAGCATCGTATTTCTACGGACCGCTGAAACCGGATCAGGCATAAACTCAGATGAAATATAAACTTGGGAGGAAACCGAAATGGAATTTGTAACGTTGAACAATGGCGTAAAAATGCCGCTGGAAGGCTTTGGTGTGTTCCAGGTGCCGGACGCTGCGGTTTGTGAGCAGGCAGTTTCCGATGCCATCGCCGCAGGCTATCGGCTGATCGATACCGCTGCCGCATACTTTAACGAAGAGGCAGTGGGTGCGGCAATTGCCAAAAGCGGTGTGCCTCGGGAAGAGCTGTTCATCACCACAAAGCTCTGGGTGCAGGACGCAAGCTATGAGGGTGCAAAGAAAGCCATCGATACTTCGCTGAAAAAGCTGGGACTGGATTATCTGGATCTGTATCTGATCCACCAGCCCATGGGAGACTATGTGGGCGCATATCGTGCCATGGAAGAGGCATACCATGCCGGAAAACTCCGTGCCATCGGTGTCAGCAACTTCTACCCGGCACGCCTGGCAGACCTGTGCGCCACTGTTTCGGTCATTCCGGCAGTGAACCAGGTGGAACTCCACCCGTTCTTCCAGCAGCCGGATGCGCTGAAACTGATGCAGGAATACGGCGTAACACCGGAGGCATGGGGACCTTTCGCAGAGGGGAATCACGGCATTTTCACCCATCCGGTACTGACCGCCATCGGCGAAAAGTACGGCAAAAGCCCGGCACAGGTGGCACTGCGCTGGAATGTACAGCGTGGCGTTGTGGTGATTCCGAAGTCTGTCAAGGCAGAGCGCATGGCACAGAATTTCGACATCTGGGATTTCACCCTGTCGGAAGAGGATATGGCAGAGATCGCAAAGCTGGACATCGGACACAGCGAGATCGTGGATCACAATAACCCGGATTTTGTGAAAATGCTGCACCAGCTGAAAGTGCATGATTAAAAGGAGAAAACGCTCATGAAATATACAGAGAAAGCACAGTTTGAAACCGCAGATGCGTTCGGCATCGGCGCACCCAATGACGCATATGCACAGTATTTTGTCGGACAGTCGTTTTTGAAACCGCTGACCGAACCGGGAAAAGCACCGGTATTTCTGGCAAATGTGACCTTTGAGCCGGGCTGCCGGAACAACTGGCACATTCACCACGCCACCAAAGGCGGCGGACAGATCCTGGTCTGCACTGCCGGCGAGGGCTGGTATCAGGAAGAGGGCAAGCCGGCTGTGGAACTGAAACCGGGCATGGTCATTACCATTCCGCCGGAGGTCAAGCACTGGCACGGTGCCAAGAAGGACAGCTGGTTCAGCCACATTGCAGTAGAATGCCCCGGCGAAAACTGCAGTAATGAATGGTGCGAGCCGGTCAGCGACGAAGCATACAATGCGCTTTAAGATAAGGCAATACCGCACAAAGCCCGCCTGGCGGCTTTGCACGCAATCTGCTTGCTGATTTTCCGTCATATTGCCCAGAAATCCCTTGCCATACGACAGTATGCCTGCGGAATTTCTATGCAATCTGCCGAAAAATCCAGCTACGCATCTTACGCACAAGCTTTGTGCGGTATTGCCATAAGAAAAGAGAAAGGATTTGATTTTATGGCAGTGAAACAAACCGCAGGCAGAGATGCCCTGGGAGAATTTGCACCGAAATTCGCAGAACTCAACGACGATGTCCTCTTTGGTGAGGTGTGGTCCAGAGAGGAAGAACTCTCTCTGCGTGACCGCAGCCTGGTCACCGTGGTCTCTCTGATCGCCATGGGACTGACAGACAACTCGTTCCGCTATCACCTGGAGTCCGCCAAAAAGAACGGCATCACGGCGTCAGAAATGGCAGAGATCATCACCCACGCCGCTTTCTATGTGGGCTGGCCGAAAGCATGGGCAGCGTTCCGCATGGCAAAGGAGGTCTATGAGGCATGAAGGCACTGGTACTGTTTTATTCCTACGGCGGCAACACACGCCGTGTTGCAAAGCTGGTTCAGCAGGAGACAGGCGCCGATCTGTGCGAGATCGAGACCGTCACTCCGTATACCGGCAGCTATAACGCAGTCGTAGACCAGGGACAGCGTGAGGTCAACAGCGGTTTTGAACCGGAACTGAAACCGATTTCCGCCAACCTCAGCCAGTATGACACCATTATCCTGGGAACACCGGTCTGGTGGTATACATTTGCCCCGGCAATGCGCACACTTTTGGCGCACCAGGATTTTTCCGGAAAGGTGATCTACCCGTTTGCCACAAACGGCGGCTGGCTGGGACATACGTTTCAGGATATTGCGCAGATGTGTTCCGGCGCAAAGGTGCAGAGCGGACTGAACATTCACTTCGACTCTGACCGCCTTGTGACACCGGAGGCAGATATTCTGCGCTGGATCAAGAAGATCTCGTAAGGGAAGAATCCCTTGCAAAATATATTGCATTCATTTCTAAAAAAGGGCTTACCGTTTTTTCGGTAAGCCCTTTTTGTGTTAGGTTTATGTAGGGGCGGATGCCCACATCCGCCCGATGCGAAATGTTTCCCTTTTTGGGGATACGGGGCGATGTGGGCATCGCCCCCTACAAAATCACATTCCTATGTAGAAATCCGGTTTATTTTGTCGAATTCTCTTTTGTTACAGCTGTGGTGTCGCTGTTCTTTTCCGAGAGCATTTTCAGCGCCTGCATTCCCAGGATCACCACGCCGCCGATGAAGAAGAACAGGATGCTGAAGGTGTGCAGACTCATGGCATCCTGCGGTTTTTCCAGCGTTGTGGGACCCATGAAAACGGACATCGAAGGACTTCTGACGGTTGTCGTTATCATGAGTCTGGAATCTTACGCAAAATCTGAATTATCTGCACTTGGATCCTTCAAAGGAGGTGCTGCAAATGTCAAGTAAAGCAAAATCTATCATTATTTTATTACTGCTCTGCGTACTAATTGCCGTAATCCCGCTTACGATGAGCAAAAATAAAGGTTCTGAATTTGGCGGTGCAGACGGCGAAGCAGAAACTGCCATCACAGAAATCAACCCAGATTATGAAGCATGGGCTTCCCCGATTCTGGAGCCACCGGGAGGTGAGACAGAAAGTCTTCTGTTCTGTCTTCAGGCCGGGCTTGGTGCAGGAGTCTTCGGATATCTGCTCGGTGTACTGAGAGAACGCGCAAAACACGAATCCAAAGCAGAATCTCAACCTGCAAAATAAAGACGGACGACCGTTTTTTATTTCCTATATTATCATTTTCCCGGAAAGGACTGTCTATGTTTGAAATCGACACACTTTGTTATCATTCAAAACTAAGAGAGAGAAATGCAGAGATAAAATTTGCTTTCACCGTGCTGACACTGTTCATCTGTGTCTGGAACCGCTCCATTGTGATCGCAGCGATCGTCTTTGCAACTACCGGATTTTTGACCGTATGTGTGGGTGGCATTCCTGCTACCCGCTACATACGGCTTTTTTGTATTCCGTTTTTCTCCTTTTTTTATTTTTTTTTTTTCAAGCAGAAGACGGCATACGAGATGTAGCCGTGACTGGAGTTCAGACGTGTGCTCTTCCGATC
>ENA-USYV01001365-USYV01001365.1-human-gut-metagenome-genome-assembly--contig:-NODE-1365-length-23852-cov-3.753523_pt1 | contig 23852 bp, 22 predicted proteins | sample MGYA00250066_ERZ773514 | MGnify/ENA primary metagenome ERZ773514 (study PRJEB29103, sample SAMN06112049) | human gut metagenome | biome: human gut; feature: ankylosing spondylitis patient; material... | reverse complement strand
TGCTTTCTGTCAATACCGGAAAGGTACTTGTCATAATCAAAATCATCGTCATTTGCTGTTTCGATTTTCTGCGGTGCGCAGGAATTTTAATTGGGGTTTTTGGCTCACATCCCGAATTTATCCAAAAGCAGGTATCTCCTATCTCTTTTAGTTCTTTCGGTAATACAAATCCGTTTTGGGGTCTCCAATACCAAAGGGCTGACTCGCCAAGTACCTGAATAGAATCCGGCAAATCACATGACGTTGCGCATAGTGCATAATCCCCAACTTCACGTAAACCGGAATTCAGTTTCAGCGTAAATGTTTTTTCAAAAAACTCCTGATTAAACGCTGACTCCTCCAATTTATGAAGCGATTTTGGAACAATAACACTTATCTCATTTTTGTAAAGCCCACACTCATAAAAACTCTTTTCTTCAATAACGGTTCTTCCCTCTTCAAATGTTATATCCGCCGGTCCTATCGCTTCAAAAGCATATGGTTTCAACACAACATCTTTGGGAATTTTCAAACGGATTGGTATAAAGTTTTTATCATAATCTTTTTTTGCAATTTTAAATGCCCTTTTCCCAATCACTTTCACCTCCGGCGGAATCGTTAATGATATCGCTTTTTCGTTTTCTGTTTCCTCACATTTCTGCCAATGATATTTTTTTAATACGCCATTTTCAATATCAAAAGAAGAATCCTTTGTTTGTATCCTTGTTTCAGCAGTTGATGATACTTTCATTTCATTATGTTTCTCCCCCTGTGAATTATTACAAGAAGATGCTTCAATAAAAAAAGTAAACATAATAAGCAAAAAGAAAACCTTTTTCATAATTAACACCCTTCTTCATCTAGATAACCATAGTCTCCCATTAAAGAGCACCCTGCCGACACTACCCTTTTTTCGCTGCATCTCTATCCATGGCAGCACGGTCATCCTTGCCGTTGCTTCAGTCTGGTCATACATAATTGAAAACGACTTGTCAGATTAACAAAAATAAATATTCTGGCTGAAATTTTTCAATATACTCGGATAATTCAAACTCTGAAAGATTCTCATGTACAAGAATAGCTACAGTTCCTTTAAACAAACACCCAAGATAAAAGACAACAGATTCTATGTTGTTTCCCATCTCTATTACGACTAGCTGTCTAACGCTCAAATGTCTACCCACGTCGATTATTCTTTGCTTTAGTTCCCCATATGTAACCCGCCGCATGAAATCGTCCAGCAATGCGGCTTCCCTGTCTTTTGAATCTCCCCAAACCTTAATCGTTTCCTCCTCCTTTTACACATTTTAAAAACTTGATTCAATTATATCTTTTTTTCTTACTTTGTCAACAAATATTTTATTTTTCATCCTATTCTCACTTTTACATTTTTACATTTCCGAAACACCTTTTTATAATATGATTTTAGGTGCCTATTTACATAAACAGTGACTTTAGACTGTAAGTCAATGGCGTCACAATTCACAAATTCAACTTTATTTTTCCCCGGTATATAAAATTTCCTCAGGTACCCTTCCCTCACCGGCAGATAATTTCCATTTACATACTTCACATTTTTAGATAACGTAAATTTGTTAATATAGGAAGTACACCAGTATGTCTTTTTCGTAATCTTCTTAATACTTTTTGGTAATACCGGGTCTTTTGATTTATTTGCGTAATACAGTAATTCGCCTGTTTTTTTCAAATAAACGAATCCATTGTCTGCCCCAAATACTTTATTCTTTTTGTGGATAAACACTTTTATGCCACGAGCCAGCGCACCGATGTTATTTGTAACTTTATGGCTCTCCGAATTAACAATTTGTCTCACTTTTGCATCTATAGTTATTGATTTTACTTTACCATAAATCAAATAAAGACTTTTACCATTTTTAGAATAAATTACATTCTTTTTAGCTTTAAATGTTTTATTCCCGGCAGCAATATTTACTTTTTGTAACTGATTGTCTTTGTAAAACACATTATGCTCCAATGCTGTTACAGACTGTGGCAAACTTACACGCTTAAGATTTTTCATGTGTGCAAATGTATTTTGACCAATAACTTTCACTCCCTCAGGTACAACAATTTTTGTAATATTTCTACCATCACGATAAGCCGGCGCACTCATTTTATCTTCCTCATAAGGAAATCTCTCAAAAATACTGCAATAATCCGCGTTAAAATCATATGCACCTATCTTTGTAACTTTAATACCATTTATTTCAGATGGAATTCTCACCTCAACCGTATCTGCCGAAATCTTTATTCCGTTAATCCAAAATGCCTTTTTATCATTTGATAAAAAACCTGTATAATCTCCGCATTTCCAAACTTCATGACCCCATCCTCGAAATGTTTTTATTTTGTCCCATTCTTCTTTTTTCAGTTTGTCTCCTGCATCAGTCAATTCACCTAAAGACCTCATTTCAACGAACTGCATCTCCTGCGCAAATACTTGCGCTCCCGGCATGATAACTGACACCACCAAAACCATGGTTGCTAATGTTCTAATTATTCTTTTTTTCATAGTTATAGTCCCCCCTCACAGTAAATTCGCTGCCTCTATGTAAACAATACGATTGAGACAGCGAATAAGTTGCATAACACATTTACTAAAATTCATCAAACAATACTATAAGTAAAACCTTTACTTACCGCATACGACTGCATAAATGGATTCTTTTTTCCCTGCAAAATAAAATTTGTACAATTCTTAAACGGCTCCCACTTACCATCATAAGAATCATTTTCACTTCCTATTGCCGGATTCACCACAACATCAGGTAATACCACAGTCAAATTGTGGCACTCATAAAAATCCTGCCCCATTATACTATCTTTTGCATACACAACCTTTTTCAGGTAACGACAATTAGCAAAACACAAGCCGCCGCCATTTACACCAGCCGGAAATTCGTAAGAATCCTCCTGCTTCGCTGCCGGATAGCATTTCATATATGTTTTTTCTTTATCTTTATAATAAAGAACATCATTTACTGCATAATATCCAGTTTCCTTTTTATCTGCCTTAAACTGTTTTAAATTTGTACAGCCGATAAAAGGAGTGTTAATTTGTTCCACCTTATCTCCAAGTGTCACCTTTTGAAGTTTCGTACTGTAAGCAAACGCATACAACCCAACATTAGAAATATTCTTTGCAAGCTCCACACTTCTTAAACCAGACGCAAAAAATGCCCCGTCTGAAATATAAAATAATTTTTTACCGTATGAAATCTTCTGCAAATATTTAGCATACTCAAAAGCCGCCTCGCCAATCTGCGTTGTCTTTCCCTGAATCGTATAAGACTTCTGAGTTCGCCCTGCCGGATAAACCAAAAGCGTCTTCTTGTTTTTTGTATACAAAACACCTTTAGCAGAGCAAAAATATTTATTTCCCTTTGCCACTTTGATATTTTTTAACTTACCGCATCCGGTAAATGGTGTAGAAAATATATTCTTTTTCTTAACGATATTTCCCCATGCATAATCTGCCTGTTTTTTTTCGATTGTTTTCAAATACTTTGGTAATACAACCGTTTGAACCTTCGATGATTTCTTCCATACATTGGCACCGAGTGATGTCACCTTTTTCCCTGCAATCTTGTTCGGAATCACAATTTGTTTCTGATTCTTACTGCATGAAACGATTTTTACTTGATTTTTTGTTACCTTGTAGGTAAAACCATTTTTTGTCTTTGCTCCTGCCATTGTGCCGGCAGATGCAAAGGATAGCGTTAATACTAATGTTGTAAGTACTGTTATTTGGATTATCTTTCTTTTTCCCATATTTTTCTCCTCCCTTTTGTTATCCCTATTTATTTTTTCCGAAATCATATTTCCACTCCGGATGCTTTTTATTGTAAATCACTCCGCCTTTTACCACCAGTTTTTTGTTACCCTTTTCAAGTTTTATCTCTGTCAGCGAATTCCAATTTTTCATATAGTACACAGATGTAAATTTCTTTGGCACATAAAGTTTTTTCATAAAAATGTTATCCGGCACATAATCCATTGTTTGCACAGTCTTTGGGATTCTAAAACTTGTGTTCTTTTTACCCATTGGATACTCAAGCAATGTAGTCATTTTCTTATTGTATAAAACTCCATTCTTTGAGGCAAGCACCTTATTCTTTTTAGAAACACTTATTTTCTCAAGTTTTTCCGCATTTGCAAAACTTACATTCTTTGATTTTACGTTTTTTGAAATAGTCACAGATTTAAGGTTGTGAACATTCTCAAAGGCGTAATATCCAATCTTTCTGCATTTTGCCGGAATTTTATAGTTTTTCCCCAGTCTGTTTGCCAGGTACATAACTAATTTCTTTCCATCTTTTGAAAAAATAACATCATTTGAAACCTTGTAATACTTGTTATTTTTCGAAATAGAAACCTTCTTTAATTTTGGAAAGCACTGATTTAATTTTTCTTCAATGCAATTGCCCCAATCATGTGAATATGGCTTTACAAAATCGGAAGAAAATTCAATTTTTTCAATGCCCGTTTTATCTGCTGATTTCAAATAATCCCCGCCTGTAATTTTGTCATCCAGTTTGTCTCCTGTATCCGGCTTTGTCTTAAACGCAACATACTTGACTCCCTTTGCAAATTTCAAAACCTTCGCATTCTTAAACTGTGCGAGTTTTCGCATATCTACTGTTACACACTGTAATTCCGCAGTATTGCCTGAATTTGCTTTTCCCTCAATAACAACCGTACTCTGCCCCTTATAATCACTGTCGTTACTTCCCGTATATGTAAATTCAGCGCTTGTATTCTCCTGTGCAAAAGCTCGCGCTCCCGGCATGATAACCGACACCGCCAAACCAAAAGTTACTAATGTTCTAATTATTTTTTTCATACTTAGACCTCCTATTTGTAATTTATTCGCTGCCTCTATGTAAACAATACGATTTAGGCAGCGAATAAGTTGCATTTTTATTTAACATATGAAAAACTTGCTATGTTAAGTGCATCAAAAACAGCTTTATTGCTTTGATATGTATTTGAATTAACTGCATTTGCCATGGAAGAAATACTTGCCATTTTGAATTTATTTTTATGTATCGATGATGGAACAGCAAAATCTGCCACATAACCACGGTCATAAGAGTTCTTTTTTATTCGCGCAATTAATTTATTTGCTACATGCTTAGCAGCATTCAAACGTTCACTTCCCGCATAATCCCCAGATGTAACATGACCTTGTTTATCAGTCAATCTTGTATTATTAAATACAGCAGAGTGTGCAAATGAGTCTGTTGCTGTGTGTATTGCCATTCCATACAAAATGAGTGCTTTATTTCTTTGACTAATAGTATATTTCTCTAATACCTGTTTCCATGACAACTTTCCAACGCCTCCACCAATTGCATTCGCCAAGGCCTTATAATCCGCGGAATTAATCCAATTTCCCTGAGCTGGATCTGCATAATTCTTTTGTGTTGCATAAACCACTGCCATCTTTGATAGCATGACATAACAAGCAATATAATTCACATAAACATTTTTATCTGTTGTTATATGGGCATGATATCCATGAAACTGAGGATGCGCTCCTTTTCCATTAAGTCCTGTTGACGCACTGTCTTGTAATGTTGCTCCCTTTTTCAACACCTTCAGATCATCACCTGTTAATTTTGTCGCAAAACTTAAATGTGTATTTCCTTCCCATCTTCCCTCAACAATATCAACGTCATCAAAAGTTTCTAAATCATGTTCATTAACAGAATCAATCTCTAAATTATCGGATACATTCTGTGATTTTTTCAATTCTTCATACTGTTTTTTTAATTCATCATAATGACTAAGCGCATACTGAAGATCTACAATACCATTTCCGTATTTTGTTTCATCTCCCAATTTCTTAGCTGTAACACAAAGCAAATACTTAATAAAATCCGCAGATACATTCTTATCCTGTTGCCATAAAACAGATGCAATTCCCGTCACATGAGGTGCAGCCATACTAGTTCCACCAGAAGCCATAACTCCTTCAAATGCTGAAGTTGATAAAATCTGTTCTCCCGGTGCTACAAGATCAAGCATATTTCCGATAGAACTTGCTTCACTCACCTTTCCGTCCGGACCAATTGAACCAACTGCAATTGTCTCTTTAAACGCAGCCGGATATTCAATTTTACCACCATTTCCAGCAGCAGTTACAATCAAAATTCCATTCTGTTTAGCTCTTTTTACTGCTTCATGCAATGCAGAAGAGTATGAACTAACCCCTAAACTCATATTAATAATATTAACTTGCTTTTCAACCGCCCAATCAATTGCTTGAATCACTCGACTGATAGGCGCTTGATTATTTCTATCCAGTACTTTAGCCGAATACAGTTCTACATTATCGTTAATTCCTGTAATACCTACCTGATTATCTTTTGCAGCAATAATTCCGGCAACACTCGTTCCATGACCGCTTCCATCTTCATATAAAACAGAAACTTTATCTTCATCCGGAACAAAATTTTTTCGTTCAGCAACTTGAATATCATCCGAATAATCAATTCCGGAATCAATAATTGCTACCTTTATTTTATCCTTTACTACAGTTTCCGTTTCTTCATTTGCATGAATCATTTTCAAATTCCATTGCTCGTCTGTCAAGTCGAAATTCGTTTTTTTCCCAAAGCCATGCATGACCTTATCTTTCTCAACAACAAGATTCTTTTCCTTTTCATTTAACTCTTTTGCTTCTTGCGTCGTCAAATAAATCGTTGATACACTATCTGTATTTTCTACTGCAGATGTTTCTGCAATTGAATATTTATGCTCAACCTCATCCAATTTCTCTTCTGAAGATGCCTGAATCATATAAATCTGTTTCTTTTCACCCTGTTCTTTTGCTTTTACATTATTCATGTTACCTGAAACATTACCAATCAAAAGTGCTAATGAAAGCCCTAGTGATAATGACGTGGATAATACTTTTTTGTTTTTCATTTTACACGTTCTCCTTTTTCCTTTACAATATTCTATCTGTATAATATAATTAACTTGTTACTTTATGTATGCGTTCTTTTCGATATTCCACTACCATATGAAAAGAACGCTTTTTTCAATCATTACTCTGTAAATCATATCTGAATACATTCTGTCACCTCCCTTACACGCTTATCATAGCATATAACCATCCACAAAAACCAAAACCGGCACGAATGGTCATTTTTCATCCTTGAACGGTCAAAATCTTCTCCGTTTGAAGTATCTATTTACTATAACGTTTCAAACGGAGAAAATCTGACAAAATAATTTACTAAATTTTCTTTTGTTCCTTTTTCAGAAATTCCTTAAAACCTTCTGGTTCTTTTGGCTGATAAAACAATACATGACAATATTCTGAAGCAACTGGCGCCGCAAAAACTGCCATTGTACAAATCCCCTTACAAATTTTCTGAATTAATTTTTTGTGTTTGAAATACATAGTATTTTCCCCCTTTGTTATTTTTTTTTCAGTATATCATATAATCTGACTTTTTTTCTTTTTCCGTGACGAGTGGTCAAAAATAAGGGACGAACGGCAATTTGACCGTTCGTCCCTTATTTTTAACCACTCGTCACATTTTTTCTGTTTATAACATTTTTTAGTATATACTAACATTCTACAAAAAAGGGGGAATCATATATGATACTTACAAAATGGTTAACACAAAAAATCATCAATATTGCCTTGGCAAACGATAAAACAGAAAAAAAAGATTTTTTCTTTTATTGCATTAACACATTATTAGAACAAATACTATTTGCCGTAACTATTCTATTGTTCGGCTTGCTTACAAATAAAATTACATCCTGTGTTCTCTTTCTCTTACTATTTACAGGGTTCCGACTAACCAGCGGCGGCTACCACGCATCGAAACAATGGATATGCACAATTCTGTCGTACTGTCCTCCTGCATGCCTGGATCCATACAGTGACGTATAACCCATGGATTTATCTGCCTTGTCAGCAAAATAGATACCTCGACCAAACATAGTTCCACTTTTAACTACATTTGAAGGTGACAGCATAAGTCTTGTTAATAAAATACTCCACCAGTTTTCCGAACGGCTGCCATGAAATAGTTCTCTCGTTTTTGTGATCCCATTTGTTTTAACATACCGGTTAAACCTTTCGTCATTTTCAGGATTATCAATTTTCCAAACCTGAGAAAATTTTCTCCTTGAAGCTGGATCAAGCATGTCACGAATGCGTTCGGCCTCATTAGATGTACATTCGCTGCAAATGAACGGAATCTGCTGAATACTTTTATTTTCCTTATTAATGGTTAAGTTATTCAACAAATCATTTTCTCTCTCGATGATAGAGAAAAAATCATCTTCCGCTTTGGCTGTATTTTGAATCACATTTTTCATTTTTCGCGGTATCAAAGAAAAAAGCTCAAACAAAATATTATTGAAATCATACAAATTGCTGGCGTTTTCGAGTCTTTTGATCAGTTCTTTAGCTTTTGTAATAGCTTCATCAGTTACCTGAAAACCCAGAATGCGATAATTTTCATTTATAAGCTGCCTTGAAATTGCCCTGAGGTTTTTAAGAACAGTATTGATATCAGAAATATCAGATATTTTATCTTTCTTTATTACTTCACCTTCACTAAGCAATCCGGTCTGATCTACGTATCCATTTGCAATTTTTTCTTGATATAATTCATTCCAGGATGTTTCCGGGAAAAATTTTGTATACAATCTATTGCCAATATACCCAAACTCAACGACAATTTGACCTTCACTTTTCTTCATTCGGTATATTTTATTTTTTATTGGTTGAAATAAAATAGCTTCCATAAAACTTCCTCCCTTTCTCTTATCTTTTCATTAATATGAGAGAAAACAATGAACAAAAGAAAAACGGGCCAAAAGCCCGTTATTCCTTAACACAATTAATTCTGCGGTATTCGATGTTGTTATCCAATAAAAATTTATTCAGCATTTTTAATTGTTCACTGGTTCCTCGAATACTAACAGATAAGAGCCACGTTTCTTCTTTTTCTTTTTCCTCCTGCTTTGCGAAAGTAGGCACAGGAATTCGCACTTGCTGGGTCTGTGCCGCTGCCGCAGCCATAGTCGCCTGCATATAAGGAGAGATAGGACCCCGTCCAGCAAAATGGGGAGGCAGGGGAGGCATATTTACTGAAAACTGCTGTACAGCCATAGCTGCAGCAATAGCCTGTTCTGCAGCAATAGCCTGTTCATTTGCTTTCTTTTCGGCTTCCTCCCGTGCTCTTTTTTCAGCTTCCTTTAACTGATCGGCGCGGTCATTGATGTTATCAACAATTGTAGAAACAGAATAAATTTTCAGTGCATTAATAAACTCTTCTGCATCTAATTTTGTGGAAAGCGAATTATTAACGCTTTCTATAACTGTAAGAATTGTCTGAATATCAGCATCATGTTTATCCTGTTCTCCTTTCAGCGCCAACCCTTCCTTATTAATATCCTCTTTCACTTCCTTCTGCGTTCCGGTAAGATTGAGATAAAAATCTTTTACAACCAGTCTGGATGCGTATTCAGGACGAAGTCCCAGGGAGTCAGCTGTCGTTTGGATAAATTTTAACGCCTGCTGTCTACGCTTTTCGCGTTTCTCGTTGTCGTAAACGTCAATTCCTGCCTGAAGAGGTTTCTCGACGCCCTCAATAATGGAAATGAGCTCTTTACATTGTTTTTCCATCAGATCGATATTTACGGACATCTCCTTCTTTTTGGCTTTTCGGAACTCGTCAATAGCAACTCTAGCAGAAGCAAGATTAGCGCGATCCTGTTTTGCCTGTTTCAGATTATCGTCGGTGACGATGATTCCAGCATACTGCTGTGCCTTCAACTCTACACATTTTTTCACAACCTCGTAATTGTAAGTGATTATAGCGGGCTGTACATTACTACTTGCTAAAACTAAATTATCATCGTTCATTTATCTTTCTCCTTTATTATCTTTATTGTCACGTAATTAATATGAAAGATTTCTTGCCCCAAAAGAAAAAGCCGCCAAACGGCAGCTTTCTCAATTTCTTTTATAACACAACAATTATTTTTAATCGGTAGGTAACAACATCATAAACGACTTCCCATTTAGCCACTTTATAGTGGCCATATAATATTACTGATTCTTTCGCATCGAGTGGTTTGGAAATCGGATCAGAAAATATATCGCAAATACATATTTTAGTATCACCAACATATTTATTTAATAATTCCTCAACTGTCATATTCTCCACCCCTATTCATCCTATATATTCCCGAACAAAATCTTCCTCGGAAATAATAGGAATCGACAATTCTTTTGCTTTCTTATTCTTTCCCGATGTACTGTTGACGTCGTTATTAATAAGCGCAGTCGTTTTGGATGACACTGATCCAGAAACCTTTCCGCCTAAAGACTCAATAACGGCGATCATGGCATCCCGGTTTTCGTAATGCTGCAAAGATCCGGTAATAACGAAAGTCATACCATTCAGTCTATCTCCGGTTTTGGATTTCTCGAATTCAAAGAACGAAGCGAGATATTCAACATCCTTTCCACTGCATATTAACGGCAAATTGCCGTTTTCCCAATCTCTCAGTGATTCGATTACAGTCTCGCCGATTCCATCGATATCCTTTAATCCTCCGAAATCGCTGTCAAACAAAAATCTTTCCGGATCCTGTTCGTAGTACGAAGCAATCAACTTTGCTGTGGACTTTCCAACCCACGGAATACTCAGCGCATTGATGAAGTTCGCAAGAGTCGTCTTTCTTGCTTTTACAATGCTGTCTACAATCAGGTTATAGGATTTTTCTCCCCAGCCTTCCAAATCTACGATCTTATCCTTATTCGGGACGATATTTGTGAAAAGATCAGAAAATGTAGTGAGAATTCCTTCGTCGATCAGATCAATGATCTGGCTTTCGCCTAATCCCATGATGTTAAGAGCATCTCTGCTCACGAAATGTGTCCACTGGCCAATCTGCTTAGAAGGGCACATCTCATTTTCGCAATAAACGGTTTTGATTACTTCGTTGGACCCGGTGTTGTTATTAATGACGATTTTCGTTTTTCCTCCACAAACAGGACACACTGCTGGTGCCTTCGCCGTATAAAGCATTTTCTTTTCTACAGACAAATTTCTTGCGATCTGGGGAATGATCATATTTGCCTTATATACGGTGATTTTGTCTCCCGGTTCCAGCTTCAGATGTTCAATATAGCTTAAATTATGGACGGAAGCCCTCTTAACAGTTGTACCATCAATTTCTACCGGATCAAACACGGCTACCGGATTCAGTAATCCTGTTTTGGAAGCGGACCAGAAAATCTCTCTGAGCGTTGTCTCAAACTCTTCATCCTTCCATTTAAAAGCAATGGAATGTCTGGGATGATGTCCAGTGAGTCCCAGGCTCCGGCCATACTCGAGATCTTCGTAGGTAAGAACCAGTCCGTCAGTAGGATAAGGATAACCTTTTCTTTCCACATATTCAGCAAAGAATTTAACCAGCATATCGATGTTATTTGCATCGACACAATGGCTTTCTACAAACTGCATTCCGCAATTTTCAATCAATTCTTTTTCTTCTTTAACGGAATTTGCTTTGGGAGATACCAGCTCGAATGGAATAAAATGAATATCGCGTTCCTCTAATTCTTTGGCATCCAGTAATCTTACGCTTCCGGAAGCAACTCCGCGGGGGTTTTTGTATTTATCCTCTTCATTTTCGATTCTTGCGTTAATCTTGTCGAATGCCGGATAACTGCATAAGGCCTCTCCTCTGATCACAACCTCTTCTTTGTAAGGGATATTCAAAGCCACGCCGCGAATATACGGGGCGTTTCTTGTGATATCCTCGCCCACAAGTCCGTTTCCTCTCGTAACCAGACTCTTTAATTTCCCGTCAATATAGGTGGCAACCAAAGTCAATCCGTCGAGTTTCCAAGACAAATAGCCTTTTCGTTCCCCGAGAAAACCTTTCAAATCATCAACACTTTTTGTCTTTGCCAAAGACAGCGCCGGATATTTGTGGGTTACTTTTACTGCTCCATCAACGGGGGCAGCACCTACTTTAAAAGATGTGGGGCTTTCCGGCAATGTGATCTCGGTCTCTTTTTCCAATTTCTGCAATTCATCGAACATGGCGTCATATTCAAAATCAGACATAATCTCCTGCCCGTTATAATATGCGTCTGCAGCCTCTTTCATTTTTTCGATAAGCTGCTGCATTTTTGTAATCATTTCTTCTTTATTCATTTTCAAATCCTCCATTTGTCAATTGTTTTCTCTATTAATATGAAAGAATCTTTATCTATAAATTTTCTCTCATATTAATGAAAATGAGAAAAACAGGAGGCAAATAAAATGTTTCAGAGATTATTAATTATTGATGGAAGTTCGGTGCTTAATGAATCCTATTACGGCACTCTTCCCGAACAGATGAAAAGAGAAAAAGACAGAAGCAAATGGCACTTGTGGTATCACGAAATGCTGCGTAATAAAGAAGGAATCATCACAAATGCTCTCTTCACTACCATGAAAAGAATCGAAAAAATCATCGAAGAACAGCATTTCGAATATGTCGCTGTCGCCTGGGATATCAGCTCCGATACCTTTAGGAAACGGATGTATCCGGAATATAAAGGCAACAGAGAAAAACCAGACGAAAGTTTTATCAGCCAGCGCGAAATTTTCCCTAGGATGCTCGCAGAACTCGGCTATCCTGTCATTTGTATGAATGGATACGAGGCTGATGACTGTATCGGATCTTTGGCTAAAAAGTTCGAAAATCAGATTCCGGTGGTCATTTTAAGCGGTGATAAAGATATGACACAGTTGGTCTCCTCCTGTACCCAGTTATGGTTTTCCTGTAAAAAACCGAATCAGGCAGAGGAACTGTTCGATGATATGATGCAGGGAGAACAACAGATTTCTTTATCACAGTACGGCCTTCCGGATAAAATCTTTCCGGTAAATATGAACTCGGTTCCCTATTTCATGGGCGTAAATTCTAATCAGGTTGTTGACCTGAAAGCAATCAGCGGAGATAATTCGGATAATTACCCCGGCATTGCAGGAATCGGTGAAAAAGGCGCTATCGCTCTTTTGAAATATTTCGGTTCCATAGATAAGATTATCGAAGTGATCAACAGCGGCGCACTTACGGATAAGGATAAACTGAAAGAACTGAAAGATGATTTTACGACACAGACCGGTACGCGCCTGCCTCTGGCTAAATTACTGGATCCGGATTTTGAGAAAAATGCCAGATTCTTCCAACGAATTGCGCAGATCGAGACAAATGTTCCTTTTAACATTACTCTCGACCAATTAAAATTAAATATCAATCAATTGAAAAGAAGACAGTGGTACGAATATCTTGAGTTCTACTCTCTTCTGAAAACAGCATAATAAAAAAGTCCCCAAGTTGGGGACTTTTTTATAAACTTTGTCCTTTATGGTGTGTGGTGATTCACTCTTTCGCTATATTCATAATAAGAAAAATCCTTTCCATTTTTTCTTTCTTTACATCGAATAAGATTACCGATCCACTTTCCAATGCAATTTACAAAAAACAATGCAAATCCTACGTATACAAAGGATTTCGCAATATTTTCGTAATGAGGAAATCTTTCTGCTACCGGAAAATAACTATCCATGCACGACTTGATGTAATACATCCAAAGTCCTACGGAAGTCCACGTAGGCAATATTACGGCCAGCCAGTTTACCGAATATGCTACAATCAAGCATAAAGAAAAAGTAAGCATCGTTTTATGAAAAGGAACGTCGATGATCCTGTACATATACAATATCCATGTAACAAACATGGCTAAAACATACACGATAGCGATTCCCTTAAAATGCATGTTATATCCAAAGAAAATCGAATTCAGAAAATGTCCGCAGCTTCCACAACCGGTAAATTTCTGCAAATTATACTCCCAGTTGTAAATAAACTCAATCTTACCGGGTTTGCCATCTAAATCTTTTTCGTAATATATGAGATTATCTTCATCGTAATGATCAATAAAACACTGTTTATCTAACTTCATATTTGTTACCTACTTTTTCTTGTTACGTTTTTTGCAACGATAGCCATTGATGATATCGATAATAATCGAACCCACGGTCCAAACAATAGCCTGAATCAATCCAATAACAAATAATCCTATAGAAAATTTACATACTCCTCGGCATATATGACAAATTACTGCAATTTGTCCAGCTTTCATATACATAATAAGAGTTGCTTGCGTAAAGAATAAGATTGACAGGAACATTATTGTTGGCATTTGAACTCTTTCAAACGCCGATCCAAAATATTCATAAAGTAAATTTAATACAACAAATATCCAGATAAAAGCCATAGCTGCGCAAATATATGCTTTGGTATCTTTGTCCTGAATATAAAACTTCGTTACAAAACCTATAAGAGGGGTTAGCCAAAGAATTATGCCTTTATATATAAGGAATGATAAAATTTCATAAAGATAATTCATATCAAACCATTTCCCGAATTCACCGCAACCGGTAATAAGCTGGAGATAATATTCATTTTTACCCATATATGTAGATCCCCAGCTATTTTTGTATTTTACATCGATAGCGTCGCCATTGTCTTTTACAATTTCTTGCCCAATTATATTAAGTATATTGGTTCTCATATTTATTCCCTCTCTCGGCATAATAACTACTTAGTTTTCTTTTTATAAACAACGTATACAATGATTCCTAAAACAACCAGGCAGCCTGCAGATACAATCCCTGCAACTACTCCGCTATTACTCTTCTCGACTACTTCTTCTACAGACTCTGATGTTGCTTCCGGTGTCTGTGTAGGTTCCGGCATTTCTTCAATCTTCTGTCCGGGGATATCTACATCACCGATAGCTAACGGAACGATAATGGAACAGTTTTCTGTAATTTCAAACGTATTTTCCTTGTATTTTAAAGGATATTTGCCGGTAAAGTCTGCTGTAATACCGCCTTCGGTAATGGTATATGTTCCAACAGGAAGCTGCTGTAAAGTTGTAAATCCATTTGCCTCATAAAGATCGATTTCCTGATAACCACCATTTTCATCTTTAATACCCACAAAGCAAGGCTCGTGAATGACATCTTCGACGGCAGCTGCAAATGTAACGAAGCCAAAACGCGTATTTTCATCGACAGGAGCAGGTGTTTTTGCATTTTCGCCGGCATCGCCACCATACATATTTATATAATCTACTGGAGATAATGCTAAACCTGTGTTAGTATCTATAATATAGCCAGCGGATTCCATTTCTGGTGTTAATGAACTCAGTTTTCTGACTTCATCTCTAATACCAAAAGCTGTTTTTCTTTCTTCCCCAGCTAATTCTTTAAAAATAATGCCTGCTTCTTCATAGTAATCTCTTACAAACAGCCCATCTTTCATCTCTCCGATTCTGATAGAAAGACCGGGGAATTCGTATCCGGATTCATCTCCTGCTTCTACAACTTCTGTAGTATTCAATTCAGCGGCTTCTGCCTTACCGGATAACATTCCAATCACAAGCATTGCCATGATCCATTTAATTTTTCTTTTTGCTCTGAATAATGTTCTCATTTCCGCCCTCCATTGTGCGTTTATTTATTTGTTAACGCCATTATAACGTATAATGATTATTCTGACAAATTTCTGCACAGAATTTTTGCAACAAAAAAAGACCGCTAAAATTAGCGATCTTTCCATAATTATTTTTATCCCTGAACATAACCCATATAAGATGAACCAGAATACTGGCTATAATTCTGTCCCTGTTGCATCTGCACAACGTTATTCAGTTGTGCATACTGCTGATTCTGCTGTGGTTTCCACATATTCTTATCAGAATAGTCAAGCCGTTCATTCTCCATGAGTCTGCCAAAGGAAGTTTTCGCTTCAATGGTATCCTTCCAGAAACCGTACCAGGCTTCTTCAGAGAAATTCATCATCAGTGTGATCTTATCCTCGCACTGAGATAATCTCGCGCCGATCTGCGCTCCCTGAACGGGCGGAGCCATACAATTCATAATTTCGATACAGTAAGGTTCCTTATTACCGGGATCTGTGTCGAAAGTAATCTTAGCTGTTCTCGCTTCTGTTAAACCCTTCTGATTTACCTTGTTGACATTCGGGGTTCTCATGCCGTCCCAAATGATAATTTTCTGATAAGTGTTTACGGAAGTTTTATCGAGCTGCCCATTCATAAATAAATTGCCGGCTTCAACAATAGCGCTTGCAACAACACTGTTCTGCCTTGCAAACTTTGGATCATTTGCAGCCACCAACTTATTGTAAGTATCACAAAGCTGGTTGTAGTTATTAGGACTCTCCAACAATACTTCTGCCGGTGTCCGGTCCTTGAATGGACCAAATTTGATTTTCACCGTATAAGCCGCAGACTTTTTCTCTTCTGCTCCTTCGGGCTTTTGTGCAGTTAATCCTAGAGCCATACACAATTTTGTTTTTTCGAAAATAAAATTCGGTAGAGTTCCTCCAAAATAGAACTTAACTCCCTTCGCGGATGTCGCATCAAAAATATTAATACACACATTTGACGTCTCTGACATTGCCAGCGCAGGATCACCTTCTTTAAATCCTTTTTTAGTAACGCTTGCGTAACAGCAAACTTTACCTTTATATACATTCGCAGACTGAATAGCCATCTGCTGTTTTAAATTTGTATTTTCTGCAGTACTCATGATGTCCTCCTAATTTTAGTAAAAAAGAGGGATAAAATCATCCCTCTTTCTCAAACTTTTTAATTAACTTGCCTCCTAATTGAACGGCAGGTTATCGGGAATATTCATGAAGCCATTGTTGGCTCCAAGATTAGGCATTCCCTGAGGGATCTGCTGCATCTTGGGCTGTCCCATGGACTGCATTCCCATAGACTGCTGATTCATCTGAGGCATACCCTGAGGAGCCTGATTCTGCATTCCCATCTGGGACTGTCCCATAGGCTGCTGCATCTGCTGTCCCATCTGAGGCATTCCCTGAGTCTGAGGAGCCTGCTGCTCGGCCGGCTTCCAGTCTACAATCTCAATATTCGTTACACGAACCTGGATCGCAGATACCTGCTGGCCGTCCTTATTGGTGTAATTGTTCGGCTGAACCTCGCCAATAACATTCACACGGCCGCCCTTCATACCATACTTTGCTAAGAATTCTGCCTGCTTACCGTAAGCGGCGCAGCGCCAGAAAATAGGTTCTTCTTTTTCACCATTACGATGATTATCCGCAACAGAGAAGTTGATAATAGCGGTTCCATTATTGCTATATTTGGTTTCCAGGTCATTCGTGATACGTGCGCTACTGATAAAAATAATGTTCATTTTATTTCCTCTTCTTTCTGAGAACTAGCTGTCCTCCAATTATCAATTTTGTTTACGTCATTATTATGACAGAAAAGTATGTTAAAAGTTTCAGCTATCTGAGAACCATAAAATCCGTAATATTGATCTGCGTAGTTCTTTTATCTCTGAAAACATTTACCCCCACTTTTCCGATCAGATCAATGGTGGATACGTGCTTTGGAAGCATAGAAATTTGTTCTTTAGCATGAAACATGATTGCTTCATAACCGAATCCGGTGAACTTCAATGTATCTTTGTTTTTACCGATGATAGAATAATTATCCACGGTCATCTGCAAACGGATCACCGGCGCGGGATTTCCTTCTCCAAAAGGCTCCAGGGAAAGGATTTGTGCTGCTACCATGGGGAAATCTGCTTCCAAAACTTCGATATCATAAGGAATTGCGTCATCGAATATAACGTCCGGCAGTTCCTTCTCAATCGCATTTTTAAAAACAATGATATTTTTCTCTTTCATGGTGAGACCGGCTGCTTTTAAATGTCCACCGAATCCAACAAACAATTCAGCGTGCGCTTCCATTAATCCTGCGAGACTATAATCATTACTCTTGCTTCTTGCACTTCCTTTGTAAAATCCAGTTGTCTCATCTTTTGCGAGTACAAAAGCTGGTTTTCCCGTGTATTCAGATATCTTTCCTGCGACAATGCCGACGATTCCGAGCGGAATCTGATTATCTACTACAAAAATAGATCTATCTTTTGAAACAGCCATTGCATACAGGTCAAGTCTTGATACTGCTTCTTCCACAAGCTTTTTACGAAGATCGTTTAATTCGAGAAGTTCATTAACTTTTTCTCTCTTTTCCCGTCCTCCGTCAATGAGAGCGACGACTCCCATCTTCGCACCATCGTCTTTAAGCCGTCCACAAGCGTTAAGCACAGGAACAATATTGAAAGCTACGTCTGTCGCGGTACTGCCTTCGGAAAACTTCTGTGCTTCCAGAAGCATTTTGAGTCCTTCGCTTCCTTTTCCGTACTTCATGTTTTCCAAACCGTCAATGACAATTTTCCGGTTATCTTCTGATATTTCTACACTGTCACCAATGGTTCCTATCGCAGCAAAACAACTGAGTTTCTTCATGATCGGATGATCTTTCCCAAAAATTTCTTCTGCCAGTTTATAGGCGATGCCTGCTCCACAGTATTCCGTATAATCCGCTTCACCGACAGCCTTCGGATCAACGATAATATCCGCTGCCGGTAGCTCTGCCCCTGCTTCATGATGATCCAAAATGATTACCTTCATGCCTTTTCGCTTTGCTTCTGCAATTGGCTCTATTGCTTTGATACCGTTATCGATCGTAACCAGTAGACCTCCATCCGGCACACGTTCAATAATCTTCATGGATAAGCCATACCCTTCTGAAAATCTTTTAGGAATAATCAGCTGGTATTTAATTCCTATTGCTGCAAAAATATAGGTCATGATGAGCGTCGACTGAATTCCATCGTCATCGAAATCAGAAACAAGTGTCACGAGTATATTTCTCAATTTTGCTTCGAATAAAGCATTTTTTACTTCATTTAAGCGGTAAATTCTATATTCGGGAACCATGTGAATAATCTGTGCGATAGACTTTCCTGTCTTTTCAAACACAAATTCTTCAACACTATTTCCCCGTGTTGCTTTTTTCCAGTTCATTTTTGCCTCCTTCTATCTTTTTTAATCATCATTAATATGACAGAAAACTGGCACGACATTTTTGTGCAGAAATTCCATGTTATTTATAAATCTTTCATATTAATAGAAAAGAAAACTCTAAGGAGGATTTATATGGTTAAGAATCTATGGAAGCAGATTGAAGTCGTCTGCGGAAATCATGAAAAAGATTATCCCGTCATGGGATTAAAACAGGGACACAGATCTTTATTTTATTCTTGTCCCAAGTATTATCCGGATGCAAGACAGTCCGGTGAAACAGCCTGCAGGAATCATGTTAGCACAGAAGATTTTGAGAAAATTCTGGAGATTCTGTCTGCAGAAGCAGAAGCACAAATGTTGTCCGGTCAGAAGATCTGTCTAAAGAATATGAAATTTAAGGTAAAAACCATCGACATCGAAGTAATTTATCATGTAGATGACGTGATCCGAATCAAAGTTAAAAATAAAAAAGCATTAGAATAGGAAAAGCGGAGCTAAATGCTCCGCTTTTTGTTACCTTACTTCTTCTTTGACAATTGTTTCTTTTCTTGTAGTTTCTTCTCCCCTGGCCGCTCCTGTCATTTTTTCTATCTTTTCTATGAACGGGGATTTAATAGGAGGCTCAACATCGCGGTAAACCGTTTCTGTTTCCTCCATCTGTTCAACCATACCGTCTTTGGTGTATACCTTGGAAGAAGTGCTTTGGGGAACTTCTACGTGTTCTACCTCAATGTTTTCCAGTGCTGTTTCATTGATTGGATCCTCTATTTTATCCACCCCATCATTCTCAATTGCGGGAACTTCACTTATGCCCGGTACTTCCGGGGTAATTTCTTCCTCATGTATAGAAATCGTTTCATCGGGAGTGAATTCTTCCTGCGCAGAGACAATTATTTCGGAACCCGACATATCTGGAACAACAGGTGGAACTTCGGGAGACAGCTCGTTCAAGGAATCTATCAGTTCCTGATCGTTTTCCGGAGCTCTCAAAACCTCCTGTTGATTTTGAATCAAATAAGGAGCGACTTCTTCTACAACGTTTCTCACGCTAGGTTCGGGATCTTGAATCAGATCTTTGAGGACCTGAGAAACTTTTCCGTCGATAGCATGTCTGGCGACAACTTCTCTTACCTTAAAATCTTCATCATGACTGAAGGTGTAATGTCCAAAATCAGCAAACTGCATTACATTCTCTTTTTCCTGGACTGTTCCATTCTTGACTGTCTGGAGAATCTGTCCGATTTCTTCAGGTTCATCGTTTTTCAGAATATAATCGAGATGGTCAATGTCTCTCACATCAATGATCGTTCCATCGATATCCACAGCCAGATAGGGCTTCTGACCTTCCGGATTGATGAGTTGGACTTCATATTCTTTTTCATATTCAGTTCCGGCTCCAACAACGATTGTTTTAGGGGCTTCTTTATTCTCCTCCTCGCGGTCATTCTCTTTATCATTAACAGCTATGGTGCTAAGAACAGCTTCTCTTACTTCTTTCTGATTACCTTCCAGAATATTCTTATCGACCTGTTCTTTATCTGCGAAATCTTTTTGATGAGCAGATTTTTCAACATCGGTAATAATATCGGATTCAAGGATAACATTCTTTTCAAGCTCTCTGGTATGCTTATCAAAGCCATTGTCCATTCTGATCTGCTCTACAGCATCACGAATATCCACTTCCTTGTCTTTGATTCCGCCAAGCTTATTAAAAACAACACCACCGATAGCACGAAATGTATAGGTTGCCTGACTTTCAAGAGTTCTTTTCATAGGATTCGCATGAGAGATCAAAACGCTGTCGCCGCTTCTTTCAAACTTGAAGGCACCTTCCTGTGTCTTAACATAAATAGTCCTTTTTGTGTCGTAGCACAGTTTTGAAAGTTCCAAAATCTTTTCATGATCAGTCAGCTTCTCATTGTTCAGTATTTCCATTTTCTTAGCTATTGTGTGTCCGTTTTCTCTGGTTGCGGCTTCCTGTTTCTTTTTTTGCTCATCGTAGGCGTTCTGAATTGCTTCGTTATACATCTTCGCACGGCTTTCCTTAGGCATCGTAAGTTCAATAACCCTGTCGCCTACCCATCTTACCGGAGTTAACGCAACGTAAGCCACCTTTTTCACTGCATTCACAATACCGAGTCCGATTCTCTTCAGAAGAGATTTTTTATTAACGTTCTCAACAACTTCCCGCGCCGCTCTTTCCTTTTCTTCTTGTTCTATTACACGCGCCGATGCCATATCTTTCTCGATAGCTTCTTTTTCTTCTCCGTTCACGCCGTCTGCTCTTTCTCCTTTATTTCTTTCGGCAAAATGTGTTTTTTCTTCAGGAACTTTTTCGTTAACAGACTCTGTTTTTCCTTTCTCGAGTTCCGTCTTCTCTCTTTCAGGCTCATGATCTTCTGTAGTTTTCTCAGCGGAAACCGGCTCTTCCTGTGCAGATTCGACTGCCTGTTCTTCCTGAACAGAATCTGCTTTTTCCTGCTGTTCCTGTTTTTCTTCAAATTCTTTTTCGTTCATATTTTAACCCTCCTGTGAAATGTCACAAAATTTTTGCTTGTTAACATTAATATGAAAGAAATTGTACATGAAAAACTCCGGGTATTGCTACTCGGAGTCTTTCTTCTTTTTCCGTCGTTTTACATCAATGCCTGTGCACATCAGTAAAATAAATTGAAAAATATTTTTTCTTTTCTCTTTTTTCCGTTCTTTCTGTTCCTCAGTCAGCTCTTCTTTGTATTTGCGCTTTTCCTTATATTGCTTTCTTTGTGCTTTGAAGCCGTGTTCCAGGAGGTAAGTTTCAAAGTCTTCTTCGGAAATGCGTTTTTTGAAAAGCTGATCTCTCCACTCCATGCCGCAGTCGGCGCAGAAACAATTCTTTCCGTTGGGGACGGATCTTAAGCGGATCCGCTCCCCCTTCAGAAAGTATTTTTCTTTCAGTTCCGGATCGCTTCCTGCGACAAAATATCCGGTCTTTTTACTGCCGCACACGGGACATGACGGTGTTACTACGATCCTCATCCCGCCACCTTTGAGAGGTTGTTTAAGAAATTGCGATAAGCCTCTTTCTGGTAATCCGATAATACAATCATTCTCGGAAGACTTACGAGATAATCATAGAAATCAGTAGGTTCAGAGATTCCTTTTTTGTAAATATCTTCTAAAATAACTTTCCGATTCTTGATTCCGATAATGGAGCTTAAACCAAGTTTTAAAGACAATTCCATCGGGGAAAGTCTGCATTCCTCGAAATAGCGTCTTTGTTCTGCGACAAGGTCCTGATTATGTGCTTCTGAAACGAGAATATGTTTCTTAAGCACATTTTCGTCAATCGTGCCATCAGCTCCGATCACGCCGTCTTCGCCATACATAAGAGGAATTTCTCCTAACGTATAATAATCATCCGGCTTGCAGTCGTACTTACGAAGCGTAGTATAAAGCGTATCTGCATAATAGCCGGTATCGGAAATTTTAAACAGATATCCTTTATAGAATTCTCCGCAGACAAGCTCAGGCATCTCTACGTACACTTCTGTACATTCCTGCGTAATGCTCCATCTGATTTCTCCTTTCGGGAACAGCTTCTCGATTACATCTGCGATAGCCGTTCTTTTACAGAAACGTACTTTTTTTGAAAATACAGCAACCGCCTTATTTAAACGTCCATCGGTGCGATACAGGATATGCATTGCCGAATCACTGTCCTGCAATGCTCCTACAAGCGCGTAATTTCGAATGGAGCCGGCCTGCTTAAGGAATCTACCACCTATACCATTCAAACGCGCTGAGAGCGTCTTATACAGGGTCTCGCCTACAAAGAAACGTTTCGTGGATGCTGTTGGGAATTCGATAAGCGTCTTTGACTTCGCTCTCATTTCCTGAATCAACGACAACTGATCCGAATTTAAGGTATCGATACGAAGTGCTTCCATATTGGTAACAACATATCTTCCGTCTTCCGTATAACGGATATCTCCATCATTGATTACATGAAAAATGGCTCTCGTAGGACTGATTTTGTAATAATCGAGAATACGTGTCTCTAAAGGGTCAACTTCTGCGATATATGTATTCTCATCAACGAACATCGCTTCTTTACGGAAAGAATCAAGATCCGTTCCGTAAGCGGTATATTTATCCAACAATAAATACATTTTTATCCTCCTTCTGTCTCATTTTTATCTACGCCTTTAATATGAAGGAAAACATACCTCTAAAGTTAAATGTAGAAAATGAGAATATGTAATCATCCCTTTCAGAGAAAAGTGATATCAAAGTCCTGTTCCGGCTCACGCCGTCCAGTCCTTAGATATCTTTTACATATAACCTAACGGGATTTTTGAGCCGCTAGCGGCTCAAAAATTGGTTCCACTGGAGACGCAATCCGCCGTTTTCGAAAAAATATCCGTATTTCCCCATCGAAAATAATTCCAGGCACGACAAAAAGCCCGGTTTCCCAGGCATTTTTGCAGAACTATTCTACGGAATATTGATTTTAGGTCGGACTATACACGTATCTTTTTGCGGTACTTAAAGAAACGTCCAGTCTGGAAGCGATATCCAAAAGAGCCATACCTTTTTCACGAAGCTTTTTTGCAGACGAAATAAGCCTGCGGATCATCTTTTGTTTCTGTGATTCCTTGCGGGTGTTTTTGCTCTTTTTATATTTGCGGTATTCGCGCATATAATTTTTCTGATATTCCTTTTTGTTCGTGTAGTCGTAACCGCAGCAGGAAGCAAGTTCCGCCGGCACGCACAGTTTTTTCAAAACCGTATCCATGCGGTAATAGTAAAGTTTCCGGGGGCGGCTTAAACTGATCACTTCCTTTTCGCGCATCGGATGCTCAAATCCGCGGTTGAAATTTAAGGTAGCC
>ENA-USYV01001361-USYV01001361.1-human-gut-metagenome-genome-assembly--contig:-NODE-1361-length-23909-cov-8.635364_pt1 | contig 23909 bp, 16 predicted proteins | sample MGYA00250066_ERZ773514 | MGnify/ENA primary metagenome ERZ773514 (study PRJEB29103, sample SAMN06112049) | human gut metagenome | biome: human gut; feature: ankylosing spondylitis patient; material... | reverse complement strand
AAAATGGGATGATACCTATAAAATCAGGACTGTTGTCGAAAGAGATATCAACCACATCAAAGACAATCTCTGTCTTGCAGGACGCCGAACCCAAAATGAGAGGACTCTGCATGCTGATCTGATTCTTGCCGGGATCACACAACTTATTACTGTTGTTCTCGCAGATAAGATCAATCACCACGAATATATTCGAAGCATAAAACCACTCATAGCTTAGGACTTACCACTTTCATAAAGTCCATAGCTTATTAAAGTGCGCCTAACATGTGCGATTATCCATTTTTCATTCCACAAGTCGTGCTCTTCGCGAATTCTTCCTTGTTTTGGTTCAAGGTTACGAACGAGCACCGCGAGTTTCGCAATTACCTAATTATTATTTGTGATACTGAGGGGAGCTTTTTATATCATAGAAGATTATTCTGCAATGTTTCTGTGATGTAACAGCCTTTTGGACAGGATTCTTTCTTACGTATTCCTTGTTGGAATAACCCATGTGAAAAGAAGAATTGCGAAGGAAATAGGAAACGAACGGGTATAATTTGTGCAAATTGTTGGAAAATTTTTTAAACATATTTTAATATGAACGGAAGAGTCAGGAAAGGAAGAAAGATGAGAAAGAGACTTATCATCGGTATGAGTGGGGCTTCCGGAGCGCCCCTTACAATAGAATTGCTGAAACAACTGCAGCAGTATAAAGAAATAATAGAGACACATCTGATTGTGACAAAAGGTGCGGAAATGACGCTGGAACAGCTATATGCTCTTGCGGACGAGGTACATGATTGAAACAATCTCAAACCACCAGCAGAGCTGGTGGTACTGACTTCGGGAGATAATTATTATTGTGTAAATAATGAGAATGGAAAAGTATATTATTGGAGTTCAAGCGAAGATAGCTATTATTATATTGCTGAATCGATAGATGAATTTGCTTCTTTTTTTAGGTGATATCTGTTGTAAGGGTAATAAAACGGCTGCCAATCCGGTAAATATGTGAGATAACATATCAGTAGGTGAGGCAGCCATTTTACGTATATTTTTGCTACAACCCTAACGCAGCTCAGCAATCCTGCTGACTGCCACGTAGATCTCCTGAATTTTGTACCAGGTTGGATAATCTACGATTCCTGTCTGGTCCAGACCGAAAATGCTCTGGAAAATCCTGACGGAATTTTGGGTCTCAGGTCCGTAAATTCCATCTGCGGTAACAACAGGGACAGCAGGATAAGCTTCTGCGATTGTGTTTAACTGTTCCTGAATCTGTCTTACCTTATTTCCGGATGCACCGATATCCAGATCATATCCTGGCCAGGAGGCGGGGATGCCGGAGATTGCTTCCGCCACATTGATATACATATCATTTCCGTAAAAAGTCCGTAGGATTTCAATGGCAGAGTATCCCTGATCGCCCAGTGCCTTGCTTCCCCATTGTGTCATCCAGCCTCTGTTTCGGCATTGTACCTGTTTGCCGTCACAGTACTGGGTAAGGATTGGCTGACGTACATTTGGTCTGGAAAGATAATTCTCAAACAGTTCATCTACAATGCGGTCAATGCTGGCAAAGATATTCCTGCCATAGATCCATTTGTGATCATAGGCAGTGGAGGAAGTGATCGTAAAGTTATAACCTTTGTTCCGGTACCATTCCGTATAAACCCTGTTCAGAGTAAAAGACATGATAGCCAGAACATTTGCCCGGATGGTATCGTCGGGCCAGGTGGCATAGATTTCGCTGCTGGCTACATTTTTGATGTAATCTTTGTAGCGTACATAATAATTGCCTGCAGCGGAATCGTTGACAGGCCCGTCGTGTACCACTATATATTCAGGGACAACGACCTTGCTTAATACGATTTCGCCGTTTTCGTTTATTGGTTTTATCTCGGCTTCTTCGATTTTGGGAGGATATTCATAGAACAACGTATGCGGAGGAATTACAATTCTCTGGAAAGTTTCGCCGGATTCCATGACATTCAGCGTTGTTGGCTGTCTGGATAAAGTATCTGCTAATACCTGGCTTCCTGCGATTTCTTTGGGTTCAAAGCCTTCTGCTTCGATCTGAATGGTATATTCTGAGTAGGGCTGTTGTTCAACCGGTTCCATACTGTATTCCAGAGGTGGAGTCTTAAGTTCAATGACAGGAGTGCGTCCAGAGGAATCTGTTGCCACTTCTTCAATGGTACTGTCGGGTGCTCCTGTGTAGGAGATTCTGACGCGTGCGTTTTCTATGGGACGATTGTTCAGCCGGTCTGATACGGTAACCTGATATTGTCCTGTATCTATATTTTCCTGCTGCATCTGCATATGATAAAAAGCCATACAAGCTCCTGTAGATAATGCTTTCCTGATAAATTATGCAGGGGACCGGAAAATGTTTACCTGAGAAAAGAATTATTGTAGAAAAAAGAATAAAAAAATAAGGCACCATGACTTCTCATAGTTCCTCATTCTTTAAATGCGGAAGATGGGACTTGAACCCACACGAGCGCAATGCTCACAAGATCCTTAGTCTTGCTCGTCTGCCAGTTCCGACACTTCCGCATGACCGCATTTCCTTGGGATTTTTTATTTTCTCCCTCGCGACAAGTGATAGTATAGCAAAGTGGATCTTGTATGTCAACACCTTTTTTCAAAAGTTTTGTATTTTCTTGTTTTTTCTGTTATTTTGTCACTTTTATCTTTGGCCCTGCTCCTTTTGCTTTCAGGAGTTTTTTGTATGCAGTTACTTTGGATGCCGGCACTTTGAACGTACAGTTGGAATGTTTTCTATCCTGTATTTCCTTTTGAAAGAAAAAGCGCCCACTTCTGTCACAGATTCCCACACACCACATACAAAAAAGAATCCCGCCTGCAAAGGATATCCTGTAACAGAATCAACCGTGCTTACAAACAGCAATCATCCAAACGGCAGATCCGATTCAAAAAAAACAGCATTCTTCTTTCTATTATCGATCGAAAAAAGGTATCTCTGGCATACTATCCTATGCAAAAGAAGGAATCCGGCTGTGATTCCGGACAAAGAGAGATTATACTCATTTTTTATTGCATTGTCTCGATGTGCTTTACTGTTGTTCCATTTGGTCAGGGATTTAAGGATATGTCTCCACCGACAAAAGAACTCATGAAGCTAACGCTGGAGCAAAAGCTGGCTCACGGTGGTCATCCGGTGCTTCTGTCTACGATGATAGAAGCATTCTCTTCTTGTAAAATGCAAAAATTGTCGAATTTTAATAGTTTCTGCATTTCAGTGCATAAACTTGTTTTTTCTGTAAGTTTATGCTATACTCTTTTCACAAGGAGGAATACCAAATGATAGATACTCACGAACTCAAAAAAAGAGATTTATACTTAAATAAGATTATAGCATTTCAAGATACCGAGCCAGTTAAGGTTGTAACTGGAATTCGTAGATGTGGCAAGTCCAGCCTACTCAAACTAATGACTCTTCATTTGAAAGAAACCGGAATCACAGACAACCAGATCCTTGAAATGAATTTTGAGTCACACAAATTTAAGAACATGACTAGCGATTCTCTCTACGAATACGTCAAGCAGCACATCCAGCCAGATAAAAGAATGTACCTTTTCTTTGATGAGGTTCAACGGGTTCCTAACTGGGAGGATGCAATCAACTCTTTCCGTATTGACTTCAATTGCGATATCTATGTCACTGGTTCGAATGCTTATATGCTCTCCTCTGAATATGCTACCTATTTATCAGGCAGATGCGTAGAAATAAAGATGCTTCCATTGTCCTTCTCTGAATTTTTAACATTCCATGATTTTGAAATAAGAGAAACCAAAAGTGCGTTAGGTGGCACACGCAAGCAAGCATTTGATAAAACCGGCGAACACTATGAACTCCAAGCGCTCACACTGTTCAGGCCTATGTGAATGCGCTACTGGAAGCATACTTCTTCTATGACATCAAGAGATTTGATATTAAAGGAAAGGAATTCTTACGTACTCTTGGAAAGTATTACATCGTTGATATCGGACTTAGAAACTATCTGCTTGGATTCAGGGATCGTGATAGCGGACATGCAATAGAAAATGTTGTTTACTTTGAACTGCTACGTAGAGACTATGATGTCTCTATTGGTAAAGTGGATAATTCCGAAGTGGATTTTATCGCAACAAAAGTAGATGACAAACTTTATGTTCAGGTCACAGAGTCCATGTATATCAATACACCGGTACCGGTGGCAAGGAAAAAACTATCAAACATCCGCTGTATCGACTGATTCACGATGAACCAAATCCGGAAATGCTAACATCTAATCCACAGCCTAAACCCTACCGCAATTTTCCGGCCATCCACTTTTTCTCCAATCAGACCAAAAAGTAGATATGTTTCCATATAATAAAACCGAGCTTTCCGCAAGGCTTCTCTGATGATACCAACCTTACAAAAAGCTCGGAAATACGCTACTTTTCAGTACTTGATTTTATTTTCTTGACAGCAAACAGACCGTCTCGACATACTCATCATTGTCCAAACTCGTATTTTTACCAACTTCTAAAAATCTCTTTTATGAAAATTAATTCTTACTGTTTTTCTTTACTGTACTGTGAATATTTTTAATGCTTTCCAAATATTCTTCTTCAACCGGCGATAAGTTCTGCACCTGATATTTCCGATATTCTTCTGTTGCTTTTTCAATTGCCTGTGCATGACTAATCGTTCCGGCTCCTTGCAACACTTTTTCACCTGTAGTTTTCAAAACATTATCAAGGTGTTCCACATAATCTTCCATATGCATGGGATTGTGACGCATAGCTTGAATCTCCGCAAAATCAAAATATCCCGATACAATATTATTTAGGATCTTTAACTCTTCATCATTGAGATAATTTTTGGCAATACTGATATCTTTCAATACAGGAAAATCACCAGAAAAACTTTTTAATCCCATAAAAGGCTGACTGGCGTCCGCACGCTCGTATATAACTTCTGCTGCTGTATGTCCATGTGCTGCATAGTGTAATTTATTTTGTACCATTTTAAAAAATGCAATGGATTCACTACTCTTGGGATCATAATCAACACTTGTTGCATAAAGGTCAAGTACCTGTCGGTACATCACTTTTTCAGATGAGCGAATATCCCGAATACGGTCTAATAACTCTTTCCAATAATTACCCCCACCCAGATTTTTTAGCCGTTCATCATCCATTGTAAAGCCTTTTATCATGTACTCTTTTAATCGTTCAGCAGCCCACCGACGGAAATTTGTAGCAATCTTGGATTTCACTCTATATCCAAGAGAAATAATCATATCAAGATTATAATGAATTGTATTATAGTTTTTTCCATCAGCTGCAGTTGTTCGGAATTTCCGAACAACTGACTCTTCATCCAATTCTTCCTCTTCAAAAATATGCTTGATATGCTCGCTGATATTAGATTTACTTGTCTGATACAACTCACATAATTGTGCCTGTGTAAGCCAAACGGTCTCGTCTTCAAATTTAACGTCAATTTTTGTATATCCATCTTCCGTTTGATATATGATGATTTCACTCCCAATAATATTAGGATTGTCTCTTTGATCCTCCATCTTTTACCCCTCCCTTTACCGTTCCATTAAATTCCCGATAACCTCTCTCTTAATTAAACATCTATCTTCACCTCTGTAGCAAATAGTTTCTTATTCCCTTCTCCTGGAATAAAAGATATTTTTTTACCCTTTTGAATCACTTCTATTGCACTCTCTGTCTTAGAATAAATACTTTCGGTAATGGAATATTCTTTTCCATCAGCACCAACTACATAGGCATAAAAACTTTCTGTTCCCTTTCCAACATATTTGACCGTTCCTGTAATGCGTCTAAAATCCGCATCAATAATGAGTGTCCGTGTCTCGTCAACCTGCATGCGCAACTCATTCTTGTGTGCATGATCATCCACAAGATACTGATTTTTATATTCTCTGATAATCCGATCCGTATCTGTTGCAACATCACACCCAAGCCCAAGATACAATTTCCTATCACTAATAATATAAAACTCCTCTTTGGCCCTCGTCGCCGCAACATTCATTATGTTCGCTTCGGTTACTGCCCAGCGTGCCGCTCCGCTGCTCTGCCTGTCGGCACCGAGTACAAAAAATACGATTGGAGCCTCTTTCCCCTGAAACGTATGGACAGTTCCGACATTTGTCGGTTTTCCCTGTTCATCATATCGGGTAAAGTGAATTTTCCGTAATTTCTGAGAAAGCTGATATGCCACATTGGAAAACGGTGTAATTACATAAACCACATCTTTTTCTTTTTTATCTAAGATTTTCGGATTTTTATCTATCATCTCCTTGAGCTTATGCAAAAGGAATTCTCCCTGTTCCTCGACATATTTATTGTTCGCCATTCCACCAACATCAAACCAGTCTGCTTTTCCGTACTTTTCCATTCCCTGCACCATAAATCCGTCATAGGAAATCATGTTCGAAATTGTAAACATCGGATACCGACATCTTCTATGCACCCATAGCGGAATTCCAACCCATGAATCCTCCGCCTTGTCCTGTTTTCGATAAAACCCGTACTGACTTGCCGCATCTGCTAAAATCTGTGCGGATGCAGATGCAGATAAATATTTTTCTGTCACTCCAAAATGCTCCCCCAACATATATAGGGTATTAGAATCCAACGTAAGAACCGGTTTAATCTGCAACGGATCACCGACCACCATTACATGCCTGCTGCGATAGATTGCACCGACAGCCGCCTGTGGCAGCGCCTGTCCTGCTTCATCGATAAAAAGATGCCCCAGTGTCTCAGCTCCAAGATTTTTGCACATACGCGAAAAACTGGCAAACGTAGAACTAATCACCGGAATTGTCATATTAATCCAGTTCCATGCCGCCTCAATCACATGCTTTCGATCCAAATACTTCTCCTGCTGATCCCAGACGATAATGGCCGCCTTTACATTTTTTCTGTTCTCATAAAGAAATTGTTTTCGAACACGTAATGCCATAACAAACAATTTTGACTGTGCGACACGATACGCTTCGTCAAACCACGGGTTTGATATCTGTAAATCTTCATACTCCTGATTCATATTCAGCGGTTCTGTCTTACTGTCGTTTTTTATATTTTCATATTCGCGGACTCTTTTCTCCAAATTTGAAATTTTACCTGTTTCCACCGTCTTCCAACTGTTAAACTCCTGCTTAAGCTTCTCCTGTTTTTCATTACTTTTACTCAGCCTTGTTTGCCGCAAATGAATATTTTCATTAATTTTTTTCTCCTGTTCCCTGCATTCTATATCTTCATCATTTAATTTTACTAACTGATCCGTAATCTCATTTAATCTGCTCCTATATTCCTCTTTCTTTTTCTTTCCCGCAAAGAAGCAAGGACGTTGCTCCTTGTGTACTTGAAGGCACTGGTTCATACTGTCCATATTTTTTCGGACAGCTTCTGCCCTGTTTTGTACCTCTTTCAAACTGAGATGTAACTGTTCCAACTGCTGCCCGCATTCCTGTTTATTTTCTGCAAGCTTCTTAAGTTCTACGCACAATTCATGCTCTTTCTTCTCTAATTTTTCTTGATAGCTGCCACGAACCTGTTCCATCTTTTGAGTATATTCCTGATACATCCGAACGCTATCTGCAAATTCCTGCCTTTTTGTTCGAATCGCTTTTACTTCCTCATAATGACTCAGAAATTGTTTATATATACCTTGATTCGGCAGATAATCTTCTTCCAAATATTTGTGGATATGCTTCATATTCGTGAGGATATTGCTCATATTATTCGCTTTTCCACCTTCAAGTGAAAATACTCCCCAAAACTTTTCTTCTCCCGGAACAGATTCTTTTACCAGTTCCTCTCTTTTCTTCCCGTTCTCATCTTCCAACCACTCTACCGACACCTTCGCATTCGATATCTCACAAAAATAGTCCGCTTCTTTCAGTTCATCGATTAGAAAATTGTCAATCTCCTTACTCAACGGAAGTTCGTTCACAATGTTTTGAACCGCACCATTATTCGAACTTGCAACCACGATATTATTTTCGATAATATGTTCCGGGATCTCTCCAATCGATGCATGATTAAAATAAATTGTTTTCTCTGTTCCTTTGATAAAATGGTCCGAAAGTTTCGCAATACTATACGCCTGCTGTACCACTAACTGCGCAAATATGTCCTTCAAAAGCGTCGTTTTTCCGGTTCCAGGCGGACCGTTGACACTTCTCATCTGATTGTTGTCAAAGCCGATGGATAAGTTTACCGCAACTTGCTGCATCAGAGAAAGCGCATATGTCGTATTGCTTGGAAACCTTCCCAGGGGATAATTCTTCGGCTGCAGAATTTGTTCAAACAGATGCGGATGAAAATTCACTGAATCTTTTTTGCTGTCAAGGTTCATGCGTTCCTTTTTATTTCCATACAAATAAGCATTCAAATTAACCGTTTCGATTTTTTTTGCTTTTTCCAGATCATCGATGAAAAAAGAATGCAGATTCGTCGCTTCAGTCTCGATATTTCCCAGAATCTTCATCCGGCAATTTATTATATCAACCTCATGTTGCAGGAGTTCCTTTTGCATCGCAGCATTAAACTTCGCCGAATCCCCTGCTGTCTCATCAAAATCCTGAGCAAGCTGATTTTTAAAATCTTTCTCAAATTCCCGAAACTCTTTCTCATAGGGAACTTTTTTGAATTTCCGTATGTAAGCACTTTCTGTAAAGAATGTCATATCCTCCAGAAAATTAAGATTCTTATCGAAATACAGCGCGAAACTGAACTTGTCTCCGAAACGAATATCCTCATCCGTCGATTCCAAGCCATACTCTGCATGAAGTATGTCCACAACTTCCTGAAATTTAAAAATATCAAAATAGACAACGACTCCTCCTTTTTGCCGTCGATTCCATTTCTTTTTCTCAATTTTATGCAGAAACAGAGAATAGAAATCCTGTTCCTGCAAATCATTCAGAGTGAGAATAGCCTTATCATTCAAACCGATGTCTCCCTCCGATAAATGTTCCACCATTATCCATGATTCTAAAATCTTATTTTTTTCTATCATTTATGAACAAAACTCCTTCGTATCTGTTTGAACTCTCTATCTATCTTCCGATACGTATTCACGTTTCTTCAAATGTAAAATTATGTCCCACTAACCAAAACTAACAAAGGGACTTAAAGAACCAAGTCAAAGAAAAAGGATTCTTCTATTTCTACGATATCGTCATATCATCCGAAAATGTTCCAGTGCCTCCCTTATAGCCGCTTCTTTCCCTGGCGGACACTTCGGCTGTCTAGAGTTTTCCAATTTTGACAGGTTATAATTTGCCCTCTCAATAATGCCGCATTTCTGCTTCACCTGTGCGATATACAAGTTGCTAACTTTCAATCCGCTTTGCTTCAGAAACATAATCCTTGACTTCCGCATAGATCGCTTTACTCTCCGCCGCCATCAAATCAAGCTCATCCATCTCTAATTCCACATTGATATGCTTCAACTTATTTGATTTAAGTTTGGAAAGCAACACGATACTTTCCACATGCTCCGACCACGCGAACATATCATACCCCCATGCCTCTTCTGCCTTATATCCGTGTTTTGTCAGATACCGCAGGTCTCTCGCCAATGTCTCCGGATTGCAGGAGACGTAGACCACTTTTTTCGGTGAAAGGGTTACGACAGAGGACAGAAAGGCTTCATCACTTCCGGCTCTTGGCGGGTCCATGAAAACAACATCCGCTTTTTCCCCTTTCTCTGCCATGGAAACCATGAAAGCGCCGGCGTCGTTCTGGTAGAAGGAGACGTTTTTGATTTGGTTTCGTTTGGCGTTTGTTACGGCATCGCGGACGGCGTCCGGGTTCAGTTCGACGCTGATGACTTCTCTGGCATCGCGGGATGCGATGAGGCCGATGGTTCCGATTCCGCAGTAGGCGTCCAGGACGCGTTCGTTTCCGGTGAGGCCGGCCAGGGAGATGGCTTTTTCGTACAGTTTTTTCGTCTGAACCGGGTTGACCTGGTAGAAGGACTGCGGGGAGATGCGGAAGGTGCAGCCGCAGAGTTCATCCTCGATGTAACCGCGTCCGAAGAGGACAATGTCGCGTTTTCCGAGTACCATGCTGTCGGTGCGGTCGTTGACGTTCAGTACGATCGTGGTGATCTCCGGGTGGAGTTTGCGCAGGGCCTTTACGAAGTTGTTTTTTGACGGGAAGACTGGTGATACGCAGACGAGGACGACCATGATCTCGCCGGAAGCAAAGCCGGTGCGCACCATGACGTGGCGCAGGAGACCGTAGCCGCTGTCCTCGTTGTAGATCATGATTTTGAAGCTCTTCAGCAGACTGCGGATATCGCGGATGATGGCATCGGCACGCTGATCCTCGAGCAGGCACTCATCGACCGGGACCACTTTGTGTGTGCCCTTTTCATAAATGCCGGATATGATCGTTCCGTCTTTTTTGCGTGCAAAGGCGGAATTGACTTTATTCCGGTAATGATAAGGATTTTCCATGCCAACCATTCCTTTGACCGGGACGATGCCCTTCAGAGTCTTCTTCAGGAACTGCTCTTTTTTCGCGAGCTGCTCTTCGTAGGAGAGGTTCAGATATGTGCATCCGCCGCATTTTTTCTGATAAGGACATTTCGACGATGATGAACTCTTTTTCTGCTTTCCTTTTTCCGGTGCCACGCTCTTTGTTTTCTCTGTACGAACGGCTTTCTTTTTATTTTCCCTGTCGAAATACGTCTTTTTTCTTCCGTCAGCTCTTTTATTCTTCTCTCTCGTGTTTTCCACTTTCTCTTACCTTCTTCCTCTATTTCGCAAACCCGCGCAGCAGCGCGATCTCTTTTGCATATCCGTCCAGCTCATTCGGTGTTTCCAGATAGAACGGCAGTCCCGCCAGCGCCGGATGTGTCACAATCCGCTCAAATGCCGCAAGCCCCAGCGATCCCTCGCCGATCTTCTCATGGCGGTCCTTATGGCTCTCAAACGGATTCTTGCTGTCGTTCAGATGAACCGCTTTCAGCTTCGAAAGTCCTACCACGCGGTCGAACTCCTCAAGCACGTCATCGAGGTGATCCACAATATCGTATCCCGCATCGTACACATGGCACGTATCCAGGCAGACACCCATGTGGTCTTTTAATTCCACGCGCTCCAGAATCGCCGCCAGCTCCTCAAACGAGCGGCCGACTTCGGTTCCTTTTCCTGCCATCGTCTCGAGCAGCACCGTGGTCGTCTGCTCCGGTTTTAAAATTTCATTCAGCATCTCCGAAATCAGACGGATTCCCTCTTCCGCCCCCTGTCCGGTATGGCTGCCCGGGTGGAAATTGTAGCAGTTTCCCGGCGTATACTCCATCCGTTTCAGATCATCCGCCATCGTCATCCATGCAAACTCTCTCGTGTGCGCATCCTTCGAGCACGGATTCAGCGTGTACGGCGCATGTGCCAAAATGCGCTCGATTCCATGCTCCTTACTGTAAGAAAGAAACACTGCGACATCCGCCTCGTCGATGGCTTTCGCCTTGCTTCCTCTCGGGTTTCTTGTAAAAAACTGAAAGGTATTCGCCCCGATGGACACCGCCTCTTTTCCCATGGCAAGATATCCTTTGGACGATGATAAATGACATCCTATTGTCAGCATAACTTCTATTCTCCTTTATTTCCAAACCACAACTCACCGATTCTCTGCGAGCCGCATTACTTAAAGCACAATTTTCCGGTACGGAATTCCCATCTCCGAGAGTGCTTCCTCCTCCCGCTTCTGACACGTAAAGAGCAGCACCTGCGTCCGGTTTTCCGCCAGCCATTTCAAAGTTTCTTTCAGCCGGTTTTCATCGTAAAACGCAAACGATTCATCGAGAATCACCGGCAGCTCCTCCTCGCCGCAGAGCACATCCATCGCCGCCATGCGGAGCGCAAAGTACGCCTGCTCGATCGTGCCGCGGCTGACCTGTTCAAGCGGCACATATTCGTCTGCGGTGTGAAGGCCGATCCGCAGATTCTCATCCATATTCACCTGCAGATAGCGGCCATTCGTCAGCGATGACAGCGTTTTTGACATCTGCTGTTTTAAGCGGTCGCCGATCCGGCTCTGCATCTGTACGGAAAGACTCTGGATCGTCTCCCCCGCCAGGGAAAGCGCATCGAGTTCTTCCTGCAGATGATCTTTTTCCGTCATGGAAATGCAGAGCTCTTCGTATTCACTCTGCAAGTTCGACAGCACCGTCTGTTTCTGTCCCAGCTCCTGCTTCAGGCGGTCCACATTCCACTGCTGGCGGCGGATCGCCTGCTCCTCCGGCTCCGTCACGACCTGCTCGACCTCCGTTTTCCGGTGACGGAACAGACTGTACGCCAGATACAAGAGCGCCGCAATCGCAAGCCCGAGTCCCGTTCTCGTCAGCAGCGAATCAATATGGAAGAACTGCAGAATGCATAAGAACAAGAGAAATCCAGCCAGCGCCACGCACGCGGCACCCCATTTGCGGCTCTTCCGAGATTCTTTTTTCATTTTCCGCACTCGTTCGATCGGCACATCCTTCTGATAAATATCCCGCTTCATCTGCTCTTTCGCCTGCTGCAGATTCTCCTCGCTCTGACGGCACTCCTCCGTAAAAACGGAAATTTTTGTCTCAAGTTCTTCCTTCCGTTTTTCCAGTCCCGCCAGCGTCTTTTTCTGTTCCTGCTCCAGGCGCTTTCTCTTCTGCTTCAGCAAATCCAGCGCCGCCGCCACATCGAGCTCTCCATCGCTGCTCCCCTGGTAATTTGCCATATAGTTCCGCAGCTCATCCGCAAGCCCTTCCTCGGTTCTGCCTTTTAACTGCCCGATCGAAGCCGTATTATCATACACAATCTCACTGACACCGCCGAGCAGCATGGAAAGATCGCCGTCCACCACGGAGAGCACCTCGCCGTCCGTCAGGCACACCAGCTTTGCATTGGCGTTCTGCCGCCCGAAATTCCGTGTCAGGCGGAACCGTTTGCCGCCGCTTTCAAGCACCATCTCTCCCGCATAGTATGCCGGATTTTCCCATGGCTCATAACGACTGTAGACATCATTTTTTGCCGCCCGCCCCCGGCCGCGTGTCATGCCGAACAGCATGCTGCGGATGAAGGTATGGACGGTCGATTTTCCGCTCTCATTTTCCCCGCTGATGAGCTGAATCCCATCGGAAAATTCCAGTGTGCGGTTCTGCATTTTTCCAAAATTGCGGATTTCCAGTTTTTCTATTTTCATCTTCTATGCCTCCCGCAATCTTTTTTCAGCCGTTCCTGCGTGCCGCCAGCAGCGCCTCGAGACCATAGTCGAGCGCCTTCTGTGACTGCGCATCCGTCTTTGTTTCAAATGCTTCAATATAGGCGCTGATCAGACTAGCGCCATACGTTTTCTTCAGCTGTTCCAGATCGTATGCCGGACGTGTTTTATCCTCCACGGAGATGACTCTGCCGCAGTCCAGCAGCCGTTTCGGAGAAAATTCCAGCTCGGCGGCACGGTGTCCCACAAGTTTCAGGCGGATGATTTTTCGGATCTTCCCATCCTCCCGCAGCGCCAGCTCCTGTTTCAGCTTCGTCTCCAGCGCATACTGTGTCAGATCCTCCGTCACGTTCAACACCAGATCTTCGTACTCATATCTGGCAAACGGCACAAACTGAATCCGCGTGCCGTGCTCGTCCACCGTTCCGCGGATGTAGCCGTGCGGCCCCAACTGCGTCTCATCCGTCGGTTCGAGTGCGCCTGCGTATGCCATTTTGTCGGGAATAAGAATCCCCGGCTTATGAATGTGCCCGCACGCAATATAATCAAACCCAGCCTGCGCCATGCGGCCCGGATTCCACGGCATGTGGCGGGCATCGCCGCCGTGCGCGAGCAGCAGATGATATTTCATTTTTCCCTCCGGCCGCACGCCGTCCAGCCGGTTTTCCAGGATCTCTTTTTTGTCGTAACTGCATCCGTACACCGCCGTCTTCTTCTCCGGAACTTCAACACACTCCGGCTCCGGCGACAGGAGCATTACCACGTTGTCTGCCCAGTCGAAACCGCGGTAAAAGCTCTCCCGCTTCACATAATCGTGGTTTCCGGCAATCAGCACGACGATCGTCTCCGGGATGGAAGCAAAGAGATCATTGACCTCTTTCAGTTCCCGCAGCAGCGGCTGACGCTGGAACAGATCTCCCGCGATCAACAGAAAGTCCGTCTTTTCCCGACCGGCCAGGCGGATGATCCGCCGGAAGCTCTCCCAGATGGCCTCCCCGCGCTCCTCGCTCCAGGGAAATCCCGCATCCGGCTGCATGCCAAGATGCACGTCCGCAATATGAATAAACCGCATAGGCGCATACCCCTTTCTGGATTCATTTTCTCCATTACTACAATACGGACGTCAGGCACACCAAATCCACATTGGATTCCACTGCACCCGGCATCCGTATTTTTTAAGTTTCTATATCACTTTTCGTAATTACAGCTCGCAGTTGTTTACTGTTCTCGGGAACGGGATGACGTCGCGGATATTGCCCATTCCGGTCAGATACATGACGCATCTTTCAAATCCCAGTCCGAATCCTGCATGGTGGGTAGAACCATATTTTCTGAGGTCCAGATAGAATCCGTAATCTTCCTCAGCAAGTCCCAGCTCTTTCATACGGCCAAGCAGTTTCTCGTAGTCGTCCTCACGCTGGCTTCCGCCGATGATCTCTCCGATGCCAGGAACCAGACAGTCCATAGCGGCAACGGTCTTGTTGTCATCGTTCAGCTTCATGTAGAACGCTTTGATCTCCTTCGGATAATCGGTAACGAAAACCGGTCTCTTGAAGATCTGCTCGGTCAAATAACGCTCATGCTCGGTCTGCAGATCGCATCCCCAGTATACTTTGTAATCGAATTTGTCGTTGTTTTTCTCCAGAAGCTCGATAGCCTCGGTGTAGGTTACACGGCCGAACTCAGAATTTACGACATGGTTCAGACGCTCGATCAGTCCCTTGTCCACGAAACTGTTGAAGAACTGCATTTCTTCCGGTGCATGCTCCATAACGTAGCGGATGACATATTTCAGCATTGCCTCAGCAAGCTCCATATCGTCCTCCAGATCAGCGAAAGCGATTTCCGGCTCGATCATCCAGAACTCAGCTGCGTGGCGGGTGGTGTTGGAATTCTCTGCACGGAAAGTCGGTCCGAAGGTGTAGATATTGCGGAATGCCTGTGCAAAGGTCTCGCCGTTTAACTGTCCGCTTACGGTAAGGCTTGTCTTCTTTCCGAAGAAGTCCTGTGTGAAATCAACAGCGCCGTCCTCGGTTTTCGGAATATTGTCAAGATCCATGGTGGTTACCTGGAACATCTCGCCGGCTCCCTCGCAGTCGCTTCCGGTGATCAGCGGGGTATTGACATAAACGAAGTCTCTCTCCTGGAAGAACTGATGGATCGCATAGGCGCAGAGGGAACGAACACGGAAGACTGCCTGGAAGGTGTTGGTTCTCGGACGCAGATGGGAAATGGTACGAAGGTATTCCATGGAGTGGCGTTTTTTCTGCAGCGGGTAATCCGGTGCGGAAACGCCCTCTACGGTAACTTCTGCCGCCTGAATCTCAAACGGCTGTTTTGCCTGCGGGGTAGCAACGAGAGTACCTTTTACGATGATAGCTGCGCCGACATTCATTTTGGAAATCTCAGCGAAGTTTTCCATCTCATCGTGGTATACGATCTGCAGGGTTTCGAAATAGCTTCCGTCGTGCAGAACGATGAAACCAAAGGTTTTGGAATCACGTACGCTGCGCACCCAGCCGCCTACGGTTACTTCTTTGTCCAGGTATGCTTCCCGGTTTTTATAAATCTCTCGGATGGTTGTAAGTTTCATTGTCTTTTTTCTCCCTAAATATTCATAGTGCTTTCTTTATTCTAGCACTTTTTGCGTCATTAGAAAACCCCGCAAATCACTCGATCTTTACTTTTTTAATATAACTGATGAAGACATTGCCGTTCTGTGCGAACAATGCATCGCTGTCATCGTCAGAAAGTGCAGTTGTCTCGCCCGTTGCCGGGTTATACAGCCAGGAATTTCCAAAAATATCGTATCCGGTCAGAAGCAGACTCTCGTTCGCGCCGGTCTTTACAACAACGCCGTAGCCGCTGCTGATCATGTAGAGAATTTCTTCTCTTGTGCAGCCCGTCAGGTTCAGCAGTTCGTAATCATCACCGAGTGACTCCTTCAGCACGTTTTCGTCCAGAGATGCACTCTGGAATCCCGACGGCATCGTTGTCTCGTCGAGGCGCATGCCCTGCTGGCGGTTTCCGCGCTCCCACACATAGGACTGGCTGCTGTTCAGCACAACGCCGACATTCTCATCGGCAAGCTGTACGGCCTCGGCCGGGGAGCTTAAAATGGCGATCAGTTTTCCTTTTCCATATACATAGTAAAGATCTGCGCTGCCCGTGTCGTACGACATCGTAAGATCGGTCCGTAAGGTTGAATAGATATATTTCGGTGTCAGTGTCAGAAGCGACTGTGTTTTGCCGCTCGTCGAGAATTCCAGAAGGAACTGCTGCTCTCTTCTGTCGTCCACCGTTGCCAGGCGGCCCGTCACCAGTTCCTGGCTCTGCTGCTCGCCGTTCATGATGTGATCCTCCGGCGCATCCGCATAGCCGTTTTCCTGGCGTACCACGCGGTCCAGCTCCAGAAGGCCGTCCGAAATCGACACACCTGTCACATAATAGCCGTCCTGGTGATACTCTTTTTTCACGTTTCCGTCGATGCTGACAATCCGCACCGTATGCATAGCGAAAACTTCATTGCCGGAAATATCTTTTAAAATATCGCTGTCGTTTGCCATACCATAGACAAAGTCTTCATTGATAAAGCCAAGTGCCCGGATCTTCTGTCCGTCATCCGCCGCAAAGCGCTGCGTTTCCCCGCTCTCCAGATTCATCACGGTGATGTTCATCGCACTGCTTGCATTGTCCGCATCCATCCACGCGATGCTCTCCTGGCTTTCCGATACTACAAAGCAGTCCTCCGGGATACTTTCCCGGACCACCGTCGTCGTGCCGGTTTCAATATCTACCTTACACAGGTTCTCATTCAGATAGAGATACATCTCTCTCTGCTTGTTGACGTAGGAGAGGCGGTCGAGCTGTTTTTTCAGCATCTCGTAGGAAATATCCGCCGGAACGAAAATCTCCTCGGTTGCCACATTCCGCTCGGCGCGATAATAGTAAACGGCTGCTCCCACTTCACCCTCGTGGTTTCCGCGGTTCATATAGCCATAAACAACAAACGTCACATCGCCCGCATCATCCACACGTACAATGTTGACATCATGCTCTCCGTGCTGTTCCCGGTCATCCATGCTGCCGTTCTCACGGAAGCTGAAAACGCGGATCGTCTTGTTGGCGCTGCGGTTGTAGCACCAGAGATCACCGTTTACTACAAATGCGACAATATCACCTGCCGTATTCGTCACATACTTGGTATCCTCGCCGGTCACACCGAGGTTAATGCCGGATTTCGTCAGAACACCAAGCTCCGGATCAAAGATCTGCTGTGCGCTCCGCTCGAAGTCCAGCAGAATAATCTCTCCGTCGGACTCTCGCATCCGGTAGAACTCGCTTACGGTATAATACTCCGTCTGTCCGTTCTCATCCTGCGCACTGATCATGTACTCCTGTTTGATGCTGGTCGTCGTCTCATTCGCTTCTTTGATCTGCTGCACCGGCTGCTGTACGATCGTCGGTGCGAGGCTTCCCCAGGAAATCTGGTCGAGGCTGGAATGAATGTTGACATTGAGGAACGAAGAATTATCCCCCGTCTCATCCGGCTCAAGCTGCGGAACGAGCGCTTCCGCCTGCGTTTTATCCAGGCATGTCTGCGCAAACATCTGCGTGTAGGCCAGATAATCGCCGACCTCCACGCCGTTGCGCTGTACAATGCGGGTGTAATACCAGGCAGACTGGCCGTTTCCGTAGGCAACCTCGAGCTTCAGCGTATATTCCTGATTCATCAGAATCGCGGTCTCTAACTGGAAGTCTGCTTTCAGATAGCTTCCGTCCTCGTCAAACGATTTCAGCACCGAGTTTTCAATCAGCGCTCCGCCGTCTGTGCTTTCCACCGTATAGGTCACGTTTATAATTTTCTGTCCCTTCGCATCAATTTCAAGCGTAAGCGAACGGTCCATCGGCAGCGGTGTCAGGTTTTCTCTTGTCGTTACGCCGTTCATCTCCTGGCGGTATCCGTACATGCGGTTCACTGTCGTGTCCGCGGTCTTCATGTACAGCACCGGAAGACTCGCTGCGTCCAGATCGGTCGCATTCTCCGTCGTCTCGTGGCTCATCAGGTGTGTGAACACACCGACTGATGCGGCAAAAACAAGAAAAAGGATCAGAATCCTTGCTGCTCTTTTATTCATCACGGCTCCTCCTTTTCTGTGAGGAGGTCTGCCAGTGTCGGCTTCACATGGTACGCTTCCATGCACACTTTCAGTTCTTCCGGCAGTTTTTTCGAGCCTTCCTGGCGTTTTACCGCGCGGATCAGAAGGTTCTTCGGCGTGTGCTCCATGTCGATGAATTCGAGAATCTGTGTCTCATAGCCTGCATTCTCCAGAAGCTTTGCCCGGATTCCGTCGGTCAGAAGCGCCGCCATGCGCTCTTTTAAGATGCCGTAATCCATGATCGGATACAGTTCTTTGTTTGCAATCTGGCGGTTCAGCTCATGCTGGCAGCACGGAACGGAAAGAATAACTTTTGCATTCCATTTGACGGCCTTTTCCAGCGCATAGTCAGTCGCCGTGTCGCACGCGTGCAGCGTCACCACCATATCGACCTCGTCGCGGCCGGTATAAGAAGCGATGTCACCCTGATAGAAATGCAGCTTTTCATAGCCGTATTTCTCCGCCAGTCCGTTGCAGATTGCGATGACATCCTCTTTCAAGTCAAGTCCGATGATATTGACATCCAGTTTTTTCAGTTCGCGGAAGTAATAATACATCGCAAACGTCAGATACGATTTTCCGCAGCCGAAACCGAGAATCGTGATCTCGCGGTCCGATGGGAGCTGCGGCAGGATATCTTCGATGAACTCCAGAAAGCGGTTGATCTGGCGGAACTTGTCGTAGCGGGTCCGCACGATTTTGCCTTCTTTTGTCATAACACCGAGATCCTGTAAAAAAGGAACCGGGATTCCTTCTTCCAGAATATACCGTTTCTTCCGGTTGTGCGCCAGATTGACGGGTTTGCCGGTTCCTTTCATATGCGGTTTCTTTTTGATCGTCATCGTTCCCTTTTTGCTGACCAGAACGGATGCTGTGCAGGTGTCGGATTCGAGCTGCATCTGCTTGAAGGTTCCGTTCATCCAGTCGCTGATCCGGGTGATCACATCGTCTTTTGTCATATTTTTATGAAACTCCTTCGTGCCGACGGTCTCCTGGCACTGAAAGAGCAGTTTTCCTTTTATTTCAACCGGGCGTATTCTCACTTTGGACACTTCACTGTCCCCTCTTGGACCGCTGATCGTGATACGGTACAGCCCTTCCCGGATTTCATCCTGTAATAATTTCTGTAATTCCATTTATACTCTCCAAACTTCCTGAATCGTTTGTAAACATGTGTAATAAAGCCCCTTACAACCCCGCTAATATTGTAATCTGTTTTCCGCAAAACCACAACAAAAAAATTATTAAAAATGTGTTACCCTCTTATTACTTTATGGCGCGGTTTAAAGCCACAGATTGTAATAATGTTTCCTCCTGCTCCGCCTCCGGAACATTTCATTATAAAAAAGAACGCCGATTAAATCGAGCAGTTCCTCTTCTGCCGTTTTCTCATCCTTCCCGCCGTTTTCCCTGCTGTACTGACGTGCGATATTCCGGCAGGTGTGCTCCATCATGAGCCGGTCCGGGAATTCGTCGTACATCATGCTGCCGCGGTAATCCATGCGGTCACACTCTGCCTCCACCAGCCTCTGCAGATCAGATGCCGTCCGGGAATAATACGACTGCATCCGCTGCCGTTCCCGCGCTTCCTGCTGCTCCTCCATACTTCTTCCCCATAAGGGCTGTGCCGCAAAAAACGGCTCCGGCCGCTCCATCGGATTTCCCTGATAGGAATTTCTTCTATTTTCATACACTCTATCCTGATTCATGCCTGTTTTATTTCCTTTTTGCTCTTCCTTATACCATATGCACACCGCCGCCATTCTGCCGTTTTCCAGATCTCAAACACAATTTCACTTGCCAAAACCGCCGTTCCGTACTAAAATACAACCTGTATCTATTTTTCCGATACATCATATAGGAGTGAATATCATGAATCTGAATATGCAAGCTTTTAACATCAACACGCTGCTTGGCGGTCTCGATAAAGTCCGGGACGTCATGGGTGTTTACCAGCAGCAGCTTCTTCTGATTGTGATTGTTTTTGCCCTGCTGAACTGTTTCTTCGGCTATGCGCTCCGCAAACTCTGGAGCGTCATTCCCGGATTTTTTCTCGGCGCGGCCGCTGGTTATGCAGCGGGTACCTACACGAATCAGACCACGACGATCACCCTGGCGCTTGCCGTCGGCACCGGTCTTCTGACCGCAATCATTGCCTTCGTCCTCTACCGGATCGGACTTTTTCTTCTGATCTGCGGGCTCGTCGGCTTTTGCCTCTGGCATCTCGTTAATCCAAACGATATCACAGGTTATGGACTCGTCGCCCTCGTTGCTTTCGTGATCGGCCTGATCTGCGTTCCGTTCGAACGCATTTCCGTAATCCTGGTCACCTCCATCTGCGGCGCCCTCACGACGATCCGCATGGCATATTTCTTCAAGGACCTCGATCTGAACATGATGTTCTGGATTGTCTCTGCCATTCTCGCCGCAGCAGGCATGCTCTTCCAGTTTAAACCGTGGAAAGAGGCGGACTACTGGGAGGATGACGACGAAGAAGAACGCGAACACCGTGCAAAAGTTCGCGCCAGACGGAAGCGCAGATCCGGTTTCGATCCTCTTCCATCCAGAAAGAAGAAAAAGAAACGCCGCGGCTCCTCTTCCTCTTCTTCCGGCAACGCAAGAGATCCGTACCGCAGCTATCAGAAACCGTCGAACCGTACCCGTGTTTCGCAGAACACCATGTACGATTTCCGTTTTGTTCCGGAAGAACCTGACGATGACGACGATGAGAAAGATCTTCCAAAAATCATCCGCCGCCGGCCATCCGCAAAACCGGCCGCTCCGGAGGAGTTTGACGAAGAAGAAACATCCCCAAAAGCTTCCATGGGCGACACGAAGCCGTATACCTCTCCTTCCAAACCGCAGATCACCGAGGACGGCATCCCGGATGTCGATCTCTCCGCGATCCGGCAGCAGATTTCCGAAGAGGTACAGAGAATTTACGAAGACGATCAGAACTCGTAATCCGCACTGCAGCGCAGAAAACCCGGCAGGCAAAGGAACATTCCCTTGTCTGCCGGGTTCATTTTTTATCCTGATTTTCAGTTATAAAGATACTTCTGATTTGTCTCCAGATCGATCGTGTCTTTGTCGAGCCACTGATATCCCGTATCGATCTTCTGATCTACCGGAAGTCCCTGAATCGCGCGGACGGCCGCCACGATTGCCGCATAGCCAAGACCGTGCGGATTCTGCGTTACAGTACCGTACTCGCGTCCCTCCTGGATCGCTTTCTGCTGTTTTTCACCGGAATCAAAACCGACAATCTGAATCTGCTCAGTATTTTCCATATCTGCCAGCGCATCCAGCGTCTGGTCTGCCATGTCTTCGTTCGTACAGAAGATGCCCTTCAGAGCCGGGTAGGTTTCAAGTGTATTTTTCAGCATGTCCGCGATGGATTCTTCTCCATCTCCGTAATTCACCTGAACCACTTTCACATCGGTATATTTTTCTTCGATCTCTTTTTTAAATGCTTCCACGCGCTCTACGCTGCTCTCGGTGTTGTACTGATGTGCAACAATCGCAACCTCTCCGCTGTTGCCGATGGCCTCACAGAGATGATCTGCCGCAAGCTTTGCTGCCGCTGCGTGATCAGTCGCACATGTCGAGGTGATCAGATCACTCTCGATACCGGAATCCGCGATGATGACTGGAATCTGGCTGTCGGAAGCCTCTTCCATCTGTGCCTGTCCCGACTGCTGGTCAATGATACCAAGGATCAGCGCGTCCGGATTTTCCGAAATGACAGAGTCGATGATATTGATCTGAGAGTTGGTGTCACTTTCATTTTCCGGGCCTTCAAATGTCATATAAACTTTGTCGTTTCCGGTGTAGCCAAGCGAGGCGTTCAGATCGTCAAGTGCCTGCTGCGCACCGGCTTTTACGGCTTTCCAAAAACCGGCACTTAAGTCTTTTGCAACCACGGCGATGTAAGAGCCTTTTTCAACGTTAAGTCCATCCACGGTGTCGTACAATGCTTCCATGCCGTCTTTGTGCGGAACGGTGATTTCTATTCGTTTTTTGTCTGCTTCTTTTCCTTCATCTCCAGAGCTTTCAGAAGATGTGGATGCACTGGCTGACTCTGCTGTAGAATCTGCGCTGGACGATGAGGCCTCCGGGCTTTCTTCTGCCGCCGGAGTTTCTGTCACTTCCTGAGACGACGATGCTGCGGTGCTCTTGTCTGTCACTGCTTCTTTTCCGCATCCAGCTGCCGAGCACAGCAGGATTCCGGAAAGCAGTACTGCAATCATTCTGCGTTTCATAATTCTCCCTTTCTGCTTTGCCTGATGAATCATTTTCCATTACTTTTTACAGTTTTGTTACATAACCTTTCTCTATTATACACAAACCGTAAAAATAGTCCAGTCCTGTTTTCTTATGATTTTCTGAACTTTTTTGCAATTTCACATAGTTCTGAATAGTTACACAAAGCTGTGGAAGATTTCACCTTCTGGTTTTACGGTAAACGAAAGCCGTTTGCCTGTCCGCGGATGCTTCAGCTCGAGATGATGCGCGCACAGCGCCAGAGATCCTTTCTCCTTCGCCCCATATTTTGCATCACCCGCCAGCGGATATCCCGCATGGGAAAACTGGACGCGGATCTGGTGGTGGCGGCCCGTTCCGAGGTGGATCTGCACCAGGGTTCGGTTCTCCTGTGTCCTTATCACTTCATATTCCAGCACCGCTTTTTTCGCTCCGGCGGTGCCTGGCTGTACGACGCGGGATGTGTTGCTCCGTCCGTCTTTTACAAGGAAATCCTCAAACTTCTGCACGCCCTGTTTTTCGATTTTTCCCTCACAGACGGCGAGATACTCTTTCTTCATCGTCCCGTCCTTCACCTGCCGTCCCAGTTTTCCTGCGGCGTCTTTGTTTTTCGCAAACACCAGCACGCCCTCAACCGGCTGATCGAGCCGGTGAACGACCGCCAGATATGGAATCTGAGTCCGCGCCTGACCCGGTGTTTCCGCCCTTGTCTGCTTCGCCAAATAATTCAGCAGCGCATGCTCCAGATCCATCTGTCCCATCCGCGCATTCTGCACTGCCATACCCGCGTGCTTGTGAACAACAAGAATATCGTTATCTTCCATTAAAATATCTTCTCTGCAAAATCCAGCCACTTTCTTCTCCTGTTCTGACTTCTTATTTTCGATACACGGATTTCTCCGCTGTTATGCTTTAAGAAGTATGCACCATTTCCGCCGCATCTGTCAAGAAAAACATGCCCGGCGGACGAATTACACAACACAGAAAGCGATCGCCATACCAATCATTTTTTCTGATACAGCGACCGCTTTTTCTTTATTTTCCATATTCAATTTTTTCTCTACTTTCAAGGATTTTCACTGGTTTTCTTTCTTTACCGATCTGTGATCTTTGTTTTCGCTTTCGTTTGATATTTCAAAGATCGTTTCTCTTCCATTTCCCTGTTGTAGATTTTCTTTTTTTCGGGAAGATGTTCTTTTTCAGAGGCTTTTCCTTTGCGGTTAAGATTTCCACTCCGAAAATCTTTTCCTTAGGATT
>ENA-USYV01001346-USYV01001346.1-human-gut-metagenome-genome-assembly--contig:-NODE-1346-length-24168-cov-7.231995_pt1 | contig 24168 bp, 26 predicted proteins | sample MGYA00250066_ERZ773514 | MGnify/ENA primary metagenome ERZ773514 (study PRJEB29103, sample SAMN06112049) | human gut metagenome | biome: human gut; feature: ankylosing spondylitis patient; material... | reverse complement strand
TTTACTGGAGGTAAATCGAGGAATTTGCATGCCGCAGATGGCGGAAAAGACATCGTCAGACGCGCCGCCGAATTGTGCGGTGGTGCCCTAATCCGCCTTCCCCTGCCCCTCTGCTTTTGTCGGCGGAGGGGCGTTTTTTGTGCTTCCGCGAAATTCGAGATTGACAACTTCCCCCGACGGTGGTAAACTGGAAAAAACGGAAGTTTTCCGCCCATTTTCGTCGTTTGTTAGGAGGATTGCTATGAGTCCCATTGCCGCCCGGAAAAAGACCATCATCTGGATGATTGCCGCCATCGTGCTGGCAGTTTCCTCCATCGCACTTGGCGCCGGTCTCATCGTCAGCCACAATTCGCTGACGGACACCCGGAATCAGCTGACGGACACGCAGAGCGCGCTGTCCTCCACCCAATCCTCCTTAACGGACACCGAAAACAGCCTGTCCGCCGCGAAGGACACCCTCGCGTCCACCGAAGCGACCCTCGCGGACACGCAGACCACGCTGGACACGACCGCCGCCGCCTTGACGGATACCCAGACCACCCTTGCGTCCACCGAAGCCACCCTCGCCGAAACGCAGGGCACGCTTGCTGAGCGCGAAACTGAACTGTCCGCGACAAAGGACACCCTCGCATCCACCGAAGCCACCCTCGCCGAAACGCAGGGCGCACTTGCTGACCGTGAAAACGAGCTGTCCGCCACAAAGGACACCCTCGCGTCCACCGAAGCCACCCTCGCCGAAACGCAGGGCGCACTTGCTGACCGTGAAAACGAGCTGTCCGCGACAAAGGACACCCTCGCGTCCACCGAAGCCACCCTCGCCGAAACGCAGGGCACGCTTGCTGACCGCGAAACCGAGCTGTCCGCCACAAAGGACACCCTCGCGTCCACCGAAGCCACCCTCGCCGAAACGCAGGGTACGCTTGCTGACCGCGAAACCGAGCTGTCCGCCACAAAGGACACCCTCGCGTCCACCGAAGCCACCCTCGCAGAAACGCAGACTGCCTTGAACAGCCGCGACACCACGCTGGCATCCACGAAGGACACGCTGATGATCACCCAGACCAAACTGGCAGCAGTGAAGGACACGCTGTCCACCACGCAGAACGAACTGGAGACCTTGAAGGCATCCCTGCCGGCGAAGGAATATGAACTGGAGAACACGAAGGAAGCGCTCGCCGCGACGGAAGCCGAGCTGGCGGTGACGCAGAACACGCTGACTGCCGCGCAGACGGAGCTGTCCGACACAAAAACCAGCCTGTCCGCCACTGAAACCGAGCTGACCGCGACGAAGGGCACCCTTGCCGCCGCCACGACGGAATTGTCCGACACCAAGACGGCGCTGACCGCCACCGAAGCCGAGCTCACGACGACGAAAGACACCCTGACCGCAAAGGAAGCCGAACTCACCGCGACGAAGGACACCCTGAGTGCGAAGGAAACCGAACTCACCGCGACGAAAGACACCCTGACCGCAAAGGAAGCCGAACTCACGACGACGAAGGACACCCTGACCGCGAAGGAAGCCGAACTCGCCGCGACGAAGGACAGCCTGACCACCGCGGAAAACGAACTTGCCGCGACGAAGGACAGCCTGACCACCGCCACGACGGAGCTGGAAGCCACAAAGGCAACCCTTGCCGCGACAGAGGCGGAATTGACGACGACGCAGGAAACCCTCGCCGACGCGCAGGCAATTCTGGCGGCATCGAACGAATCGCTGAGCTTCGCGAAGCTGAACCCAGCGACGCGCGGCACTGACCCCGGCATCGCGCCCTCCCCGATGGCAAGCGCGGTTCGCGACCCGTCGGAAGCCGTCGCGTTCCTGCTTGTGACGGTCGGCACGAAGACGTACGAGCCGATTCCGCTGCTGGAGGACGGGTACTACCGGCTGATTCACGGCGTGTGCGTGAACATCATCCACGTCACGGAGACGAGCATCGAGATGACCGACGCCAGCTGCGCCGACCACGACTGCATCGCGCAGGGCATCGTGACGCTGGAGAACAAGGACACGCGTGAAGGCGGCGGCTACATCATCTGCCAGCAGAACTATGTGACGCTGCGGCTCTGCACCCGCGCGGAGCTGGAAGCGGAAGGCATTGTGCTGCAATAATCGAGGATTTGACCGGGGGCGGCGCAGGCTGCCTCCGGTTTTTTGCATAATCAGAAATATCCCCAAGGAGGAAAACGCCCATGCTGACGTATCATCCGATCACCGAAGCCGAGAAGGAAGCCATCTGCGCGTGGCAGTACCCCGGCGAATACGCGATGTACAACAATCCGCCGTATGCCGAGCAGAAGAAGCACGGATACGGTTTTGCGAATCCGGCAAACAATTTCTATTCCTTTTATGATGGCGAAACGCTGGTGGGCTTCGTGAACCTGTCCGATGAGGGCGACGAGGTGTTTTTCGGCATCGGGGCGCATCCCGACCACTGCGGACAGGGGTACGGCACGCAGATGACGGCGCTGGCGTGCGGCTTGTCGCAGCGGCTGTATCCGGGCAAGCCGATGTATCTGGAAGTGCGGACGTGGAACACGCGCGCCGTTCGCTGCTACGAGAAGGCAGGATTCCGGGTGGTGGGCGAGCCGGTGAAGCGGGTGACGCTCAGCGGAGAAGGGACGTTTTACCATATGGTGCGTCAGGCCCAGGGATCATTCCGCGCAAGATGTTGATTTGCCAAGCGGCATCCGCTGCGAATTTGACATTCGCCGCCTTTCGGGGCGGCTTTTTGAACGCCGCCTGAAATCTCTATGAATACGTAAAATTCAGTTGAAAACAAGCGCAAAGTGTGGTAAAGTAGGTATGTATGCGATTTTTCCCCGCACAGGCGGAATTCTGCTGCATTGCGGCACGCTCGGAGGAAACGAACCATCATGACGATTATGAATGTCTTATCCCTGTTCGGCGGACTGGGGCTGTTCCTGTTCGGGATGCAGCTGATGGGCGAAGCGCTGGAAAAAGCGGCGGGTACACGGCTGAAAAAGCTGCTGGGCATGGTCACGGGCAACCGCTTCCTCGCCATGCTCGCGGGCATCACCATCACGGCGGTGGTGCAGTCCTCCTCCGCGACGACGGTCATGGTCGTAGGCTTTGTCAACGCGGGGCTGATGTCCCTGACACAGGCGGTCGGCGTGATTATGGGCGCAAACATCGGCACAACGGTCACGTCGCTGCTGCTGTCTGTGCAGATTGATTTCGCCGCCATCTTCACGTTTCTGGGGCTGATTCTCTCGAATCTTCCCGACAAGTACAGAACCGCCAAGCAGTTCGGCACCATCACGATGGGCTTGGGCATCCTGTTCATCGGCATGAACACCATGTCCGGCGCGATGGAGCCGCTGCGGACGTGGGAGGGCTTCCAGAAGGCGATGGCGTCCATCAACAACCCGATTCTGGGCGTGCTGATTGGCGCGGGCATCACCGCCGTCCTGCAATCCTCCGCCGCCAGCATCGGCATCCTGCAAACGCTCGTCGCGCAGGGGCTGATTGGGCTGGACAGCGCCATCTTCATCCTCTTCGGGCAGAATATCGGCACCTGCGTCACGGCGCTGCTGGCGTGCGCGGGCACAAACTCCACCGCCAAGCGCGCGGCGACGGTGCACCTGCTCTTCAACGTCATCGGCACGGTGATTTTCGTCATCATCGCCTGCTGCCTGCCGCTGGCAAGCTGGGTCGAGATGCTCTCCCCCGGCAACCTCAAGCTGCAAATCGCCATTGTCCACATTCTCTTCAACGTCACGACGACGGCGCTGCTGCTGCCCGCCGCAAGCTGGCTGGAGAAGCTGGCGTGCCTGCTGATCAAGGACGACGGCTCGACCGCCGAGGAAATGAAGCTGCTCTACTTTGACGCGCGTATGCTCAAAACGCCGCCGATTGCCGTGGCGCAGCTGTTCAACGAAGTGCAGCGCATGGGCGGCATCGCGATGGGCAACTTCCAGCGGGCGATGGAGTGCTTCAACGAGTGGGACGCGAAGAAGTCCGAAGAGCTGGCACGGAACGAGGACGTGCTGGACTACCTGAACCGCGAAATCACCGATTCGCTGGTGGAAGTGAAGGGGCTTGACCTGTCCGAGAAGGACACGAAGCTGGTCGGCTCGCTCTTCCACGTCGTCAACGACATGGAGCGCATTGGCGACCACAGCCAGAACATCCTCGAATCCGCGCAGCTGAAGAATCAGGACGAGGTGAAATTCTCGCCCAAGGCGGTACAGGAGCTGGAAAGCCTGTCGAACCTTGTGCGCGCACAGGTGCAGCGCTCGCTGGACATGTTCAAGGCGCAGGTGACGGACGACACGCTGCTGGGCGAAGTGGAGGGCGTGGAGGACGAAATCGACACGACGACCGAAGCCCTCCGCAGCCACCACATGGATCGCTTGAAGAACCACAAGTGTTCCGCGAAGAACGGCATGATTTATCTGGACATGCTGACGAACCTCGAACGTATTGGCGACCACGCGGAGAATATCGCCACGTCCGCGAAATCCGCAACGGGGATTTGAGTTATCCACATTGCTTCCACATAAAAACCTCGCGACAGATGATGCCGCGAGGTTTTTTGGTTCTATTGATTATTCGCCGATTTCCGCGTAAATCATTTCCACATGATTCTGGCATTCCTTCGCGAACGTCGCCGCATCAAACGCGCCGTTCAGATAGCGCTGCACCAACACCTGAAGCGCGTCATCATACGTCAGCGGCGAACCCTCGGACACATACAGCGATTTCGCCATCTCCTGATAGTAGGCAATATCCTCCGCCGAAGAGAAATAACGCCACTGCTCCATGTTTGCGTACTGATCCTGCAAGTCGCGCAGGGTGTCCTCGTCCGCGCGCTCTTTATCTGCTTTCTGTTCCAGCAGTGCGATTTTTTCCGCAAGTTCATCCAGCTGCGCCACCATCGACGGATTTTCAATCGGCTCGGTCAGGTTGTCATAGATAAAGTAACTTCCATCTGTCAGATGTGTCGCGCAGTATTCCAAAAACTGAATCGCGGCTTCCTGATTCTTGCCGTAGGGGTTCACCACAGCAATGGTCACATACGTTTCAACCGCGCTGTTCTGCTCCGGGAAAATGCGCGGCACGAATTGAATCATCTGCGACGGGGCGGACGAAGCACCCGGAATCATGAAAATATTTTCAAATGCCATGCGCGGCTCTTCTTCCGCGGGCAGTTCGTCCTTGATGCGCTGGACGTAATGCAGAAACGTTTCGTCCGTAAAGTCCAGCCTGCGTCCCTCCTGCAGGGAGGTCATGATGTAATACTTCATGAACAAGTCCATCATGCCCGACTGGGTGTATTCCTGCATCAGAAGCCCTGTCTCTTCCGGCAGAAGCCCTTCTTCCAGAATTTCGTTGCACACATCCAGCAGTTCGTCGAAGGTTTCGGGCGACTTCATTCCCCATTCGTCCAGATATTCCGTCAAGACCATCATGCCCATCGGGGAAGCATCTATTATCCAGCCCATCAGCGTATCGTCATCCGTGCAGACGGGGCGCAGAGCGGGATAGACATGCTGGAAAGCGTCCTGCAAAATCGCGCTGCCGGTTAGCGGCGCGTAGTATTTCATGTTTTTGAGGGTATATAAGCCGTCGTAAGCAGTGAAAACAAACAAATCAATGTCGGGATTCTTGATAACGTAGGCGGTCGAAATCGTGTCCATGATGTCTACGGACTTTTCGCAGGTGATGCTGATGCCGCTTTCCTGTTCAAACTGCTCCATGCGTTCCATCAAGGCATAATACTGATTGGTGGCAATGTTCAGTTCTGCATTTTCCGCGTAGGCGGCAAAAGCGCACAGGGTCAGAGCGGCGCAGAGCATCAGCGACAGAAACTTTTTCATTGGCTTCTCCTTCTTTAAATCGTTAAGACTGTAAGTAAAACTCAATAGGCGGAAGTATCCCGCAAAGGACACTTCCGCTCATTTAATTTATCACGTTACGGCGCAAAAACAGCTACAAGTGTACTTTGTGCATTTGTTGGCACAGAACTATTTGTTCTGGCTCGAGCCGAATAACTGACATTTGCCTTTACATAGCCAGCTTTTCTGCTTTCCTGCATATAGTAAATTGTCTTAACGCCCGCGCTATTAGGATAATATGCAGGCGACACCTGCCTATCATTGGAATTGTTTGTGACCCAGAAAACGAAATACCCTGCACCCGATGTGGAGAACTCCGTAATTTCCAGATACGGCTCATCCGATTCATCACTCTTAATGCCGGTTCCCACAGTGAACGTTTTCTTTGGACCAGTAACCGTTACCGCCATCGCCGACGTAGCAAACAAGCAAGTCAAAACCAACGCAAGCAGTAATGCCGTCATTTTCTTCATACGTTTTCCTCCTATTTTGATTGTGCTCGGCTATTGCTTCTGAATCATCCAGCCGCCCCATTGGACTCGCCTCCTTTGCTTATAGGTCGCTTTTCCTCCATTGAGGACATCTTTAATATATCACATGTTTTTTATTTTGTCAACACCCATTACAAAAATTTTTTTCTTTCTTGATATATTCCCCCACCACCTCCACCAGCCCATCCGCCTCCTTCGGCGCGTACCTCGGCGAAATTGCGAGCGTCACGAAGTCATACGCCCCCGCCGCGCGGAAATCGCGGTAGTCGTCGTACACGCGGAAGGGCACGGTCGGCTCTGCGCCGTTTTTCGCCGCGAACATCTGCGCCGTGAGCGAATTGAGATGGATGTTGCCATCCGCATCAAGCAGCACCGACGGAATATCCGGGCGCGAACGCGGATTGCGCACGTTATCCAGCGACGAAATCCGCCGCATCGCCAGCGCGAAAAGCAGATAATTCGCCTCATCGAGCTTCTTCTGGGCATAGAAGGCGGTGTAGTCCAGCCGCTTTTGGACGGGCATGGACAGGACGTTGAACAGCACGAAGTTCGGGCCGGGATAGCCGATGCCGAGGTCGCTGTGCGCGTCAACGTGGGTGACGTCGAAGGGGGCGGTCAGGCGTCCGGCGGCGATTTGCTCCTCCCAGAAGCGGAGCGCGCCGTCGTGCGTCTCGAAGATTTTGCCGGGCGTGGGATGTTTTTTTGACAATCCACACTGGTTTTCCAGGAACGCGCGGACGGCGGATGCTTCCCACGGCTCATGTCCGGGGAGGGACGGGCGGTGTCCTAATTCGGCAAGAGGACAGCAGTCGGCGAGGAAAAAGTCGAGGTCAATGTCGAGAACGCGCATGGTAATGCTTCTTTCTGCTGAAATCAGCGGGATTTCGGTTCTATTATACCCCATTCCCCCTCACGGCGCAAGGTCGATGATGCTGTTGTCGCTGCCGCCCTCGGCGAAGGAATCCGGCACTTGCCCGACGATGATGCTTTCCGCCATCGCCATCTGCGTGCTGGCCTGCACGTTTTTCGCGCCGGTCGGAATGACGATTTGCACGTTCGCAGTCAGGACGAGGGAAATGCGGTGGCGTGTCTGGTTGATGCCGGCGGTGGTGAAATCGGTGCTGAACGCCGCCTGCACCGAGCCGACAGGCAGAATCTGCACGGCGATGCCCGGCCCCGCGCCCGCCAGCAGCGTCAGCCCGACGGCACTGCCCAGCGGCACGACGACGGTTTTCTGCCCCATGGCGGTCAATCGCTCCTGCGCAAGCAGGGACGCCTGCGCCGCCAGACGGTTCATCTCCGGCGTATTCGCCTGAATCAGGCGCACTTGCCCTTGATCGTCCTTCTCGACGGTCATCAGGTCGGCGTAATGCACGCCGAGTCCGAGCATCTCAGACGCTGCCTCGTTGAGCGCCTGAATCGCCAGCGACCGCGCCGTCGCCTGCGAGAGCGTCAGCACGACGTCGGTCACGTTGCGCTCGACGCGGAGAATCAGCAGCGTCAGCAGCACAGGCAGCAGCCACAGTGCGCGTTTCCACCGCCGCCGGGGAGATTTTCGGCGCTTTGCAGGAATTTTCGCTTCTGATTCGTTGTTTGTCTGGGGCATGGTGCATCCTCCTTTCGTTGACCTGCCGTTGCAGGATGAGCGAATATGTGCTATAATATAGGATGCAATTTTGTTTGCTCTGCGGATTATGCTATTTTCGGATGAAAATGCGCCACGATAGCGCGGGTGAATCCGGAAATAGCACATTCCTTCATATTCCGCCGGGGCGCGCATTATGCCGCTTACGGCGCAAAGGGGCTGAAGCAGTGAAGAAACGCAGCAATTTCCCGGACTTTGTGCCGGAAAACGACGATTTTGCCTATCAGGACGGTCATCCCGACGACCCGCAGGGCGATGAGCCTGACGAGTACGACCCGAACTGGGCGGACGACGACGACCCCGTGGAAGTTGCGGGGCAGGCGGACATGTTCGCGCACGAGGACTTCTGGAACGCTTCGGCGGATGATAGCGAAGCGCTGCCGGAGGAGGAAAAGGTCTACAAGCACTCCATTTTCAAGCCGGAGATGAAGAAGCCGAACTTCGTGCTGTCGATTGCCGTCAACGTCATCCGCATTTTCGCGGTGCTGGTGCTGGTGGCAGGGCTGGCGGCAGTCGGCGCGGTGGTCGGCATTGCGAAAGGGTACATGGAAACTGCCCCGACGCTTGACCTCGCCGCGATTGACGATCAGGCGCAGACCTCCTTCATCTACGACGCCAACGGCAACCTCATCACCGAATACAAAGGCTCGGAGAACCGCGTCATCGTGTCGATTCAGGCCATGCCAACATACCTCCAGCACGCTTTTATCGCCGTGGAGGATGCGCGCTTCTACACGCACAACGGCGTGGACATCAAGCGCATTGTCGGCGCGTTCGTGTCGAACCTGTCCTCCTCCTCCACGCAGGGCGGCTCGACCATCACCCAACAGCTGATTAAGAACACACTCCTTTCCTCCGAGCAGAGCTACAAGCGCAAAATTCAGGAAGCATACCTCGCCATGCAGCTGGAAACGCGCTACACAAAGGATCAGATTCTCGAAAGCTACCTGAACACCATCTACCTCGGCGAAAACTACTACGGCGTGTACACCGCCGCGCAGGGGTATTTCGGCAAATCGCTGGGTGAACTGACGCTCCGCGAATGCGCGATGCTGGCGGGCACATGCAACTCGCCCTACTACTACAATCCGCGCCGGAATTTCTACACGCGGCAGAAGGAAGGCGTGGATTACCCCGCCATCACCAACGACCGCACCAACTACGTCCTGCGCTGCATGTACGAAAACCAGTACATCACCTACGAGCAGTATCAGGAGGCGCTTGACCCGGCGACCGCGCATGTGCTGGAGAAAGACCCGAACACATCCACCGGCATGTACGCCTACGCGCACTACGTCGAATACGCGGTGGATGAGGTCATCGACATTCTGCTGCAGCTGAACAACCTTGAGGACACCTCCGCCAACCGCAACGCCATGGAAAACAAGCTGCGCACCGGCGGCTACCACGTCCAGCTCGCCATCGACACCTCCATTCAGTCCACCGTCGAGGATACGCTGGAAAACTGGACGAACTACCCTTCCCTGCGCGACCCGGCAGACAAGGTCTACCGCACGCGCAATTCCGACGGCACATACGACGAAACGGTTGAGCCGCAGGCCGCCGCCGTCGTTGTGGACTACCACACGGGCGAAATCAAAGCCATTGTCGGCAGCCGCACGCGCCCGACGGCGATGAAAACCTTCAACCGCGCGGTGGATATGACCATGCCCGTCGGCTCGTCCATCAAGCCGATTGCCGTGTATGCCCCCGCGATTGAGCTTGGCGCATCCCCCGCGAGCATCGTGATGAACATGCCGCTGCCGATTTCCGGCTGGCGCGGGTCAAACGGGCAGGATTCGTGGCCGCGCAACTACGGCGGCAGCTCCTACGCCGGCCCGGAGACGCTGCGCAAGGCGCTCGTCAACAGCCACAACACCGCCGCCGCGCAGGCGCTGATGACCCTTGTGGGCGTGGACAATTCCGTTGCCTTCCTGCACGCGATGGGCATTGACGATGCGCACATTGACGCAACGCCGTTCGGTTTGTCCCTCGGCTCCAGCGGCATCACGCCCATGCAGATGGCGGTTGCCTTCGGCGTGCTGGCGAACGGCGGCGTGTATCAGCAGCCCATCTCCGTCCTCGGCATTTCCGACAGCACGGGCAAGGTCATCTGGGACGGCCACCAGCAGCAGGAGCGTCACCGCGTGTTCAGCGAATCCACGGCGTACATGGTCGTGGACATGCTCAAGCAGGCGGTTTCCTCCGGCACGGGCACAAACGCGAAAATCAAGGGGCAGACCGTCGCGGGCAAAACCGGCACGAACTCCGACCAGAAGGGCGTTTTCTTCGCCGGCATGACGGGCTACTACTCCTCCGCCCTGTGGGTTGGGCACGACAACTACAAGGCGCTGTCGTCGAAATCCACCGGTTCCCGCTCCGCCGCCCCGCTGTGGCAGAGCTACATGAGCAAGATTCATCAGGGGCTGTCCAACCGCGACATTCTGGAGGGCAGCGCCAGCGACTACGGCTTGGTGAAGGTGACGACATGCGCGGTATCGGGGCAGCTTGCCACCGACGCTTGCCGAAGCGACGCGATGGGCTACGGGGTCGTGACGGACTACTGGAAAGCCGGCACAGAACCGACGGTTTCCTGCCAGATGCACACGACGCAGACGATTTGCTCCGTCAGCGGCTTGCTCGCCTCCCCCTACTGCCCGGACACGGTCACACGCGGCGTGCTGACGATTCCGTCGGGACACCCGCTGGCGTCCTTCATCGGCACGGAATATGAGGATGTGCTGATTGAGTACCTCGGCAGCTACGCGGTCTTGGGCGCAAGCGGCACCTGCCCATACCACACGAGCGCATCCAGCTCCGGCAGCAACACGATGGTGGAGAACACGCTGATTCCTGATGCGAAGATTCTGCTTTCGCAAGCCTACGCGCAATTGCAGAGCATGGACATTGTAAACGACGCGCAGCGCTACTCCGCGATTCAGTCCGCCATCACGAATCTGGAATACGTCATCTCCCTCCCCGCCCCGACGACGGCGGAAGTTGCGTCGGCAATGGGGCAGCTGACACAGGCGATGGCGGGTCTCTACTAATGGATACACCAACAAACACGGCGGCGGATTCTCTCGCAGAAATCCTCCATGCCCTCCGCGGCATCCGCGCCCCCATCCAGCAGGGCGAATACGACCTGCACGCCCTCGTGCGCACCGCCTTGACGGAAGCAGGCGTCCCCTGCGCGCACGAAGTCCCGCTCGCCCCGCGCTGCCGCATCGACTTGCTTTGCCCCGGCGGCGTCGGCATCGAAATCAAGCGCGGGCAGCCTGACCGCAAGCGCATTGTGATGCAGCTGACCCGCTACGCCGCGTGCGGGCAAATCAGCAGTTTAATTCTTGTGACTGAGCGGACAGTCGCCGTACCCAATCGAATTCACGGAAAGCCGATTTCGTGCGTATGCCTGAACCGGCTGTGGGGAATTGCACTATGAATGAAGAAGAAGCGGAACTGCTACCGCCGTACCTGCGCCCGTACCCACCCTCCGGCGCACCGCTGGGAACGCTGAGCTACAACCGCCGCAGCAAATGCTGGGTGGTGAAGGGCGACCCGTCGGTGACGGAGGTGTGCAAGCGGCTGTTTCCGGGCAGCGCGGGCAGCAGGCGCGGCGAAGCGCGATTCACGGCGCACCGGCGGGCGGTGGGCGATCTCTGCTGGCTGATGATGCGCTTCCCGCTGGAAATCAAGGCAAGCGACCGCGCGTTGTGGGAAAAGGCGGTCACGGGCGCGCGCGAATACGCGGTTCGTCAGGCAAAAATGGCAACGATGCCCGTGCGCATGACCCCGCCCGACGGTGCGTTTCTGGGCACGCTCCGCCCGTTTCAGGAGGAGGGGCTGTCGTACCTGTGCAGCCATGACCGATGCCTGCTGGCAGACGAAATGGGCTTAGGCAAGACGGTGCAGGCGCTGGCGTTTCTATCCTCCACCGGTTCATTGCCCGCGCTGGTGATTCCGCCCGCGCACCTGACCCGCAACTGGCAGGAGGAGACGCTGCGTTTCCTGCGGGTGGACGGCAAAGCGCCGCGCGTGCACACTATCCGTGGGCTGAAGCCCTACGACCTGCCGGAAGCGGACGTGTACATCATGCACTATCTGCTTCTGCGCGGGTGGAAGAGCGTGCTGCCGACGCTGCCTTTTCGCTCGGTCATCTTCGACGAAATTCAGGAGCTTCGCCACGCGGGGACGGAAAAGTACTCCGCCGCGTCGCTGCTGTCGGAAAGCTGCGAGCGCGTTATCGGGCTGTCCGGCACGCCGATTTACAACCGCGGCGGCGAAATCTGGAACGTCATCAACATTCTCGACTACCACTTCTTAGGCGACTGGGAGTCGTTTTCGCGCGAGTGGTGCAGCGGCTACGGCAATCAGCTTGTGCTGAAGCCCGATTTGCTCGGCGCGTACCTGCGGCGGGAGGGGCTGATGCTCCGCCGGACGAAGCAGGAGGTGCTGCGCGAGCTGCCGCCGAAGCGCCGGCTGGTGCAGGAGCTGGACTGGAACGACAAGGTATACGCCCAGCTGATGGCGCCCGTGATGCGCGACGTGCTGCGCTGGAAACAGGACGACCAGCTTTCGGCGCAGGAGCGGGCGATGCTGGAGGAATCCATCAGCCAGCACGCGCGGCAGGCCACTGGCGTGGCGAAAGCGCCGTATGTGTGCCAATTTGTGCGCGCGCTGCTGGACGGCGGCGAAAAAGTGCTGCTGTTTGCACACCACCATCAGGTGATGGACATCTACAAGCAGGAATTGAAGGCGTTTTCGCCGGGGTTCATCACCGGACGGGAGACGACGCTGGCGAAGATGAACGCGGTTGACCGCTTCCAATCCGGGCGGACGGACGTGCTGTGCATCAGTCTTCGCGCGGCAAGCGGTCTCAATCTCCAGCGCGCGACGTGCGTCGTTTTCGGCGAACTGGACTGGTCGCCAGCAGTGCATTCACAGGCGGAGGACCGCGCGCACCGCATGGGGCAGGAGGATTCGCTTTTGTGCTACTACCTCGTTGCGCCGCAGGGTTCGGACGCGGTGATGCAGGAAGCGCTGGGCTTGAAGGTCAGCCAGTTTGTGGGGCTGATGGGCGACGCGCCGCAGTCCCCGGAGCAGGCGGAGCAGTTTGCGAATCAGGCGCGTCGGCATGTGGAAAGGATTGTGGCGCAGATGGGGGACAATTCCGGTTTTCCCGGCTAACGCTTTCGGTTGTCGTCAAGATGGATTACCCCCAAAAGTGGCGGCGCCGAAGGTTTCCAAAGGGCGACCGCAGACTTCGTCTGTTTTCATTGCCCCCTCCTCGCCTCCGCAGAGGCGAATTCCCCTGCAACAATAAAGACCAAGAAACATGGGTGTGCACTGCGAAGGGGTGTCGGGGGCGACCGCAAAGCCCCCGACTCGCGCCCGCAGGCGCGAAATCCCCTGCTTACGGAAAAGACCAGCTATGACTGGAAGCCATGCAATTCGGTCGCGCCCATTTGGCGCGACACAGCACAGTTGGTCAATAAAGCAGCTTGGGGGCGCGTCTGAGGACGCGCAAAGTTACTGGCAGGGACGCTTCGCTGCCTGCACCTTGTTGACTTCTTCCTTTGAGTAGGTTTGACGCGGAACAGTTGGGGCGTTGCCCCAAACCCCACCAGAGGCGCTGCCTCTGGACTCCGCAAGGGGCAATTGCCCCTTGACCCCTTCGCGCGATTGAGTTGGGCGCTCTTCCATACTCCGTCCGCGTGTTGCTTTTTGTTTTTTCCCTCCCTCATTTTTTTAACAAGGAGGTTTCTATGCTATATCTCTAAGTCTATTAACGTAGTCATGAACAGACAGAAGAGTAGAAATGAATTGCAGGATCCTCTGGGATTGCAGAAAGATACGGAACAGATAGTAGAAAATATATTATAAAAAATGATTATAAGAAACCCGCTTTTTGCGGGTTTCTCTTTTACAAAATTCTGTGCTTAAAAATCGTTTTCAAAAATTTTCTGTCATAATAATATTGCAAGAAACAATTAAAAACACATACAATCAATAAGGAGAGAAAGAATGGCTAAAGAGATGCTGGTGACTGAAGGCTTAAATGAACTGAAGACCCTGGATGCAAGAATTGAACGTGCAATCAGCGATGCAAAATTCATTGTTGACGCAAAGGATTCTGATAAAAAGGTAACTCCGGCGCAGAGCAAGGAAGATTTCAAGAAAAAGGCGCAGGGTTCCTACGATTCTATCATGGACCTGATCAGGAGAAGAGAGACGATCAAGGCAGCAATCGTTGCTTCCAATGCCGTGACCGAAGTGGAAATCTGCGGCGAGAAGATGACTGTTGCAAAGGTAATCGAGACCAAGACTTCTATTGCATACAAAAAGAATCTGCTGTATACAATGAAGAGACAGCTGGCTGATGCGGTTCTTTCTATGAATAAAAAGAATGCTGCCCTCGAGGATAAGATCACAAAACTGGTGGAAACATCTTATGGAAAAGATGCGAAAGTTTCTCCTGAGGATTACAATTCCATTGCGGATCCTATGAGAAAGAGCAACGAGGTATCGTTGGTAAATCCCCTGGATCTGGAAACGAAGATCGAGGAGCTGGAAGCCTATATCGAAGAGTTTACGGCTACCGTAGATGCAAAGCTGCAGATCAGCAACTGCACCACGAAGATCGTAATTGACTAAGGTGACCGCCGTATTGATTACGGTGGCGGGGGAGGTTAAACTTCCCCTGCGATATAAAAATGGGCGATCATGTGAAAACCAGAATTTACATACCGCCGTTTCGCTCTTTGGGGACCGGTTATATAATCAAAGAGTGACTGATTCAGCTGATAACTGAATTTCATCTTCTAGCAAATATATTTGATATTAGCCAGAATATGTATATAACAATACATGGTGATGAATGTTCAATGATCGAATGCTTAATGCTGAATGCTCAATTTTGAATTTTCTTCTTTTGAATTATCTTGGCATAATTGTTTTGCTGCGTTCAATAACACCGTATATCGTCCCAGAGTGGACAAAGGGGTGTGAAAATTGCAAAAAGCAAAACGCGCCGATCAATCCTGAATCGTCGATAAAATCCTGCATCGAAAGGTTTGCGGAGCATATGTAAGTATCCCATGGTGGTTATTTTCGGATAACCGGTATCCTGCAGGCTGCATGATCGTCCATAAGAAAAAGACCCGGGCCCTGGGTCTTTTTTGTTGCTTATTTTGTTCTGGAAATTAAGCGCAATTTTCTTTCCGCGATATAATATCTGAAAATGCCGTGGAAAAACGAAACGGTATCATCTATTGCAATTCTTTTTGCTTCTGACAGAATAGAGAGTGCATTGAGAGAATAGACGGCAGAACAAGGGATGACTTTCATGTTATTGACACTATCAACGAGAACATAAAAATCTTCCCCAAATTTTTCGGCAGTCTTATTTAGATAGACTTCTGAGAGAATTGCCTCGGCCCCAGATAAAGGAAATAGGTCTACACCCACACAATATAAATTATACGGATCATATCCCCCGCTTTCTTTCAATTCGTCCTTATTAAAGTATCCAACAAAATCTGAATCATCATAAACGCATTCTATATAAATTTCGTATTCTTCTTCCATATTTTTCACGGCAGCATCAAACATGGTTCTTTTATCAATCTCATAGTAGCTAAGATCAGAATTTCTGTATAATTTCGGTTCGCGGGACGACTGAAAACAGACCGGAAGTTTTTTCCATTCATAAACGACGAGTTTTTCCGGCTCCGTATCATATATATTATTGTCTTCCTGTAATTCGACATCTGGTAAAAATACCGGGAGAATATATTTCAAAATCTCTTCTCGTTCCATGCATTTTCCTCCGTATTGTTATGGCTTTTATTTTACCACAATTCATTATTTCCGAGAAGAACTTTTGTGCAGAAAAATGCCACAGCTCCATTTTCTTTCATATTAATTACAGAACTAATATTTTGATAAGAAGTGTTCGAAAACAAAATCTTTCATAATAATAAAAGAGGAGGAATTATGGGAAAGAAAATTATTTTATTTATTCTGACAGCGGGATTGCTGTTGACTTCATTTCCATCAGAAGCGGCAGCAACATCGCAGTATTCGTTTGTTGATGTGATTGGAGACGTCTCTGAAGCCAATTATAATCGGATGATGGCCAATTACTGTAAGATTCCGGAAAATGTACGGGAATCGTATCAGCTGGACGGCTGGCATTTATCCATTTCCACAGAACATTTGGAAGACACCTGGTTTGCCGGATGGGGATACAGCGCCATAGCAAGCGGTTACGACAGCGCGGTCAAAGAGATCCGCGTAGAGGACACCAAGAATGGAGCGAATGCCGTGGCACATGAGATCGGGCATTATGTAGATGGAAAGCTTAGTTATATCTCCGGTACGGAAGAATGGAAGAATATCTGGGAGACAGAAATCACAAGTCACTATGGAACTACGAGCGCACTGGAAGGATTTGCAGAAGCTTTCGAACAAAGCATCTATAATCCAAAATCTTATTCTAAAAGATGCCCGCAGTCGTATCAGTTTATTACGGAACATCTGAACTTGATAACGCCGGAAAATAGCACTAATTCATTATAGGAGGAAAAATAATGGTTTTATATTTTTCAGACAACAAAGAAACAGAACGCAAAAGGAAGGGTGTATTCTACGAAGAAACACTTCCGGAAAACGCCGTCATATTTGGTTCGACCACTCTGAAGAAATATAACGGTGGACCGGCCGATTATATGAAGGTTGATGCGAAAAGATACTATATTGACGAACCGGTGAGCGAACGGGACGTTATCGGATATATTCCGGTAGTAGCGGAGAGATATCATTCCACGCCGTCAGATACAACAGATCCGGCGGAAAATAAATACGGATACATTCAGTTAAAGGAAGGATTCCCTTTTCTTCTTTATCTTTTTCCGATCCTTTTGCTGCTTATTCTATTAGTGCTGATCGTTTATAGTGTGGGAGGAAGTGGAAGTTATGAGAAAAATGTGGTTTTGCCGGATAACAAACATGAACTGCCGGCAGAAATAATTGAGAACAAAGAAACGATGGAGGAACCGGAGAAGATTCAGGATCCGGTTCCAACGCCTACTCCGACGAAAGGACCGGAGAAAGAAGAGAAGAATACGCCCGTGGCAGTTCTTCCTATAAATCCGGTCGTTGTTCCCGGAAATAAAGTAGTAGCAAAACCGGTAAGTGTTATTGCTTTATCTCTGATAGAGGATACCGGTGTGACAGCACTATCTGTTCCTACGCCTGTTTCCGATGTTTCTTCCGGAGATGTCAGATCCGTTTCTGATGGAAACACAGATTAACACAAAAAAAGGAGTTATGGACAATCCATAGCTCCTTTTTCCTTTATAATTCAAATTCCATTATTCTGTATTTACTTATTATTTCTTTATAATCATTTTTGACCCTGTCATAATAGAAGACTTTGTTGCAAAACTCAAAATCTTTTTCGCGAGAGGACAGACTTTCGAAATACTTTAATTCCGCAAAGAAATTTATGATTCCCTTTTCGGATAATAGAGCTCTCTCCGGTAAAATAGTAAGAATATCAACGCAGTTCAGATAAAGATACAGATTGCTGTTTAATTCATCCGCTATTTCTTTCAGGTATTTTTTACAAAGAACAAGCTCTGCGCCATAGAAGATAAAAATAGAAGCACATATTCTAGCAACATAAACATCCCTCATATCAAATCCTTTACCGAAATATTGGGCGATATATTTTTCGTCTCCGGGATTTTTCCCGAGTGTATCATCATATTTTTGAATATTGTATGTTACGTTTTCCATATTGCATATTTCATCAAAAGTATAAAACTCCCTGTCTTTATCCAATACTCCTGAAATAGTCAAACACCCATGTTTTTCCAAATCATAACCACAGACAGGAATTCCCATAATTTCTTTTGTATATACTTTTTCGTTTTCATCCGTTTCATAAGCATCATAAATCATTCGGAGAAGATTTGGCGCAAAAACAGGATATAATTTTTCGCTTGGTGTAATCATAACAAATTTCCTTTCGAGACAATGGGAAAATTATAACATATATTTCCCATTAAGAAAATAATTTCAGAATATGCCGTTATAAAATTTTTTGATCAAATATCTTTCATATTAATACTATCAAAGATAAATGGAGGAAAACAATATGTTAGAAAAAATCAACGAATACAGTGCCGCTATCGAACTAACCACGCTCTTTATCCTGGTCATGTTGTCAATTCTGATTGTGACCGGATGGTGTATGCAGCCTGAGAAGAAATATAGAAAACTTCTTGTCAGAAAGAGAGCAGGAAGTACTGGTGGCAATAAAAAGAAAAACAGACAGCTTTATCGTCTACGGACCCTGGATCAGATCTCGGAAACGGATCTTTTACAGGAATATCTGAAGAGCAAGCTGTTTTATATCAGAGACTGTACTCATTATTTTAAGCGTAATCATCTGTTTACTCCAGGATCCAGACTGGAAACCTACTATATTCCTGAGATTTGCAATGCATTTATGGAATATAAAACTTCACTGGAATTCGGGAAACAGGAGAAAATTGAAAATGCATACGCTTTACTTGAGAACATTATCACAATTACATATGAGAAGTTTAAGAAAGAAGAAGTAGCACTGCAGAAACTTGAAGAAATCCGCCAGGCAGCTTAGCCAGGCGGATCAATCTATGGAGGAACAGCTTATATGGAAAATATTATTAAAGATTATTGCGACTATTTGGTGGCCTACGAAAATGCTGTGGGTGTAAAAACCTGTGTAAAATCTGGAAGGAAAAAGAACAATGAGCCTAAACAAAATCAGTAATTTTAAAGGAGAATATTTCTTTCTCAGTAACTTTTATGAGACTCCGGTTAATATTGAAGGCATTACGTACAAAAACAGTGAGGCCGCATTTCAGGCACAGAAATGCAGAACCCAGAATGAAAGGACACGGTTTGCAGAGATGACCGCCTTGGAAGCAAAAAGATTCGGCAAAAGAGTAAATTTGCGGCCCGATTGGGAAAAAGAAAAAGTAAACATTATGAAAGGTATCGTGTTTACAAAATTTGACCAGCATCCGGAGTTAGCACAGAAGCTTTTGGAAACCGGTGATACCTATCTGGAAGAAGAAAATACCTGGGGTGATCAGTTCTGGGGAACCGTCAATGGAAAAGGAGCAAATTACCTTGGTCACATTTTGATGGAAACTAGAGAAACATTAAAGAATTGTTTTTAGAAGGAGAACGAATTGTAATGGAATCCATTATTTTTGGAATGGCTGTTATAAACCTAATCAGTTATTTCATTCAGTTAACAATAGATCCTAATATTTCTTTTTATGAAACACTGATTGTAAGTGTCTCAGGCGGTGTCGTGTTGCAGGATTTACATGAGTTAATCAAAAAAATGAAAAAGGAAAAAGAAGCCGGAGTCTCATGATTCCGGTTTTTGCTATGCATAAAACTATTTCATAGAACAAATATATCTGCAAACGAGGAGCGGTGTGGGAAGCAAGTCATTATCTTGGGCCCAAAGACCGAAGCACCGCCGAACAACATTATGTAGCGGAAGACAAAGATTGTGTTAAGAATACCTTTAGATTACGAATGGCAACAATCTGACAATTCTGCACATTGTAAAAATTTCTGTGCAGAAAAATTCGATTTTCGCAGAATCTGTCATAATATTAGTAGAATATTTCAAGATAGAAAGGGAGCAGGATATGATGATTTTTATTATATGTGGGGCTATTGTTTTAACAGGACTTATATTGACAATTAAAACTAAAGATCCACAATTTTTTTTAACATTTCTCATGCTGGGTGGAGTCACATTTATGGTATTATGGTTCTATAACGTTATCACTACTCCGCATACAACCCATGAGAAGACATTTATTCTGAAGACACTCGAAAAAGAAAATTATTATGAAAGTAAGAAAAGCTTTGACGGACTGTATATAAATACAGAGGTTACGGTATGCATTGCCGATGATGCCGATATTTCTCACATAGAAACATTTACCTGCGATGATCTGAGAATCGAATACTCATCGCAAGCTGCTGATGGTCAGATGAAAATCGAATACAGTTTGCCGGAATCCGAGGAAAACCATATCCCGCGTATATTAAATACGATCACACTTCGGTTACCGGAATCAGCAAAAGAATAACGAGCCGGGCCTTATGGCCTGGCTTTTGGTATAGAATTTAAGAAAGGATTTATTGATGGAATACATAGCGCACACAAAGGAAAATTCTTTCGAAACGCAGTCGTTAAAAACGCACGGCGAAGAGGTAGCCGCCCTGGCTACCGTTTTCGCTCCTTCGTACTTGAAATCCGCAGCATATATCGGTGGACTGATATTTGACGAAATACAAAAGCTCCCGGTGCCGCTACTGCTACCATGCTTACAGGCAATCGCTTTCCTATGTCATAACTGCGGAAGCATATCTTTCCTTTTATCTGCCGTTATGCCGGATATTCAGCCACTATTCGATGAATATGTGCAAACGGGGCTGGATATCAGGGATATGGTCCCGGATAAGTCCTTATTTCCGGAATTTTATAATTGCCGCTACAAATATATTGAAATCGACAGCGGCAGCGATCTGATTCAATGTGCGAAAGGAAAGAAATCTTTTCTTATTATCACGAACGGGAAGAGAGGTGCACTGAAAATGTATTTTGAATACCTAAAACAGAAAAATACGCAGGTATATTATCTTTCTACATACTAGACGGCAAATGACAGACAAAAAGCCATGGAAGAGATCCGGGAAAAATTAAAAATCCCGGGAAAGAGCAAATCATTGCAATTTCCACGTCGATGATGGAAGCGGGAACGGATCTTGACTTCGAAAGAATACGCCGAGGATGTTTTTAAGATGATCGATGCCACGGGGCAGTACAGTGTATTTATTCCGCAGGATAAAAACAGCGCTGAAATGTTGCAACAAATAAAAGAAGGGTAATTAAAAAATATCGACAAAATCTTCAAATATACGGCGCAGGTGACTTATACGGAGCTCAAAAAGATGTATGAGGAAGACGTTGTCGGGGAGTACGACGGAATAGCGTATTTGAAGGATGTGACACGTTATGATGCGAAAACGGGAATATTGACAGAAGATATCTGACATTTTCCTTTTATTTTCTTTCATATTAATTTTACAAAAGACAAAAGGAGGAAAAATAACATGGCAGGAATTGTATTAAGAATTGATAAGAAACCATTCAGCGAAGAAATCGAGGGCGTATATGCTTTTTGTAGTGAATGTGACCCGGAAGGCGTTGGCGGAGGTCCTGGTGTACTTGGGCAAATACCGAAGTGTGACCATTGGGACAGAAGCAGCGATTTGGTTACCGAATTTGATGTTGAATCATTCGCAAAATATCATCGCTTTTGCCCGACATGCGGCAAAAAGATAAATTATTCGGAAAGGATGATGAAACAAAATTATTTAAAATAATTGGTATCTGTTCAGAACCCAATTAGTTGAAAATGATAGTTGGGTTCCCGTTCAGTGCCTCTCGGATAGCCGTAAAAGCATTGATTCCATGCTTGTGTGCTGATCCAATATATCTTATAATGGTTGCAATGATAAACTCGAACGATGTTGCACCGGAGGAATGTCTTTTCGGAAATATCTATTATTTTAATAGCATATCCGGAAAGTTATCCATAGTTAAATAATTATGAGAAGGATCCGCATTATGCGGGTTTTTCTTTTTGCAAAAATAGTGACTGAAAATCAAAATGACAATGCGCCAGATGAAACAAAGCATAAAAATGATTCGTTATCTGAAAAAGAAGCTATATTATTGGGGATAGCATTAGCCGCAATAGTATCATTGTCGGTAATTATTCCTAATCTCCGAGATACTTTCAGAGAAGCCGAGAACGAATCGAAAGAATAATCTTGGCGTTATGTTTTCGTTCTTTTTTAGAGCGTGAATTGAAATATCCTGATACTTATAAATATCATTTAAAATCATACCGCTCCTTTACGGGGCGTGAATTGAAACAAATATATATTAGCTGGATGAAACGCAAAATTTCTGTGCAGAAATTTGTATTCTTCTAAATATATGCTATAATAACTTTATCAGATGAAACAAAAACAATTTAACATATATCAAAGGAGAATCCAAATGAGAAAAAGATTATTAGTAACATTCCTCGCGGGAATCATGGTAGTATCCATGACAGCTTGTGGGAATAAGACTGCAAAAGCAACGGAGACAGCGATTCCTGAAACGGTCGTTGAAACCACTGAGACAACTGAAAAAAGTGGTTTTGAAGAAACCAAGGAAAATAAGCTGGATAATACTGCGGAAACTGTAGATTCCATGCAAGCAACAACTGCTGTTACAACGACGGAAGCTCCTAAGACGTCAGAAAATCCAAAGGAAACATCGGCACCTGTAACGACAGTAAATCCTACAGCAACTCCGAAGGCAACAACAGCTTCGAATAGCACTGGGAAAACAGGTAGTGCAACAAATGTTTCAAACACAAAAACAGGAGCAACTGCGACCCCGAAGCCTAGTGCTATAACAAATCCCACTGCAACCGCAACAACAACACCTAAGCCTACAACAAAACCTACGGCAACAACTCCACAGCCAACAGCAACACCTAAGCCTGCGTGTGCTCATACATCCTGCAGAAGCGTAACTGTCGTAGAAGCTAACTGCCAGCATGACGGATACGGAGAATTGTATTGTAATCTTTGTGGAGAATATCTTGGAAAAGATTATTATCCTCAGACGGGACATGGAAGTATAAGCAGACATACCACAACGGAACCCACCTGCACATCTGGTGGTTGGTGGGAAGAGACCTGTGATCTGTGCGGAGCTGTAATCAATAGTGGAGGGATCTCTGGTTTAGGCCATTCTGATAATGGAAGCGGATGGTGTAGCAGGTGTGGAGAAGAATTGGTTGATCATTCTAAACCGACTCCTCCGCCTCTGCCGGATTGGGTAACAAATCCCGATTCTGGAGCAAATACAGAAAATACTGGCAATTCAGAAAGCACAAATGCAGATTTGGAAGATTCTAATACTGATTCAGGCGAGAATGGTGGATCGACAGCATCTGATACAACAATTGAATGATCATTAGGGATAACGAACTAACTGAATAAAAGCAAAATGTTAAAAGAGTCTTATTTATAAAATGAGACTCTTTTATTTATAATCATATAGATTTTCTGATTTGATTTTTTAGCTACCGTATTAAATGAGGTAGGTATATCTGTATTCTAAGAGTCCACAAAAAGAGTCTCTTCGGAGGCTCTTTTTGTGTAGATTTCCGTTCTTTCAATCTTTCTGTCATATTAATTAAGAGAAGATTTAAAAAGAAAGGAGAATCGGTATGGGAAAACTTAAGACCAAATTGCTTTTTCCGTTACTGGCTACATGTATTTTAATGAGCGGAATGACTGTTTCTGCTAATACTGGAATTGAAAGATCTTCAACAGGAGAAGCATTTACCCTGGATCGGTATAATCAAAATATCTATGATGGCAAAATGGAAGAAGAGGTGTATTTCCGTCCTGTTACTCTGACAAAGACAGAAAAAGGGCAGCATTTATATGCGGCTGAATATAAAGGTAATATATTAATTTCCAAATGGACAATAAAATATTCTGAACATTATTGTATTCATTCTTCTTATCCAGATGGAAATAATTGGATGGGTTTTTCCTTTGGAAGGCAATCTTGTAAAACAACAAAATGCCAACCCGGCTGGATAGCCACATGCGCAAAATGCGGTAGAGAAATAACTATTTTATTTTATTCTACGAAAGACACAATTAGTCAGATAAAATCATTAACAAATGGTGATTGCTTTGTATCTAATTGTGTAGATCCCAATTGTAATAATTTGGAAAACGGTGCAGGTATTAATCACAAATGTGATGAAATATCATGGAATAGATATACAATTCAATATAATGGGAACGGCGCTAACGGCGGATACATTACTAACAGTTATCATTATTATAATAATAATACAGTCTTTGAAGGAAAAACAGTTTCACCACAAACAAAATTATCAACCAATGTATTTTATAGAACAGGTTAGCAGTCTTTTTTAGTGATGCAGTTGAGGAGAGAAACAGGTATATGGGGATAGCTCGGGAAAAAAAGAAGAAAACATT
>ENA-USYV01001336-USYV01001336.1-human-gut-metagenome-genome-assembly--contig:-NODE-1336-length-24258-cov-10.361648_pt1 | contig 24258 bp, 22 predicted proteins | sample MGYA00250066_ERZ773514 | MGnify/ENA primary metagenome ERZ773514 (study PRJEB29103, sample SAMN06112049) | human gut metagenome | biome: human gut; feature: ankylosing spondylitis patient; material... | reverse complement strand
TATCCTGACCACCGTTTCCGCAGAGGACGGCAGCTTCACCTTCGCGGGTATCCCCTATGGCGAGTATGTGGTTCGTGAAATCGCCGCGCCGGAAGGCTATGTGATGGATGAGACGCCCTATGCCGTGAAGGTAGATCAGAACGGCGCTGTGGTCGAGATCGAGATCACCAACAAGCTCATTCGCGGCAGCGTTCAGCTGACCAAGGTGGATAAGGACTATCACGATCAGCACCTGAGCGGCGCAGTCTTTGAGGTATACCGTGACGGAAAGCTCGTGGGCCAGATGGAGGAGCTGTCCGACGGCGTCTACAAGCTGGATGATTTGCCCTAAGGGTTTTCCTGCCCCCTTTAATTTCAATCCATGCTCCCCGCACGGGGAGCGACATTCTATGCCTATAGAAAGCGGATAAATTCTACATTTCAATCCACGCTCCCCGCACGGGGCGCGACGGCGCGTGACGACATCATGCACTACTTACAAACATTTCAATCCACGCTCCCCGCACGGGGAGCGACGCATCGGAGCGGGCTTGTGGGGACAGACCCCGGAAATTTCAATCCACGCTCCCCGCACGGGGAGCGACGCGCGACGGTGACGGCGGCGACCTAATGGAGGTGATTTCAATCCACGCTCCCCGCACGGGGAGCGACGCACCCAGAAGGATACAAACCACGTAGGGAGGTATTTCAATCCACGCTCCCCGCACGGGGAGCGACCTTGCAGCAACCAACGCATTCTCTGCAACGTCATATTTCAATCCACGCTCCCCGCACGGGGAGCGACTGCTCGCTATTTCATCGTTCGGCGGCGCGAATCTGATTTCAATCCACGCTCCCCGCACGGGGAGCGACGCGAAGTCGTCCTGCGAAGCGTCGTTCTGCTCGGCATTTCAATCCACGCTCCCCGCACGGGGAGCGACTTTACTCGGCGGCGAGCCTGTACGGACGCACCATTATTTCAATCCACGCTCCCCGCACGGGGAGCGACCCCGGTCTGGATTGAAGATGGTAAGTACAACTACATTTCAATCCACGCTCCCCGCACGGGGAGCGACAAGGTCATCTTAATCGTGTGGGCCTGCGCCTCCTTATTTCAATCCACGCTCCCCGCACGGGGAGCGACTTGCACGTTACCCTAAATATTACGACATGTATATAATTTCAATCCACGCTCCCCGCACGGGGAGCGACCAATCGGACTTGCGTCCGACCTTGTGGAGACGCAATTTCAATCCACGCTCCCCGCACGGGGAGCGACTTCACCGCAATGTCCGTCACGGCGCGCGCCACGGATATTTCAATCCACGCTCCCCGCACGGGGAGCGACAGCGCAAAGTAACAATTCTGTCGATCAGAATCATAGGCTTTGCACAAAAAGTATACCACAAAACAGTCCTTTTGAGAATCAGCTTAGCCGAAAATGCGGTAATTTTGCCGAAAAGACCGCGAAATCCGGTGCGAACCTCCCTGCAAAAGGCTGGAGGCTTGCGCTTCGCACGGGCGATTCGCGCGGCGCGCCCTTACAGCATCAGCAGCCCTTCCGGGGCGTAGCTCGTCTTCACGCCAATGTGCTCAATCCGGCTTTCGTAGTGATTGCCGAGGTTGTAAAAGCGCAAACTGTCCTTTTCCGGGTCAATCAGCTGCCGAAGTTCCGCCTGAAGCAGCTTGTACTGTGCGGCATCCAAAGAGCACTCAAATACGGAATTCTGCACGCGCTGACCGTGGACGACGCAGCGCTTGGCGACTTGCCGCAAGCGGCGTTTGCCGTCTGCATCGACGGTGGAAACATCGTAGGTGATTAGAACCAGCATCGGGAACGCCTCGCTTTCGGGTTATTTCCAGAGGAATGGGGGATAACCGTCTGTGTCGCCGCGGAGGGTGCGCGCAAGCAGCAGCGCCTGTACATAGGGAACAAGCCCCCACATGATTTTTTCTTTCAGGAACGGGTGGGTGATTTCTTCGCGTTTGCGGTTTTGCCACGCAGTCAAGAACTGCTTGCGCCCGGCATCGTTCAAGAAGACGGCGCCGCTTTCCTGCCGGTCGAAGTGCTTGTCCTGCAGCACACGGTTGTTCACCAGCGTGATGCAGAGGCGATCTGCCATCGGGGCGCGCAGTTCTTCCATCAGGTCAAGGGCGAGCGACGTGCGCCCCGGACGGTCGCGGTGCATGAAGCCGACGTAAGCATCCAGCCCGACGCTTTCCAGCGCGGCAGCGCAGTCGTTGGCGAGCAGCACATAGGCGAAGGAAAGCAGGGCGTTCATGTTGTCCTGCGGCGGGCGGCGATTGCGGCCGTTCAGCAAGAAATCCGCCTTTTGAGTCAGTATCATTTCGTCGAATACCGAAAAATAATCGGCGGATGCGTCGCCTTCCAGCCCGCGCAGCACATCTAAATCAACCGCTGATTCAATTTGCGGCAGCTTGGCATCTAACGCGGCGGAAACATCCTTGAGTGCCTGCACATTCACGCGCAAGGCGTGGTCGCGGATGGTACGCTCCAGCACCCAGCGCTGATTGTATACCTTGCCGAAGATGAAATTCCGTGCAATCAGGCAGCTGGCGGATAGGCTGTCGGCGCGCCGATACTGCTCGCGGCGCAGCAGAACATTGCCGCGCTCGCTGCCGCAGACGCGCGCTAAAAATCGCCCGCGCGGTGTCAGAAACGTCAGCCCAATACCGCGCTCTGCGCAAGCACCCATGAGTGCTGGACTTGCGCCTTTGTAGGAGAAAGTCAGAATGCCCTCCAGCATCAGCAGGGGATACTGCGCGCGCTTTTCCTCGCCCACATGGACGACGATATTCTCGTTTTCCAGCGACAAGTAGGCGTCTTCCGTCGTCACGAACAGCGTATTCAGCATCTTTCTCATGGCGAATCCTCCGCAATACGGGCGTGCATGTAGGCGCGGACGCTGCCGGTTCGGCTGAGCCGCGGAACGCATACATCCTTGAGCGAGCAGGCATTGCAGCCCTTGTGCGCTCGAACGGATGGCGTATGTCCGCGCGCCTGATTCTCCAGCAGTTCCGCCAGAAGCGACAACGTCCGCGCACGGAGGGATTCATCCAGCGCGACCCGCGTCCGCCGGCGGGGTTCGCCGTAAAACAAGCTGCCCTCCGGGATGGCGCAGCAGAGCATCTCCTCCAAGCAGAGCGCCTGTGCGCACAGCTGCACCTCGTCGGCATCCTGCGTTTTGTCCGATCCCTTTTTGTATTCTACCGGGTACGGCAGCCACAGCCCTTCGCGTCCGTGCAGCGCAACACCGTCGGGGCTGCGGTGGAACTCCACCACGTCGCTGACGCCGTGCAGGTGCAGGCGGGCAGATTCCAGCCGCAGTCCGCGCAGAATCAGCGTATCGCCGCGCAATTCCGCTTCCGGGCCGTGATGCGCCGTTTGGTGGAACACTTGCCCCTCCGCCGTGTGCGCATTTTCTGCCCACTGCTGCTCCAGAAAAATCAATCCCCATTGGCGGCGGCAGTAGGCGTAATGCTGCAAGGCGGAGAGGGTCGTGTCCTGTTGCGTCACCCCTTCACTTCGCAGGTGACGCCGTCCGGCAGATTCGCGTCATCCACCGTCCATTCGTAGTCCGCAAAGCTGCGCGGAACCGTCACATCCGCCTTACGCGCTACACGCACGCGTTCAAACAGCTTCCACGCGGGGGCGTTGCCCAGTTCCTTCTCATGGCGGAAGATGATGAGCTTGCGCACTGCCATCATGCCGCGCGCGGCGGAGTGGTCGTTTTCAAACATGTTGAGGATGGCATCCCACAACAGGGCGAGGTCTTCTTCGCTGAACCCCGTGACCCTGCGCGCAAAATTCGCGGATACGAAGCCTTCCACGCGGTACAGCCCGTACGGGACGATGTACTTGCACCCCATTTCCGTATCCTTCTTTTCGGCATCCTTTTCCGTGGTGATGGCGACGCGGGTGATGGTAATTTCCTGTGGCACGATGGGGTCGATACTGCGGGCAAAGCCCAGCTGTACCGGACCGCGCACCTGACCGCAGTTCAGCTTCGCTGTGACGAATGTTGTCATGACTGCGCCGAACGTTCGAATGTCGTAGTAGTGGCTGCACATGTAGTCGCGCAACTTGACTTCAATATTCTCGTCGGTCGATTTCAATTTTTTCTTGCTCTTTTGGTCGTCATCTGTGAGATTGCCACAGCCGCAGGCATCCAAGCCGTCTCTGTCACGACGATTCAGCGTGATTCCATCCTGAATGTAAATGCCGAAATGCGGGTCGTCCTCCTTGACGGTTGCCACATAGTCGCGAATCTTGCGCTTCAGGCACACGTCCGTCACCAGCCCCAGACCCGTTTCCGGGTCGGTACGGGGCATGTTGCCGGCATCGGGGTCGCCGTTGGGATTGCCGTTCTGCACATCGAACAGCACCACGAAATCATACCGGTTGCGAATCACATCAGACATTGCTGTTTTCCTCCTTTTTCGTGAAGAACTTCTGCTTCTGGTGATAGTAGCCCAGCTGGAAAATGCCCTGATCCTGCAGGTTCAGGCGCGCGGGATAGCTTTCATGAATCATGCCCATCAATTCGGTTATCTGCCTGTCGCGGACAATTCGGAGACCTTCGGAAGAAATTTTCGGAAGATAATATCTGTTTATACGGTCAATTAAAATGTGAAAAATGATACCGGGCGTTGTGCAGGCAGAACCAAAATAGTGATCTCGAATGGTACGGTTTATTTTGCGCCCAGCACTTTCATAAGCTTCTTGCTGTACTTTTTCCAGTACAGCGAAAAGACGCCCAAGCACATACGGCACATAGGTTGTTTGCTCATTGAGTTGCACGTCGATGACCTCCTTGTATTGCGGATTACTGCCGTTTTTCAGCAGCCATGCTTTTATAATCGCTGCCTTGCCGCGGTTAATCTTCTGTTCCGCGTGGATGCGCAATTCGGTTTGCGTCAGCAGCGCGACAGGGTAGGGCGTATTGTTGAGAATCGCGCAAAGCAAATTCCTGATGAGAATGTCTGAAAAAGTCAGCGACTTTTTTTCACCGTCATTTTCTGACTTCCTTTTAGACATGTGCTTTTTCGCACTTTCATTTTTTGCAGCATCATCGTCATCGGAATTACGAGTGGTTTCTTTAAGCAGTGCATAAGCGGAAAGTGTTTCCCGCGTGTCATAGGAAGGGCGAATGATGTTCAAGCGCTCCTGATGACGCGCCAAATTCGCGGCAAAATCGCCGAACGTCCCTTGCAGGAAGAAACGAACCGACAAGCGGGACGTATTCGGTGTCAATCCAAGAATGTAGAAGGGAACGCTGGAATTCAGCGGAACATTCTTCCACTGAATATCCTGCCCAAGGCGGATGGCTTTCATGATGCCGTCCAGCATATTCTGCGTCATGTCGTTATTTGTTCCCAACATGGCGGCAAAGCAGTCGCTATAAGCTGATTGCGCCGTTTCCGCCCAGTAAACGAGCGTGGTAGACCCAAGCAGACTGTGGTAGTCCTTCACGCGCAGCATGTAGTTGAGCGCTTCGCCGTAGGCAAAGGCGGCGCGATTTCCGATGGGGGCGTTCAAGCCTTGTGCTTCCTCTCGACCGTAGGATTCGAAGGAATTGTTGTTGAAGGAAACAAGTAATGCGCCAGAGGGCTGTGCACCAGTTATCCCCTTGATAGCAGGGTGCAGGCGCGCAATGGTATCCAGTTCGCCCGTGACCAGACAACGTCCTCGCGTGATATTATCTTCCGTACTGCTGTTCGCAGCTTCGTCCCAAACTGCTTGAATTTCTGGTATATCCTGTGACATCGTGGTCACGCCGAATGCGTCGGTCATGCAGAAAACTAAATTGCTACTTTTGCACAGCTCGTCAAAATGATCCGACAGGGCAGGAAATTGCATTGCCTGTTCGGGTTGCCAAGTGTCGAAGAAGCGGAGAATCGCCTGCGCCATCGGGCAGGATATGCCGTCCAGCAGCGCATGATGCTTCTTGGCGCTTGTGCGGAAACAAATTTCAGCATCTTTGAGGGGATCCTTGCCTGTACCACTGTATGGCTCATTAGTAATGCCGAGCAAGTATTTGGCGTTGTCACACAAAAAACTGGCTGCTTTGTGACCGCTGGTACGTTTGGCGGGGGTTGGCAGGAACATTGTGCGCGGAATCAGCTTACCTTTCTCGTTGGCTGTGCCGAGCATTTCCACCGACTCCACCTGCCCGTCAGCAGTCAGATACAAGCCCCATTGCACCTTGACGACCGACCAGCCGGGACGCTCCAATTTGCCCTGTGCGGCGAGCGAATCATAGCACCGCACGAGCGATTGCAGAATCATTTCACCACCTCACAGTCTGTCAAATCAATCACACCATGCACCATCTGCGCCCGGAAGAACATCGGCTGGATGTTTTGGGAATCAGAATAGTCCATATCGTAAAGCATATAGCCCAAATCCCGCGTTTCGTCGATGGTGGGAATGTCGCCGCCTTCCCAAAGGCGGAAATGCGCCGTGCATTCCCGACAGCCAAGATAAGGCTGCATGTACGCCTGACCATTGCGCAGCCGCCGCTTCACGATGTCCTGAAACTTGCCGGGATTGTCCGACGGATTGGCTTGGTCGGTCATCTCGAAGTGTGCTTCAATGACGTAATGTACGTCGCGGAGCATGGTGGTGGCACGCTGCTGTGTTTCTTTTCGGCGGTTGATATAGGAAAGAGCTTTGCCGTTGGCTTCACTCAAAATCTTGTTCTTGGAAACTTTGGATGCTACTTCGTTACGACGAATGTTGATGAAACGGATGGGATTGCAGACGTAGATGCGGTCTATTATCCAACGAAGACCATTATGAAAATATACGCTTTCCACCATTCCGCGGGCTGCACTGGGCGTGGGAACGTCATAGCTCACACGTTCAACCTTCATTTCAGGCCGGGTGAAGCAAGCGTAGTCGCCCCACACCTCCATTTTGATGGACATTGGTTCACCTCCTCATGCTTTTGCTAAAATCAACACTTGCCGATGTGGACAAGTGGCAGGTCGTAGGGAACGAACGGGAATCGTGAAAATTCCACCTCCTTTCAGGTGACAAGAACAGTATAGCACAGGATAGTGCATGAGTCAAGGACTGATTTTCACTGTATTAGATAATTATAACGAAAGACTATTAAGCATGGTTTGACACGTCAGTGAAAAGATGATAAAATGCCAAAGTCGGATAGAAACGGCGGGTAATTCGCTGCTTCTATCTGTGGGTTGAAATACTGTGTTAGATAATTATCTAACGGGGCGGGCGGTGAGCGCAATGCTTGCCGCCCGTTTCTGATTTTCTTCATTATATATACGTCAGGAGAACAGCGCCAGCCCGCTTGTGCAGCTGACCTGCAAGCCGCATTCCGGCGTGTACAATTTGATGTCGCTTAGAATGCCGCAGTGCGCATCGGCAATTTCCGTGACGCCGCCGATGCTGCACAACGCCTGATACTCGCGGCGGTAGATACTCACGCCGCAGCGCCCCAGACGGCGGAAAAGCTCACGCGAATAGTGCCCATCACGCAGGGCTTTGATGTCCTCGCTGTTTTCAGGTGTCGGAATGTACACCGTTACCGTATCTGTGTCGATAAAGCGGAAATGCTCGGCGGTTTCGCGGAAAGCAAATCTTGCTTCGGATGACAGCGTTTTGCTGGTATCCAGTAAATCATTTTCGGACGAAACGGGTCGTGAACGCTGCTGATTTTCTCCGCGCTTGAAGAGCAAATCGCAAAAATACGCGTGGATGGCTTTGCGGCTGCCGATGTCCTCCGCATACAGGCGCAGCACTGTGCGGCAGCTTTCAATGTTTGGGCGCATGATGGGTGGAACCGCGTGTTCGGTCTGGTAGATGTGGACGATGCTGTCCTGCGCCGCTTCCTTTCCCTCGCGATTGCAGCGTCCGGCGGCTTGCAGAATGCTGTCCAGTCCGGCTAATTCGCGGTATACGGTCGGAAAATCCACGTCAACGCCCGCTTCAATCAGGCTGGTGGAGATGACGCGGCAGCACTGCTTCTTGTCTAAGCGTTCGCGAATGGTGGCAATGGTGCGTTCACGGTCGATGGCGTTCATCAGCGTGGAGAGGTGGAAACGCCCCTCTTCCGGCAGGGCTTCGTACAGGCTGCGCGCCTGTTTGCGGGAATTGACGATGCACAGCACGGCATTTTCCTGACGAATCCGCGCGGCTAATTCCTCGTCCGAAAGCGTCCCGTCCTGCTGGAAGGTGACGCGGCGAAGGCTGCTGAACAGCGCATCCGGGTCGGGGACAAGCTCTTGAATGCGGGTGCCCGCGGTGAAGCCGCTGAAAATGGACAGCAATTCGGGCTGCGTCGCGGTACAGAGAACGGCGGTGACGCCGTAATGCTGAACCAGCTGGTCGATTACCGAGACGCAGGGGCGCATCAGCGAAATCGGCAGCGTCTGCGCCTCGTCGAAAATCACCACGCTGTTGGCGACGTTGTGGAGTTTGCGGCAGCGGCCGGGCTTGGCAGCGTAGAAGGATTCAAAGAACTGCACGGCGGTCGTGACGATGACGGGGGCATCCCAGTTTTCGCAGGCAAGACGCTTGCGGAGGGCATCGGGCGTTTCGGCATCCGTATCGGGCAAATCCACCTGACTGTGATGCTCCACCACATTCTCATCGCCCAGAATATCCCGAAAGACCTTCGCATTTTGGTCGATAATGCTGGTGTAGGGGATGACGTAGATGATGCGCTTCATGTCATGCTTCACCGTGTGGCTGAGCGCAAAGGCAAGCGACGAAACCGTTTTGCCGCCGCCTGTGGGGACGGTCAGGCTGTACAAGCCCTGCGGATCTTCGCTGCCACGCAGGCAGCGCCGCAGCACCTCGTTGCGCAGCGCGCAGAGGTCGGACTTGGGCTCTTCCAGCCATTTGGCAACGTGCGCTTGCAGCTTTTCCAGCAGCGCGGGCATGGAATCGCCGATGCCGCGCGGCTTTTCTTCCTTGCTGAGCGCGCGCTCCGTGTCCAGAAAATCAGCATCCACCAGACAGGAGAACAGCATCCGGATGTACATGGCAGTCAGGCGCACATCATTCCGCGGAAGCCACGGCGGTGTGGGCTGAACGCCTGTTGGCAAAGAAATCTCACTGCGCCACGCGGAGGGATCGTCGCCGCCGGTCAGCTTTTTGTTCAGCCGTGCGCACAATGTGCCATCATCGAGGCTGAGACGGGTTCCCAAGTCGGGCAGACCGCCGTGATGCCCCGCAATGGCAAACGCCGCGTGCATATCGTCCAAATCTGCCGCCGCCTTCGCACCTGCCGTGCTGTGGTCCACCTTGGCGGTGTGTTCCGGGTCGCGCTGGCGGCGCTGACCGTTGGGGCTGTACTTGCCGATATCATGCAGCAAGGCTGTTCTTTTGGCGTGAGAACTCGATCCAAAAGAAGCAGCAAATTCCGCAGAAAGCTCTGCTGTGCCTTCCAAATGCTCCTTGAGCGGCTGATAGCTGCCGTCCTCGCGGAGGTGGGTGACGTATTCCATACAGAAAGCCCTCCCGACATAATCAATTGTGTGTATCAAATGTTAATAATAGTATAGCATCATAATAACCTGCTGTCAAGAAAAATAAAACTATCGAGCACTTTTTGTCAAGCACTTCCGGGAAAAACAATGCGCAAAGCAGGAATATATTTGTGCGCTGCTGCCCTTGCAATGCTGCCGCCAAAATGGTATGATGGAAATGAACAAAAAAATACAGAAAAGGAGTCTTCCACATGGCAAAGAAAACGAAAACCCAGCCGAAAGCGCGTAAAACAATCACCTCCAATAATCTCGCTGATTTATCAAAACTCGTTCAAGCACTTGAAATAGACGATGAAAATCCGGAAAATCAGCAAAAGCTATCGGCGCTTGACAAAAAAATCATCTACAATGAGTTCCAGAATTCAACGTACACGCTGGTGTCGCCGATGGCATACCTTATTGGCATCGACAAAGAAAACTTTGGCGAAGAAAATGCGAGGCCATTTCTGCTGAAAAGTTACGAAGAGCTGGATGCGCACAAAGAGGCGCGCATTATTCGCAATCTGTGCCGCATTCGCACGGCGATGGAACGCAATTATCCAGCCATTGTGAATGAATTTCGCATGAGTTTCCGCAATATCGGCAGCGTACCGAATCTCATTCCATCAGAAGCGGTGGCGCAGCTGGAACAGGACGGCGTCAGAATTTACAAAGCAAAGCCGGATATTGACGAATACATTATCAGCATCAATTGTGAAATCAGCAACCGAATCAATCAAGTGGCGCGCTTTTTCCCGGAATGGGTGAAGTGGGACTATGTGAAACCCATTTTCCTGATGCCGAACGGGACGAAGAAAGATGGCGTCAAAAAAGCAGGGGAATACTATAAAAGCGATACTCGCCGCTACCCGTTCCACTGCTGGATTAACTGGGATGCCGTTGCCACAAGCCCGGAGAGCAAGGGCAACATCCTCTATAATGATGAAAAATTCGTAACGATTCTCTATGAGCGCCACGAAGACCGCTTTGAAAACCTGTCGCTGGTGCGCGATGCGGGCAACCACACGATGCGCAATCTGGGCAGGCTGCTGGGGCAGTGCAAAAAATGCCTGATTGTGGTGGACTGCGAAAATTCGGATGCCGTGAAGCTCGCGGCGGCGCTGAGCAGCCTCCCGACCGAGCAGCTGGGCAAAATATCCAAGGTGATTCTGTTTGACAGCGAGTATACAACGGCACAATGGAAAACGCTGGTTGACCGCACGCTCTCTACGGCGGTGGATGAAAAAGCGAACCTTGAGCTGGAACATATTAAGGTCGAGCGGCTGAACCAGAACAAATCGCAGTGTGATATGGCGCTGGCGGTGCGGACAAGCCGCGAAGTGTATACCTCCGGCGTGGATGCGGTCATCCTTGTGTCATCGGACAGCGACTACTGGGCGATGATTCGCCAGCTGGACAGCGTCCGCTTCCTTGTTATGCTGGAGAAGGGCAAAACGGGCATGGCCATCATGGACACCTTGGCGCGGCATGAAATCCCGTTCTGCTTCATTGACGACTTCTGTACGGCGGCGTCGTACAACATCAAAACCAGTACGCTGATCAATGCAATTCAGGAGCAAATCAATCAGCAGCTGGCGGGAGAAAGCACGAAACCATTCAACGTTCGCGAGATGATGGAGACGGCGCTGCAAAACTCGTGGATTATGATGACGGACAAGGAGAAGGAAGCGTTTTATAAGCGATACTTGCTGTGTATGAAACTGAATGTCAGCCCGGATGGCGCGGTCAGCATCACGCTGGGATAAAGGGCAGCGCCTCTGAACGGTGGAGCGAAGGAGAACTTTGCTTGATGACTTGCCATTTCTGAACCTGCATGCGCCCTTTTAAATAGCATCGGCACAGCACCAAATTTTCATTTGGCGCTGTGCCGATGATTTTGTATAATGCTATTTCCGAATTGGTTCATCACGGAATCGACAAAGAAGGAAAGATGCGGTTTTATCCTCTTTTTCCTTATCCCTTGATATTCCTCACGCTGCCCCTTTCCACAAGGTGCACCGGCAAAATAACCTTCTTCTGCGCAATCTCTTCCTTCCGCAGCTGTGCCAAAATCATCTCCGTCGCCAAAGTGCCTTTCTTCTCCGAATCCTGATGAATCGTCGTCAGCCCCGGAATCGCCAGCTGCGAAATATAATGATCATCAAAGCCCACAATCGACTTATCGCGCGGCACACTTACCCCGCACTCATGCAGCCCGGACATGATGCCCGCCGCCAGAATATCCGCCGAGGCGAAAATCCCCGTGATTTCGGGACGTGTGCTGAGTTGATGCCCCAGCTTCTTGCCCTCCTGCACGGAAATTTCCTGCGTAAAGACAAGCGCCGGGTCGTACGGCACGCCGTATTCCGCCAAGGCGCGGCGATAGCCCTGCAGGCGCAGTTCGATAACGCCCGCGGGGGAAATCGGCGGCGACGCGAACGCAATCACGCGGTGGCCGTTCTCCAGCAGGTGCTTCGTGGCGAGGTAGCCGCCTTTTTCATCCTCCAAGCCGACGCAGCAGATGTTCGGGTCGTCCACATAGCTGTCGATGAGGACGACGGGAATGCCCAGCTTTGCTACGGCATCGAAGAACGAATCCTGAAACAGCCCCGTCATAATCAGCCCGGAGAGCCGCCAGCTGTGAATCAGCCCTTCCAGCGCGGCGACGCTTTCGGCGGAGCGAAGCATCAGGTAGTAGCCGGCTTCGCGGGTGCGCTGCTCGACGCTGGCGGCGACGCTGCTCATGAAGGGGTCGCTGACGGTGCTGCCGGTGGTGCGCGGCGTGATGTAAGTGACCATGGCGATGATGGCGGACTGGTCGTTCGCCAGTGAGCGTGCGGACATGCTGGGAACGTAGTGTTCGCGCTCGATAATCTCCCAGATTTTTGCAACCTTCTTTTCGGAAACGCGGCTTTTGCGGTTATGCACCACGTTGGAAACGGTTGTAATGCTTACGCCTGCTTCGGCGGCAATGTCTTTGAGTGTGACCATGCGATGCTCCATTTTATGCAGTGTTTTAGGCGTGGTAATCTGCGCGGATCAAAGAGAACGGACGAAGTCCGCGAAGTCCGTGCGCATCATAAAAAGTATACCAGTCTTTGAAGTTGTTCGCAAGCGGTTTCTGGAAAAAAATCCGTAAAAGAAGGGGGAGACAGCCGAAACTGTCCCCCCTTTTTGAACGTTTTGGAATTATTCCAGTTCAGCCAGATAGTCCTTAATCGGCAGGTCGCCGGGCTTGCCGGTTTCCGGCGCGGTCAGACCAGCCTGAATGGTTTCGGAGCTGGTAGCGTCGATGGGCGCAACGGCTTCAGAGAAGGTGATTTCGTCCAGGTAGATGACGCACTTGGCGAACGCGCGGATGTGCAGGGCGTTGGTCATGCCCGGGAAGCCGGACGCTTCGAGGTCGATGACGAGATCCTGCCATTCGGTGGTGATGACCGGGTGCGTGCCGTCCGCCAGCACAAGGTCAGAGAAGCGCGCCGCGTAGAACTTGGCGTCTTCCGGATGCCAGTCCATGATGAGCTTGTTCTCTTCGCCGCCTTCCGCGCCTTTGATGCGGATGGTCAGGTATTTGCAGTAGGAGACGCCGTCCAGACCCCACATGTCAACGGCTTCGCCCCAGTTCGCCATCCAGTCGGCGGCATGGGCGTAGTAGTCGTCTTCGCTGTCGTAATCTTCCGGGTCATACGCCTTGGGGCGCATGTCGAGCTTCAACGCGCCGTCCTCATTCTTTGCGCGCAGGTTCGCCCAGTTGTCCCACCAGAGGTGCGCGCCGTTGGGCGCAAGCTCAGGCTTGGCATTCGGGTCACGGTCGTCAAAGTTGTCCCACAGGTAGGTTTCGCCTTCAGCAAACGCAACAGCTGCCATCGCGAACACCATCGTCAGGGAAAGCAGGAAAGCAAGGAACTTCTTCATGGGGATACCTCCTTTATGATGTTGACGGGTGGATAGGTTTAACGCTCAACCTATCGTTGACATGATTATAACATACCATTTGCCACATGTCAAGAGGGGAAAAGAGGCTTTTTCTGAAAATTTTTATCTTCAGGCACATTGCACATTTCCAAATTTCCTGCTATAATCATGGCATGGGTTTAGCGTTTAACTAAATGCGGACGATTTCCACACGCTGGAAACGCCGCGGCGAACAAGGAGGACATGAACGATGAAGAGAACCACCCCCATCCTGATGCTTGTGCTGATGCTTCTGCTGACCGCGTGGATGATGCCCGCGACTGCCGAAGAGAATCCGACGCTGCTGACCCTCTACGAAGGCCCGAAGACGATGACGACCTCCGCGACGGCGAAAGTTACCGCGAACGGCAACGCCCTGTTCGTCTATGACGTGATGGTCAACCACGAACACATCTGGAACGCCAACACCCAGCCGACGACCACGCCTATGACCTATTTCGACTTCGAGGGCAAAGTGCGCATCGAGGTTGAAATGCCCGGTCTGCCGGACAAAGTGGAGAGCGCCGCCGTCATTCCGCAGTCGTGGGGGATTACGCCCGAAGTCAAGGACGGCAAAGTTTCCTTCATGATTACGGAGCCGGGGCAGTACACCGTTGTCTTCAACGATAACGTCAACAAGGCGCTGCACATCTTCGCCAATCCGCTGGAAACGGACGTCCCTGATCCCGACGACCCGAACGTCTACTATATTCCCTCCGGCGAGTGGGTCATGGACGCCATTGCGCTGGAAGACGGGCAGACGCTCTATATCTCCGGCGGCGCGGTGCTGCATTCCATCATCTCCGTCAATAACGCCAAGAACGTCCGCATCTGTGGGCGAGGCATCATTGACGGCAGCGACTACGATGCGTGGAATCAGCCCGGCTCGTATGCGCGCGTCCCGATTGATCTCAATCACGCAAAGGATGTCACCATCGACGGCATTATCGTCGCCAATTCCAACTGCTGGAACGTTAATTCTTACTCCTCCAAGCATGTGGAAATCAACAACGTCAAGGTCATTTCCGGTCGTCAAAATGGCGACGGCTTCACCTTCCAGTCCTGCACCGACCACACCGTGACGAACAGCTTCGCCCGCACATGGGATGACAGCCTCGTCATCAAGAACTACTCCGGCTCCACCAAGGGCATCACCTTCCGCAACATGCAGGTGTGGACGGACCTCGCCCAGTCCATGGAAATCGGCTACGAAACCGACAAGGGCTGGACGCTTGACCCCGAAATCAGCGATGTACTGTTTGAGAACATCACCGTGCTGTATAACTTCCACAAGCCCGTTATCAGCATCCATAACAGCGACGATGCGTATGTGCACGCCATCGTCTACCGCAACATCGTCGTCGAAAACGCCTTCATGCAGGGCGATAACGGCAATAATAAGGAATTGATTGAGATGACGCTGCAAAATTCGGCGTGGTCGACGGTCAAGGATGAGTTTGGGTCGATTGATGATGTGCTGATTGATGGCCTGACGGTGCTGCGGACGCTGGATGGGAAAGTGCCGGCGTCGAGATTGTCGGGGTATGGGGAGGATAATCGGATTACGAATGTGACCTTGCGGAATGTGACGATTCTGGGGGAGAAGATGACGAATTTGAAGCAGATGAAGCTGCGGTATGATGATTATTGTGAGGGGATTGTGGTGGAGTAAGGAAAAAAGAGAATAAACACGCGGAAGAAGTAAGGGAGAGAGCTCAACTCAATCGCGCGAAGGGGTCAAGGGGGGATCCCCCTTGCGGAGTCCAGAGGCAGCGCCTCTGGTGGGGTTTGGGGCAACGCCCCAACCGTTCCACGTCCGACCAATCCCAAAGGACAAAACAACAAAGGCGCAGGCAGCGAAGCGTCCCTGCCAGTAACTTTGCGCGTCCTCAGACGCGCCCCCCAACTTGCTCTTTCGCCCACTTGCACATTGTCGCGCCAAATGGGCGCGACCGACCACCCGCATCACCACACCCAACATCATTATAGAAAGGAAATTTCGCTCATGAAAATGCGTTCTGTCGTATCCGCCATGCTCGCCCTGTCGCTGGCGTGCCTGCCCCTTCTGACGCAGGCGGAAGAAGAAATTCCTACCATCGTGACCGTTGTTCCCGCCCCCGACCAGACCAAGGCGGAGCGCCCGGCGTGCTTCCCTGACCCCGCTGACCAGTACATCGCCCTCCCCGAAACGGAGAATTTCGCACTCAATAAGGAAGTCATTTCCGGCGCGCATACCGACGTGTACGTCAGCCGAAACGTCAACGACGGCAAAACCGATACCTATTGGGAAAGCAAAGGATTCCCGGCGGAAATGCTCATCGTGCTGGGCGAGACGCATACCATCTCGACCGTCGCGGTCTGCCTGAATCCATCCGCCATCTGGGAGGCGCGCATTCAGGAAATCGCCGTTCTCGTCAGCCAGGACGGCGAAAACTTTACCGAAGTTGCACCCGCCACGCAGTACCAATTCGACCCTGCGACGGGCAATCGCATCCGCATTGATTTCGATAGTGTGGAAGCCAGTTTTGTCAAGGTTGTGTTCACAATGAATTCCGCCTCCCGCACCGACGGCGCGCAGGCAGCGGAAATCTGCGTTTACTGATAGGAGAAAATCACGATGCAATATCAAGGCATTATCTTCGATTTGGATGGCGTTCTCTGCTCGACCGACGAGTACCACTACCGCGCGTGGAAGGCGCTTGCGGATCGGCTTGGCATCCCCTTTGATCGCGAACGCAACGGCCTTTTGCGCGGGGTCAGCCGCATGGACAGCCTGAACATCATCCTCGAAAAAAGCGACAAGGCGTACTCGCAGGATGAGAAAAACGCGATGGCGGAGGAGAAAAACACGCGCTATCGGCAGTTGCTGAACCAAATGTCGCCCGCTGATTTGTCCGGCGACGTGAAGCGCACGCTGGATACCCTGCGCGCACGCGGCTTGAAGCTGGCGATTGGCTCGTCGAGCAAGAACACGCCGTTCATTCTGGAGCGGATGGGGCTGGATGGTTTTTTCGACGCGGTGGCGGATGGAAACTGCATCACGCACTCGAAGCCGAACCCGGAGGTGTTTTTGAAGGCGGCGGAGATGCTGGGCTTGAAGCCGGAGCAGTGCGTGGTGGTGGAGGACGCCCATGCAGGGGTGGAAGCTGCCAAAGCGGGTGGGTTTGCCTGCGCCGCCATGGGGGACGCCAAGGAGGATGCGCGCGCGACGTATCATCTGGGGAAATTGTCGGACTTGCTGGAGTGTGTAGGATAAATGCATAGAACCGAAATTTCCGCACCCCAAAACCTGCAATCCGTAGCAGGAAAAGCGCAGTGCAGCCGCGAATTTCCCTCCATGAATACCGCATGGAGGGAAGTTTTGAACATGAGGAGGAATACACGGATGAATACGGTGATTGAGCGAACGGGGTTTGACCCGGCACAGGACGCGGATAACGGCAACCGTTTCCTGACGGGCAATGGGTATATGGGCGTTCGCGGGACGACTGGCGAGGCGGGCGTACAGCAGATGACCGCCGTCAACCTCGCGGGCATCCACCACCAAAAAGGGCAAGGCTGGGAAGAGCCGCTGAATGCCCCGAATCCGCTGTATGTCGCCGTGAAAGGCGTGTCGCTGCCGGAAAATGCCGATCGGCTTACATCGCACCGCCTCGCGCTCGATATTGCCGACGGCGTGTTCACCCGCGAAAGCACGTTCAAGGCGGATGCGGGCGAAATCACCATCCGGCAGGAACGGTTCTGCGCGATGGAGCGGGTGCATTTGCTCGCACAGCGCGTGACCATCACGGCGACACGTGACTGCACCGTCACCATCGCGTTTGGCGTGGACGAAAACGTCTGGGACATCCACGGCCCGCATTATGAGACGCTGACGCTGACAGAATCGGACGGCGTCGTCGCCCTGACCGGCGAAACGGATGACCATCAGCGCGTCTGCACGGCGCTTCGGTGCAGCTGCATGGACGGCGAAATCACGCACGGCGGCGTTCGGACGGCGCAAATCGCGCTTCGGGCAGGTCAGCCGTGGCAGCTGGATGAGGTCGCCGCGGTGTACACCACCAGCGACGGCGACGCACCGGAAGCATCCGCCATGGAAGCGGCAGAAAATGCCCCGGCGTATGATGCTTTGCGCGAAGAACAGCGGGCAGCGTGGGCGGCGCTCTGGCAGAAAGCGCGGGTGACGATTGAAGGCGACGCGCGCGCGGAGTTCGCAGTCAATTACTCGATGTACCACCTGATGAGCATCGCGCCGCGGCATCGGGCGGCGCTGTCGGTGGCGGCGCGCGGGCTGTCCGGGCAGACGTATAAGGGCGCGATTTTCTGGGATACGGAGATGTTCATGCTGGATTTCTATCTGGCGTGTATGCCGGAGGTGGCGCGGCACTGCCTGGAATACCGCGTGCAGACGCTGCCGGGCGCGCTGGACAAGGCGAAATCCTACGGCTATGCGGGCGCGTTCTATGCGTGGGAGAGCGTCGAGGGCGGCAAGGATGCCTGCACGGACTACAACGTTACCGACGTGTTCACGGGGCGACCGATGCGCACGTTCTTCCGCGATACGCAGGTGCACATCAGCGCCGCCGTCGTGTATGGGCTGCGGAAATATACGCAGTACACGGGGGATGATTCGCTGCTGCAAAGCGGCGGCGCGCGCGTCGTGCTGGAATGCGCAAGGTTCTATATGAGCCTGATTTCCAAGCGCATCCTCAGCGACACCTATGATTTGCTGGATGTGATGGGCCCGGACGAGTACCACGAGCATGTGAAGAACAACGCCTACACCAACGAAATGGCGCGGATGACGCTGAATTACGCGGTGGAGGTCTGCCGGAAGTACCTGCCGGAGACGGACGAAGCGGAACTGATGCACTTTGCGGATGCCGCGAAGCACTTGAAGCATCAAGCGCCTGACCCGAAAACCGGGCTGATTGAGCAGTTCGACGGTTACTTCAAGCTGGAAAACGTACTCGTGCCGGAAGTGCGCAGCCGCCTGATTGACCCGCGCGAATACTGGGGCGGCGCGTATGGCGTGGCGGCGCAGACGCAGGTCATTAAGCAGGCGGACGTGATTGCCCTGCTGTACATGCTGGGGCAGTACCCGGCGGACATCATCGCCGCGAATTATGATTACTATGAGCCGCGAACCGAGCATGGCAGCAGTCTGTCCGCGTGCATGTACGCCCTGTGCGCGTGCGCAATCGGGCGTCCGGCGGCAGCGTATCCGCTGTTCCTGAAATCCGCCGAGGCGGATATTGTCGGCGGCGGCAAGCAGTGGGCGGGGCTGGTGTACATTGGCGGCACGCACCCGGCGGCGGCAGGCGGCGCGTATATGGTGCTGCTCTATGGCTTCTTGGGTCTGCGCTTCGAGGACGGTCAGCCGACGCTGCATCCGCGCCTGCCGGAGGGATGGAAGAAGGTGCAGATGCAAGTGCATTGGCAGGGCAAAGACTGGCTGCTGACGGCGGAAGAAGGGCAGCAGGCATGACAATCGCCCACTATCACCTGCCCGGTCTGTTCGAGTTTTACGAACTGTATTGTCGATTTTTGCCGCTCTACCGAAACCATCCGGAATATTTCTATGATTGGTGCGACATCGGCTCGATTTACGGCGCACCGGCGGATTGCCTGTGGGGCGGCGGGCGCGTCGGGTCGGGGGAGTCAAGCGCGCGGGATGTGCTGGCGCTGATGCGTGATTACGGCATTTCGCCGCGCCTGACATTCAGCAACTCCCTCCTGCGCGCGGAGCATCTGCGTGATGCGCGCTGCAATGCGCTCTGCCAGATGCTGAATGAAGGCGGGAATGGCGGCGTGATTCTCCATTCGGATTTGCTCCTGCGCTATTTGCAGAAAACGTATCCGAACTTGTATTTCGTGTCCTCAACGACGAAAGTGCTGACATCGTTTCCCGACTTGCAGGCGGAACTGGAACGAGCGGAATTCCGCTATGTCGTGCCGGATTTCCGCCTGAATCACGCGCTGGAGAAGCTGAATGCCCTGCCGCAGGGTCAAAAGGACAAGGTGGAGTTCCTCTGCAACGAGTGCTGCTATTTCGGCTGCCGCGACCGCCGCGCGTGCTACGAAGCCGTCAGCCGGAAGAACCTCGGCGAAGGCGGCGACGAGCACCGCTGCCACGCACCGGACGCAGCGGGCGGCTACCGATTCTCCAAGGCGATGGAGAATCCGGGCTTTATCGGGGTGGCGGATATTCAGCGGACGTACCTGCCGATGGGCTTTGAGAACTTCAAGATTGAGGGGCGCGAGTTGGGCAGCGCGCTGGTGCTGGAATTTCTGCTGTACTACCTGACGAAGCCGGAATGCCAGCTGAAAGTGCGGGAGGAAATCTATCTGGATAACATGCTGGACTTGTTCTGATTGCAATCAAAAACAGCCTGCGGAATTCGTCAACAGGCTGTTTTGATACTTTTTTGGTTCTTCATGGAAAGTTGGGGGGCAAACAAGGACTTAGGCGAAGCACCAAAAAGCTGCACGCGGAAGGAGCATGAAAGCGCGACCACCCCAATCGCGCAGAGGGGTCAAGGGGGGGACTCCGTCCCTTTTCGTCTGCCCCTTGCAGGGTCAAGGGACAGCGTCCCTTGTGGGGTTTGGGGCAACGCCCCAACTGTTCCGCGGGCGACCAGTATGCCAAACGCGCTCAATAAAGGTGCAGGCAGCGAAGCGTCCCTGCCAGTAACTTTGCGCGTCCGCAGACGCGCCCTCCAAGCTGCTCTTCCCCCAAGATTCTGTGAAGAACCAAATTTTCGGGTGCGGCGGGCAAAGAAAAGGACTGTCCCGTTTTCCAGGACAGTCCGTAGGAATTACTTCCGCAGGGTGATGACGATGTGGCGCTTGGGTTCTTCGCCCTCGGAGTGGGTGTCCACCAGCTCGTTGGGCTGGAGCGCGGAGTGAATCACGCGGCGCTCGTAGGGGTTCATGGGCTCCAGAGAAACCTTGCGGCCCGTCTTGACGGCGCGGTTCGCCATGCGGTTCGCCAGACGAATCAGCGTGTCCTCGCGCTTGGCGCGGTAGTTCTCCGTGTCCAGCGTGACGCGGGTGTAGTGATCCTGCCCCTTGTTGATGCGCAGGCTCGTCAGGTATTGCAGGGCGTCGAGCGTCTCGCCGCGGCGGCCAATCAGGATGCCCAGCGTGTCGCCCGTCATCTGCGCGAAGATGTTGTTCTCCGCGTCCGTGCCCATCGCGACGGTCACGTCAACGCCCATCAGGTGGGTCAGCTCCTTGAGGAAGCTCTGCGCCTGACCGACGGGGGAGGCGGGGTCAATCTGCTCGTCGGGAATCATGGTGACGACGGGCTTTTCCAGCGGCACGGCGGGAGCCTTGGGCGGCAGCGGCTTGCGCTCCTGCTTGACGCTCTTGGGAGCGTTCTGCTCGCCCTCCGCCTTGGGCTGACGCGGCTTGTCCTTCTTCGGGCGGTCATTGCGCTTGCGCTGCACGGGCGCGGGACGCTCGACGGCATCAGCAGCAGGGGCGGTTTCCGTCACAGCGGGAGCAGCTTCCACAGCGGGCGCTTCCACCGGGGCTTCGACCTTCACCTCAGCGGGCTTTTCCTGCGCCGGCTTGGGCTGTGCGGGCTTCGGCTGCGGCTTGGGCTGGGGCTTGGGCTGCACCGGCTTGGGCTGCGGCTTCGGTTGGGCAGCGGGCTTGGGCGCTTCCACCTTCACGGAGGACAGCAAATCCGCCAGCGGATCGTCTTCTTCGACTTCCTCTTCCACCTCATGGAGCGTCAGGCGGAGCTTGCAGGGCTTCGAGCCGAAGAGCCCGAACAGTCCCTTGCTGCCTTCTTCCAGCGTTTCCACGGTAACATCGGAGATGGTGGCATGCAGGGCGTTCAAGCCGTTCTGCAGCGCTTCTTCGTAGTTTTTGCCAGTAGCTTCGTAGGTTTTCATGATTGCTCTCCTATCACTTCAGCGAACAGGTATTACTTCAGCGAACCGGTATTCTTGTTGGGGTTGGCGGCTTCGAGGGCTTCCTTGCGGTCAAGGTACATGTTGATGCCCTTGGTCTGCACGATGGCAATCACGTTCGAGGCGACCCAGTAGAGGGCAAAAATCGCGTTGTAGTTGAAGCACAGAATCAGCGTGAAGATGGGGAAGAAGTAGTTCATGAACTTCATGCTGTTCTGCGCCTGCTGGGCCTGCGCGTCATCCGCGGCGGGGGTCTGCGCCGTGCCGGTGAGCTTTGTCATCAGGAACTGACCGCCGGCGGCGAGAATCGGCAGGATGAAATAGCCGTTGTAGTTCACGAAAATGTGGATGTTGAACAGCGGAATGGCCAAGTCGCTGTAGTACTTGACGTGCTCCATATAAGCGGGCAGCTGTTCCATGGTAGTGTAGATGGTTTGAATCGTTGTGTTCAGCGCATCGCCGGTAAAGGATTCCACCGTCAGCGCAAGACCCTTATCCGCCAGCAGAGCGAGCGTCTCCTGCGGCAGCTTGTTGAACACGGCAAGCCATTCGTTTGTGGCGATTTGACGCAGAGAATCAAGATTCGGCCAGGCCGCCGCGAAGGGGGAGTCCGGCATCCACACGTTCTTGACCCACAGCCACGAATCCAGCGCCGGATTGCCCGAGGCGATGATGTCGAACGCCTGCTGTGCCAGATGCTCGTTGGCGACCATTCTCATGGCGGTGAACATCGCGAAGAGGATCGGGAGGCTGATCAGCATCGGCAGGCAGGAGGAAAGGGGATTGACGCGCTGCGCGCGGTAGAGCTCCTGCAGCTTTTTGTTCATCTTGTCCGGGTCTTTTTCGTACTTCTTCTGGAGTTTTGCCTGCATGGGGGCAATCTTCTGCATCTTGCGCATCCCGACACGGCTCTTGTAGTCGAACGGCATGACAATCAGACGCACCAGCAGCGTGAACAGCACGACCGCCCAGCCGTAGTTGCCCACGAAGCCGTAAATCCATTCCAGTATGGTCTTCAGAAATTCGTTGATGCCCATGAGTTCATTCCTTTCTTAATGTGGTACAGGGGTCCTCGGGAACGGGATCATAGCCGCCTTTGGAGAACGGATTGCAGCGCAGGACGCGCCATGCCGCCAGCCGCGCACCCTTCACAGCCCCGTAGCGCTCGATGGCGGTTTGCGCGTACTGGCTGCAAGTGGGCGTATAGCGGCAGCGCGGGCCGCCCTTATAGGGGCTGATGGCGCTGCGGTAGAACTGAATCCCCCAGAGCAAGGCGCGTTTCATGGCGCGTTTGGGCTTTTCGGCTGTGTCGGAAGAGCACCGTGCTTTTTCAGCAGGTAGCGCACATCCTTCTGCAGCGAGGAAAAGCTGGCAGTAGCGGCTGAGGGTCTGGCGACGACGACGTACAGGCCGCTTTTCACATCCCCCAGATAGGGCCGGAAGCATTCGCGCAGGCGGCGCTTGACCTTATTGCGGGTCACAGCGTTGCCAACCTTCTTGCTGACGGAAAAGCCGACCTTCATGCCCCGACCTTTGGCGACGAGCATGACCAAATCCCGACAAGCGGCGCTCCGTCCACGGTGGTAGACATATTGGAACGCCTTGTTTTTTTGCAGCCGATAGCGTCTTTCCATTGGGTTACAGTCCTCTGTTCTCGATTGAATGATGGGCGTATGATGCTGTTTCCGGATGCGAATGCGCAAGCAGATGGCGCAGGTGAATCCGGAAATAGTATGAACCCGAAGTAAAGGAAAAGCGCGCCCGGAAGCGTACCTCGCGGGTACATCGGGCGCGCTTCATCCACGAATGGAGCGCGGATTGTCATTGGACAATCCTGCTGTCCTGTGGCGTCTGGCACATCCAGCGTCTCTGAATAAGCCTGAAAGAAAATTCTCTCAATCAGACGGTCAGGGACTTGCGGCCGCGACGACGACGGGCGGAGAGCACGCGGCGACCGTTCTTGGTGGCCATACGCGCGCGGAAGCCGTGCACTTTGCTGCGCTGACGCTTCTTGGGCTGGTAGGTACGGAACATGTTCAACACTCCTTACAAATCAAATTTCGTAACCGGAGGACAGACATCCGCCGGGGTGCTACAATACAGCCTTTACAGTATATCGGATTTTCTTCGCTTTGTCAAGGCTTTGCCGGGGACTTTTTCAGCTTTCGCGCCTTTTGGAAGCGGGATTTTTTGCCCACCTTTTGGGCGAAATGGGATTACTTCTTCAGAATCTCCACCATTTCGGCGGGGGTGACGATGAAATGCCGGACGGGGTAGTGCTTCTGATTGCCTGTGACGAGATAAGCACCGTCGTTCCGCTTCTCCATGGCGACTTCATAGAACACAAGGTCGTCCATGTCAATCAGGATTTCGCCCGTCGGTTTTGGCTGCACCTCGATGCCGAACTGACGGATAGCATCCACCACTGTCCGCACGGTTTCCACCTGCAAATGGAACTTCTTCCGACACAGCACTTCCTCATACTCTGCCAGAATATCGGGATGATACAGCGGGACGATGTCGCCTGTCAGCATGGCGCGAAACACCTGTCGCGGCGGGGAATCTGGGTTCTTCGTAACCAAGGCGGACACGATGACGTTCGTATCTACAACGGCATAACATTTCACTGCTTAACCGCCTTCCGAGCGGCGCGAACCGCTGCGATTTCTGCGTTGATTTCGTCCGGGGTCATGTCCGGCGCACCAGACGCCTGCTGGAACAGTGCGTCCAAAGCATCCAGTGCTTCCGGGCGGGTGACGGTTTCTTTGGGCAGCCTCGTAGTGAACGGCAGTCCGCGCTCCAGCTTGCTGCGGACGAGGAACATCCGAATCGCCGTGGGCAAATCCAGCCCCAGCATTTCGTAGATTTCCGAAACTTCCTC
>ENA-USYV01001333-USYV01001333.1-human-gut-metagenome-genome-assembly--contig:-NODE-1333-length-24275-cov-16.827341_pt1 | contig 24275 bp, 21 predicted proteins | sample MGYA00250066_ERZ773514 | MGnify/ENA primary metagenome ERZ773514 (study PRJEB29103, sample SAMN06112049) | human gut metagenome | biome: human gut; feature: ankylosing spondylitis patient; material... | reverse complement strand
ATCCGCCAAAAGAATAATGGACCGATGACAATGGACAAATGATAATTATTTGGAAACTTCGCTTCCATCAGGAAAGAAATAAGGAAAGAAAAATGAGAAAGGAAACAAAGAAAGCAATCGTTGATTATCAATCAGATAGAAAAGAAGTTATAGACTTGAAGATACATTGTCAATTGTTAATTGTTCCTTGGCAATTTATCGGGTGTTCATGCAATTTATTAACTTTCTAAACATTATGAATATTATAAATTTTCAACTAAAATAAATGAACGTTTATTTAGTATTGTAAATAAATGACAGGATAGATATGAAAAAGGGTGGTTGATAAAAAAATAATTTTAGAAATATAAATATGATAATTTTTATACAATTAATTGAAGGATTGATAAAATAAAGAAGAACATTTTAAGAAACTGTTCCCAAATCAAAATACTCCCTTATAGGATCGGATATTTGATTTCAGTCTTCAATAGGAATACAAATAATGGAGGGTGCCAAATACTTTTCGGACATTTACTTTTGCACTATTCAATAACACGAAAAATCGTGTATCTTTGAAAAAGAAGAGTTGCAGTGCACTAATTTTTGGACTAGTCTTTCATGACTATAGGCTGAATCAGACTGCAACTCTAACTTTCGGAGAATTTAGCCAGTTAGAATTTTAGGCATTAAGGCCTGTTAAATGTATTAGCTACTTCTCCTTTTTGTTTAACTATAAATGCAAAAGTATGAATTATTCTCATTTTGTAGGTCTTGATGTGGGAAAAAAGTCCTTTGATGCCAGTCTGGTGTCTTTAGACCAGGAATTAAGTCATCATACCTTTCCCAATACCCCTGAAGGTATCGAAGAATTATTACATTGGATAAAACAGCATGGAGTGGAAGTTGAAACCGCCCTTTTTTGTGCAGAAAACATGGGTAGTTACGTGATCGACTTGTGTTTATCCAGCTATCAGTACCATTTTCCCCTGGCTCTTGAATGTCCCTTGACAATAAAGAAATCGATCGGCTTGCAACGTGGCAAAAATGACCGGATAGATGCCCGCCGAATAGCCCAGTATGCCAGTTTGCATTACCGTAAACTCAGGTTATATGAATTACCTGATAAAGATTTGGTCAGGTTGAGGAACTGGCTGGTTATAAGGGATAACCTGGTAAAACAAAAAGTATCTTCCCTGAAATTGCTGGTATTTCATTGCGGTCAAAGATTTTGAGCGATATCGTCTTCTTGAAATTGTGCGTGTCATTTTCGTTGTCACGGATAATCTGCACAGTTCCGCCATTAATAAATCCGTTTAGATTCAAAGGCGTGCGAAGCTTGGCTATCTGCCCCATAATCTGTGCCATTTCACCATCTGTCATCGGGAAATCGCCCAAACGGTCAATATCTCTGTTGTTTTCAAAGATGATTTTTGCCCAGTTATCAAGCAAATCTTTTTCGGTAGGATATTTTATTACGCCGTCTTTCCAGCCCTTTTCTTCCACAAGACATTTTATCAAGGCACTTTCAAACGCTGTCTCACTGTCAAATCCCATTAGTAGTCACTCCCTTATGCAGCATAATTACTGCTTTTCTTTTTTATTTTCTATCATGCGATCAATATTGTCGTATGCATCTTCAATTTAATCGATTTTCCTTACACAAACATCTTTTCAAGGCAAGATTTTTTGATATTTTTAAGTTTTTCAAGCTTACGCTGATGAAGGGTGATAAGGGTGTCGAGTTGGGAGAAGAACTGACCAATTTTACCTTGTTCACTTAAATCTGTTGGTGCTGAAATCAGCGTATCAGAGATAGCAGATTTTGAAATAGATGTTACTTTTATTCCCTGCATAAGCGGTATCAATTGATCATGATACGATGACGAATTTAGGTAAAACCCAAGATATGCAGGAGCAAATTTCACCTTTGACCTGCAAGGGATTGTATGCAGACCTGATACAATGCTCAAATCCCCGATATTGCCTATTTCTACGCACTTTCCGACAGCTTCATCTTCTGCGGTATCGGCAATAATTATATCTCCGTCCTGCAATTTTGATGATTCAAATTTCTTCGCTTTTTCATCATCGGCAATGTATGGAAGATCGGTACTCTGTGCATCAATATACTCACCAAATTTTACAAGAACATCACCGTAATGAACATTCTTATAAGTGCCTGTATCCTCGCTTAATTCTGCTCTTGAAAGTGTGTTATTTGAGAGAAAATTCAGTGTATCAGACAGCTTACGCTGTTCCCAAGCGTCAGTAAATTTGTTTGCAATTATTCATTCAATTAATAAAACCAGTTAAAAACGGCTATAAGCCGAAATAATAGGAGGTATAAAATGTTAAAGTCAATCACCAAGGACGCCTTATTCCATGAATATTATGCACAGTGGATAAGAGTTTACAAGGAGGGAGCAATACGCAAGGTCACGATGGACAAGTATCTTATGACGCAGTCCTGGCTTAAGCGTTTAGCACCCGATTTAAAGGTGCATGAACTCTCGAGAATCACATATCAGCAGTTGATAAATGATTATGCGGTTTACCACGAGAAACAGACTACGATGGATTTTCATCATCAGCTGAAATGTGCAATACTTGACGCGGTGGATGAGGGTTTAATCGAGCGTGATCCGACGCGCAAAGTAATTATTAAAGGCAGACCGCCCAAAGCAAAGAAGGTAAAGTACCTTAATCAGTTTGAATTGCATACACTGCTTAACACTCTTAATCTTGAGCCTGAAATTAATTGGGACTGGTTTATTCTTCTTGTTGCCAAGACAGGAATGCGTTTTTCGGAAGCGCTTGCACTTACTCCCAAAGATTTTGATTTTCCGCGTCAGACACTATCTGTCAGCAAGACATGGAATTATAAAGGTGACGGCGGTTTTCTGCCTACCAAAAATCAGTCATCCGTACGTAAGATACAGATGGACTGGATGACGGTAATTCAGTTCTCTAGATTGGTTAAGAAGTTGCCCGGAGACGAACCGATATTTGTCAAATGCGGCTCGAAAATATACAATTCAACAGTCAATGACATTTTGGAAAGACACTGTAAAAAAGCTAATGTACCTGTTATTTCGGTACACGGACTTCGTCATACCCACGCCTCGCTTTTACTTTTTGCGGGCGTTTCAATCGCAAGTGTAGCAAGACGACTTGGTCACGCAAGCATGACAACAACACAGAAAACGTATTTACATATCATACAAGAGCTCGAAAGCAAGGATATTGACCTTGTGATGAGATCACTTTCTGAACTGTCATAACAAACAAAAAGGCGGATGTTTAGTCCGCCTTTTGCTATGGATATGCCTATGAAGTACTACATCCTTCTCGCCACATAACAATGCCGAGGCGGCTCGCTCTTGTCAATCTCGCACACAAGCTTGCCCTCGTCGCATAGCTTTTAATTAAAAATTAACCGCCTGCTGTCATTACGCATACGGTACTCTTCCTGGTAGAAATGCACCACTTTCAACCACTTGTTTGCCACTTATTTGTGCTAAAAATCACCGAAATCGGCTTAAAATCACTACAATTGCATTGCTCAAAAACGCCGCAAAATCGAAGTATTTTTCTGCAAAATAAGTATGTAAATCCGAAGCTCCGACTTCAGATTTTTTGCTGTTATGAGCCGCTATTGAACTTCAAAGCGTTTGCAACAGCATCGCAAGCTTTGACCTGATACTCCTGAAACATATGACTGTAGACAGAAAGCGTTGTCGTCTTGCCAAATAGTAACACACTTTCATATGCTGGGTAAATAACGTAAATACGCCTTTAAATAGGCTTCTTTTATCTTTCAGAGGTTCGTCGAGCAGCTTGTAGTAGATGTAGATTTCACGAGGCTGCCCCTCCACATAGGCATCAAGGGTGATATACTCGATCAGCTCCAGGCACATCTCACGGGTAAGCTCATGCAAACGAAATCTGCCCTCTGTGAACTTCTTGGTGTCAACGGAATACTACTCCTCGTGGTGCTTCGCCTTTCGTACAAGAAAATAGCCAATCCAATCAATGACCCATGGATGAGCTATGATCTTACCGACAATCTCGATATGAACCTTGTTCCGAGAGAGAAGGCAGAGGGCAGCGGAGAGTATTTTATTGCCGAATATTACCACGCCAAGCGACTGCAATCGCTTCTGAAAGTTGATTTTTTCAAAGGTCTTATGGTCGGGCATCAGATACGCAGGTGTCTGAACTGCAACAGATTTTTTATTGTGAACGGCGGCTATAAGACAAAATACTGCGATATGCCTTCGCCTGAAAATCCAAACAGAACGTGCAATCAGATGGATTTTGCCAAGAAAAAGCCCAAAGAGAAAAATGCCGAGAAGCGAACACTTTTGGCTAAATCAGAGAAACTTTACCATTCCGCTATGACCTCACCGGAATTTACAAACGATGAATTTGAACAACAGTTAAGCTCTGCGAGTTTGTACAGGTTATGTGGCATGGAACCTCCAAGGAAAGGACGATCGGGTCAGTCTGACGATAGGCGCACCTGCAAGCAGGGCAAGGATATTACCCGTTATGAGTATTCCGATTGGCTGAAGAATTTACATGTGGCTAAGTCTGAGTTTTCTGTATCTTTACGCTTGAAATATTTAACTTTTAGTGATATACTTGTTATATACTAACAAATGAAGTTAAAGGGGTGATATTATGTTAGCCATTTGTCTGGCATTGATAAACGATGATGAAGATAAAAAAAGTTTTGAACAACTAGTAAAAAAGTTTGAAAAAAAGCTATATACCGAGTCGTTTAAGATTTTAAGATCACATGAATTAGCGGAAGAAGCTGTATGGGAAACATTTTATAGAATAGCCGATAATTTTCATAAAATTCACAATTTACCCGTGTACAAAATGGAAGCTTACTTGATTATAACTATTAGAAACGCTTCTTATAGACTTTATAACAAAGAAAAAAAGCATTTCTACAATGACATTCATGAAGAAATGAGAGATATTCCTTCCGCCGATGAATTTAACGATTATAATGTTGCCGATTTATCTAAGGCAATCAGCGAACTGGAAGAAAAATACAAAGTCGCAATTACATATTTTTATTATTACGGACACAATGCCGATGAAACCGCCAAACTTATGGGAGTTTCACGGAACGCTGTATATAAATATCTGAGAAAGGCTGAACAGATTTTGTTTGAAAAATTACGAGGTGATATTAGTGAATGAAAATACAGCATTGTATAGAGCTATCGAACAAGCTATCATACTGCCGTGTGCAGGAGAAATGGAATCTATCGCAGATGTTGAATATGAATTTTCAGAGACTTACAAAAAGAAAGTAAACAGGCTCATAAAGGACAGAAGCAGACCGTATTATCCTTTGATAAAAACAACTCTGAGGAAGACTATTATTATTATAGCGGCAGTTTTAATGATGGGTACAATTACAGTTGCCGCTGTTCCACAGTTAAGAGAATGGTTCGTAGGTTTGTTTGTCTCGCAAAATGAAAATAACGCTGATGTGCATGCTGTTCAAGGAGCTATTCCCGCAGATGATATGAACGATGAATTTATCTATTATGAGCCGACGTTTATTCCAAAAGGATTTGTAGAAGAAAGCAGAATTGAGGATATTGCACATTTAGGCATTGATTATCGTTTCAAAAATAAAATCATTTTTTATTCTCAAAGTCCATTAACGGCAACCCATAATATTGATACTGAAAATAGGAAAACAGAATATGTTACCGTATCAGGCTGTGAAGCGTTTTTATCCTATGATGACAACTCATCTATCATTGTTTGGAATGATGGAAATTATGTATATTCCATAAACGGAGATTTGTGCAAAAATGACATAATTGAAATGGCAAATTCGGTTAATCCTACAAAATAAAATATTTTTTACGAAAAGTGTGTACAAATTTACTCAAACTTGTATCTCAGTATATAAAGGGAACAAAATTTTGAGGAAAGGAGTGCACATTTTTTATGAAGAAAATGATTTCTGCGATAATGGCTATATGCATTATGATGTGTTCGCTTAGTATGAGTGTTTCGGCGAATAGCGTAATCGATTATGTAGAACCGGGTATAGAATTAATGTATCTGTACACAGACAATGTTAGTACAAGTGTATATCGTTCAGGCTCAAATATAGCTTATAAATGTGATGCTAAGGGCAAATCCACAGCAACAAAGATAAGCATTTATCTGTATCTACAGGAATATTCAAACGGTGCTTGGAGTAATGTTGATGTTGTTACAAAAGCAGTGAACGGACGCAGCGCATACGTCAGCGATACATATTCATCGGCGGTATCAGGAAGAAAATATCGTACTGAAGCTCATGTATATGTTTACAGCGGAAGTAAATACGAGTATCTGGAAGTCAACAGCGGAACATTGATTTTCTGATACATAACTGGTGTAATAAAAATAGAAAGGTTTGGTGAATCCAATGAAGATGTGAATATTTATTTTGCACAATTATTCATTTCAATAATTGTGTGATATGATGAAATTAAAATACTCTGCAACAAAACTTAAAGAAAATTACACTTATATTGAGAAAGGACGTTTAATATGAAAAAGATCGTTAAGAGAATTGCAGCTATGGGTGCTGCTGTTATGATGATGGCATCGATGTCGGCTATAGGTGTAAACGCTTATGGTACAGCTTCGTTCAGCAATGAACTTGCACATTCTGACGACTATAACCCTATTACAACTACATCAGGCTATTCAATTGACTATGCGTATGGTGTATGGGCAACATCAATTTCAAGCGTAAGCGGCTATAGCAAAGGAACACCCCGATTTAAGGTTAAGACGGGGGGCTATTCCGATTATGTTGATGTATATAACACTAACCAGTTATATTCGTTTGATTCATCCATGTGCAGAGGTAATAAAACCTATTATGGATATGTTAAGAACAAGACTTCAGGCTGCAAATGCAAGGTGTCTGGTGAATTCAGGTTTATGTAAGGATAATACATCGGAGGAGAAGTGAATCTTCTCCTCTATGTATTAATATAAACCTACGGAGGCAAATATATGATCAAAAGTATACTTACCCAAACAAAAATAATGCTTAACAAAAAGGGCTTTATGTTCGGCTTTTCGGCAATGATGATGATATGTCTCTTAGAGGTTGTTTTCAGTTCATACGGTGTTACCGCCCTACGAATGGAAGGAGACGGCTTTCCCGGGAACGACCCATCGTCGGTCATAACTTCCTTTGAAGCATTTATCCTCTGTGTACCCTCAGGACTGCTCAGCTATCTTGAGCTGCTGTTCCCATTCCTGTGTGCTTTGCCCTTTTCTTTTTCGATACTTACCGACAAGGCAGCCAACACGGATACTCTGTTGTGTGCCTACTGCGGTAAACGAAGGTACATCATATCAAAGATCACAGCTGCATTTATCGGCTCATTTCTGATATTTTTCGTTCCGCTGATGATAAACGGCTGTCTTAATTATCTCATCTTCGATAATTCCATGGGAGCAAATCTATTCAACCCGAACTGGCGTTTTAACGGCTTCGGCGTTATGCGTGCCACAGACTACCCCAATGCTCCCTTTGGAGAACTGCTGGCGGCTGCGCCCTTTCTGTACAGTATGCTTCATGCTTTTATGTTTTCTCTGATGTCGGGAGTGTTCGGGGTGCTTGCTCTTGCCTGTTCGGTGTTTTGCAGAAGGAACAAAGTGCTGACCTTCGGGGTCGGATTTCTTATCATAAACATAATGCAGTTCCTTGAAAACTACAGCATGAATGATGATATAGATAAAAAATATACCGCACTCGATCCATTCAAATATGTTACTTACTATTACTGTGACGGCAGGAGTGGAGTGAACTATTTAGCGTTTTTCATTGCTATGGGTGCGGTGATAGTCGTGAGTTCGGCTCTGCTGCTTTTCTGTGGCAGAAAAGACTATATCTAGGGAGTGAGAGAATGAAGAAAATGCTTCTAATGATCGCATCTATTGTCCCATTGTCACTGATATTCAACGGTCGTAATTTTTTCAACATTCTCGCAGAGCGCAGTCTGGGAGAATACGATGAGAGTTTTGATCTTTTGTTTATCGGAAACGCTTTCGGTTTTACAGCACTTCGTGATGCAAGCCTGCCCTTTATGCTGTACACATTGACTGTGGCTGTTGTCTATCTTTTTATGTTCGGACATACCATGTCTGATAACCTGAACGTCAGCGATATTTATGTTTTTATCCGAGAGAACAAGAGAACAAAATGGTTCGTCAAAAACTCGGCTCGTATATATTTGCAGAGCGCTGTTATAGTCCTTGTCAACGTGGTTGTGATATGGTTAATGACTGCCAAAATGGGCGTTGCAAATCAGCCCGGGGATATAGGAAAAATAGTTGGGATAACCATGATGATGATACTGTACATTTGGATACTTATTACCACCACAAATCTTTTCTCGGCATTGTTCGGCAGTACTATCGGATTATCTGTCGGAGCGGCAGCACATTATGCCTTTGTTATATCTGCAAGGTACGGCTTTGAGAATACCCTCATAAAAAACATAAACCCTTTGGCTGTCATTTTTAATATGTCAGAAAACAGGCGGAGCATTGTAACGTCAGTAATAGTAATGGGAGTGATCTTATTTGCGGTGTGTGTCATATTCTGCACCTATGTGAACAGATCTGATGTTAGCCTTAACAACAAAGAGATATTAGTGTGAGGGGATAGAAATGTCAACGATAACAGTTAAAAATGCAGTTAAAAAATTCAAAAACAGCACAGTGATCGACAATGTGTCTCTTACACTGGAGGGCGGAAATATCTACGGATTTGTAGGGCGAAACGGCAGCGGTAAGACCATGCTTTTCCGTGCGATATCGGGGCTTATACATCTTACAAGCGGCAGCATTGAGATAGACGGCAAGGTGCTGCACAAGGACATTGACGCTCTGCCCAGTGTGGGTATTGCTATTGAAAATGCAGGACTATTTCCGGACTTGTCGGGATATAAAAATCTGAAGCTGCTGGCAGGGATAAAAAAGAAGATAAGCAAAGACAAAATTCGTGAGACTATCTCGGAGGTAGGGCTTGATCCCGACGATAAGCGCCCGATCAGAAAATATTCCCTCGGTATGCGGCAGAGGATACTTATTGCACAGGCTATTATGGAGGAACCCGATGTGCTGCTCCTCGATGAACCTACAAATGGTCTTGATGACAGCGGTGTTGACGAAATCAGAAAGCTGATCTCTGCACAGGCAAAGCGAGGGGCAATAGTCTGTGTTGCAAGTCACAACAAGGAGGATATCGCCCTTCTGAGCGATAAGATATTCAGAGTTGACAATGGCGCTGTCCGGGAGGAATGATATGAAAGTATTTTTGACCTTACAGGCGGCTTTGATTGCAGTCACCCTTCTGCTTTGCTTACATGCAAGGGGCTTGTCAGAGGATGTAGGAATAACCCGCATGGACACTATCGAGAAGATACATAACAGCAATTGTGACTATATTGCTGTGATCCATGATACAGAGGAACTGTATGATCGCTTTTCTCAGTTTGACAGTGAGAATGCAGACTACGGCATTGGGCTTTACGGAACAGCCATATTTGTAGGAACTCCACAGGACAGCTTTTCCTTTTCAAAGGGCAGTACCTTCTGCACCCTTGATGTGGATAAGGTCATAAAGGGTAATATCAAAACAGACAGCATTGATGTTGAAATCAAAGGCGGCTTTCACTACGAAACAGAGGCTGAGTTCAAAGAGCGGTTAATGAATGCTGAGGACATGGAGATAGAGACACCTTCTGAAAAACTATTCTCGCTGGATTTTGGCGGCATGAATTTTATGGTACCAGGGAAGAAATATCTCATAATTGCGCAGACTCTTGATTTTAAAGAAAAAACTGTTTACAGGATAAACGGTTATCAGATAAGCTGGCTGTGTCTTGATGAAACGGAGAGCAAGATTATGAAAGAAGAATATGTTTATTCAGAATGTTGCAATAATGAGATATTTTCGCCGGATCATAGTATTATCGAAGCATTTTACGCTAAAAAGGACGATATACTTAAAACTTATAATATAGTACTGTGATTTATTCAGTGATTCCTTAATATGTGGTCATCTCTAAATTCTGTTGGCTTATCTGCGGCAAATCTTTATCCGTCATATTGTCCAAAATTCCCATGACATACGCTAGTATGCCTGCGAAAATTTAGTACAATCTGCCGAATAAATCTGCACCGCATCCAAACGACATATGAAGTTTATGCATTCACACGGGATGATGTGATTAAAAGTTTTGAATTATGACATAGTTTTATACTTGATAAATTAAAGTGTGATCGTGAAGCTATTGCTATGGAATTATTTGAAGAAGAGAAAGAAGATGGAAAACAATTGGTTTCTGATCTCACAAAAAAGCAGTATTAATAAAAAAACGACCGCCTGCTGTCATTACGCATACGGTACTCTTCCTGGTAGAAATGCGCCACTTTCAACCACTTGTTTGCCACTTATTTGTGCTAAAAATCACCGAAATCGGCTTAAAATCACTACAATTGCATTGCTCAAAAACGCCGCAAAATCGGGCTTTTTCGCATTTTACTAAAGACCACATCAGGTGTGCGGTTTAATTCAATTCCCGTACGGGTCACCAAAGTTTAAAGCTCGGAGATAGCACATTGTGTTGTTTCCGAGCTTTTGTTATCTGAAGTTTCATACCTTCCATGTTCTGCCCTACTTTTCCACGCACACCTCACTCTTGAGTTTTTTCACCACCTTGAAATACTCATGCATTTTCACGTCCGCAGGGTCTATCTGCAATGCAAAGGATATCCTGCCAAGCAGCGAATTTATGTACTTCTCAGGCGTAATGTCAGCACCTTTGAAAAACAGGCTTTGGGAAACTCCGTATTTCTCACAGTAATATATTTCCTGACGTATCTCCCGACGCTGTTTCGACGAGATCTGCGCCTTTTCGTTGACTACTATCCCCGTTACCTGCTGACGTTGCGATGAACCGATAAGCGTCGTTTTTTTCATGTTCAGCTTAAAACCCATTTTCCACAACGCCCTGCTCACAAGTTGCGTTATCTCTTTGGCGTTAAGCACAGCTTTTCCACCTGAAAATGTCATATCATCACAGTATCTTGTGTAATTTATGCCACGCTCTCCACACCACTTGCCTATCCTCTCATCAAATCTTTTCATCATCAAATTCGATATCTGCGGAGATGTTGGCGCACCCTGCGGCAGTATGCTATTATAAGTGCATATATTTGTCAGCAGCGTTGTGGCAGGCTTAGAAAATCCAAGCTCGCACATGACCCCATAGACCTTGCCAAAATCAATGCTGTCAAAAAAACCTGAAACATCGAGTTTAAGCACTCTCTGTTGACCAATATGCGGCTCTGCATTTTTCAAAAGCGAAGAGTTTTTGCAATATGCAGTGGCATACTCAGATACGGACAGCGTGTAAAGATACCTTTCAAGTATCCTTCTTTGAACGAGCTTGAGATATTCGTTCGGCACTTTTAACACCCTGTTTTTATGCCCTCTGCCACGATGTATTATCACCTTGCGGTAATTTGAATAACACTTTTTCTGATTTCGTTTATGATAGCGTATTCGGTTGTTGCTAAGCATATAAAGCTTTTTTAAAGGAACATCAAGCTCCTCTGAGATCCTTATGATATCATTATCAATATCATTCATTTTGTCACCTCAAAAAAATAATAACAAGCGTCAGCACAAGATTCAAATGCTTTGGAGCCGAATTTTATTTAATGGAATTAAATCCGATTCGGTGAAAAAGCTTTTGACAAAGCTACTATTCCCTGAAACTTCCACAGCGACTCGCTGTAGTTATGCGTTTTGCAATATCGCTGCTGACGCTTGTCATATTTTATCAAACCATGTTATGTACTCATTATATAAACACCTTGTTTATTTTATGAGATAATTATATCACGCGAAATGCACAACAATTGGTGCATCTCGCAGAGTACAACGAAAAAAATGGCTGTATATAAACACTCTGATATCATTTTACCAATTTATGCACGACACGTCAATGGGTTATCCTGACATTTTACGCCAAGCGCCAATATTTTATATGAATACACAAAAAACCACACGAAGATAGGAAAAAAAGCCGAGCCTTGCTTTTATCACCTCTCAATTCCCCCACCTCTCGAGCTTTTTCCTTTTTATCACTATCCCCACCGGGCTATCCGTTTTTTCGTCAAAATATTCCTCGCAGACCCACCAATGATACTCTTGCCTTGGCAGGGTCGCCCACGTCATATAGCAAAAGCTCCACTGGCGAAGCAATTCCTTCTTCTTGCCGTTTTTCAGACTTTCAGGTAAATAGTCCTCCATAAGCTTCACTATCGTATCATAGCTTATAAATCTCATCTTGTTCTTTCTTTTTATTATGGACAGCCTGTAGGCAAGATAAAAATGCAAAACAACTTTCCATATGCTGCATTTGTATTCTGGGTCAAGTATTGACTCTTTTTTCATTCTCCTGATGATCTTAATACGTTCATCGGGATCATTCAAAAGGTCGCACAGTGCTGAGATATTAGAACAATCGAAACCGTCCTGCCCACTGTCCAGCTTGAAATATCTCCGCCCGTCTAGTTTGTATAAAGGCACTCGTGCTATCTGCCCCTCCTGCGCCTCCACTGCATATGTCCACAACCTCGGGCAGGACTTTATCTCATAGACCTCTCTGCCGCTGGAATCCTCGCCCCTTTGCACGTTGATAAAACGTTCCCAAATGCCGTCACTTACTTTCTGCGGAGCATTTTCAGTGCTGGCTATAAAGATCCTCAGCCTTTGGAGCTTTTCCACGCTTTCTCTTAGCTTGTCTTTAAGTGCATTTCGTGAAAATCTAATGTCCTCGTTTCCGCTGAGAAGTTCCCATATGGTGTTGAGATAAAAATCCTTTCTGTTATTGTTCCATATAGTGCAAACAGCGTCAAAAACACACATATCAAAGTATGTCAGCGGTGCTTTTTCATAAGCCGTGCCGTCTTGATACCATAAGGTACAACAGATATCATTTCTGCGCTGACCTTTCACAAAAGCTACTCTGTAGTTATAGTCCTCTTGATCGTTTCTTTTGCCTGACAGCCCGTCATAAAGCCCTTGTATCTCTTTCTCTCCCAAAAGCCTGTTTATTTTTTTGTCTATATATGATACCGCACGCTCGTCCTCTTTTATCTCTGAAAGGTCATCATTTTCCCTTTTATATTTTCTTATGAGCCTGTCCGTTTCCCATTTGTCAAAACCAAGCTGGATATCATACTTATCGCCTTGTGTGTAACCTAATACCTGCAAAAAATCCTTGTCGGTGCTGTCCTTATTACTGCTTATAATGCCGTCAAAAATATCCCTATCTATCTTATAAGCCACAGTGATAACAAGGTCAAATCTCTGTCTGCCCTTAGAAGCATCTCCCCTGTTCACGTCGGTGTAAAAATACACATATCTCAAAGAATATTCTTCCCTCTGGCTTTTCAGATCGTCCATAAGTATCTTCTGTGCATGATATCTTATTTCAAATTCCTTTTTCCCCGACAATGTTGCAGGTCTTACATATATAAACGCACTGTCATTAAAAACGTGCCTTGCAAGCATGAAATCCCCTTCAAGCTCTTTTTTCCATTCCATTGACCTGTCGTAAAAGCGACAGCCCTCTATATTGCCGACCTCAGCTTCAAGAAAGACCCTTTCTGCTATGACATTTCCTTTATTGCAAACTGTCCCATTTTCATCAGGCTTATAAAACCAATTGAAATTGCGTATCTCATTGGCAAGAAGAGTATTGTTTATATAAAGCTCGTTTATCTGACCGATAACACGCCTAAGGTCCTTGTTTACTTCATCGGCAGAGGTTATCTTTGATGTCTGTTTTTTCGGCTTGACCTGTTGGAGCAGTAATTTTTTCTTTGGAACTTCTGCTCTCATGATACTGTTTCGTATATATTCGTTTATGATATTTTCCAGCTCTGTGCCATTGAAATATTCGTCAATAACAGTTTGATCGCATGGTATGAGTGCCATTTTATCATAGCATTTTTGCATTTTGTTGCCAAGACACTCTACCGCCTGTTCTTTTGTTACAGGCTGATGCTCCAGATTTTCCATAACATACCGCTTCATCATGTCAAAGGAATATTTTCTTGACAGTTTGAAAGCTCCCTTTGTGCGATCATCAAGTCTTGATATAACAGACGATTCCAAGAACACGTTATTTACAGTATACACATACCTTCTCTTCGTTTCAATTCTCACCAAACGTCTTTTCTTGATTTCATTTTGGTCTTGGGCTGTATCGTTTTCCTTTTTCTCCTCCTGTTTATCTGTTCCTTCTTTTTTCTTGCATTTTTCTATTTTCGAGTTATCTTCATTTTTATACAGCATTATTACGTTGTTATTTCTATCATCAGCAGACCGCCCTGCTCTGCCGATCTCCTGATAATATGTTTCAATGCTTTCAGGGACAGCATAATGTATAACAAGGTCAACGTCGCTGTTATCTATACCCATTCCAAACGCCATTGTTGCAACGATAATGTTATAACCCAGCTCCTTGTTTGCATATTTATATTCCGCACCGAGCCTTTCACTGTGATACATTTTGCCGTGATAGCTTATACTGCCCTTTGACAGCTTCCCACCCTTTTTCGCAAGATTTTTTGAAATACGCTTACTTATATATTCGACCTGTTTTACAGTATTGCAGTATACGATGCACTTTTTGAAGCTTATATTATTAAGAAGCACCAAAAGATAATAAAGCTTTGGCAGGTCTTTATCATTATCCAAATTGCTCTTATCGCAGTTTAGGATAAAAACATTCAGGTCGTCACGCTTCACCGACAGCGAGCTTTCTCCCATGTCAGCAGACCTATCAGTACAAATACCGAACTCCTTTGTTTTTTTCATATCAAGCAAAACTTTGAGCTGCTCTGCATTTGCAGGAGTCAGCGATGCAGAAAAAATGCCCATAGGTATCTCCTGATATTTTTTCAAGCGAGCTATGGTACTGCATATCTGAAAATAGCTTTCTCTGAAATTAAAGCCCCACTCTGATAAGCAGTGTGCCTCGTCAAATATTATCATGCTTATTTTCAGCTTGCCAGAGGCGACGGCTTCAATAAGCTCCTGCCTGTATACTGGCTTGTTGAGCATTTCAGGGGAAAGATACAAAAGCTTACATTCTGTGTTATCATCGTTGTTATTTTTGACCAGCTTGCTTACAGACAGGTCAAACTCTGCCTTAGGCATTTTATCAGACAGAAAGCCTGCACACTCAGGGTGAGCCTCCGCATACTTTTTATTGAACTCCGTCACAGCTTCAGTGCAGTATTTTTTATTGAAGTTATCCACCTGATCATTGCAAAGTGCCTGCAATGGAGAGATCACGATAGTCACGCCCTGAGATATGATAGCAGGAGCTTGAAAGCAAAGTGACTTACCTCCGCCGGTTCTCAGCCTTACAACAGTATCATGCCCCTTGAGCAGTGACTCTATTATGCTTTTCTGCTCGTTCCTATAATCCTTGAAATATGTAGTAAGACTTTTCTCCAAGTCAGCAATGTATCTTGTTCTGACATCAAGCTCTGCCTTTTTGAAACGCATTTCCTCAGCCCCCTATATCAACGTATTTACGGCTTTTCCTATATTATACTGCACATTTTCAAAAAAATCAATATCCGCACATCAAATATTTTCACAATATCACTAAAACGGCTATTTTGCGTGATTTACGACAAAATAAACTATCCCTAGTTTATTTATATGTCACTTTGTCAAATTTATTCTTTACAGCCAACTCAGGCGTTCCTATCTCGCCTCTGCGGGCGCTTAAGTTCCCGAGTTTAACGCACGGAGTCGGTAAAAACAGCTTGGTGTAAACTATTGGCGTCTCTTGAATTCCGCTTCCTATCCATCTGTCTGAAAAAGAAAAAGAAAGTTGAAGCTTCCAATACTCAGCACCCGAAGAAAAGTGTTGAAAAAATTCTTCCTTTTTTTGATATACAGACGTTCTTATAACCGCCGAATTGCACTTATTATAGGAACGCTACATGGAGCAGCAGGCTGCTCCTGTATATTTATTGATAGGTACTCCAACCTATCGTCATGTCCAATTTCTTTGATCCATTCCTTTTTCTAAAGTCATATCTGTGTACGCAGGTATGACTTCTTTTTTCTGTCACATATCCGTTCCTATTTCACACTGTGTGACCCTATTATAGGAACGAGGGACTGAGCAGCTCCGCTGCTCCTATGGGTATATTGGTAAGAATGGTGATTACCACATATAATTTTTTCTCCTATCTTTTTTGATAAAGTCATATCTGCACACACAGATATGACTTTACTTTTTATTCTCTTCAAACGTTCCCTCCACACACACTGTGGGGACTGGTTATAGGAACAAGGGAGGAGCAGCATGGCTGCTCCGGTGGATATAATGGTAGACAGCTAATAAGTCTGCTACTAAATATTTTTCATCTCCTGTACTTATGTACTACGTCAATGTCAAGAAAAGGGACGTTCTCTCTTCAAACGTCCCTGAGTATTGACGCTAATGCTATGCAGGCAGGGTCGAGTGGCAAAGCCACTCCTACTTGTATAATGAAAGAAAATAACACTATTCTAATCAAACACATCTCAATGAAAGGAATGATAAAAATGAGATCAAATCTTAACAAAATCGTCGAAAGTTCAAGAGGTATCGAACGCATAAATCTTGACGATCACCTGCTAAGTGAAAGAAAGATATTTCTTGAGGGAGGTATCCGCTCTGAAAACTGCACTGACATCATCAAGGCGCTTATGCTAATGGACGGTCAGGCAGATAAGGAGATAACACTGTATATAAACTCTCCCGGCGGTGATTGCGAAAGCGGTCTTGCACTGTATGACGCTATAAGAATGACACGCTCAAAGGTCAGAGCCGTATGCGTGGGACTTTGCGCTTCAATGGGAGCTGTCATATACCTTGCGGCAGACCGGCGTGAGATACTTCCGCACTCACGCATAATGATACATGACCCCAGCTTCGGCAAGGCAGATTTCAGCGGTCAGAAATCAAAAGAGATAGAAGAACATCTTGCGGGGCTGAACAAAATGCGAAAGACCCTTGCAACCATAATAGCAGACCGCACAGGAAAAACTCTTGAGGAAATTTACAAGGTCACACAGTATGACTCTTTTTACACCGCAGAAGAGGCCGTGGAATTCGGTCTTGCACACAAGATAATTAACAAATTAATTTAAAGGAGTAACGAATAATGAGTAAACAAAGAATCACAGGCGGCAGTCCTACTTACACTGCACCAAGAGAAAGATACGGTAAAAGAACTCTCGCCAAGGGCGTTGAACTCTTGGAGGACACAAAGGTCACAGGGCTTAATAACAACGTCCTTGTTATAGGCAATTCAGGCTGCGGCAAAACAGGCTCTTACATCTGCTCTGTGCTAAAAAACATCAAATCATCAGTCATATTGCAGGACGTCAAGGGTCTGCTCTATGATATGTTCTCAGGCGAACTGAGAGCTAAGGGCTACAACATCATAAAGCTCGATTTTACCGAGCCTGAGAAAAGTCAGGGCTATAATCCATTGGCGGCGGTAAAAAGAAACAAAGACGGCAGTATATACGAGCCTGACGTTAAAGCTATCGCTGACGCAATATCTCCTGTGAGCAGTGGCTGTAAAGAGCCATATTGGGATATGAGTGCCGCCTCAATGATAGAGTTCGCGATAGCATACGCTCTTGAGGCCCTGCCAAAAGAGTATCACAACATGACATCAGTGTTGGAGCTTTTCCACACATATATCCAAAACAACGGCGACGCTTATTTCGTCAAATGGATAAAAGACAATCCCAACACATTGTCTACAAGGCTGTTTTCAGAAACACAGGCGACCAGACCCTCCGACAGAACATTCGCTTCCACTGCAGGAATAGCCGCTTCACATCTCAACTGCTTCAACATGAAAGAGCTGAGATACATCTTTAACAACAAGATATCCGTCAATCTTGCGGATATAGGGAGAAGAAAGACCGCAGTATTCATAAAGACAAGTGACACAGAGCATAATCTCGACAATCTTGTGAGCTTGTTCTATACGCAGACCTTGCAGGCACTGTGCAGAGAAGCTGATAACAGCCCTAAAGGCAGGCTTCCAGTGCCTGTGCATATGATACTTGACGACTTTGGTGCTACAAGCGCATATATCAGTAACTTCGACAAGAACATCTCCACCATAAGGTCAAGAGATATCTACGCATCACTGATAATACAGAGCCTGTCACAGCTTGCCACCATGTATGACGCAAACGCCGCCAAGACTATCATAAACAACTGCGACACACTGCTTTTCATGGGCTGCAACGACCCTGACACTGCAAGAATGATAGCGGACAGAGCGTCAAAGACCATGGACAACATACTCTGTATGCCAAGGGACAAGGTCTATGTGATATTCTCAGGCAGACAGGCTATGCTTGCAGACAAGATAGCACCATACAGTATGCTTCAAAAAGATCATCAGATAAGTATTTAAAAAACGAAAAGGAGCAAAAACAATGATACTAAATATAGATCAATTCTCTGACCTGCACTTTATAAAGCAAGCCGTCAGAGATCTAATGAAACTGCCGCTTGTGAAGCTGGCATCTTACAGCACCCAAACAGGTGAAAAGAAAGGCATTGACATCATCGCAGAGCAGATAGAGAAATATTCCCATATCAATATCCGTGACTGCAAGGATATGACCCTTGGCGAGCTTGTGGCTCTTATGGACGAGCTTGACACATATGCGCAGATAATAAGCGCTGATACTGACAGTGAGGACGAGATAAGATGCTATTCGGCATATGTAAGAAAAATGCTCGTCTTAAATCGTCAGCTTCCGGAAGTGCAGATATACAACGCCATAAACGTCAAAGAATACTTAGGCTATCTGAACACACTCTGCATGGGCTCAAACACCAGATACCCTGCCAAAGACAGATTTCTGTTGTCCAAACTTCAGATACAGCTTGAAAAAGTGCTGAAACAAGACCCTAACATGAGCTTAGGCAGTGCATTTGATATCCTTGACAGGAAAGCCTGCGCATTCTGGATCCCATGGTGCATTTTTATTGACGACTACGTCGAGCAGATTCGTGACGCTTATGACATGAGGTGGTGGCTCATAGCCTCAGCTTCTGACATCATTTTGTCATACCCCTATACTGCGGCAGATATAATAGAGCGCTACAATGGCGGTCTGCCGTTTACCAAAGCTCCCCTTTCCTCAGAACAGCGTGCCATATCATCGCAGGACATAGAAAAAGGACATTAACATATAACCAACGATCATTAATTTTCTTTACCTTGATTTTTTCAATCACCTGATTCTATGCTCTGCTAAATGATCTGCTCTCTGTTCTGAGGGTGCAAATAGAACAAGTGACATGGCTCACTGCTGTTCGGCACAGCCATGTCGGCATTGTTCTTTACAAACGTTCATCGCCTTACACTGGTGTGAACGCCCCAAGCGGCGTTGCCGCTTCAATTTATACAATGGTAGGCAATAATGCTTACTAAACTTAAATTTTATAACGAAAGGACACTAACACTATGAAAAAAACAATTAATTTAAAAGACATCATCCATGAATACGAGAACATGACTCTCGAAAACGCCATTACTGTGATAATGGACACACCGCTGTCAAAGCTTCTTAACTTAACGGAGAATGACAAGGACATTGTTTTCAGCGAGCTTGAATGTAACTATGCCACCGCCCGTGACAAGTTCACGTTCAGAGACTTCATAGACGTATATCCAAGCTTCCTCAAGGACACAGGTATGACCATGAGAGGCGAAATAAGGTCTGCCGCAGACCAATACACTGAGCTTGCCGACACCATTGAGTATATGTGCAACATGGCTGAGCAAGCTGAGAGGATAGGCAAAATAAGGCTTGTCATGGAGGGCAAAGCGCCGCTTCCAATAAACATCAAGGGCTTCACAGACAATGCCAAGATGATATGCGCTTTGAACGTCCTCTGCTCAATGGAGCTGAAAGACTATTTTGCACAGGTGGGCAGGCTCTACAACATCACCCCTGACGTGTATCCATTTTGCAGTAAGCTTGTGAACAACGTGGGCTGTACAGTGGGCAAAATGCTTATAGCGGCAAGAGACACTATACCGAGCAACTGCGCATACACGATATTCGAGGAGCTGATATTAGCGCCGTTCAGCATTGCCCGTATGCGTGAAAATTTCAAAAGGCGTAGAAGACGTCAACAAAACACCAAGAAAGGAGTGGAATAAAAATGCCACAAACAGAAGATATAGAATACATCAAGAAATATGAGGCGTATGATTGTATCAACGCCTCCGATGACGATGATTTTGACCCACAGGACGAGCCTTATGAGCCTAGTCCTGAGGAACTTCAAAGCATGAGCCAAAATCCATTTACAGCAAAGGTATTTGACCCCGAAACAATGCTTTTCGACCTTGCCGAAGCAAGAAAGACAGAAACAAAATTCAGAGAGAATATACTCTCTCTGATGATGTCTGTTCTCATAAGCTCTGACAAGCCCAACGCACTGCTCTGCGGTCCTGCAGGCTGTGGAAAAACCAAGATAGTAGAGGAGCTTGCCTACAGGCTCAAAAACAGCGAGAACATCGTACCACAGCTCAAAGGCTATAGGATATATGCCCTCCAGCTCTCTGATATCGTGGCAGATTCAGGTCTTATGGGCGACCTTGAAAACAAGGTCAAAATGCTCATAAACTATATGAGCGACCAGGACGAGAAGCGAATTTTGTTTATCGACGAAATACATATGCTTTTTCAGGAAAAGGCATATCGGATTGTCGCTCAGATCTTGAAGCCTGCTCTGAGCCGTGGGAAAATAAAGCTCATAGGAGCGACAACGACCCAGGAAGCAAATCTCATCGACAGCGACCCTGCCTTTTGCAGGCGTATGACAAAGATAATAGTTGACGAAGCAGACCATGAGCAGACAGTGGAGATCCTTCTCAGCATGAACCAGCATTTTGCAAGCCACTATAACATCTCATTCGCTTTGAGCAGAAGCAAGGCAGAGCGCATTGTTGATATTGCAGACGAATTTTGCTACTCAGGCTCACACCGCCCTGACAATGCCATAACGCTTCTTGACCGCTCTATAGCTTCCGCCGTGGTGAAGAACGCTTCTGACAAGAAGATGAAAATTACTCTCACCGACCGCCATATAAAAGAAACGGCTTTCCGCATGACGTCAGGTCACAGCACGCCGCACACCTTTAACGAGAGAGCCTTTCGCCGTGACCTCTCAGCCGTCTGCGGTCAGGAAGCTATCATAGACAACCTTGTCAATGTGCTTAAGCTCCATTCTCTCCACATCAGACCGACCAAAAAGCCTTTTACAATGCTTTTTATCGGACCAAGCGGAGTGGGCAAAACAGAGGTCGCAAAAATAATAGCCAAAAACTGTGCAGGCGAGAAACCTATCACACTGAATATGTCGGAATTCTATTATGACGCAGGCATAAACCGCATTATAGGCTTTCGTGGAAAGCAGTGCAACAGCGAGGGTGTGCTGGTCATCATCCGGAACGACTCTGCCTTTGATGGCGTTGCTGACGGCCTTCCAACCCTTGTTGTCCTGGTCGAAAATATGGCGGCCTTCTATGGTCGTATGCTCATCAATGACCAGCAGGGCCCGGCGGTAAAAGGGCAGCTCCTTTCCGCACGCCACATATCCGTCCAGCAGGCGGCTGATGGTATCGGCAAGCCAGTTCGGATTTTGATAACGGCAATGGGGCAGCAGCGTATTGAGGGTAATATGAAGCCAGCCATAGCCGAACTCTTCCACGCTGCCGGTCACATCCATGGCAGGCAGCACACTCTTTTTTGAAAAGCCGCCTGTCCCCGGCGAATACTGCTCACACAGCCGGCGCAGCTCCAGCGCGGCGCTTTCAAAATGCTCCATGGTCTGCTCCAAAGTCTTTTGCAGTTTCTTGGGGTTCATGTGGCCGCCGTCGGACAGGGCTACCAGTGCGCCGGTCTGTCCGAAGGCGCTGCCTACCAGTTCCTGAATACGGATCATGTCCCGCTTCATCTCATTCATCTCTCGCCTCCGTTCGTTTTACACGCAGGTCTGTGGGCGATGTAGTGATGGCCTCATATTCCCGGGGCGTGGTGTGAAACGCCACAGGGACATGGTTATAACCGATGCAGAGCAGTCCCTCACCGCGCCGGAAGCGGGTGATCTGCCGCACCTCATCCTCGGACAGGTTGAGCTTATCCTGAATGAGCCGGGCCTCCTGTTCCTCCATCTGCATGACCAGCTTGATGCGGCTGGCGTCAAGGATGCCCTTGCCGTAGCTGCCGCCCTCCAAGCCAAAGAGGTCCTGCATTCCCTGCGTGCTCGTGACGGCGATGCCGCCAAGCCCGCGGATGGTCTTTACCATCTCCAAAATAAAGCCATCCGCCTGCGGATTGGCCGTTGCTCCCACAAGGCTCCACAGCTCGTCCGCGAGCAGAGCGGAAAGGCCGCTCTCGCAGTTCATAATGAGGTCGTAGGCAATACTTGTTGCCCAGAAGGTTCCATCAGCGATCATGTCGTCCGGCATGCCGGAGAGATCGAGGACAATGTACTTGTTATCGAGGTCAATGTCGTTTCGGCTCGCCATTGCCGCAGCGGAGCCGGTGACGTAGCGAGAGAGGACGACCGCTAAATGACGGGTATCCGGGTTTTGAGAAAGCACCTCATACCAGTCTGCGATGACCGGCATGGTGCGGAAGTTACCAGCTTCGTCTACGATGGTGCGGTTATCAAAGGTGATGCCGTAACGCCCGTACACCTCCACCAGCGACGAGTCGAGACGGCTTTTGTCCTCCTCGTTCAAGTCCTTTTTCTTCAAGGAAAACCAGATGATGAGCTGTGCGATCTTATCCGCCAGTACGGAGTCGTCGCGGGCCGCGATATTCTTGAGTTTTGCGTAGGAATCGAGCGACCTCCGCCGAATGGCCATCAGGTTCGGGCAGTCCTTGGAGGATGGCGACATCCGCAGGTACAGCCCGCCTAACTTCTCGCAGAGCGGACGAAACTCATGCCCCTTTTTCGGCGCGATGATGATAACGCGCTTGCCCTGCTGGCGGAGCCGACCGCCGAGGCACTGGAGCGTGACGGTCTTGCCCGCGCCGGTGGAGCCGCCGATCCACCAATTTCCGTTGGTGTACTTGTAGTCGTCGTAGGGGTCAAGGAACACCGGCGAACGGTTATAGAGATTCAGTCCCAAGAAGATACCGTTGTGGTCGCTCAGCTCATAGGAGGCAAAGGGAAACGCCGCAGCCACACCGGAGGTCAGCGCATTGCGCCGCCCTTTTCGCTCAATATCCGAGTCAAGAGAGAGGATCGGGAGCGATGAGAGAAAAGCCTGCTCATTTTTGTAGTCGCAGCGCCGGGCGATCATATCCACGGACACGCAGAGCTTTTCCACCTCCGTCGCCCGCTGCTCCAGCGTTTCGGGATCAGGCGCCGTGACCTCGATGAGCGTGTGCATATAATAGAAATCCTCGCCCTGCCGGTTCATCACATCCTTGAGGTGTTGCCGGTTACAGTGCATTGTTTACAACACTGTCACGTTCTCTTCAGGACGATATCATCAGAAGAACAGAACAGGGCTTCTAAGAGGTAAATTATGAGTTATTTACAGACAAAAGGCCGCATTTTTGACGTCCAGCGATATTCGATCCATGACGGCCCGGGAATCCGTACGATTGTTTTCCTGAAAGGCTGCGTGTTGAGATGCAGATGGTGCTGCAACCCTGAATCACAGGAATACGGAATCCAGACAATGAAAGTCCTTGGCAAAGACAAGGTGATCGGCAGAGATGTGACAGTAGAGGAGATGATCGAAGAAGTAGAAAAAGATCGTCCATACTACTGGCGCTCCGGAGGAGGACTTACTCTTTCGGGAGGCGAGAGCCTCTGTCAGCCGGAATTTGCCAGAGACCTTCTTCGTGCAGCGAAAGAACGAGGAATCAACACGGCACTTGAAAGCATGGCGTGTGCACCATTTGAGACGATCGAGACAATTTTACCGTATCTGGATCTGTATCTGATGGATATCAAACACACCAATCCGGCAAAACACAAAGAATTTACCGTCAGACCGAATGAGTATGATTCCAAGTTCATTTCGTCTCCTGCTTTTCAATTGTTGATGGGTAACAAAAAGCATAGATACGAATGAAGTAC
>ENA-USYV01001329-USYV01001329.1-human-gut-metagenome-genome-assembly--contig:-NODE-1329-length-24369-cov-9.902520_pt1 | contig 24369 bp, 19 predicted proteins | sample MGYA00250066_ERZ773514 | MGnify/ENA primary metagenome ERZ773514 (study PRJEB29103, sample SAMN06112049) | human gut metagenome | biome: human gut; feature: ankylosing spondylitis patient; material... | reverse complement strand
GCCTCGTGTGAAAATTTCACGCGAGGCTTTCTTGTTTTCGCCTTTGTCTAAGAATTCAGAATGGATTTTGATCCTGGACTTTTTTAAATCTAAATAATTCAAAAAATTGTTCGGCCTTCGGAGATCCATCTTATGATGATGCGGAAAAAAAAAGATAAGACTTATTAATCCGAAGAGATCGATTTACAAATAAAAACGTTTTTTACGATTCTTCTTGTTTGTAACTTTTGTTTGCTTTTATTCAAATAGATACCCTTAAATTTGTTCGTACAAAATAGATGAAAAATTAGCGTACTTCATTTATTTTCAGCTTCTTATTTATTGATTGGCCGATATACTTCGCCGCTTTTAATGCCTCTTGCGGCTCGTGCTCTTCCGAGAATGAGAAGTTAAGAACATAAGAAATAAGGAAAATATGAAGCACCCAAGAAGACGAGCCGCAAATGCCGCATTTCTGTCTGCACTGACTGTTTTTTCTCCGCTCCAGGCTGTTGGATCCGGTTTCCCGGTAAATGACTTTGCTGATTACTTTTTCGAGACTTTTGTATCCGGACCAAAACCGATTACCACAAAATCGATTGAAAAAGTGCTGAAAAAAGAATTCGAAGATTTTGTAGGTTCGGGAGACTACCAATTCTTCTCTAAAGAAACTGAAATCACTTGGAATGTATGGGCGGAAGGCAACATCACAGGCAATTCCGTTCATTCCAAAGGCAAAGATTTAACGCTTACTGCCGAGAAGGGAAGGTTTATCCTCACGCCTGAGGCTGTCGCAAACGGCGGCTTTGGCTCAGCCGTCGAGGCCGGCTTTAAAACCTCGGTTCAAATCATCGCAGGCGAAAGTATCATCCTAAATAAGGCTCAGACTTCATTTCCGGAAGATCAAAAAGATCATCTCTCAATTGCATTGGGGGAAGGAGCATCCGCTTCCTTGAAAGCCAAAGAGATTATTCTGAACGGCTCAATCGGTTGGATGGGCGCCGGAGCTCAAGCTGAACTCAAAGCTTTAGAAAGCGTCCATATCGCTTTGTCGGAGCAAAAGAGAAATTCTGTTCATCATCCGCTCTGGGTTTTTGACGGTTCGCTCATCATCGACGCGCCCACTGTTGAGATTGACAGAGACGTTTCGATTACTCAAATGAGTGATCAGTATCAATCGTTTGTTCAAATCGGCATGGATCGAGAAAGCGGGATTGAAACTGAAGATGTTTTGTTTAACGGGCGAGTAATCGTCGGTGCCCGTACTTCTTTTGAGACAAATTCTTTCAATTCGATTGCTTTTAAAAAAGCACTGACCATTCACGAAGGTGCGAGTGCACAAATCGAAAGCCGACACATTTTCATAGATGAATTGAAGTTTCATGACAACGGCGGCGCGGCCTCGATAGTCGTTCGTCCCGAAGGATCATTGAACTTTTCTCATCCTGTCACGGTTAAAGACGGAGCCGCACTCAATATTTCTCTGGGCGAAAATAGTATTCTTACCGGCGCTGTCTTTACCGATAAGCAGTCAGGTGCCGGGGGTTCCTTTATTTCCTTGAGTGTGGGAAGCGTGTGGCAAAATGCCATGCATTCCAACGTGACCGAGCTGACGGTTTCAGAAGGGGCAATTATTGAGGTCGGAAGCGAAAGAGGCTTACGTCCGTTGGAAATCCAAACGCTCAAAGGAACAGGTGCAACTTTTTATCTTCCCGGAGGAAGAGCCGGAAGTATTTGTCAGACTCAAGGCGGAGAAGGAGTCCACTCGGTATATCTGGGAACGAGCGGTGCCAGCATTACCGAAACAAAGCTGGTCCATCACGTTTTCAGTCTTGATGAATCTCATCCTGACGCCGGTAAAGCTGAATTTACTTTAGCCAACAACGGTCTTGTGGATGCCGGTCCCTACCAATACAAGCTCGATTTACAACCGGTTGATTACGACGACAAACGCGTTTGGCTTATTACTTCCGAAAAAGAAGAAAAACCGGTGTCACCTGTATTGCCTCCGGACTCAAACGGTCCTTCGGAAAATCCGGATGTTCCTCCGTCCGTGCCCGGAGAAACGCCTTCTGTTCCTCCGACTGGACCCGGTAATTCCCAAAATCCTCCGGCTCCGGAAGGTTTATCCCGTACGGGACAGACGGTGTTGTCTGTCGTCAGCTCCGGATCTTCCGTGGTTCAATACCTCAGCTCTTTGGCCGATTTAAGAGAAAGAACCGGCGAGATCAGACGCGGTTCATCTGACGGCGCCTATGTTCTGGGCAGATACGAAAAAGGCCGTTTTGATCCCTATGCCGGCGTACACAGCAAACTGAGATACACCACAGTTTCGCTCGGCACAGATAAAAAGATTGATCCGAACTGGATTGTCGGCGCTCAAGTGGGCTTTACCGACGGAGACGTGAGAGTGAAGAGCGGAGCCGGTAAGACCGATATTCATTCAATCGGAGGTAAGGCTTATCTGACCTGGTTCAACGAGGATGCCTATGTCGACACAGTGCTCACCTTTAATCGCCATAAACAGAAAATTCGTGCTCATTTAATGGAAGGTACAAGCGTCCATGCGCCATACCATAATCTTGGCTTCGGTATTTCTTCCGAAGGCGGCATGCGTTTTAACTTCCTGAAGAACCAGGACGGATCCAGTTGGTTTATTGAGCCCCAGGTCCAACTTTCTTATTACCGATTGCTCGGGGAAGACTTCTCGTTCTCTCACGGTATGAAGGTAAAAATTGATGACTCCGACAGCCTGAATATGCGCCTTGGCTTGACGGCCGGCCGCTCGTTCAATCGTCCTGGCGGACAAAATGTCGGAAATCTGTACGTTAAAGCCGGTGTGAATCACGACTTTTTAGGTAAGACAAAAATCCGAATGAACGAGTTTGACTTCAAAACCCGTTCGCTGGGAACGCGCTTTTATTTCGGCGTCGGCGGTGAGCTCGTCATTGGAAACCAATGGAAGGCATTTGCTCAGATCGGCGGAGAGCACGGTAATCGTCTGAATGTCGACCTGTCCTGCAAGGCCGGCATCAAGTACAGCTTCTAAAAAGAAAACCCGAGCGGCAGTCCGGTCTCGGGTATTCAAGAAAAAAGTTTCTTAATTCAGAGGCGGCAGCTCAGCAGCCAGTCGGTCAAATTCTTCGAGCCACTCTTTTTTCCAAGCGGCTTTTTGCTCATCACTAACCCAAGCAGCCTCGATACTGTTTTCCAGCATCTTACGCAGCTGAGGTAAAGTGAAGTCCAGCCAGTTGTGCATGAGCAGCCAAGATTCTGAGATAGAGATATGGTGCATTGTCGGATCGTCGCTGTTAGGGAAGACTTTCAGACCCATTTCAACCATTTTGCGAACCGGGTGTTTAATCGCCCACTCTTCGTCAGACAAGGTCCTTAAGTAATAAGAGTTCGTTGGGACGACGGCAAAGTGCATATCTGCGGCTTTTGCTTCTTCGACCAATTCAGGATTGTCAATGATGGTGTAGCCGTGATCGATTCGGTCGGCGCCGAGCAGTTTCATGGCGGTTTCAACATTGCGCCAATGTTCGCCGAACTCACCGGCATGAATCGTGATCTTGAAACCGGCTTCTTTGGCCATCTTGAAAGCTTTCCAGAAGTTTTCCGGTTCATGATTGGTTTCCCGATAATCAATACCGAGTCCGATAGTGTATTCGTCGGGGTGCCGGATCATTTCTTCAACGAGTTCGACTGCCGCTTCAGGCGTGTCTTCTCTGTCGATGGAGGGGATAGAGCGAGCGACAACACCGTAACGCTGAAGACCCTGTCTGATGCCTTCATTGATCGCCTGACGGGCTTCGTCGTAACTCATGAAATGCTTTAGTCCCGTCCAGTTCCAGTAGAACTCAATGTATTTCACGCCCTGACTGGCAACTCTTTGGATGTGTTTGAGTGTGATACGGGTCAAAAAAGAGGGCTTGGAAAGCACCTTACTTTCCAAGCACCTGAAGATTCGTAAAACGCCGATTGGCTTGTCGCCGCGGGTATAGAAACTATTAATATCTTCTTGACTGACATCTGCACCGGATTCAGCAACAAGTTCTTCGAAAGTCTCTTTGCCTGTGGTGCCTAATAGATGACAATGTAATTCAAGTTTGGGAAAGGTTTTGAAGAATCGGAGCCATTCTTCGGGAAGCTGCTTAGAGAAGGGAGAATCCGGAACGAAACCGGGATTATCTGAACGCATAAAGCCTCTCTTTGTCTGGATTTGAGTCTCGCTAACTATACAACCGAAAACTTTCTAAGCTCAGTAACGTGCGATTCAGATCGTTACAAAGGATGAAAAATTAAGACAAAACCCGAACGTTGAAATGACAAAAGCTCGCAAAAAACGCCGTGTCGGTAAAATTTCTCCATATTCCTAACACTCAATCACAGAACTCACGGAGAGCACTAATGATCGACTGCATTCTTGCCGTTATCGTTCTCATCATTGCAGGCTGGGCGATTGCAAAGAATTACGACGCTAAAGTCGTTTTGTTTATTGCAGCGCTCGTTCTTCTTTACTCCGGACTCCTACTCGGTCATAACGTTCTCGGTGCAAAAGCCACCACGGGACTGTCCTGGGTGGATCCTTTTAAAGTCATCAAAGATCAATTTGTTCGTCAGTACAGCAATGCCGGCTTGATCATCCTGACGCTTTTCGGTTTCGCTGCCTATATGTCTCATATAGGCGCCAATGACATGGTCATTAAGGTTTTGACGAAACCGCTTTCTTATGTTCGCAAGCCGATCATCTTGATTCCGATGGTCTTTTGGGTTGGGACCTGCCTGCAGATCATTATCCCGAGCGCCGCGTCACTTGCAGTTATCTTGATGACAACATTATTCCCGGTGCTCAGAGCCGCAGGAATGTCAACTTTAACGGCTGCTGCTTTGATTGCAACCACTGCAACGATCGTTCCGACACCGCTCGGAGGCGACAACGTGGTTGCGGCAAGAGTTTTGGGTTTTGAAAACGTTGTTGATTACGTGGCATTCCACTTGGCACCGATCACGATTCCGGCTTTGTTTGTGATGGGTATCGTTCATTATTTTTGGCAGACTTACTTGGACAAGAAAGATGCCGGACTGCTGAAAGAGCTGGATAAAGAAACGGTTATTGAAGCCGAGCGTCCCGAGAAAAACACGCCGACCTGGTACTTTATTTTCCCGATCCTCCCGCTGGTTTTAGTGATCTTCTTCTGGGTCTTTTTCAGAAAAGCCAAAGTCGGTCTGGTAGAAATCACACTTTTCTCCTTAGTCCTGGCATTTGTCTGCGAACTCTTTAGAAAACGCAATGTTAAGGACGGTATGAAGGATCTCGGAATCTTCTTCAAAGGAATGGGCGACGGCTTCTCTAAAGTTGTGGTTCTGATCGTTGCCGCGTCTTCCATGGTGTTCGGACTTCGTGTCATGGGCTTGATCGATGCGATCTCCAACTCCATTTCCAATTTCGAAAACGCTAAGGTCGGTTTGATGCTGGCGTTCTCCGGCATTACCGGTTTGATTACCTTCATCAGCGGTTCCGGCAATGCTGTGTTCTACAGCTTTATTGAACTGATTCCGCAGATTGCTCAAAAAGCCGGTATTGATCCGATCATGGTCGCGCTGCCGATGCAGTGTATGTCCAATCTGTTCCGCTCCATGTCGCCGGTTGCCGCCGTGATCATCATCGTGTCGGCATCCGTTAAGGTCAATCCGCTGGTTCTCGTCAAACGTACCTGGGTTCCTCTGATGAGCGGAGTCTTGGTCGTTTTGGCGCTTTCGTTCTTCAAATACATGTGAGTAAACGGTGCAGGCAGGAAACTGTCTGCACTAAGTTAGTCAAGGGTTGAAATTGTCTTTAGAAAAAGCAAAAAATCATCTCGAGAAATTCGGTCTTGAAGATCGAATTCGGGTTGCGAAAGAATCGACTGCTACGGTAGCGCTCGCCGCCAAAGCGTTCGGCTGTGAAGAAAAGAAGATTGCTAAGACTTTATCGTTCCTACTCCCGAGCGGTCCGATTCTGGTGCTCACCGCCGGAGATGCGCGAATCGACAATGCCAAGTTCAAACACACTTTTGCGGCAAAGGCAAAGATGATCAAGCCGGAAGAATGCGAAAAAATAATCGGATATGCACCCGGAGGCGTATGTCCGTTCGGTATCAATGACGGCGTGAAGGTCTATTTAGACGAGTCGCTCAAAAGCATGAACTCTGTACTTCCTGCTTGCGGAACCTCGGATACCGGCATTGAGCTGACCATTTCGGAATTAGAAAAGGCATCCTGCAGTGCAGGATGGGTGGACATTACCAAAACACCGTCAAGCTAACTCAAGACATCTTTCATCGGGGTCTGCAGCCACTGATCGCGCAGACCTTCTTTGACCCAGCGGCTTTCTGCATTGTCTCCCTGGAGCAGAGAGTTGCTCATATCCATGGAGAACTCTTCGAAACATTCCTCAAGTGTCTTGCTGTGTGCATCGGCGAGAAGTGCCCAGCTGCTATTGGCGTCGGCTCCGATTCGAACGACATAATTCGTGGGAATTAATCTGTTGAGAAGTGCGTCCACGGCCTCCGGATAGCTTCCGATCTTATCGGCCAGTTCGACATTGGTCATCTGAGGGTTACCGGCTTCTTTAGCCAGCATGAGGATCCGGAGGAGGGCAACTGCGGACAGCAGGTCGTCTCCGCTCTTATCAAAGTCTTTATAGCGTCTGGCGCGCAGCATCGGAAGCGTGGCGGTAATCGCAGCGCCGGCCAAAACGAACATCCAGTTAATGTACATCCAGGTCAAAAGTACGGGGATCGCAGCAAAAGCACCGTAAATCGTAGTGTAGGAGCCGCGCATCACGTAGATGCCGAAGCCCCAGCGGAATACGGTAAAGACGAGAGCGATAAGGGTGCCTCCGACAAGTGCATCTCGCCAAAGAACCCGGCAGTTCGGAACGTATTTATAGAGAGCCGCGAGAATGATCGATTGGAAGATCAGCTGACCGATAGGAATAAGCCATTGCGCATATACCGACAAGTGGCCCGACATCGCCATGCCGGTTAGATAAGATGAAGCTGCAAGGCTGATGCCGATGGCAACCGGTCCGAGTGTGAGGAGTGCCCAGTACATCAAAACTCTTTGCCACAAGCTTCTGAGTTTGAGCACTTCATAAGTGGCGTTCAAAGCAGAGTCGATGGTCGCAATACAAAGCAGCGCTGAAACCACCAAACCGATTAAACCGAATGCTGTTAAGCCTGCGGCTTGCGTTGCGAACTGTTTGATATAGCCCAATATTTGCTCACTGTACTGAGCCGGCAGAAGCGTGGAGAAAATAAACTGCTCGAAGGCTTCACGGTACGGCGCAAACAGAGGGAAGGCGGAGAAAGCCGCCATGATGACCGCTAAAGCAGGGACGATGGAAAGCAGAGTCGTCAGAGTCAGTGAAGAGGCGACTTGTTTTAAAGAGGCCTTGTCGATACGTTCCATCACGAACATACCGAAATTCCACATTCTTTCTAAACACGCATGTTTGGTGACAAATGCCGGTATCTGACGACTCATAATTTTTCCTTTAGCACTCGACGACGCAGACGGCCAAGCCGCCGAGACTGGTTTCTTTGTATTTATTCGCCATATCCTTGCCGGTCTGCATCATGGTTTCGATCACCTGATCCAGACTTACATAATGGGAGCCGTCTCCCATCATGGCTAAGCGCACGGAGTTGACCGCTTTAACGGCGGCAATACCGTTGCGTTCGATGCAGGGAATTTGTACCTGTCCTCTGACCGGGTCGCAGGTCAGGCCCAAGTGGTGTTCCATACCGATTTCCGCGGCGTTTTCAATTTGTTCGTTGGTGGCGCCGAGCGCTGCGGCTAAGCCGGCGGCAGCCATGGAGCAAGCGACGCCTACTTCGCCTTGACATCCGACTTCCGCACCGGAAATAGAAGCATTCTTTTTGTAAAGTGCACCGATGGCGCCCGCGACTAAAAGGAACGTACGGATGCCTTCCTTGTCGGCCTGAGGAATGAACTGGCGGTAGTAGTTAATGACAGCGGGAATAACGCCGGCCGCGCCGTTAGTCGGAGCAGTAACGACTCTTCCGCCCGCGGCATTCTCTTCGCTGACCGCAAAAGCGTAAGCGTTGATCCAGTCAATCACCTGCAGCGGATCATCGGCGACTTTCAGCGGGCTGTTGAGGAGTTTTTCGTAAAGTTCGTTGGCGCGGCGTTTTACTTTCAAAGGTCCGGGCAAACATCCTTTGGCGTTCAGACCGCGGTCGATACACATGCTCATCACAGACCAAATGTGGTCCAGCGTGTCGTCGATGACATCTCGGCTGCGGATGACTTCTTCATTGGCACGGATCACGGCTTCCATGCTCAGTCCGTTTTTACGGCACTGCTCCATGAGCTCGTTAGCTGTGGAGAAAGGATAGGGAAGCGCCTTTTTGTCCTCTTCCGTAGCGGGAAGGGCGCGGGGCTCCTGCTTGAGCTTTGCTTCTTCTTCGGTTTCGATAAAACCGCCGCCGACGGAATAATATTTTCTACTGAGAAGTTCTTTGCCCTTGCCGTCGAACGCCGTAATGATCAGCGTATTGGTGTGGTAAGGATCGAGAACAGAAGGCTCAAATGTGAGGTCGGTGCTGTAATGGAACGGAATCGGCTTGCAGCTGTCGAGCAGCAGGCGATCTTTTTCTTTGATGTCCTGAATCCATCCGGGAATAGAATCCACGTCGATGACAGACGGGCTCTTTCCCATTAAGCCGAGAAGCACTGCGCTGTCTGTGGCATGTCCGATACCCGTTGCGGCAAGAGACCCCATTAGTCTGACTTTAATGCCTTCGACTTCGGGGAAGAGATGTTTATTTCTCAGGAGGGAAATAAAGTTGCGGCCTGCACGCATCGGCCCGACAGTGTGGGAGGAAGAGGGACCGATACCGATACGGTACATGTCAAAAACAGAAATGTTCATATTGCCTTCTTATATATGTCTAAATATTGCCCGATTGATAACCGAACGAAATACAAAACTGCCTCAAATCGGTTATTCTTTTGGTGCACGCATTCTATAGTTTTTGGCCGTTGGAAGGAACTGAATTTTCATGAAAATCAAAGCGTTGTTGGTCGCTGCCGTATTGGCCGGAGAATTCGGTTTGTGTTTTGCCTCGACAGACGGCGACTTAATTCGAGGCGTGATACCTTATCCCGACAGTGTTTCCGTGACTTCTGTGGTGATTGAACCGTTCCATCCGGAATTTGAAAAGCATACCGAAGGCTTCAGTAGCGGATTTAAACCGCTTTGCCTGAAGATAACTCGAGTTCGTGAAGCTCAAGGCGCTTCTTGGGTGACTCAGACAAACGTCAAGCCTCTTTTTTCGGAAGAGGCTTGTCGCAAGGCTGTGATGGAAACGCCGAGCAGGCGCGAGCACTTAGTTCATCAGGACTGAGAAGTTCTCTTCGCAGGCGTGCCGTGGATTTCGATCGTGAAGAACCTCAGCAAAAGCAAACCTAATCCAAGCGCCACCGTGCACACGGCAAAAGACGTTGCCTGAATATTGCCTAAACTGACGATCGGAGAGACGATGCCTCCGAGTAAGAAACCGATGCTTCCGATGATGGCAGAAGCCGCGCCGGCGTATTTACGACCTAAATTCATGGCGGTTGCCGTGGCGCCGGTAAAGATAAAGCCTAGGCAGAAAACCATCAGGAGAAGGCAGCCTTCATAGGTATACAGATCTTTTGTCGTTAAGGCGAAAATAAAACCTGCAATAGAAGCCATCAGACTCCCGGCGGTCCCAAAGTATGTGGCCTTGGCCGTTGTGGAGAAGCGGACTGCAAGTAATGCTCCGGCGCCGATCGCGACTGCGTTTAGGGCAAAAATCAGAGAGAAATGGAATTGAGAGAGACCGTATTCATTCTGAAGAATGAACGGTGTCGAAGAGATGTAGGCAAAAAGTGCGCCCATACCTAAGCCGAAAACTGTCGTGAAGACCGCAAAATTCGGTACCTTGCAGACCAAGGCAAAGCCTCCAAAAGAGCGCCAGAAGGAGCCTTGGTCGCGGGCTTCTTTGGGCAGAGTTTCCTTAACCGGAATCACCAAGGCGGTAATCACGATACCGATGCCGAGAAGTATGTAGAAAATACCACGCCAACCGATGAGGTCAGCAACCGAACCGCCGATAACCGGAGCCGCAACCGGTGCGATGCCGTTGACGGCACCGACAATAGCAATGATCTTTGCGAGCTCTTTACCGGAGTACAAATCGGTCGGAGCCGAACGCGAGTAAACAATGGCGCCTGCGCCGCCCAAACCTTGAAGAAGCCGCGCGAAGTTGAAAGTGTCGATGTCTTGGGACAAGCAGCAAAAAAGTGTGGCTGCGATGTAAAGAAGAAGAGAAAAATACAGAACCGGTTTGCGGCCGTACTTATCGCTCAAAGGTCCGAAAATAACCTGACCGACCGCCAACCCGACCATACAAAATGTCAGGCCCAATTGAACGGAAGAAACAGAAGTAGAGAACACTCTTGTCATCTCCGGCATGGCCGGAAGGTACATGTCGATGACAAACGGTCCGAAGGCCGAGAGCATCCCCAACACAATGATTAAGTAAACCGAATACATGCAAATCTTTAATGAAAGTCAGGCGCGCAGTTTAAGACTTTTAGCAGCTGATCTTGTCATTATCTCTGCCAAGTCGAGTTTGAAGGCAAAAATATTTTTCTTTACACAACGGCAAAAGTGTGAGCAATACACCACTGATTTCAATAAGTTTGTGGTCTTTTTCACATAGTACTAATGTAGAAAAACCAGTGAAGTATGTAGATATAGAAACACCTCGCAATTTGCGAGGTGCTTCAAGAGGTCTAAAAAGGCCTTAGACGATGGTCAGCGCCAGAACGACAACACCGACAATCAAAGGAATGGCCGTGCGTTTAACCAATTGAATCGGAGGAACCATGGCCAAGCCGGAAAGCACAATCACAACACCGGCGATCGGAGACATCGTACGGCCCATCTGGCCGGAGATGAGGGCCATGGCGCCGAGGTTCGGAATCGGCATGCCGAAGGAAGCAGCGTGCGGAGTGACGGCTTCATTGAAGGCAAAAGTTGCCGCGTCGCCGGAACCGGTGATGGCAGCCATGATGAACGGGCCGAAAGAGCCGCCCCAGCGGGCGATTTCGTTGGAGCTCTTCAAAACCTCCACGAAAGCATCGATTAAACCGGTGGCTTTTAAGCCGGCGGCAAAAACGCCGGCCGTAATGATGATGCCCATGACGGAGCCATAGCCTTCGCCCATGCCTTTGAAGAAATCTTTGGTGAACTGCTGAGGATTCACCCAAGAAACGATCAATGCGAAAATGGCACCAATGACCATGGCCTGAGCCACACCCATCTTAATGACCGGAACGTAAGAGTTGCCGAGCAGAAGAATGACCAAGGGAACCAAGGGAGCAATGGCTTTGAGCGGATTGATGCGTTCGACGCCCCCGCTGTGGTCAGCCGAAGTGTAGTAATCATCGAGTTCTTTAGCACTCGGCTTGTTGTCGCGGAGGATCAGGCAGACAATCGTGAGACCTACGGCACCGATTAACACCATGGCTAAAGAATAGGGCGTATGCAGGCTAATTAAGTCCATCATGTCCATATTGGCAATTTTGGCAACAACACTGTTGTGGCTCGTTCCCGGAGAAATGTTGGAGCCGAAAGTGCCCATCAGGACAGCGGCGCCGGCAGCGGCCGGACGAATGCCTGCGCGGATCATTACAGGAATGAATGTTGCACCGACGGCGGCTGCGCAGCCCGAGGCAGACGGAATGGCAACGTTAATAAAGCTCGTGATGATCGTTGTGGCAGGAATCAAGAGAATGCCGAGTTTATTTAAAGGAGCGGCTAAAAATTTAACCAAATTTTTATCGCATCCTGTGGTCGTTACCACATAGGCAAAGCCCATAGAGGAACAGATCGCCATGATGAGCGAAGCGTTTGCCATGCTTTTGGCAAATTGATCGAGTGCTGCCATCGGTTTCATGGCAATACAGCAAAGGAATAGGCCGGCGGTAAACAGCACCAAACGCGTCTCAAAACGCTTGATCAGGCAGTAAACCGTGACCAGGATTACGGCAATCGCAATCCAGGCGGTTAGAGTCATAAAAATACCTTTTGAAATGAATAAAGGAGGCCGTTAGGCCGCTTAAGGCCGTTATTATAAGTGTTACTGCTTACTCGTTGTTACCTAATACTTTCGGAGGCGCTTTGCAGCTGACGGATTTCAGCCCGAAAGGCAAAACCGCTCAGAAAAAGATTGGTTTATTCTGTCCTTTTTTTGAATACTCTCTAAAAATAAAATGAACGATTGGCTGACTCGAGTCTCTGCCGCCAGCGGTATCCCCTCTGAAATCTTTATTCTTGGCTTCATTGCATTTTTTCTGCTGATTGTCTTAGTCATCGGCCTTATCTACTGCCTTATCAGACTAAAAAGCATCAGTGCGAATACGCTTCAGACGGTTGCCCAGGCTCGGATGGCTTGGCGGGAAGATTTGGGTGCTGCGGTCACCCAAAGTAAAGATCTGATTGCCGATCGTATGAAACCGAGTTTTATTGAGACAGAACGGACGCTGGAGCGTTCTTTCCAAGACGTTTCTGCCGGAATCCGAAGCGAAACATTTGCAAGCCTGAAAGCAGTACAGGACACGCTTAATCAGTCTCTGACACGCAATGACGAGCAGATTAGTTCCGTAAATAAGCGATTTGAGGAGCTGTCCCGAAACATTCGTGAGGAAATTGCAGAAAGCGGAAAAGTGGTCCAAAGCACATTGAATCAATCTCTCATTCGAAACGACGAGCAGATTAAGAGTCTGAATGAACGTTTTGAAGAACTCTCGAAGACGCTCCGCGGAGAAATTTTTTCCAATCTGAAAGCCGTCCAAGATACGCTGAATCAGTCGCTCACCCGCAATGACGAACAGCTTCGCGGCGTGAACCTGCGTTTTGAAACGTTATCTTCGACATTGAATACCTCGTTAAATGAACTGCGTAAACAGGTCGATGACGATTTGAAAGTACTTAATAAAGATAATGAAGCCAAGTTAGAAAAGATCCGAGAGACGGTGGAAGAAAAACTCCAAAACACGCTGACAAGTAAAGTCGGAGAAAGCTTCTCCCAGGTGACTCAGCAGTTAAACCGCGTCTATGAAGGTTTAGGCCAGATGAAAGAATTGGCCGAAGAAGTGGGCGGGTTGAAGCGCGTTTTTGTCAACGTCAAGAGCCGCGGCATGCTTGGTGAAGTTCAGCTTGAAGCACTGCTGAAGGAATACTTCACCGAGAGTCAGTATGTTAAAAATGCCCATCCGGTTCCGTCTAAACCGAAGATGGTGGTTGAGTTCGCCGTCAAACTGCCGGGCCTGAACGGAAGAACTTGCCTCTTGCCGATTGATGCGAAATTCCCGGTTGAGGATTATCAGAGACTCCTGCAGGCAGCCGATGAAGGCGATCGAGAAGGTGTTGCAGAGGCTCGTTCTAAATTAAGAACGCGCTTTAGAAATGAAGGCAAATCGATTGCTGAGTACATCAATGTGCCGGAGACCACAGATTTTGCCATTATGTTTATTCCGTCCGAAGGACTTTACGCAGAAGCATTAGCCTTGGAAGGTTTAACAAACGAACTCTTCACGTCTTACCGCGTATACATCATGGGCCCGTCGACGCTGGCGAGTGCCCTTTGTGCTTATCGCGCCGGTTTCCAGACGCTCGCAATTGAAAAGAAGAGCTCGGAAATCAGAAAGATCTTGTCTTCAGTCCAGACGGAATTTGCGAAGTACGGCGAAGTCCTAAATAAACTTAAATCTCAGGTTGAAACAGTCGTTAAAACCGTAGATATCGTTCAGAACAAGACAAGGAAGATGAATCTTCAGCTGGAAGTCGTGTCTGAGAGCGATAAAGAAGAAGACCAGCCGATGTCTTTGCCGTCTCCGATTTCGAACCGGAACTCGCTCACTTCGGAGTCTTAGAAAAATTATCGGAGAACCGAACCTCCGCTTGAGACCTATATACGAAAAGAGCCGGAAGATTTCCAGCTCGAATTCTATAGAATGCTTATTAGGCCTTCATTGTTTTTTCAGCGACAAAGGCAGCAAGCTCGTGGGCCGCATCCCTGGCTCTTTCGGGTGCTGCATCAAAGATCTCAGCCATCAGGCGTTCGCTGACGTACTCAGGATTGAAGTCCAAATGCAGATCGTTTCCGATCATTTCGCATTTGGTGAATGCACCGTCAGGGGAACACTGAGCGGCAATTTCAGCGACTTTTCCCTTGGCAAGCATCGCAATAACGGGATTCTTAAAAGACAACTCAACGTGATTGGCGGAGATATTTTTTAAGTTCAAAAAGTCGCGTGCTTTGTAAAGCTGTTCAATGGGGAGTGCCATTTTTTTCCTTTATAAAAATTTTTCGAATATTCTAATTGATCAGCCCGGAGATAAGTACTGCCAAGACGAGAGCAGGGCAAAAGACGCCGATGACAACTCGAAGTACTTTCTTCCAGCCGGGATAGTTCTGAAGAGATGTCCAGTGCGTATGAACTTTGTCCCATGCAAACCAGGCAGTCAGCAGGCAGGCAATGATTCCGCCGATCGGCAGACCAAGATTGGAAACAAAGAAGTCCGCGATGTCAAACGGTGTTTTTCCATAAATTTTGAAGTCAGCCAAGAGCCCGAAGGACAAAGCGCAGGGAATACTGAGAATCAGCATGAAGAGCAGGCAGACCGTGACGGCCGTAGCGCGCTTCATTTTCAGTTCCTGAACCATCCATGTGATGTCGATTTCCAGCATAGACACTGCCGAGGTTAAGGCGGCAATGATCAGGCAGAAAAAGAAAACAATGGAGAACAAGTAGCCGAAGGGCAGTTTGGCAAAGATCACCGGCATTGTAATGAAGGTCAGGCCCGGGCCTGCAGCCGGATCCATGCCGAATGCGAAGTTGGCCGGAAGGATCATCAAACCTGCCATCAGGGAGATGAGCAGGGAAAGAACAACAATCCAGAAAGTGGAGCTGACGAGTTCGGTCTTATCGTCGATGTAAGCGCCGTAAGTAATCATGCATCCGGCGCCGACCGAGAACGAGAAGAAAACCAGTCCCATGGAATCCAGAAGTGTTTTCCAGCTGAATTTGGAGAAATCCGGCATGAAGAGATATTCCACACCCTTCATGGCGCCGGGCTGCATCAAACCGGTGACGATCAAAATGATCATGAACACGAACAGCATCGGCATAAGGATCTTGGAACACAATTCAATGCCGCCTCGAATGCCGAAGGCAACCACAAATCCGACCAGGGCAAGAAAGCCGATCTGGGCGGAAATGGCAACCCACGGAGAAGAAGACAGACTGCCGAAAAGTGCACCGAGCGTCTCGGGATCTGCACCCGGGAAGCCGATAACGGCTTCGACGAAGTACAAAAGACACCAGCCGCCCACTACGGAGTAGAACGATAGAACGACAAAACCGATGATGATGCCGAGATAACCCAAGACAGACCAGAAGGGTCCCCCTAAGTTTCGATAAGCGGTGACGATTCCGCCTTTACCGGCTTTGCCCAATGTAATTTCAGTGAGCAAAAGGCCGAAAGCCAAAGTAAAGGAAAAAATAATGTAGGGGAGCAGGAAGGCTGCTCCGCCCTCGGCGCCTGCCATGTACGGGAACTTCCAAATTGCTCCCAGACCGATGGCTGCGCCGACACTGGCTAAGACAAACCCAACTTTGCCGGTAAAAGTTTTTTCTTGTTGTTTTGATGCTTGGGACATCTGAGAATACTTCCTCGGTTTTAAATCAGATTAAAGATTGCAACCACTACGATGAAGCAGGGGGCAACGAAAGCCAGCATGAAGCGGAAGAACTTCATAAATCCTTCGGAATGCTTAACGCTGGAGTTGATTTCATATTTGGTGCGGTCAAAGAAGAACCAGCCTGTCATCGCAACAACGAAGATGGCGCTAAGCGGCATCAGGATGTTGCAGCAGAGGAAGTCAATCGCATCAAAAATGTTTTTGTCCATGATCTTGTAATCAGCCCAAGGACCCATGGAGAGAGCGGACGGAATAGAGCAGATGGAAAGAACGATGAACAAAAGAATGGAAGCAGCCTTACGAGAAAAATGGAATTCGTCCATCAAGTAGGCAAGAGGAACTTCGAATAAAGAGATCATCGAAGTGAGAGCAGCAACGAGCAGACAGCCGTAGAAGCAGACAGCAAATACGTCGCCTAAAGGAATGTGAGAGAAGACGGCCGGCATTGTAATGAATGTCAGGCCGGGACCTGCAGACGGGTTAAGGCCGAAAGCAATAACCGGCGGAATAACCATTAAGCCGGCGAGAATGCAGGAGATAAAGGCTAAAACAGAAACCCAAAGGGCAGTGGTGGTCAGGTTTTCTTTATGAGAAATATAAGAGCCGTAAGTGACCATAATGCCCATGCCGACGGAGAGCGAGAAGAATGTGAAGCCCATGGCGTTCAGCAGGGAATTTGCGGTTACCTGATCCCAGCGCGGAGAAAACAGGAACTTAAGGCCTTCCCAGGCGCCGGGAAGCGTCAAACCGCGGATGATCAATACGACCATCAGGACGAAAAGCAGCGGCATAAGCACTTTAGACATGCGCTCAATGCCTTTGTTGACGCCGAAGATGAGTACGCCGGCGGTGATTGCCAGGAAAAGCGTCTGATAAATAATGGCAGAAACCGGAGTGCTCACCGTCTTAACGAAGGTTTTCTCAAGCATTGCTAAGTCAGTCGAAGCAGCATTTCCCATGATGGCCTCGAACAAATAAGTCAGACACCATCCGCCTACCGTGCTGTAGTAGGTCATGATCAGAAACGCGCAGAGGACGCCGATGAAACCCAAAGGAGCCCAGAATTTTCCTCCGATGCGGCGGAAACTTGTGACGGAACTTCCGCGTCCGGCTCTTCCGATGATGATTTCAGCAAGAATCAAGGTGACGCCGAAAAACAACACCATCAGGATGAACGGAATAATAAAAGCAGAACCGCCGTTGGCACCGGCCATGTACGGAAATTTCCAAATGGCGCCGAGACCGACGGCAGAACCGGTTGCAGCCAGAATCATGCCGGTCTTGGAACCCCAGTTGGAGCGTGCATCAGACATTGAAGACTCCCTTCTAAAAAGTGATACAAAAAAAGACTATTTTTAATTGAATGAACTAATTGTATATGTCGGTATTCGGTTCTTTAACGTGATTCAGTAGGAAATCATCGCTGAAGCCGTCAAATTTCTGACAAATTTTTCTGTTTTTACCAATTTTGAGTGCTTTTTGTCTCATTGAGACTTTCTGGTTACCCGCAGTTAACTTTCAAATACCAGCGAAATACAGAAAATGGTCAAAATCATGCGATTTGAACTCATAATGAGAAGTATTTCGGAAGAGTTAAGGATCGGTTAGTAAAGATACGAAGAAAGCACGAGAAAATGATTACCCACTTTTGGTACCGTTTTGATCGAACAAATTCTTTAGGAGATGTAAAAGTTTTGCTTTTGTCCGTCTGGGTATTAATACGTAAAGATTAAGAACGGATGAGCCTCGCGAAAAATTATTTCTTTTTCAATTCAATAAGTAATACAAAAATTCGGCCACGCGAAATAATTTGCAAAGGAGAAAAAATAAAAGTCAAGTAATTTATTTTGTCTTCTTATTCGAAAAAAGACGACAAAAGTATGGTTTTTAATGAATGTTGGTGTTACTATCTACCTCGTGGTTTGAGGTGGTTGTGAAAACAACCGTTTATCCTGGTTGGAAACCCTGCTAGTGTCCCTAGCAGGTTTTTTTTATGCTTTTGACCGATAAAATCGGACAATTATTATTTTTTTTTGATTGGAGTCTTGTCCTGCAGAGACTTTGACCAGGATTTCCCAGATTCTTAATTTTCGAAGCGGTCTTCAAGACTCAATTTTTCTGACAATCCGGACCCAAATCTCCTCTGAAAAACGCTTTCCTCCGGAATTCTTTTGCCTGATGCGCCGTTTGCTTGATCGTGTTGATTTTGGGGAAGCCGTTTGGGTCATTTTTGTTTGAGCCTCAATATTCCGTCTAAAATTTCTGAAAAAGCTAACTTAAACGGAGCCAACCTTGTCCGATTCAGATTTTCAGCAAATATTAGATGTCAAAGGCTTGAAGTGTCCGATGCCAATGCTCAGAACTAAGAAGGCTTTGGCCAAAATGCAGCCCGGAGAAAAACTTCTTGTTCAAGCGACTGATCCGCATGCCCTGAGAGATTTAAGTCAGTTTGCTGATCAGACAGGCAATAAGCTTCTTTCCTCTTCCGAAGTGGACGGCATTATTAATATAGTGATGCAGCGCAAAGAAGAATAATCCTATCAACCAACCGCTAAGGAATTCCATGACCATGTCCGTCAACGATGCACCCATTCTTGAAGAACGAACCGTCGCTGTAATGGAAAGCGTCTTCAACGACCCGATTGTCAAAAAGGCCCTTGAGCAGGCCGTCCCTCAGGAAATTTTTACGATCGAGGAACAGATCGAAATTTGCGAAGTTCCTGCTCCTCCTATGAAAGAGCAGACGAGAGCTGAAATGATCGCGGAGAAGATCAGCAGCTACGGCCTTGAAGCATCCATCGATCCTGTCGGAAATGTCATTGCCTGCCGTAAAGGTACGGACCCCGACGGCCCTGTGTGCGTGATCAGCGCTCATATGGACAATAGTTTTAAAGAGGGAACGGATACGACTGTACGTCGGCAGAACGGCAGACTTTTTGCGCCCGGCATTTCGGATGCTTCTCGAGCTTTGGCCTGTTTGCTGCAGGTTATTCGAATGGTCGTCAATAACGATATCAAGACGAAAGGGAATCTGCTATTTATTGCGACGGTCGGTCAGGAGGCTGAAGGCGACCTGCGCGGCGTAAAACGTATTTTCTATAGCTCCGGAATTCATGTCGACGGCGTCTTGGTGTTAGACGGTGCCGATCCGGGGAGACTGCTTTATGGATCCGTGGGATCTAAACGCTACAAGGTTGAGTACAGCGGTCCCGGGGGCCACAGCTATCTGAATTTCGGTCAGTATCCGAGCGCTACACAGGCGCTTTGCCGAGCAGGAGCGCTTCTTGCAAATCTTCAGGTTCCGGCGGAACCGAGAACGACTTTTACTTTAGCGACTTTAAACGGCGGCTCTTCCGTTAATGCCATCGCAGAGCATGCCGAGTGCGAGATCGACCTGCGAAGCGAAGACGCACAGATGCTCGATGGACTTGTTCAGGAAGTCCTGCCTTTGTTTGCGTTCGGCGCCCAATTAGAAAATCAGCGTTGGAACGTTACGGATCCGGCCCTGCAAGTTAGATGCAAGGTGACGCCGATCGGTCACCGCCCGGCTGCGGTATCCAAACCTGACAGCCCGGTGCTTCAAGCTGCTAGGGCTGCCCAAATGGCCTTGGGCATTAAGCTGACGGACTTTACCAGCGCTTCTACGGACCAAAACGTTCCGATGTCTCTTGGAATTCCTTCGACTACCTTAGGCGGGGGCGGAAGAGAGGGATTCAACCATTCCTTGTCCGAGTGGTTTGAACCTGTGCGCTCCTATGAAGGTCCGCAGCTTTGTCTGCTGACTGCATTGGCTCTGGTCGGGTTAGAGAGCGGTCCGGAACCTCTCCTTCCGATCTACACGGCAGCACCCAGGGAACAATGGCAGGACAGGCTCTAATCTAAGAAAAATTTGGGACCGAAAGGTCCCGTTTTTTTCCCTTAGGACCGATTGAAAAAAACTATCTGAGGTAGGGCGAGAAAGTTAAGACATAAATTAGTCAAGGGGATATTTAAACGGTTCTATTTTTCCAATCAAAATACTTGTCTTAAGATTCTTAAGAAATTTATTTTTGTATTGCGATGACTTATCGTTAATACTTTTCCGATATTGGCTGTACACCAAATAAAATCCAACACAATAGGGGTTTTCAAGGTTTTAGTAATTTCCCTCCTTATTGTATCGGAGGGTGCGATGTGACCTTCCTCATAGCTATCTCTTAAGAAAACTTAATGTTAAAATTTCTAACAAGAGGTTCTTGGATCTCTATGATTCTGAGAAAACTTATAACAACCCCTCTTACTCGAATGTATTTTGACTTGGAGTACCAAATGAAGGTCTTTAACAGACGTAATGTATTGAAAGGCGGTTTAGTTGGCTCTATGGCAGCCGGTTTTGCTTCTTTCATGGGCGCTTCCCATGCAGCAGAACCCGCAGCAAAGGCACCCGCCCAGAATGATAAAAATACTTATGACGTGATCGTGCTTGGCGCCGGTCCCGCCGGATTGGTTACTGCCATCGCTGCTAAGCAGGCTGGTGCAAAGAAAGTAGTTGTATTCGAAAAGCGCGACCGTCCTGACGGCAACGCTATTTTTGCCTTAGGTTCCGTTTGCGGCTGGGGCTCCCGTCATCAGAAAGAGCAGGGCATCAAAGATACCGCTGACGATTTCTACGCCATGATGATGGATGTTTCCAAGCAGATGGGCGACAAGGCTTTAAACCGTACTTATACCGATAATATTTCTGCCGGCATTGACTGGCTGGAAAAAGACATCGGCGTGAAGTTCGGTAAGATTCGTCCGATGCCGTATCCGCGTCTCGGCCGTACATGCCGTGTTGACGGCGAAGGTCTCACCGGCGGCGCCCAGCTCGTGAAGAAACTTCTTGCTGCTGCCGCTAAAGAAGGCGTTGAAGTTAAGTTCGAACACAAAGGTATTGAACTTCTTCACGACGACAAGATGCGTGTCACAGGTGTCAAGATTCAGACACCTGCCGGACAGGAAGAATATTTCTCCAAGGGCGGCGTTGCAATTGCAACCGGCGGTTTCTCCGCTAACCCTGAAATGGTTGACAAATACATCGGCGGCTGGGCTACCCGCATGGTGCTCCGCGGCTCCAAGTCCACAACCGGTGAAAACATTTCTCTGACGCTTCCGCTTTATGCCAAGTGCGTCAACATGGACCAGTTCCATGCCGGCCCGATTATCGGCGCAACCCACGTCAACCCTGCAGACGTCTTGAACTCCGGCTACGGCATCCAGGTCAACACTTCCGGCAACCGTTACATGGATGAAAACAACACCTATGTGATTAAAGCCAGAACAACCGCTCAGAAGACACTGGACAATACCGGCTGGGTTATCGTTGACTCCACTTGCCCGGTTCTCGATAAAGTTATTCCCAAATTCGATATGCTGAACAGCCCGTATGGTAAGGCCGACACGATCGAAGAAGTGGCTAAGCAGGCCGGTCTGCCTCCTGCCAAGATTGTGGCGCTCGTGAAGGAATACAACGAAGCGGTCAAGAACGGTACGTTAGGCAAGATGAATCCGCCGAACACCTACAAGAAACCGCACCTGATTGAAAAAGCTCCGTTCTATGCAGTGCCTCTGCAGGGCGGTATGACCGCTACCTTCGGCGGCCCGCTGATCAATACAAAGGCTGAAGTACAGAACTTGGACGGCAAGACGATTCCGGGTCTCTATGCAGTCGGCAACTCCTCCGGCGGTATCTTCTTCCATAACTACGCCGGCGGTGCACAGTTAGGTGCCGCCACCGTATTCGGAAGAATTGCCGGTAAAGAAATGGCTCAGAGAGCCGCAGCTGCAAAGTAAGAGGAGATCAAAAATGAAAAAAACATTACTCGTTTTAGCTTCCGCCCTTTTCGGAATGAGCGTCGGCCTTTCCGTCTATGCAGCTGACCAGGCACCTGCCGCCGCTGCTCCTGTTGCACAGGCCAAGACATTGGGACAAATCCACGGTGCAATGTGGCCGAAGAGCAAAGACGGTTATGTCACCAAGTATCAGTGCATGCAGTGCCACGGCGACTATGAAAAACTCGCAAAGCAGACAGCCGATCTGGTTCCCAATCCCCATCATTCTCACTTGGGTCAGGTGAACTGCGAAGACTGCCATAAGGCTAATTTGTCTAAACCTGTGCTGATGTGCAACCAGTGCCATAACTTCACCATTCGCAAGGATGGCAAGCCGATTGAACTGGCCAAGTAATTTAGTCTCTGACTAAAAACAGAAAATCCCGCGGTTCCTGAGGAACGAGCGGGATTTTCTTTTGGTCGATTGCTGCTTAGAAAAGACGGACGCCGTTAGCTGTCAAAATCAAGTCGCCGTTCGGCGTAAGGGTCGGAACGATTTCAGTGGTGTAGACACCTTTGCCTTCGCTTAAGTAAGAATTGCGGGGGAGTGCCATAAGCGCAAACTGTCCGAGGCCGCCGTCGGATGTCTGAAGTCTGAATTTCACAGATCCCAACGTATTGCCTTCACGCTGCTTTTTAAGCTGGCCGCTGAAAGACAGGCTTTCTTTGCCGACTTTAATTTCGGAGGGCTCAACAGCGGCCCAGGTTTTACCGGCAAGAATGCTGTTTCTTAAGATCTCTTCGGCCTGAGTTTCGTTCACAGGCTCAGGGGAACAAATAAGCGGGAAATTGGCGCAGAAGTCTGTGCCGAAGGCTTCCTGAACAAGGAAGTCAAAGAGCAGAGGTTCCGGCGGGAAATGCGCTGTTAATCCGGTATTCCAGCTGTCAATGCCGACGTTTAGGAAACCTCCGATTTTTAAGTGATCGAAAGTGATTTTGAGGCCTTCGGTAATCTCAGATTTGTTTTGGCTTTGGTTGATCGAAACTAAAGTCTTACCGATGGTGAATTGAGTACTGCTGTCTCTGTAGTCGATTCCGCTGACGGAAAAAGACAGAGAAGCGGCCTTGAGATTTCCGCCTTTGACGGAAAATTTGAATTCAGGATTGCTCAAAGCCACATTACTGGCTTCTGAGGCTAAAGAGAAAATATCCGTTTTGATGGAGGAATCCAGATTTTCAATGAGCAGGCTTCCGTCAGCCTGTTTTACTAATTTCGGGACGGCTTGGGACTGAATCGCGCCGAGTTTAAAAGTTTCGCCGTCAACGGTTGTTTCAACTGCTTTGCTGCTGAAAACCAATAACTGAGGAATAAAACGATAGTTAAAGGTCGTCTTAAGAACCGGCTGGGCAACTTCTACGACTTTCTTAAAGACTTCATTTCCGTCCCCTTTGATCGTGATCTCGCTTTCAGGCGACCAGCCCAACTTTACTTTACCGGGAAGCGTGACAGTGTCTTTATCCTTGGACTGCGCATTTTTATTGAGGACAACAAACTCTTTGCTGAAGAATCCGTTGTTGACGATGTCCACTTTAACGGACTTCCATTCACTGCCCAAATATTTGGGAAGATCGGATGCGTATTCTTGGAATTTTTGGCCCTGGTAATAAACCAATCCGCCGTAAGCACAGGCACAGGCCGCGGCACAAACTGCCACCGCTGCAGCGATCTTAGAAGAAGACATAATGACCTTTGTAAGAGTAAATACGTACGGAATGGAGTATATCCAACTTGGCCAAAAGTTTTTGGAGTTATTCGACGAGCTCACCGCCTGTGTTGTTGTGCCATCCGTCGGCCGGATCCGGAGCACTGGGTTCATCGGACGAATCTTCCGGAACACCGAAAAATTCCTCTAATGAGACTTTGCCCTGAATTTTCTTCATGCACTGATAAAAGAGCTGCTCATTGAGCTCATGCAGTCCGATACCGTCGCCTTTTATTGTGTAGTCCCAGCGACTTAATTCAAAGGGCTTCTTTTTATATTCAGAATGAGGAGAGTCAGAAAGGAGCCCTGACTGGATGAAGACATTTTCTTCGGTCAGGGTCGAAGATACTTTGTGGTTCGCAGAGTTGATAAAAGTGATGCGCATTTTGCCGATTTTCCGTTCTGTCCATCGGACGGTAGGAATAATCGGAAGGTAACGCATTCCTATATCTTCCATCGTGTCTGATATTTCGATATACACGGCGCCGTCTAAGCCTCGATCGGTAATGAGGGCGATGCCGTTTTTCTCAAGAAGATCGACCATTTCTTTGCGGGTTTCATCGGCAAAGAGCCATTCGAAAGAGTCTTCAAGGGTGCCTTCTTTGCCTGTATCGACGCCTTGGACGATGACTCTTAGATGAAGCGTGAGATTGAGAGGCACAGCAGGGCGCCTAATTTCGGATTTTTCGACGAGCTTGGCGTTTACATCGAACCATCCGTGCTTAGGGGAAGAGATGGATGCCGTTGTGCTGGCAAGACCCAACAGCGTGCATCCTTGAAGCAAGGTTGCAGCAGCGAGAAGGGTGGCAGCCAGAACTCTCATAACAAAAATCCGTGAATGACAATGCCAATATTAACTGAAAGGTTCTGAACAAGCGTTCAGAAATGTCTCAGAGCGCGTGGAGATCGCGTGAAAAACCGCATGAAAACTCAGAAGGAATTTTTTAACCCGTTGAAATTAAAATAAATTGCAGAAAATATTGTTTGGCTGAGAAATGAAAAAGCCTCAGATCCGAAAATCTGAGGCT
>ENA-USYV01001323-USYV01001323.1-human-gut-metagenome-genome-assembly--contig:-NODE-1323-length-24413-cov-8.437459_pt1 | contig 24413 bp, 11 predicted proteins | sample MGYA00250066_ERZ773514 | MGnify/ENA primary metagenome ERZ773514 (study PRJEB29103, sample SAMN06112049) | human gut metagenome | biome: human gut; feature: ankylosing spondylitis patient; material... | reverse complement strand
GCTGCTCAGCGGGGAACAGCCTGCGGTTGAGCGCAGCGGCTACGATTCTCCCAAAGGAGTGCGGCTGACGATCGACAAGCGCATTCAGACGCTGGCGGAAGAAAGCCTCTCACATTCCTCTATTGAACGCGGGGCCGTCGTGGTGCTGGAAGCCGCAACGGGAAAAATCCGCGCGATGGCAAGCTGCCCTGCGTTTGACCCAAATGATATTGCCGAAAGCCTCAACGATGCGGATTCCCCCCTCATTAACCGGGCGCTTACGCCCTATGCAGTCGGTTCCGTTTTTAAGCCCGTGGTGGCAGCCGCAGCGCTGGAGGCGGGGCTTTCCTCAAGCCTTTCTTACACTTGCACGGGCGCGATTACACAGGGGAAAACCGTATTTCACTGCCATGAGTTGGGTGGGCACGGCACGATTGATATGGAAGAGGCGATGGAGGTTTCCTGCAATCCATATTTTATCAATTAATCTATTGAAAGCAGAACACTATATTAGTAGAATAATTGACCTGCATTTGCCCAGTATGTCACACCTTCGTCCGAATACGTGCTATTCGTATAAAAACGAATCCAATCAATTTCCATCATAGGTGTATTCGGATCGGTCTTAGGTTCGGAAATAGCCTTCAATACACTATCCCATCCGTCCGGACGATTGTCTGCCGGAGCAAAAAGGAAATCCAAAGCCAAGCCATCTGCAGGAGCAAAACCCCAAGAACTTGTCGAAGGGACATCTACATTCGTACTTCCATTGATTCCTACTTTTATTCCATCTGTAGTCAATTCTACCCAATAAATATTATAATCACCAATTTTGGGGAGTGGGCTTGTTTTAGTACCATCTTCCATTGTCGAGAAAACACCTTGTGTCACCAAGTTTCCTTTCGTATTTCTAAGAATATCGATTCTCTGTATTTGTTTATCAAATACGCCCCCAGGTGCATCTCTAAGCTCAATGACCGGAACAATACCCGTACGATCTCCCGTCACACGCACTCTCATTTCTATACGCATTCCCGGATTGATGTGTATAAAACGGGTAGAAGCACCTGAACCGCCTCTTCCAATATATACAGCAGCCGAACCGTAATCTCTACTCGCACCAAGTCCGTCTCCCGGTGTGGAACCAGCTTGTACCCACAATTGATAAGTACCGTCTTCTGTTACATTAGAACATTTATCGCGATTAGCAGCAAACACATCTTGTATTGATTTAGTTGGAATATAATTAAAAGACCAATGCCTATAGTTACCAAACGACGTATTCGGCTTCGTCGGCATACTCCACCCGAAAGAGCTTTGTATAAAATGGAACTCTACGCCACTCCAGAATTTCCATCCTTCCTCTGCTAATTTCTGGTTGGGATGCGAAGTTAACGAAGCATAATCAGTTCCAGGTTTAGCACCCGTTTTTCCGGTTATTTCTACAGACGAGCTTCTGTCACTCCCCCACCAAGCATCGAATTTGCTTTTATTGCCTTTAGATACAAATGGATATTCCGGATGTTCATACACCAAGGTCGGATCATACATATCCGGATTGGCAAGAGATTCGAGGTCAGTCATCATAATTACTAATTTATCAGACTTCATCGGATTAGCTTCAGAGTTTGAAGTGAAATTCAATGTCAACTCCTTGTCTCCTGTCTTCGCTCCATCCATAACTAAAGATATAGGGTCAGTTTTTGCGTTCAGCGCTCCTGCAGGAATAGTCAGTTCACTGGGCAAATTTTCAAAAGAGCTCTCATCCTCCGCTTTTGCGCTGATACTTACCACAATAGGTATTGCCCTCGGTTTATCCAGACTGGCTACCAACACAAATTTATCACCTTCCGTTACTATATTGTCCGCATTGCCTTGTATTGCCATATTTACCCGATAGTAATCGGACACTTTCATAGGAAAACTAGGGTTACCAATCTCGTATCCGCGGGAAAAAGCTACAAAATTAAAGTTTTTACTTCCTTCCAATCCAGTTTCTTTCAGAGGGAACTCAACACGAATACTCTTCTCACCTTTCGGAAAAGTAACGATGTTATGAAAATCTTTGAATACGCCGGACACATCCTCCGTACCAGTTTTAGCGGTAAAATAAATATCAAAATCTTCGTTAGCCAAAACCTCGCTTCCATCCTTATCCGGATTAATATCCAAATCGACAACTAACTTTTCGCCCATTACAAAAGTCGTATTATTGACAGTCATCGTAAAAGGAACAGCTTGTGGTAAAGGCAAATACTTAGTTTCATCTTCACATCCCATCAAGCATACACCCAATAGAGATATTGAAAATAGTTTGTAGAATATATTCTTCATGTTTTTTTCTTTATAATTATCAATGAACTTAAGTTGATGCTTCTCAATTTTTGCGCCACCCCGGATTCTGTGTCAGTTCTTTATTCAATGATATCTCGCTCGGTGGAATCGGAAGTAGATAATCACGTCCCGCATCAAACTGGAACCCACGTGGAAGAACATTTTTCAGTGGATCCAAGTAATCGTTATTGTCTACCAGAATTTGAGCCAATTCTTCATTCTTCGGATCAATTGATTTATATAAAACGCTGCCGGCTCCAAAGTAAGCGCCTCCGCCACGTTTCCCCTGGAATAACTTATGTGCTCTCCAACGCATCAAATCATCCAAACGCATTCCCTGCAATGGCAGTTCAGAGCGTCTTTCCCGACGGATTTCTTGCAGATTGGCAGAAATTGTATAACCAAAATCAGGGAAATTGGGATCAATAGCTGATGGAGCGAGATAAGTGACTCCGGCCCGTTCGCGTAATGGCTTTATAGTCTTCTCCAAAACAGCAGCGTCACATTTTCCCAATTCTTCCGCAGCTTCTGCATAAGCCAGCAAGGCTTCTGCATAACGAATCATTGGAGTGGCAGTTTCTCCCTGCCCACTTACGAATGTAGTATCAATTCCCATACGGATATGATAGCCGGTAGTATTACTCTGATTTCCGGTACTTACAATTTGAGGAGGATTGATTAAATCTTTATCTTCCTCTGAATAAGCCTTCACCAGCATTTTCTTAGCTCCTTTCACTGTCATCGATTTGTATTTACAGTCCGAATGCATTACAGTGGCCAGCAACCGACCATCCCTATCCTTAAAAGATTCATTGAAATCTTTAAATTTTGCGGCTGTGGGATCAATAAAGTTGCCATCCACACTTAAATAATTATCTACTAATGATTGAGAAAGTCCGGCTGGTCCTTCAGCATCACACATTCCACTGGATAAATTCGTATTTAAACTGTGAACCAAGTTGTCGGCAATTGAATATTTCTTCCAAAACAACACTTCCTGAGTAGCCGACAAATCTTTTGAATTGAACAGGTTTCCATACGCATCATCAATATTCTTCACTGATTTATCATTCTCTTTTGTGTTTAATGTAATACCCATTTGAAACAATTCATCTCCCAAAGTAAGTACTTGCTGCAAAAAATCATCTGATTTATACTCGGCAGCGGCAAAGTCAGTACCTTTATGATATTTCTCCCACGTACCTTCAAAGAGTGCCACTCTCATCGCCATAACCATAGCAGCTTCTTTACAAATACGCAATCCCTGATATTTGCTGCGGGAATATAGCAACTCTTTAGCTGCCTTCAAATCATCAAGAATGAATTGTGCCACTGCCGAACGATCACGTGCCGGAATCTGTAACCCGCCAACGGTAGCGTTTCCATCCCAAAACTTGTCCATCACAGGAATACTGCCGAATTTAGTCAACAAGTAATAGTGCCAATATGCACGAAAGAAATAGGCTTCTCCTTTCAGAGATAATACTTCCGCCGTTTCTTCAGCTGCCGGTACTTTATAATATTCTAAGAAGTAATTGACACTACGTAGATTCTGGTATCCTTTCTGCCATTCTGTTACGCCTCCGATAGATTCTTGCAACTCTCCGTTCATACGCCTGTCATACACCATGGCTACCATATTATCACTATTCTTTTCTTCTCCCATTATTCCCATGCCATAGGCACCTGCAGAAGGAAGAGCAATATACAAACCATTGACATAATTAGTCACGGCACTTTGATTCGTCAAGAATGTCTCGCTACTGGGCACCACCAAAGGCACTTTATCCAGAAAGTCAGAACAGGAAGTCAATAAAGTACCGGCTAAAGCTACTGCTAATAAATATATTTTTTTCATCATTATCCTCTATTTAAAAAGTAAAATCAAGTCCGAATACAAAATTCCGGTTTAGCGGATACACCATACCATTACCATTAGATACGACCGGTGAGGTTAGACCCGGAGCCTCTGTAGTAGTACCTCCAGCCATTCCGTTCACCTGATTAAGCGTTTCCGGATCAAACTGTTTTGGCAATTTTGTTACAGTAAACAGGTTATCGCATGCTACATACAATTTCAGTCGACTAATACCGATATGTTTTAGCAACTTCTTATCGAAATTATATGATACAGTCAGGTTCTTCATACGCATATAAGCTGCATTCAATAAATAGCGAGTTGAATTATACCCTGTATTTACATAAAAGTCCTGATTATTTTTCCAGCTAGTCAGACGAGGCAAAAAGCCATTCGGAGTCTCCGGGCTGAAATAATCCAGATGCTCCTTGAAGTTATAGCTACCTGCACTAAACATATAGCTACTTCCCGAAATCGGGAAATCCCTTTTTGCCACTCCTTGCAATAAAGTAGATACTTCAAAACCCTTATATCCCACATTCAAATTGATACCGAACGAATATTTGGGAGTTGTATTACCAATAATCTTCAAGTCACCATGATTGTATATCGTACCGTCACCACCATCTATTTTCCCATCATTATTGGAATCTATATATTTCAAATCTCCACGACGCCACATGTCATCCGGCTTGAGCGCACTCATATCCACCTTTCGCAAGTAATCATCAATCTCACGGTTTGTCATGAAAAGGTCGTCAGCCTGATACCCCCAAATCTCACCAAGATCCATCCCTTCATAATATCCTTTATTAGGACCATACCCGGTGTGATTATTGTAAATGGTTCCATCTGGATTATTATATTTGGTAACGACAGCCTTATAGCTAAACACATTGAATCCTACGCCATAACTAAATCCACATTTCAGCTGATCATGCCAGTTCACCGAAAGCTCCCATCCGCGGTTACGCAATGTAGCATTATTTATTTTAGAGCGGTTTTCGGAAGCTATACCACTAATATCGGGAATAGCTTCGGCCGGACCAATCATATCCCTTGTCATGCGCTGGTATATATTTGCTTCTAAAGAAAGCCGATTGTCGAACAGCATCAAATCAAGTCCCAAGTTTGCATTATCCACTTTTTCCCATGTAATAAACGGACTTACCATTTTAGGGGTCTTTGCTATCGTTCCCTTGATAGCACTGGCAGAAGAGGCAGTAGGCAATAACCAACCATTAGATCCCAAAGCATCCAATGACATAGTAGCCAGATAATCGTATAATCCGGCTCCATTCTGATTACCCAGACGACCATAAGACACACGGACTTTCAATTGAGACACCGGAAGTTTCAGCCTCTGGAAGTAATCTGTTCTGGCAATATCATAACCAGCAGAGAATGAAGGGAAAAATCCCCAACGGTTTCCTTTTGCAAAACGTGAAGAGCCATCATAACGCCCGCTGAACTCAAAGAAATATATATTGTCATAATTCCAGTTCAACTTAAGGTAAGCCCCCATTGTAGCCCAATGTGTACGATCTTCTCCGGCTATGACGTTCCCGCTGGCATTTGCAAAAGAAAAGATATCATTACTCATCATTCCATCTTTATACATATACTCATTGGAATCTTCTTTCATTTCCATTTGGAATCCCGCCATTGCCTTGAAAGAATGTTTTCCCCATTGCTGAATATACATACTGGACACATTAGGCGACAAATAATAATTGAACAGACTTCCACGGGCATAAGAACCGAACTTCATTAACTTCCAATCGATATTCGGATAAGAGAATCCTTGCCTGCGTCCAGTAGCATCACCCGGTTTTAGCGTCCCTAAAGGAGTTTCATATTGCGGATTCTCATATAGAATCATATTGTTATTTTCTACATCAAAACGTATCTTCATTTCAGCCGTAACATCCCATCCTTTCATTAGAGTAGCCGTAGCGGATACTGACAAGGCATCTGAAAGCCGATTATTTTCATAATTCGAATTTTGCATGAAAAGCGTTTCGTTCCAGCTGGGAATATTATATTTTGAATCAATCGGCAAATGTGTAACTTGTGACGGACGATGCGAACCTATCTTATTATAAATAATAGACTGGTTGGGCATCGGACGTTTTATCATTTGCAAAGTTATATTATTATTTAGGTTGAATCTCAACCAGTCAGTAGGCTTCGCCTGTAGCTTTGTATTCAGATTATACTTGCTCAAATCATCCTTAACATGATCCAGAAAGCCCTCCTGATAGACATATCCCATACCGATATAGTAGTTTATCTTCTGCGATCCACCCTGTACACTCAAATTATGTGAATGACGAATGGACTTATCCTTGTAATAGTATTTAAACCAATCCGTATTGCCATACTGGGCATAATATGCACTAGCCCAGTCTTCTCCGTTACTAGATACATCTATTCCCGGAAATTCCTCTGAATATGGATTCTGCATGAATCCCTTAATCTTTTCTATAACCGAGTCTGAGATTCTATTAATCCCCGAAGCAGATGCACCGGCATCATACAAAGCATTATTATAATAAGCAAACTCCAAAGAATTCATCATCTGTGGAGTACGGATAGGAGAACTAAAACCAACTGTTCCCGAATAACTTACTTTAGCTTTTTCCGAATTTCCACTTTTAGTTGTAACCAATACCACACCATAGGCGGCACGGGCACCATAAATCGCGGCTGCCGAGGCGTCTTTCAACACACTGATACTAGCAACATCGGCGGGATTCACATTCTGCATACTTTGTTCGATTCCGTCTACCAATACATACGGTTCGCCACCATTGATAGAGCCAACACCACGGATATTGAATTTTATATCCGTACCCAACTCACCTCCTTTAGCTCCTCCCATTGCATCCGATGCGAAATTTAATCCTGCTACATTACCTTGCAAAGCGCTGGTGAGGTCCGTTATGGGACGATTGACGATATCATCTCCTTTCACTACAGATACCGCCGCCGTAATTGTATTTCTCTTTTGCGTATCCATACCGACAACAACAACCTCGTCAAGCACTTCCGTGTTTTCCTTCAATACGAATCGATTGTTTTGTAATTTTGTAATTTTCACATCCAATGGAGTATAGCCAACATAACTTATAGAAAGCGTTTGCCCCGCTTTTCCCTGAACAGAAAAATTTCCGTCCAAATCCGTAATTGTTCCGGTTTTTGCACCTTTCACCATCACACTGGCGCCAATAACAGCTTCTCCCTGTTCGTCCACTACTTGCCCCGTAATCATCTTTTGTTGGGCAATGACCCCTATCGGCAATAAGAATAGGAAAATCAGAAGAAAAACAAGTCGTTCTTGTATCTTCATTAATTTTTCTTTTTTCATAATATTACATTTAATAATTAAGATTACATTTACTTGGGATTATTAATCTCATAAGCAACAAACTCCTCTTGTATCGCTTTCAACAATGATTTTTCATTATTTACCGACACATCGGACCCCCAACTCATTATTCCTCTATAGCCTTCCTCACAAGCATACTTCGCTTTTTTACGAATCGTATTCTGACCATTAAGAGTATACGTTTTGCCATTATACGTAAATTCATCCAAAGCAACATCCGAAAGTCCACCATTTATAAAATCAGAGTAAGAGACTTGTTCTCCATTTACACCGGTAGTCCCGATAAAAGGCACACCGAGAACCAGTTTATCTGCCGGAATCCCGTACTCAACAGCCATTTCTGCATCTTTTACAAATTGCTCGTAAGAATATCGCATCACTGCCGGTCCGTAGCATTGGTAAGACATAAAATCCAAAGCTTCAATCGCATTTTTCGAAATTTTATAAGCAACCGGATGAAGGGATACGGAGAAACATACGTCTTTGCCAAGTATCTGTCTGATTTTCACAATCGTCGCACTGTAGTTAGCATATTCTGTCTCCGTAGTAGGCCATTCAATATCAAGGTCTACTCCGTCAAATTCATATTCCTTCAAAACACTCTTCAAATTATTAGCAAATGCGGTACGCGTATTATCAGCACTCATCATTTGCCTCCATTGCCCGCTGCCGAATCCTAATCGTAATTTTCGGCTGTCATTACCTACCTGAGCTGCCAAGGTTTCGCGTATTTTTTTCCAACGGTCCAACCAAGTGTGAGAGTCCTTCCCCGGATTGGTAGAATCATCATATTGCCAATAAGCCAACACTTTTGCTACCATATTCCAATTATCGAATTTTATACCATTTTTCCCACCAGTACCTGCTGCCATACTCCAAAAAGAAGTTTCATCCAAACGGCCTTTGAAGTTTTCACCTATATAAAAATCGGCACGGGCAGTAGGCAATACGATTTCTTTGTCAAGCGTAGAAGACCACGCATCTACAAAAATCCTGAATTGCTTTTTATTGCCATCATAATCTACCGCCAGATAATGCCAAGCTCCCGGAGCCAAACCCTTGGCATCCACATAGGTACCTGCTGTCACTGATGCATTTCCCAACGCCCAGCTCACAGTCTGCTCGTTAGCACCTAATTGTAAGGCAGCCAACACTTTATCTCCACTTGTTTTTTTAAAGATATATGCTCCGGGCACCCACTCATCTATAAATATATAGGTAGCAAAAGTGAAACTTTTATTAAATGTCTCTTCTGTAGAATGCAATAATCCATCTTTTCCATTCATTTTTCCGGTTCCGTCAAATTTTATCACACCGCTACGTCCCTCATAAGTAGCTTCATGCGAAACCCCGCCTGTAAAAGTTGCATCATTTATAGGCAAGTCAAAAGCTATATCTCCATTAGCATAAGGACGCGCAGCCAAATAAATAAGATCATTGCTGACAATCAGATTTTCTACCGGAATACGGTTTAATTCGAAAGGGTCACCACCAATGTATTGACAATTGATTAATGTTTTCTCAGCCGGATCATCCACTCCCGGCTGTCCGGTGATTGCTCCTTCAGGGGGCATTCCACCCGGAACTTCTACCCATTTAGTGTCTTTACAAGCTGTTAGCGATACTAACACGAAAAGACATAAAAAGAATTTGTTTCTCATAAATTTAAGTTATTAAGATTTTCTATTCGCTGACAATAAGAGTCTCCATTAATCAAACAATTGGTTTTTCTCCTAAAATCAACGTCACAAAAATAGGTACAACAACAAAAATCAATATTTAAAAAATAGCCATTAAATATTCACTTTTCACCAAATCAACCCGTTCCATCGGAGAAATGGTTCTTATCTCAAAAAGACAATGATTAAAACACCCAACTATCCGGTTCTGACCTTGCCAAAACCCTCTTATTGAATATTCATGTTATAATCCGGTTTCAGCCGTTTCAGTGTTGTCTGCAAACGCCTTGATAGGAGGAAATAGCGGCTGAAAGCGGAAAAAGACATCCCTCGCAGAAAGATACTGCAAACAAGGTAGAGTGCTTTCAGCGCATTCAGTTTTCTCAAATTAGCTGATGGATCTATATATTCAGCGTAGTAGGTATATATACTCACCACGCTGAATATATATGCCCAACAAGCGGGGTATATAGATTCATCACGTGGGCAAAAGTCGGTGGAATGTGGGCTTGGGTTCCTTTGAGTGGGGGATGGAGTACTACATACAATGAAATGATGTAAGAGACTTGAGCAAGTCAAGTACATGGCTCTGCTTACTTCAGTACTGGTTTGAACAAGTTCATCCACACATAGTTTTATTCCTTACCGCATCACCATCGAGCAAGATTAGTAAAGCTATTTCGTAATTAGTTTCAACCCTATTTGAAACTAAAAGTTTCACGCCGGGAAACAAAGTGTTTCACCGTATGAAACGAAGTGTTTCTCGGTGTGAAACGGATTGTTTCAAGCCTTGAAACAATTTTTGAAACTAATCGCCACAGGTGAAGAGATGGTGAAGTTATTGCACTTCACCCGCAAACTCCTTATTCATCGGAGAGACAGAGAAAAGGTGAAAGGGGAGATGGAAAGATGGAAAATAAATATCCAGTGGGGAAATTTATTCGATACTGTAATGATTCAGTACTATACCGAAATGAATATTACTTTATAAGCTCTCTACTTCTTTTCCTGATAATTAACAGCTATCGAATGCTGTATCTCAAGAATTTACCTCCTCGCAAACTCTCATTTCCATACCTTTATACACTACCACAATCTTGTGTAGTTGCGTAGTGCCAATAGCGTTCTTCACCCTGTCGGTGTCAGCATAGCGGTTGGCCTGGGCAATAGCTTCCGCCCGCAATTCCTCCACCCGGCTTTCGGGGTCTTTGTATCTGGCATACTTCAGCTCGATGATGTAGCTATGGCTCATGTCAGGGTAAATCTCCAGCATGGGAGACAGGAAAATGTCAACATATCCGGATTGCGTGTCTGCTTCAGAAATGGGACGGTAGAAACGGTTTTGCGCTGTCATGGCAAGAGTGAAGCCATGTACGAAGGATTCTCCTTTCTGCTTGTCGCGCTGAGAGGCGTAGCGTTTCAGGCAATCGGCGATGTAGTTGAAGTAAGATTGCCATGCGCCATCGTAAGCCAAAGCAGAGGATAACTCATCTTTTTCATGGTTGCTGAAACTGAGGTCGGCTTCATTGTATGTATTCAACAGATAAGTATAGAGTTGTTCACGTACCACTTGGTTGGGGATGATAAGTTTGGTCTTACCTTTGTACGTTCCGCTCACGGTGAGCATGCCGAAGTAATAGAGCAGGCTCACGAAATTATCGGAATCTACAATGTTGGCAGCTGGGAAACCGTCTTTCAACTCGCCGGTGATGTATCCCTGGCTCACTAAAGTCTGGATAATGGAGGCATCGTGCGCAAACTCTTTATCCTTGCGGATAAGCATACGCAGCTTCTCGTAATCGATACGAATGTTACTTTCTATCATATTTCGCGGTGCCTTTCCGTTATTATCAATATAGTTCTTAACGAAATAGAGTACCATATTGGAGTTGTACAAGGTTGGCTGATCATAACACTCCTGCGCAAAGCAATAGTTGTCATACCACGGTTTCATAAGTTCTATCAACTCATCTACAGTGTGATGGAATGGAGCTTTAGTAGAATAATAAGTCAGCATTTCGCGGACTTCGTCCTCGGTGAAACCCATCATTGCGTTGAATTTCGGTGTGAGGGAATAGTTGGTGCCAATATTAAATCCACTGGTGAGGTCATCCATCGTGACGGGACTCACTCCGGTGATGAAGCAACGCTTGATGCTGGAATAGGTTCCGGCTTTCACCCTATTGAAGAAGGCGCGCAGGTAGCCTTCCTTGTGGGTCTCTTCCGTATATCGGTGAATGCTTTCGGCATCCGAGAGGATGGCATTGGTGAAGTGGTCATATTCGTCAATGAAAAGATATATTTGTTGCCCGGCAAGTTCACACTGATGATATAGATAATCCAACTGCTCAACAGCTCCTGCTTTTTCATTCAAGACTTCCTTAATGCCTTTCGGCAGGTATTCTGCATAAATATCACAGAAATAATCGAAGCTGGTATTGCAATGTGCATCCAACCCTTGACGGTAGTTGTGCAGTTCTCCACTAATTCCTGAGAAATTGAGATACAGCACCAGATAACTGTTACGGTCTCGTGTAGGATGCTTTCCGATATAGAGGTCGCCAAACAGGGCATCGAACTTGTCACGTGTATGCACATCATAATAGTGTTGCAACATGTTCAGCGTAAGGCTCTTGCCGAACCGGCGCGGGCGGATGAAAAAGAAGAATCTGTCCGATTGTTCTATTACAGGGATGAACGAGGTTTTATCCACGTAATAATAATTATCAAGACGAATATCCGCAAAGTTCATCATGCCGTATGGCAGCAACTTTCTTTCTGATGATACATATTCCATAATCCGGTGTATTTATGAGTTCACTTTTTATCAGTGCAAACAAAGATACGCTCTTTCCGCTACTTTCACAAACAAATGATTTTAAAAATGTTCTCTGCCCTGATACTCTTCCATGAGTACTGCAAGAAACAATAGATCAAAATGGACTCATCATCGTTGCTTTCTTACACACCTTATCTATAAACATGTTCATTGGGGTCGATATTGCAATGAGGTCCTTATATGCTTCGGCATATAATTCTTCCCGGCTCATACCTGTCAGATACATACTTGTTTTTATATAGGAAACAAAGGTAGTATTTATCTCCAGACCGGACATCATCCGTCGGAGTGTTTTTCTTTGAAAATTGGATATACTGAATGTAAACCAGACCCGGTTCTTCATTAGAAACATCTTACCAAACCCACAAAGAAGCACTTTTAGCGATTTTTAAAAGCCTATTGGTAAAAATTGAAACCAACCCGCTAGACAGAATCTTAAAAAACAAGTACCTTTGTATCTCACATTCCTTTAAACAACACATATTATGAAAAAACTCTGCCCTCTTATTCTTTGCACACTTTTTTCTCTTTCCGCAGCGTCCATAGAGACGGTGGATTATACTCAAGGGCTTTCCGTATGGTTCGACACTCCCAACAATCTCGATGGACAAGCTATCTGGCTACGTGCCAACGGCACAGGGGCGAATCCGGACAAAGCATGGGAAAGCCGTTCGCTACCTATCGGGAATGGCAGCCTGGGAGCGAATATCATGGGCTCCATATCCGCAGAACGAATCACACTGAATGAAAAAACTCTCTGGAAAGGGGGGCCGAATACCGCCAAAGGCGCCGAGTATTATTGGAACGTAAACAAACAGTCGTCAGGTGTACTGAAAGAAATCCGGCAGGCTTTCCTGGACGGGGATTCTAAAAAGGCGGGGTATCTCACGCAGGAAAACTTCAACGGGCTGGGAGCTTATGAAGAAAAAGACGAGACTCCGTTCCGCTTCGGTGCTTTTACCACGATGGGAGAGCTTTATGTGGAAACCGGACTCAGCGAAATCAATATGAGCAATTACCGCCGCATCCTGTCGTTGGATTCGGCGATGGCTGTGGTGCAATTTGACAAAGACGGGATACGGTATCAACGTAAATACTTCATATCCTATCCAGACAGCGTTATGGTCATGAAGTTTACTGCCGACAAAGGCGGAAAACAGAATCTTGTACTTAGCTATTGTCCCAACAACGAAGCAAAAAGCCATCTGGAAGCAGATGGAAACGACGGATTAGTATATACCGGCGTTCTCAATAACAACGGAATGAAATTCGCTTTCCGAATCAAAGCTATCCACAAAGGGGGAACACTGAAAGCAGAAAACGACCGGATTATTGTGAAGGATGCTGACGAAGTGGTATTCCTGCTTACGGCAGATACCGATTATAAGATGAACTTTGCCCCAGACTTCAAAGACCCGAAAGCCTACGTCGGCAACGACCCGTCACAAACGACTCTGGCTATGATGGACAATGCCCTGAAAAAAGGTTATGACGAGCTTTATCGTAATCACGAAGCCGATTATACCGCGCTGTTCAATCGGGTACGTTTTGAAATCAATCCGGAAATCGGCACTCCCAACCTGCCGACCTACAAACGACTGGCTAGCTATAAGAAAGGCGTGCCGGACTATCAGCTCGAACAATTGTACTATCAGTTCGGACGCTATCTGCTCATAGCCAGTTCGCGCCCCGGCAACATGCCAGCCAACCTGCAAGGATTGTGGCACAACAATACCGACGGCCCGTGGCGGGTAGATTACCACAATAACATCAACATTCAAATGAATTACTGGCCTGCGTGCCCCACCAATCTCTCTGAATGTACATGGCCTTTGATTGACTTTATACGCAGCTTGGTAAAACCCGGCGAGAAGACAGCACAAGCCTATTTCAACGCCCGCGGATGGACAGCATCCATCTCTGCCAATATCTTCGGATTCACAGCTCCCTTATCCAGCAAATCTATGGCATGGAACCTGAATCCTACCGCCGGTCCGTGGCTGGCAACGCATATATGGGAGTATTATGATTATACCCGTGACACGAAATTCTTAAAGGAAATCGGCTACGACCTTATCAAAAGCAGCGCACAGTTTGCGGTAGACCACTTGTGGCACAAGCCCGACGGGACTTACACCGCCGCTCCTTCCACTTCTCCCGAACACGGTCCGGTGGACGAGGGAGTCACTTTCGCGCATGCCGTAGTACGTGAAATATTACTGGACGCCATCCAGGCAAGCAAGGTGCTCGGAACGGACGCCAAAGAACGCAAACAATGGGAAAACGTACTGACCAAACTGGTTCCGTACCGTATAGGACGCTACGGTCAGTTGTTGGAATGGTCTACCGACATAGACGACCCGAAAGATGAACACCGCCACGTCAACCACCTGTTCGGATTGCATCCGGGGCATACCATCTCTCCCGTGACTACCCCCGAACTTGCACAGGCAGCCAGAGTGGTACTGGAACATCGCGGAGACGGCGCTACCGGTTGGAGCATGGGTTGGAAGCTCAACCAATGGGCACGACTGCAAGACGGAAACCATGCGTATAAACTATACGGCAACTTATTGAAAAACGGTACACTGGACAACCTCTGGGATACCCATGCGCCTTTCCAGATAGACGGAAACTTCGGCGGTACGGCAGGAATAACCGAGATGTTATTGCAAAGCCACATGGGATTCATCCAACTTCTTCCCGCTTTGCCGGATGCATGGGCAAACGGCTCAATAAGCGGAATCTGCGCCAAAGGAAATTTTGAGGTTTCCATCTCCTGGAAAGAGGGACAACTGGAGAAAGCTATCATCCATTCCAAATCCGGAATCCCCTGTAACGTAAGATACGGAGACAAGACGCTCAAGTTCAAGACCGTAAAAGGGAAAAAATACGAAATCACCTTAAAAGGGGACAAGTTAGCCGTATTATAAAGAAGGCATCTGTCCTCATAAACAAACCTGCTTTACATGAAAACCAAATACGCTGTTCTGTCAAGCCTTTTCTTTATCATACAGTTAGTCGGTGTTCTCCCTCTCCGGGCAGAACACTATTACTTTAAACAAATCTCTCTGAAAGAAGGGCTGCCTTCCAACGTGCGCTGTATTCTCCGGGATGAGCAGGGTTTCGTATGGATAGGTACCAAATCGGGACTGGGAAAGTTCGACGGGCACGAACTGAAAAGATACAAACACCAGGCAAACGACCCGAACTCGCTTCTCCACAACCTGATTTATCAGATTGCCGAAGACAAGCAACACAACATCTGGGTACTGACTGAAAAAGGTATTGCCCGTTACCAACAGCAGAGCAACGACTTCACGTTCCCCACGGACGAGGACGGGAAGAATATCACCGCCTATTCCTTCTGCCTTGTCCCGAACGGAATCCTCTTTGGCGGCAAGGACAGGATTTACAAATATAGTTATAACGATTCTTCTCTCCGGCTTCTGCAATATTTCAACGCCAACTCTTTTAAAATCAACGCTCTCAGTATGTGGGATTCAAAGACGTTGCTTTGTTGCAGTCGTTGGACAGGCATATACCTCGTAGACCTGCATACCGGAGAGCACAGACGCCCCCCTTTCGACTGCGGGCCGGAAATTACCACCATGATGACCGACAGCCGGAAAAGAATATGGATTGCCCCTTACAGCGGCGGACTTCGTTGCTACTCATACGACGGCAAACTACTGGCTTCGTACTCCACCCGCAACTCCGCCCTTAGCAACGACATCGTCCTAAGCCTCGCCGAAAGGGAAGGGCAACTGTGGATAGGAACAGATGGCGGCGGAATCAATATCCTCACCTCCGAAACCGGGGAAATCTCCCAACTGGAATATATCCCGGGACGTGAAAACTACTCTCTCCCCGCCAACTCCATTCTCTGCCTGCACAACGACCACAATAACAATATATGGGCAGGAAGCACCTGCAACGGATTAATCAGCATCCGGGAAGTGTTCATGAAAACCTACACCGACGTAGTCCCCGGCAACGACCGCGGACTAAGCAACAGCACCGTGCGAAGCCTTTACCGCCAATCGACCGACAGTATCTGGATTGGTACGGACGGCGGCGGTATCAACCTCTTTAACCCGCGTACCGAGAAATTCACCCATTATCTTTCTACCTGGAACGATAAAATAGCGTTTATCAGCGGATTCACTCCCGGAAAACTACTGATTTCCCTTTTCTCCAAAGGAGTATTCATATTCAACCCCGCAACCGGGGAGAAACAGCCTTTTACCATTGTCGACAAAGAAACTACGACACAACTTTGCAACCGGGGTAAATCGGTCAACTTATATCAGAACACCCCCAACACCGTGTTATTACTGGGCGACCATGTCTACCAGTATCACCTGAAAGAAAAGAAATTCGACAAGGTCACCGGAGAAGAAGGGAAAAGTATTGTCGGCACGCTCGTCCCCTTCAAGCACGAGAACAACCGGACTTACATCAACGATTTCAAACATATCTACGAACTGCACGATGGGGATTCCTTGCTGCAAACAACCTTCGAATGTTATCAGGATACCGTAATCAGTTCGGCGTCACACGACGAGCACGGCGATTTCTGGATAGGAAGCAATTTCGGCCTTATCCACTACAACCCCGTTTCCCAAAAGCAGACGCACATCCTTACCAACCTGTTTACCGAAGTCAACATGGTGCAATGCGACCAGAGGGGCAAAGTATGGATAGGTGCGGATAATCTGCTTTTCGCCTGGCTTATACAGGAACAGAAGTTCGTTCTCTTCGGAGAGTCGAACGGAGCTATCCAAAACGAATATCTGCCCAACGCCCGGTTGGTAAACAATGAGGGGGATGTCTATATCGGCGGTGTAAAGGGTATGCTGCGCATTGACGGCCAGCTGCTGCTGAATACATCGGAAATGCCGGAACTGCAACTGTTGGATATTATCATCAATGGTGAGCCTGCACAGAACAAGCTATATAGTCATCCGGCAGCAATCTCTGTCCCATGGGACAGCAATATCACCATCCGAATCATGTCGAAAGAAGAGGATATCTTCCGTAAGAAAGTCTACCGCTATCGGATAGAGGGGCTGAACGACCAGTATATCGAATCGTACCAGCCGGAATTGGTAATCCGGTCGTTACCACCGGGCAATTACAAAATTATGGCTTCATGCACAGCGAAAGACGGCAGCTGGATTCCCAACCAGAAAATACTAGAACTAACCGTACTCCCGCCATGGTATCGCACGTGGTGGTTCATTCTCGGTTGCACCATTCTCATTGCCACCATAATCATCGAAACTTTCCGCAGAACATTGAAACGTAATCAGGAAAAACTGAAATGGGCGATGAAAGAGCATGAGAAACAGATGTACGAGGAAAAGGTACGTTTTCTTATCAATATCAGCCACGAACTACGGACTCCGCTGACGCTGATTCATGCGCCACTCAATCAGATTTTGAAGTCGCTCTCTTCCGGAGACAGCCAATATCTGCCGTTAAAAGCCATCTACCGGCAGGCACAACGGATGAAGAACTTGATTAATATGGTGCTCGACGTGCGGAAAATGGAAGTAGGGGAGAGTAAACTGCAAATTCAGCCTCATCCGCTCAATCAATGGATTGAACACGTTTCGCAGGATTTTATCAGTGAGGGGGAAGCAAAGAATGTGCATATCCGCTATCAGCTCGACCCACGGATAGAGAAAGTCAGTTTCGATAAGGACAAATGCGAGATTATCCTAAGTAACCTGCTTATCAATGCCTTGAAACACAGTCCGCAGGACACGGAAATAACGATTGCTTCGGAACTGCTGCCCGAAGAAAACCGGGTGCGTATCTCCATCATCGACCAGGGATGCGGACTGAAACAAGTGGATACGCACAAGCTCTTTACCCGCTTCTACCAGGGAACGGGAGAACAGAGCGGAACAGGAATCGGCTTGTCTTACTCCAAGATTCTGGTGGAACTGCACGGCGGCTCTATCGGCGCACAGGATAATGAAGAAACCGGAGCCAGCTTTTTCTTTGAGTTGCCGTTGAGGCAGGAACCGGAAGAAATCATCTGCGAGCCAAAAGCTTATCTGAACGAGTTGATGATGGATGATAACAGCGGGCAGCCGTCCGCGAAAGAGGTATTCGACACCACTCCATACACTATTCTCGTAGTGGATGACAATCCGGATATGACAGACTTTCTGAAAAGAACGTTCGAAGGATACTTCAAACGGATAATTATCGCCGGAGACGGGGTGGAAGCCCTTCAACTGGTCAGAAGCCATGTCCCTGATATTATAGTCAGTGACGTGATGATGCCTCGGATGAACGGGTATAAACTTTGTAAAACGATTAAAGAGGATATCAATATCAGTCACATCCCAGTCATTCTGCTAACTGCCAGAGATGACAGGCAAAGCCAAATAAGCGGTTACAAGAATGGAGCGGACGGCTATTTAAGCAAACCTTTCGAAGTGGAAATGCTAATGGAACTTATCCGCAACCGGTTGAAAAACCGGGAATATACCAAGAAAAGGTATCTGAATGCAGGATTAATCCCCACACCGGAAGAAAGCACCATCAGCCTGACAGACGAAACATTCCTGATTAAACTGAATAGTATCATCCAGGAAAATATAGAAAATTCCAATCTGGGCATTCAGTTTATCTGCCAGGAAGTAGGATTGGGCCGTTCTTCGCTTTATAACAAACTGAAAGCACTTACAGGCATGGGAGCGAACGAGTATATCAGTAAGCTCCGTATAGAAAAAGCTATTACATTGATATCCGGCACGGATATGCCCTTCTCTGAAATTGCAGAGAAAACCGGGTTTACCACTCCGAGTTATTTCAGTACGGCTTTCAAGCAATATACCGGGGAAACACCTAGTCAATATAAAGAAAGAAAAAAGAAAGGTCTGGCTGGTAAATAATACCATCATTATTCTTTATGCTGGCTGAAGTTTCCGGCTGCAAGCCAATTCGCCGCATATTGACCGATATTGACCGATTAACAAACGGGCTGCCACAGAATCACTTCTCCGGCAGCCCTTCTTTCATTAAATTAGAAAACAGAGAGTATGATACAGTTTATTCCTGACCTCCTCCTAAAGCACGGTATAGGTTAATTAAACTTTGTATTTCAGTAAAATGATTGGCCGTCTGCGACAGTTGCGCACTAAGCAACGACTGCCGGGAGGTAAGCACTTCCAGATAGGTTGTATTACCATGCTCCATCAACAGAGTAGTGCTTCGCAGAGCCGTTTGCAGGGAAGTGATCTGTTTATCCAGCAAGATTCTTTTTCCCTGACAGGTTTGATAGGCAATCAACGCATCATTCACCTCACTACCGGCATTGAGCAACGTTTGCTGAAAGCCGAGCGCTGCTTCTTCCTGTTGCGCACGGGCAATGCGGTATTGTGCCACCACCTGTCCTCTGTTAAAGAGCGGCTGCGTAAGCGAACCTACCGCTGACGCGAGAAACTTGCCCGGATTGATAATCATCGCCCCAGCAGAGTTTGTCCATCCGGCACTCCCGCTCAAAGTGATGGAAGGATAGAAAGCCGAACGTGCCGCATTGGTGCCATAGAACGCCGCTTCCAGCGTCCGCTCTGCCGAGCGGACATCCGGACGGGAAGAAAGCATCCGTACAGGAATCCCTATCGAGAAGTCGGCAGGAAACTGTTGCTTTGCCAATACACCACGCTCATAGTTGCGTGGCGTCTCCGCCAATAATAAGGCAAGACTGTTCTCCACCTGATTGATCTGCTGCTGCAAATCGAGAACCGAACCCTGCACCTGATAATAGGCCGCCTCCATCTGCGACACAGCGGATTCGTTCGCCAGTCCGGCATTCATCAGAGCGCGGGTGGAGGCCACGGTTTCTTTCCATGCCGTCTCCGTCTGACGGGAGATGTCGAGTTGTTCGTCCAGCATCAACAAGGTGTAATAGGTATTGGCGATACCTGCTATCAACTGCGTACGGACTGCCTGACGGTAATCCTCGCTTTGAGCATAAAGCGCTTTCGCCTGTTTCTTGGAGTTGCGCATACGCCCGAAAACGTCCAACTCCCAACTGGCAGTAACGGGCAACGAATAAGTCTGCGTAGCCTTCTGCGTATCGAAACTGCTCACTGTTCCCTGCGGAACAAGAGCAAAAGCGGGCAGAAAAGCAAGTTTGGCAGACATCAGTACGGCCTGTGCTTCTTCCACACGGAGCTGGGCAGACTGATAATCGGTATTGGTCTGCAATCCCACTTCAATGAGGGATTGCAGATAAGGGTCGGTGAAGAGTTCCCGCCAGTCCATATTACCCAGACCGGCAGTGTCTTCGGTCACCACTTCCCCGCCGTACAGATCGTCGGGAACGACAGTGGCGGGTTCGTATTTGGTATAGATGCCACAACCGCTCAACGACAGACTGATGGCAACTAATGTGATGATATTCTTCTTCATTCTTTCTTTCATTTATTTACGTTCGCGTTCAACTTCACTCTTTTCTTTCTCTAAAAGCACCTGCACATCTGGTTCCTCTTCCATCGGTTTGCGGATTTTCTCCTGCAAAAACTCAAAGATGATGTAGAAAACCGGAACGACAAAGAGCAATGCCAGTGTCCCGACAGCCATACCGCCCACAACACCCGTACCCAACGAACTGTTGCCATTGGCACCTGCACCGGAGGAGAACATCAGCGGAAGCATACCGAAGATCATCGTCAACACCGTCATCAGGATAGGACGCAAGCGGACTTGTGCGGCAGAGTAGGCAGACTCCACGATACCCATTCCCTTGCGGCGACGTTCTATGGCGTACTCCGTAATCAGAATGGCCGTCTTAGCCAGCAAACCGATCAACATAATCACACCTGTCTGCAGATAGATATTATTCTCCAACCCGAGTATTTTGGCGAAAAGAAACGACCCCATCAGTCCGAACGGCACGGAGAAGATAACGGCAAACGGTATGAGGAAACTTTCGTAAAGACAGGCCAGAATCAGATAGATAAGGAAGATACAGATGGCGTAAATGAAAACCGTCTGCGCACCACCGCTACTTGCTTCTTCGCGTGCCATACCACCATATTCATATCCGTAGCCTGCCGGCAAAGACTGTGCAGCCACTTCTTCAATCACTTTCTGCACCTCGCCGGAGGAGTAACCGTCGGCAGGATTCACATTGGCGGTGATGGTGCTGTAAAGATTGAAACGGTTAGCCGTTTCCGGTCCCAGCACTTGTTTCAGCGTCACGAACTGGCTCACCGGAGCCATCTGCGTACCATTGCGTACAAACATATTATTCAGTGCCTGCTCGTCGAGGCGATATTCAGGCGAAGCCTGCATCATCACACGATATACTTTACCATACTGGTTATAGTTGGAGATATATGCGCCACCGCAATAACTGCCCACCGCATCGAGCACCGCACTCGGCGAAATTCCTGCACGCTTACATTTGGCAGCGTCCACTTCCACCGATATCTGCGGGAAGTTGATAGCATACGATGTATAAGCCATCGCTACCTCCGGACGCTCGTTCAAAGCACCGAGGAATTGTATAGCCGCTTCATAGAACGTAGCCAGTTCTCCACCCGTCATGTCCTGAAGGTTCAGTTCGAGGGAGTTACCCATACCGTAACCCGGAATCATGGCAGGCTGGAAGCTGAATACCTGCGCTTCCTTTATCGCCTGGAATTGTCCGTTGAGGCGGGACACCACAGCATCCGAGCTATGCTCCTTGCCCTTTCGTTCGCTCCAGTCTTTCAGGCGGATAATAATCGTACCGTACGAAGTTCCCTGACCGGATATCAGTCCGTAACCTGCTACGCGGGCATAGTGTTCTATTTCGGGGGTATCTTTCAACATATCTTCCAGGCGGTCCATCACTTTCGTGGTTTCTTCGAGCGTGCTTCCCGGTGAAATGCTGACATTCACCATTATGACACCCTGGTCTTCCTGCGGCACAAGTCCCGTTTTGGTAGTACTCATCAGGTAAACCAGCAAGGCAACGGCAACAGCCAGCGAAGCCCATACCATCCAGCGATGGCGGATGAAGAACATCACTCCTTTCTTATATTTACCCAATACGGCATTGAACGAAGCATTGTAAGCAGCACGCACTCGTCCGTTGATGCTCTTAGCGCTCTTGGTTCCGTCCGACGGGCGCATCATGATGGCGCACAAAGCGGGACAGAGCGTCAAAGCCGAAACCATCGAAATACCTACGGCGGTTGCCATCGTGATACCGAACTGTGTATAGAATACGCCCGAAGTACCTCCCATGAAGGTTACGGGAATAAACACGGCCATAAATACACAGGTACAGGAGACAATAGCCATCGTCACGTCGCCCATTGCATCTTTCGTGGCAAGATAAGGAGATTTATATCCGGCATCGAACTTGGATTGCACGGCCTCCACCACCACAATGGCATCATCCACCACCGTACCGATGGCAAGCACCAGCGCAAACAGTGTCAGAATGTTCAGACTGAAGCCCGCAGCCACCAGACAGGCAAACGTACCCACCAACGACACAATGATAGAGATGGACGGGATCAGCGTACTCTTCAGATCCTGCAAGAAGAAATAGACCACGAGGATGACCAGAATGATGGCAATGACTAATGTCTCCACCACGTTGTGTATGGAGGCGAAAAGGAAGTCATTGGAACTCATCATCGTGACGAACTCCGTTCCTTCCGGCAGATTCTTCTCCATCCGCTCTATCTGCGTAGTGATTTCTTTGTTGACAGCGGTAGCATTGGAACCTGCCGTCTGGAATATCATATAAAGAACGGCAGGCTGACTGTCCATCTCACTGCGGAAACTATACGTCATCGTACCCAGCTCCACCTCTGCCACATCTTGCAGGCGAAGTATGGAACCGTCTTCGCGCGAACGGACAACCGTGTTCCGGAATTCTTCCACGCTTTTGAGGCGTCCGCGATATTTCATCGTAAACTGGAAAACATTCTTCGAGCTCTCGCCCAATGCACCAGTGGGAGCTTCAATGTTCTGCTCACCCAATATGGCGGTAATGTCCGACGGAACCAGTCCGTATTGCGCCATTCGTTCCGGTTTCAGCCAGATACGCATACTGTATGTATCACCCAGCTCCATCACGTCTCTCATTAATTCCGTCGCCCACCATTGCTACAGTCTTTCCCTGTAATTGCAATTCACGAATAAAGTCTTCTTTGTCATCCGGCAAGGCATCTGCAATAAAACGATCGATTCCTAATTTTCCCGCTACCGCCAAAGCCGTACGTTGTCCGTCGCCTGTCAGCATACAAATATCAATACCTTGGCGTCTCAGTTCCTTCACAGCTTCGGAAGAGGTAGATTTTATCGCATCCGTAACAGCAATAATAGCTAGCAACTGATTCTCACGACCAAAATAAATGATTCCGTTTCCTTCGGACTCATATTGCACAAGCATATCTGCCATTACATCATACTGTCCATAATCAAAATCATTCCAGTCCATTTCATGGGAATAAACAGTCACACCACGTTTTTTCATGTATCGCTCAAACTCATAATGCCTTTCATGTGACGGAGAATCAACTACTCGAGCGCCTTGAATCTGTAACACACAACGACAATTATTTCTAACCAATTCCTCTGCCGCCAATTTTCCGCCAATCTTATGATTTGTTGAAACAACAGGAATATTTTCACCCAAAAAACGATCCAACGCAACAATGGGTCCCTGCACACCTTGATATTCCTCAAAATCCAGCATATGGCTTCCTGCTATGATCCCATCCACAATATGTCTGTTCAACATATTAATGTATTCTTTTTCGTAGTTCTGCTCACTGTAGGTACTACAGATCATTGTCTTATATCCCTTTTTCATTAGTTCTGCTTCAGCATATAAAACTACCTCTGCAAAAAACGGATGTGATATTTTGGGAATAATAATTGCGACAATTCCACTTTTCTTACTTAACAAATTTCTTGCAAGTTCATTTGGAATATAATTTAATTCTTTCATTGCGGTCTCTACTTTAATTCGTGTCTCATCCGATACATACCCTGTAGAATTTAAAACCCTCGATACCGTACCAACACCAACTCCAGCCTTCTGTGCTACTTCTTTTATACTAGCCAAACAATCGCCTCCTTCACTTTCATACAAACTATTTTTCTTCCTGTTATTATGTTGTATTTCTTATTGTATGTAGCAACAGTATATCATTTGCCATTTTACATTACAATCTTTGGGTTCTCCTACATATAAGGTATCATCCGCAGTCTTTTCAATATAGAGTGTACAAGCAAACAGTAATTTTAGTAGTAAAGAGCTGAAAGTATATATCATCCCGCTGACACGCAAGTGTGGGCGAA
>ENA-USYV01001322-USYV01001322.1-human-gut-metagenome-genome-assembly--contig:-NODE-1322-length-24418-cov-5.552196_pt1 | contig 24418 bp, 18 predicted proteins | sample MGYA00250066_ERZ773514 | MGnify/ENA primary metagenome ERZ773514 (study PRJEB29103, sample SAMN06112049) | human gut metagenome | biome: human gut; feature: ankylosing spondylitis patient; material... | reverse complement strand
ACGGTCACCGGTGGTTGGAGATGTGCGGTAAGTCATTTTATCGGTGGGCACCTCTCCTTCTCCTGTTGCGCTACTTGAAGAAGTAGTCCCCTTTGAAGAGCATCCGTATAGCAACCCGGTCGATGTGGCTGCGCTGATACCTACAATCTTAATGAAATCTCTTCTATTTATATCTTTCTTATTTTTTTCTTCCATAATCTTATACTGATTTAGATCAAATAATTCTGTGCATCTGGTGTCCGCTCACATAAATGGCGCTGAAAGGACGGGACGGACAAAGGTTTTCACACGCTCCGCAACCAATGCATTTTTCTACATTCACTACCGGAATTTTTAGAGAATCCGCTTTGTCAGGATCGGAAGCCACCATTTGTATGGCACCTGTCGGGCAATGGCGGGCACAGTTGCCACACTCCATTCCATCCGTCAAAGGCACACAGTTCTCTTTAATCCATACGGCATGTCCGATCTGAATAGCCGATTTCTCGGCAAGACTGGTCAGATGAATAGCACCTGCCGGACAAACCTCCGAACATTTGGTACATTCAGGGCGACAATATCCGCGTTCATACGACATTTCCGGTTGCATCAATGTCATCAGATTGTCTGAAGGACGCAACACTTGGTTGGGGCAAACAGATACACATAATTGGCAGGCCGTACAATGTTGAGTGAAATTACGTGCGCTTAATGCGCCGGGAGGATAAATCGGATTTTCTCTGTTCGGGATCTTCTTATCCTCAATAGTGGCTAACCCGCCGTCCACTTTCTTTTCCTGTGCTTTCAGGACAGAAGTTGTCGCAAAGATTGCTGATGCCGAAAGGAAGCTACGGCGGGCATTATCAATCTGTTCGGTAGTGACAGCCTTTGCTTTCATATCTTCACTTGTAGCAGTTTCGTTTTTAGGTTTCCGTCGAGTGTATTTAATGGCTCCATGCTTACACTTTCCGATGCAATCCATACAAGCCACACAACGACTATAATCAATTTCATGAGCTTTTGAATTGATACATGATGCTTTGCAATTACGGGCACATAAACCGCAACTATTACATTTGGAAGTATCAATCACCGGTTTGAATATCGCATATTTGGATATAAATCCCAATACAGTACCCACCGGACAGATGGTATTGCAATACGTTCGTCCATTACGCCACGCCAGAATGAAAAGGACAATGAGAGTGACAACGGCAATAATCAGTGTTGAAAGGCTCTTCATCCATACATCTACCTCATAAAAAGCATAACTATCCATTCGTTCGGCAAAGTACGCCAACAGGTTGTTTCCCCATTGCCATACCGGCGCGAAAAGGCTGGAAGCTATCCGTCCATAAGCACTATACGGAGCCAGTAAGATAGCCAAAGAATTCAGCCCTGCAACCATCATGATAATGAACACTCCTAAAACGCCATACCGCAACCATTTCATTGCCGATGAATAGCGGAACCGGTTTTTCTTTTGTTTACCGGATATCCACGAAACGATGTCCTGAAACACTCCCAACGGACAGATAACGGAGCAATAGATACGCCCGAACAGGTCATCGAAATCTGTCCGAAAACCGGATGGTTTGACTATGCCAACAAATATCAGGCAAATGCGACTGAAGAAGTATGCCCTGCCGATATCAGCGAAGAGATTGCAGAGCGCATGAAAGCTCTCACAGTCCGCGCTTTCCAGGCATTGAAGCTGAACGTATACAGCCGGGCTGACTTTATCCTGGACGCAGACGGCAATCTGTACTGCCTGGAAATGAATACCCTTCCGGGCATGACTTCTGCAAGCCTCCTTCCAAAAGAAGCACTTGCAGACGGAATTGAATACGGAGATCTGTGCGAGCTGATCATCCAGAAATCCATGGAAGCAAGATATCAGTAAGCAAATACAATAAAGGATGGAACGTTTATGAAAAACATGACATTGAAAGAAATCGCAAAGGAAGTCCCACAGCACTCTGCCTGGTGTGGTGGGTAATGGTATAGGAAACAAGAGCAATCCCGCATTCCCTTGCTATCTGTTCCATAATCTGTGTCTTTCCGATTCCCGGAGGGCCCATAAGAAGGATCGGTCTCTGTCGGATTGCCGGGATCCGGTACTCACCGAATTCGTCCTTTAAAAGATATGCTTCTATGGAATCTCTGATCTCCTGCTTTGCTCGTTTTATATTCATGGTATTCTCCTTTTCACGGCATATAAAAAACTGCCTGCAGGATCCTCCGCCTAAAACGGGTTGCCTTGCGCGACATCTGCAAAAAATATGCCTGAATCCAATGATAAATCGAAAATTGAATTCAGGCAAGTTTTTCACTACTATATAATTTTTTTTATTCTGCTGTCAGTGTGTGTATCAGGTTCAGAATACGTCCCGCACACATTCTGACAACTTCTTCCGAAAGCTTTCCGTCTTCAAAAGCTTTTCGGATATTTTCTGCGTCGTCTGCATTACCAGGCATGATAATATCATTTCCTGCTGTCACGCATTTCCACGGAATACTTCCATCTTCCGGAACCGTTGTATTCCAGTCTGACATGATCACACCGTCAAATCCCCATTCTTTTCGGGCAATGGCTGTACAGAGATCAACACTGTTTGCAGCATGGACACCATTCAGTAAATTATAGGAAGACATGATTGCCACTGGTCTGCTTTCTTTAACTGCAATCTCAAAACCACGCAGGTAAATTTCCCTCAGGGCACGTTCTGATACCTGTGCATCTACGCCCATACGATTATCTTCCTGATTGTTGCAGGCAAAATGCTTAACGGTAACACCGCAGCCAGGTCTGCTCTGCACTCCTTTTGTCATGGCTGCTGCCATAGTTCCGGAAAGCAGCGGATCTTCGGAATAATACTCAAAATTTCTGCCGCACAGAGGGTTTCTCTGAATATTAAGACCAGGTGCTAGCCAGAGATCTATGTGGAATTCTTCCATTTCTTCTGCCACTGCTATTCCAACTTTTTCCACAAGGGCAGTATCCCAGGTCTGAGCCAGTGCAGTTCCAACCGGAAATGCCGTACAGAACTGATAATATCTGTCTGCGTTTTCGTGAGTCTCATCTGTTCTCAGGTATCCATTTTCCAGAGATCCAAGGACACCGATTCCATATACTGTGTCTGTTTCTCTGTCTACTTCATAATTCTGCTGAAGTCTCAGTCCTGCCGGCCCATCGGCCATGATCAGTGGGGAAACGCCATATTGCTCATAAAGAGCAGCCGTGGTCTCACCGGCAGAGCCAGGAACACGGATTCCTGCCGCCCCCAGATTACTGGAGATTCCAGCAATATTCCCATAAAACAGCGGGAGCAGATCCTTTGCAGGAATCTTATTTTCCGGTTGGCAGGTGCATTCTGTTCTCTTCTCTGGTTCAGGATAATAGATATATCTTCCAATCTTCTCATTCTCTGCCTTCTCTTTCCATTTCAGAGTTCTGGCAGAAAGATTCTGGCGGTCATAAACTTCTTCAGTAATATCAGTCTGATTCTCAAGGATATTCGTTTTATCCAGGATCACACTCTCCGGCACTTCAAGCATTGCAACCAGCGTAAGCGATGCAATGCTGTTTCCGACCCAGACAGCATAATAACCTTTTTCAGCAATCCAGGCATGCTGCTCTTCGGAAAAATATGCCAGTGTCTTTCTGTCGATCCTGATTTTCAGCAGTTCTTTTTCCCCCGGCTTCAGAAGTTTTGTTTTTGCAAAGCCAGCCAGTCGACGGTATTCCTTCCCTAATTCATCCTGTGGAAGAGACACATAGACCTGCACGACCTCTTTTCCCGAAAAAGTTTCTCCTGTATTCGTTACCTCTGCTTCAACTTCAACGCCATCCCCTGATGTTTTCATCCCATGGAAACGTATCTGCATTTCTGTGTAAGAAAGTCCATATCCAAACGGAAACAGCGGTTTTACACCAAAAGTATCAAAATAACGATATCCTGTATAAATTCCTTCCTTGTACTCTTCTCTTTCAAGCTTGCCATTGAGATAGCTGTATTCCTCTGCACACGGATAATCCTCATACCTTCTGGCCCATGTTGCAGTCAGCTTGCCGCCTGGAGTTACCTTTCCCAGAAGGACATTGGCGAGGGCAAGTCCGCCTCTTTGTCCAAGCTGGGAAATATTCAGGACAGCACAGATATTTTCTGTTTCTTCCAGAATATCTGTCAGTTCTACCGGACCGCCGGAATTCAGGATAAGTACTGTAGGAATCTTCTGTGCATCAAGGAACCGGATATCCTCCCGCTCCCGTCTGCTCAGATAATAATCTCCCTCGACCCTGCGCCTATCCTTTCCCTCACCGGAAATCCTGCTTACCACATAGATTGCTGTCTGGGCATCGACAGTATCTTCTGCTGTGACTGCACGGCCTTCCGGCATTGCAAAGGGATTTTCCGCATAGGCATCAAAAGGATTTTCCACAAACTTTGCTTCTTCCAGTATTTTTTCTTTCCATGCCCGGCGTGCTTCTGCGTATATTGACTCATAATTGGCCAGCCATTTCTCGCTTACGACCTGAATACCGTTTTCTTTCAGTCCCTGATAAATAGAAATGTTACTTCTGTTATTCACATCACCGGAACCTGTTCCGCCTTTCACTGTCTTTCCCGCACCGGCGCCGTATAAACCTATTTTCGTGGAAATATTCAGAGGGAGTATTTTTTTATCATTTTTCAGCAGTACAATACCCTCCTCTGCTGCTTTTTCCGAAAGAAGACCGTTTCGTATTTCACGGTCTGACATGCTGTGTTTCTTTGTTCCGCTGTGTTTCCATTTCTTAACTGTCATATCTTACCTGCTACCTTTTGTTATTCTTTTACGCCTCCAAGTGTCACTCCTGCGATGATAAACTTGGAAAGAAGGAGATATACGATAATGATCGGCACAATGGCAACTGTGATCATCATGTAAATCTTACCCATATCAAAATTCATATAATCTGCTCCACGAAGTGTTGCAATCAGGATTGGAACAGTCATCTTGCTTTTAGACTGGATAACCAGAGCAGGAACGAAATAATTGTTCCAGGAGCCTACAAATGTAAAAATCGCCTGTACAGCGATTGCCGGCTTCATGATTGGCAGGACAATACTGTTGAAAGTACGGAATTCTCCGGAGCCGTCAATTCTGGCTGCTTCTACCAGTGACATCGGCAGTGAGGACTGCAGATAGCTGTACATAAAATAGAATACGGCTGGTGACGCAACAGACGGAATGATCAACGGAAGCAGGGAATCATATAATCCCATCTTTGTGATCAGACGAAGGAAGCCCATTGCAGTTACCTGTGTCGGCATGACGAGGATCGCCATGATAAATGTAAACGCTACATTCCTTGCCTTGAAATCATAGGCATAAAGACCATATGCTGTCAGTGAGGAAAAATATGTACATAATACTGCACTGCATCCGGACACGATAATACTGTTAAGAATTCCCCTGAACATCGGAAAGCTTCCGTCATTTGCAACATTCATCAGGTTTTTCCAGAAATATTTTCCAGGAAGAGCAGAAAATCCCTTCTGAAGCTCTGCATGAGAATGAGACGCATTCACGATCAGTACATAAAAGAAAAAGAGACACATAAAGGAAAGAATAATAAGTACCACATGTGCCACGATACTTCTGATCCTGCTGGCTGTCTTATCTTTCATCATTTTGTTTTTCTCCTTTCTGCTCTTGCTCTCTTTTTCGCTGCTTTCTTAGATCCGTCCGGATCATTGTCGTTAGTCATACGATATACAAAGAAGCAGAGGATTGCACTGATAATAAACAGGTATACAGACAATGCTCCGGCCATACCATAATTCTTGCTCTTCAGATGGCTGTTCAGGAACATAATCAGTGTCATGGATGTTCTGTCCGGATTACCCTGTCCGTTTGTGAGGATCTGCGGTACATCAAACATCTGAAGGCCACCGATGATGGAAGTGATCAGAGTATAGGAAAGAATCGGACGAATCAGTGGAAGCGTAATATAGACGAAACGCTGAATGCTGTTGCATCCGTCCAGATCCGATGCTTCAAAAATATCCATACTGATTCCCATTACTGCTGCCATCAGCATGATGGTCGTGTTTCCGAACCACATCAGGAAATTCATGAAACCTACCAATGATCTTGTTCCCAGAACAGAGCCCAGAAAATCAATCGGTTCCTTTATCCAGCCCAGTGAACACAAAATGGAGTTTACAGGTCCGTTTGTGGAAAACATGGTAAAAAACAGAAGTGCAAATGCTGATGCCATGATCAGGTTCGGCAGATAAATTACAACCTTAAAAAACTGCTTGCCATGAAGCTTCAACCTGGCATCAGTAAACCAGCATGCAAGCACCAGTGCAACAACGATCTGCGGAACAAATCCGATCACCCAAAGGATCAGTGTATTCAGTCCGTATTTCAGCATGTCAGAATGCAGAAGACTGACATAATTGGCAAGTCCTACAAAATTAGGACCAATCTGCTTGATTCCAGAACGGAAATATTCAAAAAAGCTGTATCTCACTGTATCAAACAGCGGAATCAGCGAAAAGATAAAATAGATCACAAAAAACGGAAGAATAAATATGTATCCCCATTTTCCGTAATTAACGCTCTTTTTCTTCATAATGCTCTTCCTTTCCAGCAAACTGCAGGATCCAAAGATCCTGCAGCATCAACAATTATCCTCATGTGGTATTTATTCCGGCCACTGGATCTCTGTGATCTCCGGATAACGCTCCTGAATAGCTGTCTCAAAGTTGGCTTTTGCTTTGTCAAAGTCTACTTTACCCTGGAAGTAATCACTGAAAGCGTTCTGGATCAGCTCTACACAACCCTGGTCATATGCGGAAAGCGGTGCGATCTTGATATTCTCTGCAACCGGTGCAAAATACTCAAACGGGTTCTGTCCACCAAGGAAATCAGATGCGAAATCTGCATTTGTAGCTGCATCTTTCATACCGGATTTTGTATTTGTAAAATCAGAGTATTCTTTGGAAATCTTAAGAAGATTATCCTTATTTCCCGTCATTGCCAGAATAATATCTTTGACATGTTCCGGATCATCTGTTCCTGTTGCAGCCTGAATGTAAGAACCACCCCAGTTGTATTCCTGCGGAGGATTTGTAACAGCCCAGTCACCTTCTGCTCCATCCCAGTTTGGTTTCAGAGTAAAGTCGATACCCCATGCCGGGAAGAGGAATGCGAATACCTTGGACTCAGAACTCATTGCCTTGTTCCAGTCATCGTTCCACTGACCTTTTACAGTTTTGTTAAGATAACCTGCATCCAGCCACTCTTTGGAATCTTTTACCCAGTCCATGATCTTTGAATCTACTTTGATCACAGAATCACCGGACTCTACCCACGGATTCTCAATGCTGTTTCCATATAAACGAAAAGTGTCTGCATAAGAAGCAAATGTATAATATCCTTTTTCTTTCAGCTGAGCTGCTGTTTCTTTAGCTGTATTCCAGTCTTTCATCTTCTCGCCAACTTCTTTCGGGTCATCAGTACCGAAAACATCTTTCGCAATGTCACGACGATATACAAGGACACCCGGGCAGCACTGCCATGTGGCGCCTCTCTGTACTCCATCCGCATCAGAAGCTGTTGTTTTCGTGAAATCATACTGATCTGCAAGATCCTTGTCCGGATCAATGCCAAGATCAGTAAGAGGCATTGCAACATCTGCATCTTTGTCTGTATATTTGAATACATAATCTGTCTCAGAAAGGAATATGTCTACCTTATCATCTGCACTTGCATCAGCCTGGTTGAGAAGTGCCTCATCCAGTTTCTGCTGATATACGCCATCCTGGTTCGGATTTACGATCCAGTGGATCTCTGTACCATCTTTCAGTTTTGTAACTGTACCATCTTTGGAAGTGGACTCTACTTCCGGATAAACAGCTTCCAGTCTCTGACGGAACTCATCATTCCAGGAATAAATATTGATCACTTTTCCCTCATCCGATCCTTTTGCAGATACACAGCTTACATTTGCTGCCATCATTCCACAAACCATTGCTGCTGCAAGGATCATAGATACCGCTCTTTTTTTCATAGTATAAATCCTCCTTTTTCTGTAGCATCCCCGATGCTTTACCTTTGATGATAAAAGTATACCATTTTTTTATCTGCGATTATATTATTAATCTTAACAAAATGTCAGATTCATGTCATAATATAAGAAACCAATACATTCCTTAAACATCAACATATAAGGAGGATATCAATATGTCCATTTCCCAAGACTGGATTACTAATGAACTGGAAGATACAGAACTGGAAGCTCTTCATCGCTCTCCCTCTGTGGAATATTCTTTTTACAATGCCGTAAGAGCCGGTGATATGGAAGCTGTAAACAAAAACTGCGAGGAAGACTCTTTTCTTCATCTGAAGGGAACCGGTATCCTCTCCAAAAATCCTCTGATCAACCTGAAGTATCATTTCGTTGTCACTACTGCCATGCTCACCCGTTACTGTATTGACGGTGGACTGGAGCCTGAACAGGCATATCGTCTCAGCGATTTTTACATTCTGAAAATGGATTCCTGCACCACTGTACGCCAGATTGCAGATCTGCATCATATTATGGCCAGAGATTTTACCGGAAAAATGATCCTCCAGAAAAAAAGCTCTATTCTTTCCAGACCGGTCATGCAATGCGTGGACTATATTTACGGTCACATTAAGGAGCGTATCACCATTCAGGATCTGTCAGAACATACCGGACTCTCTCCCAGTTATCTGTCCAGAGTATTCAAACAGAATCTTGGAGTATCCATAAGTGATTACATCCGCGAAAAAAAAATCGAAAAAGCCACTCACCTGCTCCGATACTCTGATAAAGCAGTCGTTGATATCGCCAATTATCTGAATTTCTCTTCACAGAGTCATTTTATCCAGATCTTTGAAAACTTCACCGGCCTTACCCCAAAGAAGTACCGTGACAAATATTACAAATCCATGTGGTAAACATCCTTATTATTATGGCTGATATTTTTTATCAGCATCAAAAACGACATCCCGCAGCTTTTTACAACTGTGGGATGCCGTTTTCCTATTGATACTTCTGTTTCTGTAATTTAACAATTATGTATAACCGATTTCGGTTACATCAGTTCCACTTTGATCCTGTGTGTTTCTTTTACAGAAAGCTTTTCGAGCAGTTCCCGATCTATACGTACACAGGTACTCTGTTTGTTTTTCATTTCCTTTTCATCGCACCATACTGTTTTTATTTTATATTCTGAAGGAAGTTTTTTCTCCGGATTGCAGATACAGATCTCCAGCTTTCTTCCGGCAAATTCCATAGTAAGAGATGCCTGTCCATTCTCATTATACTGCTTCGGCATCAGTGCCGGCGCGATCACCAGATCTCCAAGATCTCCTCTGACGCCAAATACCTCTGTGATCATAGTCAGCATATACCAGCTTGCAGCACCGGTAAGATATGCATACAATCCTCTTCCCTGATTATCAAAATATTCCGGAATTCCAGGATACATCCTGCTGTTCTCAAAATCCATGGCAGCGTCCAGAAGCGTTTCCAGAACTTTATATCCTTCTTTTGCATAGCCGTTTTTATACAGTGCATTGCCATACATAACAGCCATATGGGAAAATACCGCTCCGTTTTCCTTTTCTCCATAAGCAAACCCGAACATTCTTCCCAGATCAAATTTTTCTTCATGGAAATTGGTATTCAGGCGATATCCTCCTGCCTGACGGTCAAAAAGATATTTATCCGCACTTTTACAGATAGACTCAATCTGATCTTTCTGTGCGGTTTTACTCATGATCGCAAATACCTGACTGGTAAGCATCATACGTACCTGGCTGTTTTCTGCCCTTTCCACAGGACGTTTATGATCATCATAATATCCGTTGAACCAGCCGTTTTCTCCGTCTTTTACCCATTCTCTTCTGCGGATGTTTTCCATCATCCAATCTGCCTTTTCATCCAGATTCCGGCTAAGCTGGTCCAGACGGATCACAATAGTATTTCCGCTGATATCATGTGCACATTTTTCTGTGTACTGTCTCAGAAGCTGCTGCTTTTTCTCCGGGCTTTCATAAAGCTCACGGTCTCCGGTAAACAGGATTTCCATTTCTTCCGCAACTTCAATCCTGTCAAACATTTCCTTTTCCTGAAGTTTTCTCAGATATTCTGCGATGTTCTTCATATTTCCAGCATATGCACAGGTAAATGCCACACTCTCACCATTTTCCCATGCCATATCCATGGCATCGTTCCAGTCTGCCCCGTGAAGTTTCATCTCGTTGTGCTCTCCTACATCATAAAAAGCACAGAGATTTTCCAGCAAAATGTGTTCCAGAACCGTTCCGTAATAAACCTCACCGGATTCTGTTTTCTGATTTTCTCCATAGGCACTGCTCCATTTTTCATCATGCGCAGTTCCTCTTTTTGTCTGAAGATCCTTGAAATATGGAATCTTCTCAAAAAGGACATTCATATCCCCGGTCTGATCCATATAAAGCTTCGTTGTCACAAATGGCCAGAAAGCATGATCCATCCACACGCGGGCAATGTTGTTGCGGTCTGCGATAAATTCCCCCTGTCTGTTTCCGATGATCGTGGCATTGGTTCCATCGATGCGTACTCCACCGTAATTATCGACGATCATCTGACGTACAACAGAAGGCTCCATGATCAGAAGTGCCAGACAGTCCTGCCAGAGATCACGCCAGCCTCTTCCACCTTTTCCATAATCATGATACGGTAGGAATGAACAACCGTAAATTCTTCTTAATATCGGCTGGAAACAGATCCATTTCAGATAATTATCTCTGTCCTCATCACCTGTCTCAAAAGAAACATTCACTTTTTCTGTCCAGTGTTTTTTTACATGTTCAAATTCTCTTGCAACCTGTTTTTCAGTTCTGTAAAACCGTGCAGTCTCCTCCGGCAGCTGATTTTTTTCAGATATTCCCGCTGTCACAACATATACAGCTGTTTCATGTGGTCTCAGAACCCTGGATGCAAAACGAATACCACCGACAGCTTCCTTTCCTTCAATTTCTGTCCCTGCCGGAACACCTTTTTTCTCTTCTCTGACCACCTCCGGAATCAGGAAAGAACCGCCTTCTCCGATAAACATTTCCACATCAGGATAAAAGCTTTCCGGTTCCGTTCCCTCGCCTTCAGATCCATATACAAAATATGCAGTATTATTCTTCTGATGACCTCTTTCATCAAAAGAAAGCACCGGTTTTACTTCAACACCGTACTCCGTTGTTCTTATCCTGTGCAAAAGGGAAGTCACATGCCTGTGATCTCTGAGATTGTCTGCACTTCTTCCATATACAGGTATTACAGCAACCGGTGTGATCTCCTGTTCTTCCTCTTCAATATTGGTAATCTTTACAAGATGGACCTCCGCATCACCTTTCACTGTCACAAAAGACAAAATCTCTGACTGAAGTCCGTATTTCTCAGAAGTTCTGTGCAGCTTCTGCCACATAAATCCGGCTTCCAGGCTGCTTTTATCCTGTTTATCAGTATATTTCTGAAATTCCTGTTCTGCCGAAACTCCGCATGCTGACCAGTAACCTTTTCCTTTTATCTTGCACCAGAAATTTCTGGTGTTTCGATTATTATGAAGATTCTCAATGCTTACCGGTTCCAGCAGAAAATGATTCTGATCCAGTTTGCTGTCTCCTCCCAGAGAAGGGGTGATCGCGGATTTCAATCCGTTTTCTCCGGCCAGAGGTATATATAAACCGCTGTAATTCTCCGGATTTTCTATGGAAAAGCTTCCATTTTTATCCTGAAATTTTATATATTTCATTCTGTGATCTCCTTCCTGCCAAAATAAAACGGTATTTATATTCCATTTTACTTTGTATTCATAAATGTGATCTCCTCGCAATTTATATCCATTATGTCATGACATATAGAATTCAATTTCTGTCTCACCGGTAAGTTTCTCCTGCGGAATATAATTACCCGGAAGTTCTTCTCCATTTACATAGAGTTTTTTACATCCGGCTTCCACATGTCCCGGATTCTTCACAGTGATATGGAGATGACATCCACGGAAATCCTTGCTTATCTCAAACTTCTCCCATTCTTTTGGAATCGATGGTGCTATACGTAAGCCATAGAAATCCGGACGCATGCCAAGAATTCCTTCTACACATCCTACCATCACAGTAGATGCTGTTCCTGTCAGCCAGTGCACATGAGATCGTCCGAAATTCGGGCTTGCTTTTCCTTCTGTAAACTGTCCATAGCAGTATGGCTCCAGCTGTCTGATCTCAGCCCTGTCATTCTGCGCTGCCGGAGCATTCTCCAGGAAATAATTAAATGCACGCTCACCATGTCCGCAAAGTGCTTCTGCCAGAATGAGCCATCCCTGTGACTGTGAAAAGATTCCCGCATTTTCCTTTGTTCCTGCATTGTAGATAACCGCAAGTGCTCCGTCGAAAGCATTTGCATGATATGGAGGATCCATAAGGATTGCACCGTATTCTGTATTCAATCTTTCATAAACCATTTGAAGAGCCAGATCTGCCTGCCGCTCTGTTGCAAGGCCGCTGATCACAGCCCAGCTCTGTGGATTCAGCCACATGTTTGCCTCCGGGTCAGTTCTCTTTCCGATAACCTCTCCCCGCTCCGTAAACCCACGGATAAAACGATCTTCATTCCAACAGAGTTCCTGGATCAATTTTCCAAGCTGCTCTTGTTTTTCTTCCAGGTATTTTATATATTTTTCATCTTTTTTGTATTTTGCAAACTCTTTCAGGATAGTCATTGCATAATAGAACTGTAATGCAACGAAAGTAGATTCCCCATCCTTTCCAAGTCTCAGACAATCATTCCAGTCTGCATAAAGTCCGGCCGGCATTCCATGTCTGCCAAGATGGTTCATGGAGAAGTCAATAGCTCTTTTCAGATGCTCGTATACAGTTCCTTCATCCTTGTTTGCAAACGGGATCACTTCATCGATGAATGCAAAATTTCCTGTCTCTGAAATATATTTGTATACAGTAGGGAACAGCCAGAGTGCATCATCTGCGCGGTATGCCGGATGACCGGTTTCCTGTACATAGGATGCATCATCCGGTGTATCCTCATGTCCCGGATTATGTGTGAATTTCACAAGTGGAAGACCGCCGCCGTTATCTACCTGTGCTGACAACATGAAACGGATCTTATCCAGTGCCATTTGGGGTGCAAGATGGATCACACCCTGGATATCCTGTACAGTATCACGGTATCCATATCCGTTACGAAGTCCGCAATAAGTAAAAGATGCTGCACGTGACCAGATAAATGTCATAAAACAGTTATATGCGTTCCATGTATTGATCATGGTATCGAATTCCGGACTTGGTGTTCTGATCTGAAAATGTGCAAGCTGTCCGTGCCAGTAACTGATCAGTTCTTCAAGCTCCACCGCGCATGTTTTTTCACAGTCTGCATAATGTGCTATAATCTCCGCTGCTTCATTATCCTCCTTCATTCCTGCCAGAAAAGCCATTTCCCGACTTTCTCCCGGTTCCAGAGTAATTACAGCTGAAAGAGCTCCACAGCTGTTTTCATTATAATTTCCCTCATTACATAATACACCAGCTTCAACCCCTGCTGGATTGTTGTATCCGTGATATCTTCCAAGGAATTTTTCCCTGTCACCACACCAGGAAGAAACCTTCTCTCCAGCCAGGCCGAAAAATCGGTTGAACACGTTCTTGTTATCAACCTCTTCCCCATCCTTAAGGCCGTCCAGATTCGCATGGATCATCTGACGTACACGATCTCCACAGAATACTGTTCTTGTAATATACTGGGAATACTGCAGATTCACCTGATCCTGTTCATAATTGCTGTTATTTGTAAACTCTGCATATCCAGTCACACTGATCTCACGTTTTCTGTCTGAGCAGTTGGTAACTTTCAGATTCCATACCTCGTAGGACTGCCCAAGCGGTACATAGTATCTCACCTCTGAATGTATCTCGCTGTAATCTGCCATCATTTTAGTATAGGCTGTGCCATGATGACATTCACTTTTATACTCACTGAGATCTTTGCCAACCGGCTGCCAGGATGCTGACCAATAATCTTTTGTGTCATTATCCCTGAGATAAATATATCTTCCCGGCTGATCAAACTGATTAAAAATATATCTCAGGATTCTGCCGTTCGCCCCGGATTTTGCAAAGCTGTATCCCCCTGCATTATTGGAAACGATTGCTCCGTATTCCGGCGATCCCAAATAATTCACCCACGGAGCAGGTGTGTCCGGCCTGGTAATCACATATTCCTTTTTTTCTTCATCAAAATACCCATATCTCATGCCATACAATCTCCTGTTCTGTATATTTTCCGTAACATTGTCTGCTGTTACCTATTTTCTACACTATAACTGATATGCAGATAGCAATATACAAAATAAAAGATTAAAATATCAGATTCATGACATAAGATATGGATATAATTCTTTACAATTCTTCCTCCGTGATCACCAGCTTCATGGCCCAGGCCGGGATATCCACATCCTCAGGCTCCTGCTCCATAAATACAAATGCTGTCCGGTATGGCGGCATCTTTGCCGGAAAAATACCGTAACCGTCTGTAAAATACACCAGTCCCTTCAGATTTTCAAACTCACGTTTTTCCATCAGCTCTTCCACATAAGCAAAAGCCGGACGGAAATCTGTACCTCCATCACCGTAAAGTTCCAGGCTGTCCATGTAATCCTGCAGTTCTTCTCTGCTGGTGATCTTCACATCCGAATGCACCTTCTCATCACACTGGATAATGTGTATATTTACCTTCTGGAAAAAATTCCCGCTGTCGCTTAAGATCCCATAGGTTTCCTCCAGAAATCTCTGTACCAGTTCTCCTGAACAGGACATGGAGGTATCGATCACCATGACAAATTCCGAAACTTTTTTCACTTCTCTGGTTTCCAGGGGTTCGATCAGCGGCATATTCCCGTAAAGGGAAAGCCCGTAGGTATAAAAATTATAATCAAAGCTGTCCGGATCTACAGTCAGTTCTTCCCGAAATACTGCAAACTTCCGCAGAAATTCCCGATAATCATATCGTTCCCGGTTCTCTATTTTCAGCTGATCCAGAAAATCTCCGTCCTGCGCTCCTGCCTCCCTGGAAAAGGTCTCCAGATCTGTCTCAATTCCTTCGCTGATATCTCCCCATTTTTTGCTCATCAGGGGATTGGGTTTCCGGTCGGGCTGCTGGTTTGCCCAGTATTTATGGTCGTCCACGTAGAACTCTTTTTCAAGCTGTGCCAGTTCTTTTTCCTTCAGAAATTCTTCTTTCAGAATCTTGTAGATTCTCTCTGCATTCAGCGTCTTCTTTTCCTTTTCCAGAAGACGGTAGGTTTCCCTCCGGAGAAGACTTCTGGAATATCGGACTGAGCGGTGGTAGATCCCGTCGATCATATGCTCCACTGCAATATCGCAGCTTAAATTCCACAAACGCTTCTCTATTCCCGGCTTCCCAAAGTGCCGGAAAATGCAGTGAAATACCATATGGAGATATCCTCGATTCACAAGAATCCTGTTTTCTTTATAAAGCCCGCCAAGCTGTGCCGGATGGAAGTACATCACAGCCCCGTCTGTTCCAAACGGACTGACCGAACCATCCATCTGATAAATAAAGCTGCTCAGCGCCACATCCAGAAAACGCATGCCAAGATACAGCTCGTCTCTTGCCGCCCGGAGGATGCTGCTGCCGATGTCCTGGAGACGCTGGGCCGCCTCCTGGGGATTGGATCCCTGACCGGGCAGGAAGTTATTTTTATTTTTTTCAGTTGTTTCTATATCACTCATAACTGAAACTTCTTTCTCCTTTTAACAGGGCACCTCTCATTTTCTGTCTCCCCGGCCACCTTCTGCTCTTCCTTCAGCATCCGGCTGCGTTCATTCATCAGAAATGCGGAAATCTCCATATCCTTCTTCCCGGACGCCACATCAATACTATGTTCCAGGCCCTCTCTGTTCCAGAGTTTTTCCCGAGAAAGCAGCTCCAGACCATTTAAGCTTCCGCTTTCCACCAGAAATTCCCCGATATCCTTAAGATTTCCCTGGATATAATCCTCATACTGCTTCTTCGCCTTTTCACTGAGCTGCCACGGATAACGAAGCCGCCCAAAGCTCATATCAACCAGAACCTCCAGCTTATCCATTACCACTGCCATATCAAACAGGCTGTCATACTCTGCGAAATCCAGTTCTTTGCTGTAGAAGCATTGCCGGTAATTGGTCCCTGAGCCATGATACTCCGTAAACAAAATTCTCGCAGGCGTATTCTCCACCGCCTCATCATAATGCTCCGGAAAAACCATATGCGCACGTTTTCCACCTGCCTCACCATTTTCATACAGAAAATCCACATCAATCTTCTGCCACAGCTCACCGAGGATCTCCTTTGCACAGGACTTGAGCCCTTTTTTCTGATGGATCACAAGCTCCTTCAGCCCGCTACAGCCCGTAAACGCCCCGGTTCCCACCTGCATCAGCGTATCCGAAAATTCCAGCCGCTCCAGCTTTTTGCATCCATAAAAAATATATCTTCCGATTTCCTTCAGTGTATCGGGAAAAACGATCTCCTGCACTTCCTCTCCGGCAAGAAGTCTCTCTTCTCCGAACGAAATTACATCTTCGCTCTCCCAGGTTTCTGCATCTTCTTCTCCATCCTTATGTGCAGAAAACGCATACGGCGCCGCACTGACTACCGGAAGACCATTGATCTCTTCCGGCAGCACGATCCGGTCATCGGTACCATAACACCGAACGATCTCTATTGCATTATTTTTAATTCTGTAATGTATTTTCATCGTACACTTTCTTCCCTATGTCACAATAATAAAAATTTCTGTTTCCTATTGTAGACTTATTCCAAACAAAAAACAACCCATCGGACCACTGATGGCAAGTCAGTATCCTGCGGGTTGTTCGTTTCTTTTATCATAAGGTTGGAGGAATTGCTATATTTTTATCGGTCTATACTTTGAGTTTTTTCTCTTCAGGATTTAAAGTTTCCTGTAAACTTCCATACCATATCCGGCTGTTCCGGAAGATAGGTAACGTTAGGTCTCCAGGTCGCGATCACGGTATCTTTAGAATTGACCCAGAAGGAATACTCTTCCCTGTAGGAAGTGTTGAGCAGTCCCACAGACAGATATAACGTTTCCTGATCCATTCCATAAGCAATGCTGTGATATCTCTTTGTAAAATCATCCGGATAAAGATCGTTCTGTTTCCAGCTCTTAAATCCTGCATAAGCAATCTTTTTCTCACCCTGGACTATCATTTCCAGACGCAGTTTACATCCTTCCGGAATGATCTTTGCACTTTCAATGTTTCTCGGATTTTCTGTAAAAATAATCTCCCGGTTAAATAATCCACTGAGTTCTTTTTCCGCAGTTTTCAGTCTGCCTTCCGGCTGTGGCAGAGAAAGGCTTTTTATTTTTGCTTCCAGATATTTCTCTCCTTCTTCCCGTTTTTCTTCCGGGCAAGGTATGGAAACTGCTTCCTTCATATATTTAAGGCAGATATCTGCCGCAAGATATTCTCTCGCACCTGCGGTAATGCCAATGGCAACCGGAAGTTCCCGGAAGCACACCAAATACTGTCCAAATGCTCCTTCTGCCGCAAAGATCTCTTTTCCTGCTTTGATGTGATATGCATAATGAGTCAGTGCTTTTTTCTCATCTCCGGGAATTACGACTCTTGACTGTCCCATCTCTTCGATCCACCACTGTGGCACCAGCTGCTCACCCTTCCAGTTTCCTTTCTGGAGAAGGAGCTGTGCCAGTGTGGAAATCTGATCTGCGGTCAGATACATGCCCCAGCCGCCGGTATTATGTCCCTCAGGACTTGTAAGCCAGTTGATCTTTCCAAAACCAAGTTTGTCAAAAACACGTTTCTGCATAATGGACAGACAGTTTTCACCCATAACTTTGGTCACGATCCTGGAAAGTGTATAGCTGCATCCGGAATCATAATGAAAAACTTTTCCGATATCTTCTTTCAGCTTAGGCTGTCCAAGCCAATTCTTCTCCCAGTCTTTTTCCAGTCTGGAAAACCATACATTATTACAGCATTCCGGGGAACCGGCCTGCATGGTAAGAAGATCATATACGGTAATATTTTCCAGGGCTTCATCATATTCATCCGGAAGATCTTCTCTCACATAATCCAGAAATTTATCCTCCAGATGAAGTTTTCCCTCATCCACCGCAAATCCAACACAGATACTTGTTCCGATCTTTGATAAAGAATGCATCATCTGCGGCTCTTCCATTGAGAAAGGTGCCCAGGCTCCTTCAACAACCTTTTCTCCTTTATACCGTACAGAAATACTGTGTAATTCTACGGTGTTCTCAAGTTCCTCAAGCATTTTTGCCAGCTTGAACGGATTTAATTCATTCATTTTTTTCCTCCTCTGCAGGCTGCCATATGGATGTCTCGATACGGATTCCACCTTTTCTGGTGAGATATACACCAATCAGGATCAATGCAACCATAACTATAACAGCAGATACTGCATATACAAGTTTAATACTGAAAATTCCTTTTATAAAAATAATCGTGTAAATGATGATACTGATGGTACAGAATACGTAAAGTCCTGCACTGGAAAGGTGAAATTTGTTCTTCTTCCAGGTATCCGGATATTTCTTCGGAAGACGTGAAATTGCATACACAACTGTAACATTCATAAAAAATGTGATCACCTGGAAAATATTTGTGATCGTCACGATACTCATATCAAAAATGATCGGAAGCAACACTACGATCAGTGTGTAGGTATAGATCAGGTACGGTGCTCCGAAACGGTTTTCCTTCAGAATTCCTTTCGGCAGCCATCCATCCTTGGCAGCCTGAGCGATCGGATATCGTACATCATTAAATACACCATTCAAAGTAGTGATGATTGCCATGATCGGTCCGCCGATCATAAAAAGTTTATACACAATACCAGGAAGGATCTCCTGTGCTGCCGGAAGGATTGTTTCCACACCTGCAACCTTATCGTGAGGAAGCACCCCACCTGTAACCATCGCAAGGCCCACATAAATAAAAAGCAGACATGGCACGCAGGACATTGCCGCAAACGGAACATCTTTCGTTGCTCTTTTCGCGTCTTTACCATACCACAGAACATTGTAGTAACCATTTGCGGAATTGATAAGAAGAAGTGCCGCCAGCATAAAGCCTTTAAAGCCGCCGGTAAACATCTTATCTCCTGAAAAATCAAAGATCGGCTGTCTGATCTGTGTAAGTCCGAAAACAACATACAGAACCATTGTGATCAGAAGAACCGTTGATAATATCTTGCTTACCTTTGCAAAAATATCCATTCCCAGAAGATTCAGCACAAACAGGATAACAACACCTGCGATTGCCAGTGCTTTCACTGTAATTCCCGGGAGGAGATTATTCAAATACAATCCCAGTGCCAACGCAAAAGAACTGTTGAGGATCGGCGTTACCAGTTTCGTATAAGCTACCAGACCTCCGGTGCTGACTCCGGAAAGGTTCGTTACGATGGAATACGGGCCTCCTGCCACGCGCATGGTCCCACCAAGAATAATATACGGAAAAACCATAAAGAATCCCATGACAATCGCTGTCAGATAAGCAAGCCATACAGAATAACCGGTATAAGCCATTGCCGGTCCGATCAGAGTTACCATTCCGGAGCCGATTACCATTCCTACTGCGATCGCAAAAAGATCACCACGCTCAAGTATACCCGGTTTCGGTTCCGGCTTGTTCACAATTATGTTCTTGTCGTTCATTTCATTGCGCCTTTCTTTACTTTTTTACTTTTTATTTTTTATTTTTTATATTGTATACATAAAGAATAGTGAAAAACGCCGTAACTGTCAATAACAATTAACAATTTCGGCGTTTTGTAAAAATTATCTGTTCTGTTTTTGTATACTTTTTACAGAAAAATGGTAATTTCTACAGCCTAATTATACCGTTGCACAAAGTTCTCACAACTGCTTTTTATATGTTTCTGCATACGCAGATAACATTCCATAGCATCACCTTTTCGAATACTTTCTACAATTTCCTCATGCTCTTTCAGAGATTTTCTTACGTACTCTTCTTCATTTACCAGTACGCCTCTGGACAGTCCGTTCCACAGTTCTGACAGCATATTTTTAAGTTTATCATTTCCTGCTGCTGTCCATAATTCCATGTGCAAAGTCTGATTGAGACTTGAATAACTTTCAAAATCACCTTTTTCTATCTCTTCTCTGGAAACCTTGAGGATCTGATCAATCCTCTGAAGATCGATCTTATTTTCACAACACAAAACACAGGCTTCACTTTCCAGTGCCGCCCGCACCTGAAAATGTTCGCGGATCGTTTTTTCATTCACTCCAAGAACTACTGCACGTTTATTTCGCTCCAGTTCCAGAAGTCCATCTCTTGCCAGAATCTGAAAGGCTTCTCTTGTAGGTGTAATGGACACTCCAAGTTCCTGCGCAGTACTTTCCAGTGTCAGAATTTCCCCCGCCGGAATTTTTTTTGAAAGAATTGCCTCTCTGAGATTCGCCGCAATCTTTTCTCTTATGGGTAAAGTCTTTATTGGTTTAAGTCCCAGCATGTATATACTCCTGTTCTTATAGATCTTTTTTATTTAGATGAATATTAACAGTATTCTATTCTAGCGTATTTTTACTGTATTGTAAATTCCCATTAAGACAGGTACCCACATTCTTGCAGGAGACTTAACTGACTTACACATTTTATAAATACTGGCTGAACTCCACCTTCTCCTTATTCGGGCCTTCAATAGTAAAGAACTTCACACCATTCTCCCAGAACGGCAGGAAATGGACTTCATCATTGGTAGTATTCAGTCCGGCTGCTGTCACCAGCTCGTGGACTTTCTCCACATCCTTCACATCAATGGCAACATGGTCAATGGCGCCGGATTCCATTTTTGCTGCTTTGTTCTCGTAAGTCTCGATCACAAGATTTCCAAGCTTCAGGAAAGCAACCTTCTCATTGGCAGCCTCGTTCACCGTCTGGAAAGCGATCTTAAATCCCAGTGCCTCATAAAATTTAATGGTTGTCTCAATATCATTGGTTGGCACACCTACGTGCTGAACTCCGTTCATCTGATCTTTTAAATTCATTTCAAAACCCCATCCTTTCATAAATCTGACATACTCATAAACACAATCGCTTCGCAATTTAGATTCAACTCTGCTACAGTTTTATGAATACGATCACTTTGCAATTCTGCGTTCCACCTGTGCAAGCTCCGGCATTGCCGGGATCGCACCTTTTTTCTCCACGCAGAGACTGGCCACTGCATTGCCGAAACGGGCAAATTCCTTCAGATCCTCCTGGGTCAGCTCGTCCAGATGTTTCTCTGCTGTGCTGACTTTGTACAGGAAACCGCCCCAGAAAGAATCTCCGGCTCCGTTCGTGTCTGCGATCTGTTTCACTGCAAATCCCGGTACCATACAGCCGCCATCCTTGCCGTAAAGATATGCTCCTTCGCCGCCAAGTGTAACTGCCACAACTTTCACGCCCTGGCTGTACAGTGCTTCTGCTGCTTCCCGGACATCCTTATGATCTGTCAGAAGTTCTGTCTCTTCATCCGAAATCTTCATAAGATCCACATAGGGAACCAGGCTTCTCATATGCTTCTTCGCTGTCTTTTCATCCGGCCACAGAGATGCACGGTAATTGGGATCGTAAGAAATCACGCTGCCCTTGTTTTTTGCTCTTTTTACCGCATAAAACGTGGTATCTCTTGCAGGCTGATCCGTCAGGGACAGGGATCCAACATGAAAAATATGGGTATGATCCAGCACATCCACATCCACTTCTTCCTTCTGGATCTTCGTATCCGCTCCCGGTTTTCTTGCAAAAGAGAAAGTCCTCTCTCCAGTCTCGCTGACTTCCACAAAAGCCAGTGTAGTAAAATAATTTTCGTCCAGGAGCATACCCTTGGTATCCACGTTTTCTTTCTCAAGAACAGATTTCAGGAACTTTCCGTGCATATCTTTTCCTGCTTTACCGATAAATGCAGTATGAGCTCCCAGTCTGCTGGCTGCAACTGCACCATTGGCAGGTGCACCGCCCGGATTTCTGGCATACAGCATCTGTCCATCCTCATTGATATCCTGAGATGTAAAATCGATCAGGATCTCACCAAAGGTTGTGATATCATAGATGGATCTTTTCACAGCATCTCCTGTGTCCACAATAAGGTTCTGATCAAGCAGCTGAAAAAGGATCTTCTCGCATTCTTTCTCATTATCTGTATGTATATGAAGCTCTCCCTCGTCAAACTCAGGCATACTTAAGACACCAAGCATAGACTTCGCATTTACAACATAACGGCCATAACATAATTCTACATCATAGGGGATGGATTCTGCAATACTTACCAGCTTTCTTGCATTCTGCATTGTACCTAAAATTACTTTTACTATCATTTTTGTCTACTCTCCTATGCAAAATACTTACATAAACCGTTCTCGTAACCCTGGTTTTATTTTACATATTTATGAATAGTTGCCTTTACAGCTCCGGGTCCTGCGATCATCTCACGGAACATATCCTCGATCTTCTCTCCGACACCATCTTTATAAAGGTCTGTGAAGAACAATCTCTCATTGGAAAGGATCGGCTTCAGCTGATCCTTGAAGGTTTCCGGTTTTCCGATCACGATATCGCCAAGCTGCTCTGTGATCTCCTCATTCATCGGGTCCGGTGCAAGCTCAAATTTGTTTCCTTCGTCATCTACAGCCAGCATGTATCTCAGCCAGCCTGCGATTCCCAGCGGGATTGCTGTCAGTCTGGAAGCATCTCCAAATTTCTTCACATATGCTTTTACAGTCTCACCGAAACGGATACCTACCATCTGGGACACATCTACAGCCAGACGAAGGTTGGTATCTCCAAGATACTCATTCGGGAAACGGTCATTAAAGAGTTCATCCACAAATGCCTGCGGGGAAAGGATTCCAGGATCTGCAACTACCGGAAGTCCCTCGTCATAAGCAACCATACGGGCCATTTTCATCATATCTTCGTTCGTGTTCAGCATATGTGCAAACAGATCATAGCCAAGTACCACACCAAGAGGGCCGGTTGCGGAATGTACAGGATTCAGGCATACGGTTACTTTCATTCTCTCGGAAAGATTGACGGTATTTCTGTCCGCCATATATACGCCGAAGCCTTTTTCCAGAGCAGGGCGTCCGTTAGGGAAGCTGTCCTCGATAACAAGATACTGTGGCTTCTCAGCATTAACAAATGGTGCTATGTATGTCTTCTTTCCTGTGATCACCGGCTGCATGTCTTCAACGCCAAGCTTCTCAAGGTCTGCTGCGATCTGCTCGCTTGGACGAGGTGTGATCTTGTCGATCATGGTCCACGGGAATGCAACCACCTTCTCGTCCGTTACATAATCTACGAAGCCATCATCTACGAAGCCCGCTTTATGCCATTCCTCTGTCATAGTCAGCACGGACTCACGAAGCTTGGCGCCGTTCTGTGAGCAGTTGTCCATGGATACCAGGGCGATCGGATATTTCCCTGCTTTATATCTCTCATTCAGCATAGCCACAAGAACTGCCATTGCTCCCGTTGCCTTATCCGGTCCGTTCTTAATATCTGCTTCCACAAACGGGAACCATGTTCCGTCTGCTTTCTGGAGTGCATAACCCTTTTCTGTGATAGTGAAGGAAACCAGCTGCAGGGATTTAGCCGCAAAAATTTCTTTCAGGCGGTCCCATTGTCCAGCATCAGATGACTGTGCTTTCACTGCTTCTGCAAGCGCCCCAAGAACTTTGTATTCACGGGTTCCATCACCGTGGAGAATGACATTTAAGCCAAGGTTGTCATATGGCGCGTAAATCTTATCTACTACATCATAATCAAAGGTCTCTACACATGTGATGCCTCTGTCAAGAACTCCCCCTTCCAGAAGACCATCTGCAATACCTCCGATAAATACACGGAAGATATTTCCGATTCCGAAATGTACCCAGCCTGGCTCCTTCTTCGCTTTCTCAGTAACTGCCTCTACATCGTATCCTGGAAGATTGATGCCTGCTTTCTCCCATGCTTCACGCTCTTTGATTCCTTCTCTTGTTAATTTCATGATAGAACCTCCTTTTTTTCGTTCATTTCGTTATTTATGTCTTTTACTTATGTTTATGTCTTAACTGTAAGTAGAGTATAAAACTTTCCTTTTTAAAAATCTATTGGCAAAGCGTCTAATTTTACTCTTATTTTTTTGTTTACTTTTACCCGTTCTCCCCTACATTGCATTTCCCGCAAATTTATACTAAAATACATTTAACAAATGTAGCAAGAATTCTCCCACCTCTTCAGGTGTTGAGATGAATTGAACATCGGAGCATGTCTGCTCAAAAAAATCTCTATAGTAGAA